>JADMIO011411847.1_pt1 | contig 120632 bp, 128 predicted proteins | sample 8958161 | NCBI WGS metagenome assembly JADMIO01 (sample SAMN16585339, study PRJNA669376) | soil metagenome | isolation source: Crop rotation soil | place: USA: Cullars Rotation, Alabama | collected 2011 | reverse complement strand
AAGGTGAGCCAGTGTGATTACATTTGCGGCCTAACTGTGGCCAGTCCAGTTACGCTGGAGTCACTAGTATTTAGGTGACACTATAGAAGCGGCCGCGACAACTTGTCCACGTGGAATTCTAAGCTTAGGATCCCAATGTGCTGGAAAGTGATCCTGAACTTGGAAGGCCCAGGGGCAACGAATCGCAAGTCGTTGCCATTTTATCACGCAAAGCTCCTGAATTCCTGGGTGCAAACCTCCGAGAATATCGACTACAACGCAGAAAGAACGGTAAGGAATTTGCACAAGACTTGGGGGTTGATCCTAAGACATTGCGGGATTGGGAAGCAGGCCGACGCAAGCCGTGCCGCAAGTTTCGAAAGCAATTGCTCAAGGTGGTTGAGGCTAAATCCTCGGTGGGGAGCCCCACTTCGTAAACCACAGATGCGTGAAGAACCTGAAGGAGTGCCTTTGTCGTTGCTTCATGTGGGACCGGCCTGAGTTTCGCGCCTTCCGCTGCTTTTGTCCCTAGGATTGGAGTTCTTTGCGGCTGGGCGCGGTCGGCTAAGGCTTTGCGATGCCTGGTTAAGAACGTCCCCAAGTTCAACATTAAGCGCCCGAGCCATCCTCACTGCTGTTTCGAGGTACGGTTGGCGCAGTCCGCGTTCGATGTAGCCGATCGCTTGCTCAGAGAGGCCGGATCGTTCCGCCATGACGTATTTGGAGATTTTCAGCCTTTTGCGTTCTTCGCGCAGGAGGTGAACCACCTCCAGACAGATTGCGTGGTACGTGTTTTTGGACACCAATAAGCAGTTTTATGCGACTCGCCACTTGACAGCATACTTCACAGTTGTTACGTATCGGCATGTTTCGACGACGGCTAGGGGAAGATCCGCATGCGAACGGACAGCAAACGTTCGCCTTAAGCGGTTGTCCGGACATTTGGGAATTGGACTCTGGGGATTTTGTCGTTATCGGCACCGATGTGACAGGTTTGGCAAACAGCCTCCCCAAAACCGCAAGCTGCGGTGCGGACGAACGGATTGTGAAAATCCCACGCAAGACCCTCGTTTTGGCAAAAAGGGACATTCCAGACAGCTTCTGACCAAGCCTTCTCGTGGCCATCTCCGCCGTGGTATACTCCAGGCATGGGAGATTGGCTCTCAACTAATTGGTTCAATCTTCTGAGCGCTGTCGGCATTATTGGCAGCCTGCTTTTTACAGGAATCTCGCTACGCTCCGAAACGAAGACCCGAAGAATTAGCAATCTGCTCACGCTCACTCAGAACCACCGGGAATTGTGGGCGGAGATGTTTCGCCGACCTGGATTAGAACGAGTCCTGGATCCTTCGGCTAATCTCGATTCCTTACCAGTGACGCTCGACGAGCATTTCTACGTTGCCATGGCAATTCACCACCTGAACAGTGCTTACCGGGCTATACGGAGTGGTCTCTTGATCAAGCCGGATGGAGTCGGAGAAGACATTCGGGGGTTTTTCTCGCTGCCTGTACCGCGGGAGGTGTGGCGAAAATTGCGCAGCCTGCAGAATGAGGACTTTGTTGCATTTGTCGAAGCCTGCCTCGCAGGTTCAACACACATCGCTTAGGCTTTCTTGCGCATGGCTTCGGTGATCGTCCGGATCGCTGCTTCTTCGCGGTCTTTCCGTTCTTCTTCGGTTAATTTCGACGCTGAGCGCTTGATTTTGTACCCGCGTCTGGTGGTAAGGGCCGCGGACCCGAGTGCCGGGCCGGGAAGTTCATGTAAGTGCCTGATGCAGTCCTCTGGCGTAAAGAAGGAGACGGGTGCGGCAACTTCTGTGCCCAGAGCACCAATGACGGCGTTTCGGATCTTGGTAAGCCGGTCCTCGTCCAGGCAAACTACGGCAACCATTTTATACCCCGCCTTAATACATTTCCGGACGTTGCCAATTTCATGGTCTACGGTTGTGCTGAAGGAAATTTCGCATGCGATGATTTGATCGCCTCGTTCAAGCAGCAGGTCGATGCTGCCGTGACCGTCCAATATGTGCTTCTCTATTGTTGATTTAAACCCAAGCTTTTCAGCTTCGGCTTTGATCCTTTGTTGCACTGCTTTGTGCTGGGCGCCGCCGCGGCCAAGTTCTTGAGGAACTGTTTCCGGCTTCTCCTTTCGCTCGACGGGTTCCGGGGCAAATGGTGGATGAGCTGTGGTGGCCGGGACGGGTATTGGCGTCTGTGCCAGGGTTGGCGGTGGAGTCACGAAGGCCGAAGACGAAAAGGGAGCGACCGACGCTTTGGGCTCCTCATGAGTTGGAGAATTTGAGAGGAGGGCCGGGACAGGAGGATCCTTGAGCACGGGCTTTTCGGGCTTCGTCCGTATTGTGGAGTGGTCATGAGCGCCCTGCGAATCTTCCCAGGCGCGGAGTAACGAGGCAGCAATTTGTTCGCGTGGCGTACCATATTTCGTGCGCGAGGCAGCGATTACATCGTTTCTTCGTTTTCGTGCCTCTCCGGGATCAGGTTCCTCGGGCAAAGGGATTGTGAGATTGAAGTCGAAGCTGCTTCGCTCAACTCGGGCGATTGCTTCGCCAACGCCAAGATTCTGCAAATCTCCCGCCTCGAATGATGCGAACCCGTCAGCGAGTTTGCGGGAATCCTCATCGCCGACCCGGAAGCAGATCCGGGTGTAGGGATTCGAGATCACGGCACTTGCCACTTCAGAATCTCTTTGCAACTGCCGAAGTTCCTGGTGGGCTAACGTAAGGCCGATTCGGTATTTGCGCGCGCCCGAGAGGATTTCGGCCATAGAGGGTGTTATGAAGTTGTGGAACTCGTCGATGTAACACCAGAATTGCCTCCTCGAGGCGTGCTCCTGGCTTTGCCTTGCCATGGCGAGCTGTTGAAATTTCGAGATGAGAAGCGTGCCCAAGAGATATGAATTCTCCTTGCCGAGGAGTCCCTGTGAGAGTTTGGCGAGAAAGATCTTCCCAGTATCCATGATGTGGGCGAAGTCGAGCCGATTTTCGGTCTGTGAGACCATGTAGCGGATCGGCTTTGGCGCAAGGAATGTCTCGAGGCGAGTGATGACCGAGCCGATGGATTTATTGCCGGAAAGGTGCGGAAAGCCTTTCTGCCAGTAGTAAAGGACGGCTGGATCCGAAACACTCTTCAGGAATTCGGTCCGAAAGGCAGGTTCGACAAGAAACCGCCTGAGATCGGCAAGCGTACCTGTGCGACTACTCTCCAGAAACGCCAGGATAGCGTTATGAAGAACGGAGCCCATCTGATCACCCCAACTCGATGAAAGGCGCTGGAACACCGAAACGAGATCCGAGGCGAGGAGGTTTTTTTCCAGATCGGAGTGGGCCGAAAGGATATTGAAGCCGACTGAAGAATCTTCGTCTGAAGGATCGATGAGAACGACGTCCTCGGTTCGGCTCTCTGGAATTTGGGTAAGGATGTGATCAACCAGATCGCCGTGTGGGTCCAGCACGGCCACACCATCTCCATGCTGAATATCCTGGGTAATGAGATTTAGAAGGAGCGTTGATTTGCCGGTGCCCGAGGTCCCGATGATGTGAACGTGACGCACACGCTGCTCGGGCGTGAGCCGGACCTCAACACATTCAGCAGCGTGAGAGTTAGTGCCAAGGAGCACCCCCGATGCGTGCCTTGCAACTTGCGGGGCGGGCCTGGTTTTCCCTGCGTCACGTAGGAAAACGGGCGAAGAGACCTCGCTCGTTGGCAAGTGCACTAATGAGACGAGTTCTTCCGCGTTGAGTACCATGCCCGAGCGGCGAGACTGGCGCCTGAGCACATCTTCCAGATGATTGTGGCAGTCGTACGTGCAGTTCGTGAGAGGGATCAGAGAATTGCCTTCGGGGTTGTCAAATACCCGCAGCGCCCCCCCGAGATCACTTGCAAGTTGGAGCGTGCGCTCCCATGTCATTGTTTGGATAGCAATTCGAACCACAGCGGCGTAGAGAGGGCTTGAGACCTTTTCCCTGGCCGCAGCTGCAAGCTCAGGGACATTAACAAAGAGCGGCCCGCCGTCAGCGCCCGTAACAGAATTTGTGATGCTTTCGGCCCAAGCCCTTGAAAGCCCCTCAAAAGTAACCTGGAAAAGCCCAAGCTCGCCGGCTTCAAGTTCGGACAAGGCACCGATGATGCCGATGAAGGGATCGACAGTTCCACAGTCAATCGGAAACATGAACTCCCGCTCGAGCCCGAATTCGACCGCGATTGCTTCGGTTCCTTCGCACCCGAACCAAGCATGCTCAAGGGTTCCCTCAGCCGTAAGAAAAGCGACCTTCGGGAAATATGCCTGAAGTTGGCGCCGTACAAGAGAAGCATCGTCCCGACTAACGGCAAACTGGCTGCTTACCTGATGAGGGACTCCGAGGAGTTCAAAGGATACTGGGTGGCGGCAAAACGACAGTGTCTCAAGGAAGCGCGCGAAGGATTCCGTAGTCACTCTGAGATCAATTGGGAGCGATGCCTGGATCTCTACGACCGGCTCGCGCCAGAGGATATTTGGTTCAGGGTCTTCTTCCCCACGATCTCCAACTGACGGTGGCGGTACCCGTTCAGTGCTGATTCTTTGACTGAGTTTACGGACGAATGAACTTAGAAGCGTGCGCTTGCGGCCATCGTCGACCGCCGGGATGTGCTGTAAGGTGTGTCCAAGGAACGGTCGAAACGGTGGTTCTGGCTCGACAGGCTCATCAAACACGTGCCAGCCGCGCCCTCGCCGTTCCCAGCGTCGAAACTCCTCGGTCAATTGTTCGTGAACCGAGGGCATGGTGAGTCATGGCCGAGCAGACCCGAGTTCTCTTCTGTACAATTCCCTAAGGACAGGAGGGGATTCGTCCTCAGGAAGAAGCTTCGCGCCTTTGGCGGCCGTGACTTCTTCGGCGACGTGGCGGATGATTTGAGGAAGTTGGGTTAAGTACAGCGATCTGGTGTCGATCCTGTAGAAAGTGTCCTCGCGAAACCAGTTTTCGTAGACGGTCGAGATCACGGGAATTTTAAGGAGCAGGGTGTCAAGATCTGCGATACTGGCTGCGGTTGCGTTTCTGAACGCCGCGGCCACTGCAAAAGGCAGCGTGGCCAGCGCTACCATGGCGTAGACAAAGCCCAGGAGAATGAACAAAAGGCCGCAGACTACATTCAAAAAAATGAGGAGAGCGAGAATGTGCCAGAGGCGGACCAGGGCAGGAACGTATACCGCACGAAATGAAAAGTAAAAGCCGGTGCCAAATGGGGCCGCACAAAAATACAAGGCCAGGCGTTCGCGGAACAGCCGCATGTACGTCCGTTTATCCGACAGCAGGCCACCTTCATTGAAACTGAGGCGAGTGACCGCCATGCTCGGAATCCTGCGCGCCACCATCTCATTATCAAGCAAGGCATAGAACTCCTCGGGAGAGAAACTGAAATTGTCAGCGTATAGAATCCAGGAGTCGAGGACCTCGCCGCGCCTATTCTCAAAACCGAAAAGGAAATCGAGACAGTTGCGAAGGAGCTCTCCTTTAGCTTTGGGCTTGCTTCCCGGTATTGCCATACCCAATATGTCATGAGTATGGCGTCAGGGCTCTTCCTAGGTCAACGCCAAAGTTACGGTGGCGAGATATCTCTCCAAAGCCACTCGGGTAGATTGTCGTGTTTTCCAAGGAACCTATGAACCAGGCCAACCTCAGCTCTGTACAGCCACGGCACACCATGTTCGGCCCTCTTCGGCCGATCATTTTGTGGTTCTGCCTCGTTGCGGTGCTCTGTGGAGTTCATACGCATCAAACCTTAATGGAGCGGACGCGACTTTTGTTTTCACTACGCCTTAACGGGCTTCCGCCGCCATTCGAACCGAAGGTGACTCTGGATGGAGTACCGGTCACGGCTGGCCAGCGACTTTCTCTTGGGCTTCATTCATTTTCAATTGAGCACAGAAAGATTGTGCCATTCTCCACCAATATTTTTGTCTGGTACGGCCAGAAAGACCTGGGAAACATTTCGCTGGGACGCGCCAGCGCAACACTCACCCTTCAAGTAGATCCGATGGCAAGAGTGCTCAGCATAACCGGTTCGGAGTTCACGACTGTTCTTACCAACAGCGCCGGGATGACGTTGTCGGTTCCAACTGATGATTACGTTATATCCGCGCGCTTTGCGCATGTGCTTCAGAGGGACAACATTTCGGTCGCACTTGGCTCGCCAAACACCCTCACCATTGCGCCGCGGTTTGGGACGCTTGCTTTGGACTGCAACCAAGCGGGAGCTTCATTTGCACTGCGAAGTGCTGATGGCAGGCTGCTTGAAACGGGGGGATTTCCCTCGAGAATCTCAGAATTGCCCGAGGGAAGCTACGGTCTTACGACAGAGCATCATCATAACAAAGAGGAACGAAGGCTATCGATCAAGGCGGCCACAACCAATATCCTCCGTGTTGAGTTGGTGTATGGGGCCGCCAATATCCAAACCGAGCCGCCTGGAGCTCGAATCATTTCGAGCGATAATATCGATTACGGAGAAACGCCCGCAGTGCTCACCGACTTGCTCCCCGGCAGCTGGTCATTCAGAATTGAAAAGACCGGATACGAAACCACTGAAATCAGCCTCGCTGTTGCCGCAAATGCAACGAACAACGTTTCCACGAATCTGCTCAGTCACAGTTACGCGACCTCTGTAGCGATGGCTCGTCAGTACTTGGCGAATAACGACTATGAGCGGGCGCTTCAGGCTGCGACTGACGCATTGAAATCAAAACCGGGAGACGCAGAAGCCGAGCGTATCAGTGCTAAGGCACAGCCATTTGTCGATTTCAAAGGCGCTCAGACTCTGGCAGAGCAGGGCAATTATGCGTCAGCCATAACCGAGCTTGAAAAGGTTATGAGAGTCTGGCCGACAGACGAACGGGTCAGTGGATTGATCGGGGAGTACAGGGTCAGACAAAAGGAGGAGGCTGACCGTGCGCAGAAGCAAAGGCGGGAACTGGTGCAACGGGTCTTTTCTGGCGTCTTGTCGCGCAATCCAGATTCGGCGCTGTTTGAGCGGTACAGCATTAAGACCGAGAAAAAGGCTTCTGAAGTCTGGCCTGCGGTTTTGTCTGCGATTCGCGACCAGGATCCCGGCTTCACGATCGGCAGTAATAGAACCCCGGAGCCGGATCTGAACGAAATCGTGGCGAAGCAGGAGTTCGACGGAGGCTCGCGCATTTGCGTTATTGTTGTTGGGCAGACGGCAGATACTGAGACGGAGATCTGGTACGAGGTTTTGGAGTATAAATTAATCCCAGTGGCGATGCGTGTGGTCGGGGTTTTCCTCGGTGGGTCACCTCCAAAAGACCCGCACGTGCCCATACATCCTTCCCGGTTCGGACCGCTCACCGACAAAATGAAGGGGCAGATCGAGGGGGGGCTCAAAGTCGTTCGGGAACGGATATCGAAGGGGATCGAAGCAGCGCCGAATAAACTGTGAGCCGGTCCCGGGCGTGTATTCGGCGGGGTAACTTTGCCCTGGTCGGAAAATCGGCCGTCCTTGCTGGTTGCCACTGCCACTATATGCTGTTCCTATGACAGACTCCAAAAGTGAACCGCACCAACTTTCACGCAAGGGGCTGGTTGATTTGGTCACAATCCCAATCCTCGCCCGGCTGGAGCAACACCGCGTCGAAATCTTGAATCGACTCGCGAGTCTCACTCAGGAAATCGAAATCATTGCTCGGCAAATGAAACGTGGAATTTCCCCAAGAAACGGGTGCGAAACCTTTGTCAGCAATTGAGACCTCAGCAACGTTTGATGCTTCGACGTGAAATCGGTCAATGCCACGCTGGTGGAAAAATCTCTGGTGCATGCAAAAGACCGCGCAGCTGCCGGTCCGAGCTCAGCGCGAGCATCGGCCTAAAAAAGCCTGACGAAGCGGCTATTGGGCAATCAAAAACCGGAGGGATAGCCAAGGCAAAGAATGAGAAAACGAGAGTCACCGCCGAATTGAAGCCCGCAAAGCAACTCCTGTTCAATAAAGAATTGTCATTTGGGGCAAAGCAGCGCGACCACTTCGCTCAACGGGCCACAAACTGGCGAATTAATGAAAATCGAACTCACCGGACTTAACCCCAAGCACAAATGCCTCCCACTCGGCAGATGTAAAGGAGAGGGGCTGTCGCCTCGGGTCCTTCGCATCGCGGATCAGGATGAGGGGACCGCGGTGTGCCACCTCTACACATCCGCCTGGCGGGTACACACAATGGGATGATTTAACGAATTCGCCGGCCTGGAGCTGTTCTGACGCACTCTGTTTCATACCGAGGCAACTTCGTTTGTTGGCAAAGAATGTCAATCGACATTCGAATTCTTGGTATTTTCAGCTACAATACAGATGATCCGTCTGCCGCAACTTGCCGCCCGCGGCAAGTTTACCCTCCTTCACGAGGGTGGTCGATGCGCTAAACTCTCGGACACAAAGCATCATGCCCTCTAGTACATTAAGCAATTACATCCGCTCCAGCCGCAAACGGTTTGGCTTTTCCCAGCAGGAACTTGCGAAACTTCTCGGTTGCGAGAATGGAGAAGCTGTCTCTCGTTATGAACGTTTTACCCGAATGCCGAAACTCGAAACCGCGTTGGCTCTGGAAGTGATTCTCAAAATCCGTGTTGGGGATTTGTTCCTTGGCGAGTTCCGCAAGGTCGAGCGGTCAATCCGTCGGCGTGCCCACCGTTTGGCCGGCGTGATCGAGACTCAAATGCCAGACAAGTCTGAAATCAGAAAACTAGCACGTCTGAAGGAAATTGTTTCAGGGTGATTCAGTAAAATGACTGCAAGGTTTGTATCTGGACAGCGAGTGCTTGCGGTGGTCCCGAAGTCGCGGGGTTTTGGCTTCATTGTAATGGAAAGTCAGACGACCCCAATCGATTGGGGCAGCCGGGGTGGCCGCGGGGATCCTCATCGTAAGGAAATTGCGACCCTGGCAAAAATTCAGGACCTCCTGGACCAGTACTCGCCAAGCGCTGTAATCTTGGAAAAGATCGATGCAAGATCCCATCGTGGCGACCGCATCCGATTACTTTTGGAGTCGATTCACAACCTCGCAGTTTGGAGAGCGATAAAAATCCGCCGGATTTCATTTGGTCACGTTAAAAGCGTCTTTCAGGTCTTCAATGCGTTTACAAAGCATGATATAGCCGTGGTAATAGCGCACCAACTGCCAGAATTGGAGGTGAGGATTCCTCCCCAACGAAGGCCATGGATGTCAGAGGACCATCGAATGGCAATATTCGACGCTGCGGCTTTGGCACTCGCATTCTTTTATACCCGGCTTGGAACGAGAAACAAACAGCTTGCGGGAGGAACGGAGGGGCTTTCTACTGAATCGGCAAGACAGGATTCGATTAGCGTGAAGTCCTTACGGAGTTAAGCCAACTGGTGTCCAGTTTGATGTCGTCCTCTAAGCTATTGCACTCGGAGCTAGGTTTGGTGTTCGCTGTTCCGACCGCAACTCACTCATGTTCAGGTGATAGAGTAGCCTGATTCTACAGTAGCTTGCAGGCATTTTCGCTAATTATCTCAACGCTCAGCAATGCTCGCCCAATGCTCTCTTAGTGCCCTGTTGGTGAAAATCCAGGTGAAGAATTTGGGTGCTGGCTGTGCGCGCTTGAGGTTCAAGGTGGCAGCGCGAGGGTCAGTTTTGGCACTCGTCTGGCAGGGCCGCGCGGTCGAGCGCTTCGCGGGCGGTGATGACTGCGAAGTCGAGTTGTTCGAGGAGTTCTTCCGGGTCGTAGTCCTCCACGGGAGCGCTGGTTGGACGGTGAATGGCGGAGATTTTCTCCAGGGCTAGGCGCATGATCTCGATGGCTCGTGAATTCATTTGGGTTCTTTTCGTGTTGAGGGCATAGGGCGATATCTGTTGCCACTGGTGCAAGTGTGAGCGCGGCGGGTCTTCCAGGGGTGCTGCGATTGCCGTGGCGCGGGGCGCTGGGGGCTGGCTCAGTTCTTGTGTTCGGGTTGCTCAATGACTTGGAATGATACGACCTTGTCGTCTTGCAGCTTCACTTCGAAGGGCTTGTCCTGCCACCAGGGGCGCTCCAGCCGGTAGGACAGGATTTCCCCCTTTGCGTCTGCTGCAACGTTCTCCGGCCTGCCCAAGGTCTGCATGACCTCAAGCTTGGTCATTCCGAGCGAAATTTTGCTTGGGTCTCCCGGTTTGATGTGGCCGTGTTTATCTTTGACGCCGTCTGGTGATGCGCAACCGGCGGTCAAGGCGAGGGCGGCCATCAGAGATAGTATTTTGGGTCTCATGGCCACGCAGCGTACCAGCTCATCGGGCGCTGCACAATGCTGCGGCGTTGTTAGGCGTCCCGACCCTTGGAAATGAACGAAAACCACGATGCTGAACTGCCGGACTGCACCGAGCCCCGCGACCAAGTCTGGTCTGCAGATCAAACGTCATTGGCGCGGGGTCCGTGACCCGGAGTGTTATATGGCTTGCGGGTTCTTGAGTGTTGGATGAGATTTCGACCTATGAAGCCTGTCTTTTTCACCGAACCGGAGGCCCAAAGTCACGTTGGGGAGCACATTCAAGCGAGATCAGATTTTCCGTCAGTGCCCGCAGGGACGGTCGGGAGAGCCTGCACAAGGAAGGTGGAATCTAACGCTTGGGTGCTGCGCGTCGAATGGGCGTTGCCGCGGAAGCGATCTCAGTATTTCGCAACCATAGTAAACGTCTCGTTTAACTTTGAAACTCAAGCTGCACCGATGACGGACGACTTCTCGAAAGATGAATTCCAACGCTTGTTAGAACCTCGGCCAATGTAACGACGCCATGCACAGGGACTCCGCGACGGCGTCGAAATTTCATGTCGGGCATCACAAACGCGGAGCCGTGATGGCGCTCGTTGTCCGGAGCGACTGAAGTTATCGGAGGGCGAGTTCTTTTGTGATCGGTGAGCCGTCGATGGAGATGGTCACGGTGGTTGGCGTGATGGAGAGGCAACGAATTGTCACTGAACGTGAGTCGAGTTTTAGCGTGGCGGAATCGTTCGGGGCAAGGGTTTTGCCATTAATGATTGCCAGGGGCTTGTCGGCGGTGCCGGAGATTCCTTGGAGCTTTAAGCCCTGAAGGTAGGCTGGCTCGGGAATGGCTACCGGCTTTGCCGGATTTGCGAGAAACTGGGTTACGCGCTGATTGCCGTCGGCGATTTGTTCCTGGGTCATGTTGAGGATGGCGCCATCGCGGTAAAGTTTTCCGATGTTTGCATTGGCATCCAGCGGGGTGCCAGCTCCAGCGGCGAGGCTGAACCATTTGTATGCTTCTGGGAGGTCCTTTTTCAGGAGTTTGCCATCTTGGTAGAGCTGGCCAAGATCGACTTGCGCACGCTTGTGGCCCTTGGCAGCGGCCTTAAGAAGCCAGGCTATGGCTTCGTCCGAGTATGCTTGGCTTTTAGCCTTCTCTGAGGGCCTAGCGTTGCTGGCCCAGAACAATAGGGTGTGAGCGAGCCGGTATTGCGAGTTTGGGATGCCTTGGGCGGCGGCTAGGCGGTACCATTTAACGGCGCGTTCAGGGTCGCCGCGGTAGTAGAATGTGTCGCCAAGTTTGTCTTGGGAAACTGCGTCGCCGGCCTCGGCAGCGGCTTTAATGTTGGCCAGCGGTGGGTTGGGTTGCTGCGCGGGAACTTTGCCCGTAAGGAGCATGGCCGTCAGAACCGTGACGAGGTGGAATGGCTTTCGCACGGTGTTTTGTCAGCATGATTTATACCGGGTTCGGCGGCTCGGAAGGGCTGTCCGCCGGTTGGGGACTGGCTGGCGCCCAAGTTTTTTGGCAGAAATGGGCGAAATTGCGCTCGGTGAGGAGGTCGATTTGGACGTCGTAGATGATAACTCCGGGGTCGTCGATTCCGACCGGAGCTTTGAAGCTCCAGAGTTCTTTGCCGTTTTTGTCGGTGATGGTGATGGTTTCGCCTTCTCTGGGAACGAAGGTGCGTTTTGCGCCTAGCGCTTTGACTAGGATGGCGAAACCTTTGGTCGGGGCTTGGTCGGCGGGAGTATTCATGTCGCGTGGGGCTAGGGCAATTGGGATAGGCGTCAAGGTGAGGGCGCTGGGGTTGCGAATTTGAAATTTAAAATCTGAGAGGTGCGCGAGGAGGCACTTGGACGGTTGCGGGGGTGAGTTTGTTGGATCGTGAGGTAAAGGATTTTTGGTGGGGTCAGTCGTGGATCATTTCCTTTTCCCCCAGCCATATCCTCCGATTCCCGCCCCGGCAATAATCAGGATGATTCCCAAGGGTGATAAGGACGTGGGAGTGATGCAGATCCCCGCTATAACCAAAGCCCATGGAACACACCCCCACTTTAAATCTTGTTTCTCTTTTTCTCTTTCCTTCTGTGGGTCCATGGTGGCGTTGGGATAGGACATTCCGCGGCCGCTAGTCAATTGTTAATTCCTGCCCCCCCACAGCTGTAGCCTGGGTTTAGCAGAGTTAACGCCCGCATTCCAGTGATACCCGGCGCCGCGCTACTGGCACGCCAAACTTGCACCAGAAATCCTTTACCCCCACAATGATTGCTTGGGCCGTGGACGTCTCCCTGAGGCGCGGCCGATAGCCCTCGAAATAACTATGCCACAGTTTAAGACCGCTCGGCTGGAGGATGTCCAGCCGGTGAGAGACCAGTTGAGGTTTCTCATTGTTAGTGCAACGGACGTCGAAACCGAGGCCATTCACGCCCTCCTGCGTCCGCTCCCCACATTCAACAGATGTTTGAAAGTCGCAGTCGCAAACCAGGTTTATTTCCTGGGAAAGTTTGGTAGGTACGCTGTTGTCCACGTCCAATGCAGGATGGGATCAATTTCGCCCGGCGCATCAAAGGGCACTGTCGCCGAAGCAATGAACCTCTGGAACAGCCGAGCCGTGGTAATGGTAGGGATTGGATATGGAATCAATCGGAAAAAACAGCGCATCGGTGATGTGTTAATCTCTAAGGCAGTAATCCCTTACGAAATCAAGCGAGAGGGGAACAAAACAATTCACCGCAACCACATTCCCCCAGCTGGAGCAACCCTCCTGAATCGATTCTCAAACTCCCAACACTGGCGCCACGCACTTCCAAGAGACCACTTCGCCAGAGTCCTGCCGGCGGATATGCTTTCCGGCGAATCCTTAATCGACAACGAGAAGTTCCGAACAAAGCTTCTCACAGCGTTTCCTCAAGCCGAAGGGGGCGAAATGGAAGGCGCGGGCGTCTTTTCAGCGGCGCACGAAAAAAACATCCAATGGATTTTGGTAAAAAGCATCTGCGATTTTGCCGACGGCAGGAAAACCAGAAACAAAAACACCAACCAACGCATCGCTGCGGCATCCTCAGCATCATTTTGCTCCCACGTTTTTTCTCAGAAGGGCAATTTTGATGAACTCAGTCCGCCTGGCTCCGACGGCTCCGCCATAGTATCCAACGGGCTGACGCCGGAGGAGATTCTGTTTGAGGTCTACGAACCCGCAGTTGAAAACGCGTATCTTGAGCGAAAAATTGACAAAGACATCGAGCGGCTCCTGAAACATCAAGGAATTTGGGTGCACGGCCCGACCGGTTCCGGTAAGACAAATGCACTTCGCCGGAACCTCTTGTTAAGCGGAAAGGCCTTTCACTCCGTCGATTTGTCTCGCTGCGTAGGATCTACCGTGCAGCAGCTATTCGGCGTCCTCCACATGGAAATTGCGGAGAGGCTCGGCGTCCAAATGGAATGCGCCCCCAAAGCCATTAAGGGGAGCGAACAGTCATTCCATGTGGGTAAAATAGCAAGGATCCTCGAACAAAATGTGAAGCAACGGACCTTCGTCTTTATCGATGAGATACCTCTGAACGGCCCCGAGTTCAAAAGGTTTTTGGAGGGCATCCTAGCCGTAATTATTACTCTCACGAACCGCAATTTTGGTAAAGCTCAATTGCTCCTCTCCTCCATTCCCGATCCAACCCCGCACATCACCGAAACAAACCGAAAAGTCCAGGGACAACTCCGACTCATGCCCATCCCGCAATGGCCCGATGCGGATATCGCTTCCCTGGTTAATCGGCTGTTGAAACTGCTCAATATTAACCTCCTACCTCCAGATCGCGCCAAGATTATTAAGGCTGCCAACGGGTCTCCACGGGCGGTAAAATCCGCCCTGAGAACGCTTTGCACCAATCCCGACTGGCCGCTCGACCGGATCATCTCCGAGTGTCCCCAGTTCTAAATGAAGAGACTAGCTCCAGTCACTATTATACCGCCGGACCTTTACGTCATACGGGAGGCTGACAAGCAATTGCGCAACGTGGTGAACAACATGGGGCGCCCCGGTTACGTCTTAGTGGCGAGGCAGATGGGAAAAACCAACCTTCTCTTACACGCGAAGCGTGAGCTGGAGGATGAGAGCAACGCGTTTGTTTATGTCGACTTATCTGCGCCATTTGCCACAGAAAGGGAATGTTTTCGGCACATCATCGACACGGCAGTTGAGACTCGAAGTGATATTTTCGAGGAATGTCGGACCGCGATTGAGCCGAAACGCAACGGCTCCCCACCCCCCTCGTATAAGGAGCACGAAAATGAACTTCGCACGCTCTTAAGCGCAATCTCGGGCAAACTCGTCATTATCCTGGATGAGATTGACTCCCTAACGAAAGGGACATTCTCGGATAAAATCTTCGCCCAGATAAGGAGCGTGTACTTCTCGCGCGCGAACTACCCTCAATTCAACCGACTTACCTACGTCCTTTCTGGGGTCGTCGAACCGAATGAAATAATCAAGGACAAACGGATTTCGCCATTCAACATCGGGGAAAAAATATACCTTGACGATTTTACCGAGGAACAGTTCTCCGATTTCCTGAACCGAGCCGGTCTCACACTGAAAAAGGAAACTGCCGACAGGGTTTTCTACTGGACCAACGGCAACCCTCGCCTGACATGGGATATCTGCGCGGATTTGGAAGAAAAGGGCTCGGCCGGATTTTTCTTAACCCCCGAGGAGGTGGACACCTCCGTAAGGAAACTTTACCTAACGGATTTCACCAAAGCCCCCATTGATCACATTCGGGAAGTTGTGGCAACAGAGGACGATTTGCGCAACGCAGTCACCGTCATCAAGTACGGTAAGGGACACACCTTGTCTGATTCCATCAAAAACAAACTTTACCTCGCCGGAATAATCCGTTCCGTCGTCAGCGGGAACAAGGTGGTCATAAAGAACAAAATAATCGAAGCCTCCCTCTCCGACCAGTGGCTCCTAGATATATCGATAAAACGAAAGGGCCTGCAACGACTCGCCACCGAACGTTTCGCGGAGCACAAGTATGAAGAGGCACTATCCCTGTTCGAGCAACTGATCAAGAGCGCAGACATTTCGGAGAAGGAGAAGGTGGCCACGTATTGGGACATGGGCCTGTGCGCGTATTACACGGGAGGCTACCAGAAAGCGTTGACGTACTTGGAGAGTGCTCATTGGGATAAAGCCGAGACGGCGGTGCTCTATTACAAGCGCGCATTCTATTTGGGTGCATGTTATCTGCAGTTGGGAAACGTGAGCGCCAGCCGTATCCACTTCGAGGAGACCCTCCAGAGCCCAAAACACAATAACACATATTTCAGCGCGTTGATAAACCTCGGCACAACTTACAGCGCCGAGAAACATTTCCCGCGAGCAATAGAACTCTATACGCAGGCATTGGCGAGCGTTGAACAGGAATCACTGGCAGATCAGGACCGCGCGCAGTTTAAGCCTCTCGCCTTGTACAGCCTCGGCAAGGCCTATCGCGACACTGGCGACATCCAGGCAGCGCAGAAGCACTTTCGGCTTGCCCTTTCCTCCTCTAGTCCGAATCAAAGACCTGCGATTACGCTTGAGCTGATTCACGCGTCATCAACGAAATCCGAGAAGGAGCACTTATTGGCCCAGTGCATTGACCTTATCATCTCCAACGGTCTACACCCCGACCCCCCCCACGCCGAGCAAAGCTTGGGGCTTACCCCCTCAGTTTTTTACAGCCTCCTCAGCGAAGCCTACCCTCTGAGCCGCCCTCTTTTTGACCAGCTCTTCGCCTTCGCAGAGACACTTACCGAACTAAAGGACCCCGGCGCAGCGCTCCTACTAAGGGTCGCCTACGCCTCCGCGGCCAGCCGCGACTTCGACACGGCAATCAGAATGGCCCGCGATGTCGCTGAGACCCGGAATCCGGACCTCAGGATCCGCACTGGAGCCGATTTTCAGAGCCTTCGGCTCCTATGCCTCCTCTGTAAGGGCCGGGAAAGAGAGAAATATCAGGAACAGTACGTGGCGTGTCTCAATTCCGGTTACGAACCAAGCACTATCGACGGAGTAGATGTAGAGATATTTACCGGTCGACTGGAGACCCTCATCAAGTCTAGGAAGCTAAAAGACGCCCTAACGTGCATCGACCTGGTGAAGCAGTACCGGCCTTTGCTTCTGCGAGACCACACCGCCGAGTTTGCATTGGTTCATTTTTACGAGATGCTCGCCCTCCAGAGGGCGAACCTCAACGCGAAGCTCATTCAGGCCTCCGAGGAGGCCTTGTCGTTTATACAGTCACTTTCTACTCCGGTTGGGAATCTTCGGCTGGTCTCTCCGCAGCACCTTAAGGATATTGAAAATTTCGCGCGAGAGAATCTGCGCCATAAGCGGAAACTTTTTCCTCTTGCGCCGGCCCCCAGCCACAACCCGGTAACTGCGCCGCGAAAGTACGGACGAAACGAGAGAGTTTCCGTCCGGTACCCAGACGGAAGAGTAGTGACTGACAAGTTTAAGAAGCTGCAGGGCGACTTGACCGACTGCCGTTGCATCCTACTGGAAGGCTGACCCTCTGGCCCGCTCTGCCAGCTGCTGTCAAGCTCCAGCACGTCTACCTAACATCGATCTCCAACGCATTTGCTGAACTCCTTCTCGGTCTCGCCGGCCTGCACCCACAAGAATTCACCAGCCAGCGATTGCACGGCTCTGCATCATTTGCCGACTCCGCTCCGATCGGCCATCAAGAATGGGAAGAAATCGAACAACGCCGCATCGCCGAAAATGTCCCACTGGAGACAACCCGCCAGGCCCTCATCTGCGCACGCGTCGGCCAAGGACTCTTTAAAGAACGCGTCGCCCAAATCGAGCACCACTGCCGGCTGACCTTCGTTGAAAGCCCAACACACCTGGTCGCCAGCCACATCGAGCCCTGGCGCGAATCCAACAACGAAGAACGCCTCCATAGTGAACGCCGACCACCTGTTCGACCGCGGCTTCATCACCTTCGACGACACCGGCGGAGTCCTCATCTCCCCAGTCGCCGACACCACCTCACTAAGGCGCATGGGACTCGATCCACAAAATCCACCCCGTCCACAACCGTTCAACACGGACCAGAAATACTTTCTCGCCCACCATCGCAAAGAAATCTTCCTCGCCGCCGCCGAATGAAGACCAACGCGCCACAACATACAACCATGTGGCTACAGAAGTCTCGCGTACGGAACACCTGAACCCACCCAAAACGAGGCCAAATTGTAGGCGGCCCAGCCCGCCTTAAATAGACGGGGGCCCCTACCTCGCGAACGCCCTTGACCGGCCTTACCCGATATGGGCTTCAGCAGTGTAAGGATTTCCCTTATACATTGGTCGGGCCAATACCGGACTTGCCAACCTGCGTGCGTTGGTCCGTAATTCAACCTATTGGGCGGAATCAGAAAGCCGGACCCTATGAACACCAAGAAACTAATAATCGCATTCATTGCCTACACTTCAACCCCAGTCATCGCGGGGCCCATCGGATTGATAAACACAGGAACCGACCCCAGCGGTGCGCTCTTGCCGGACGGAACCATTCAACCCGGATGGACAATTACAGCCGTAAACCCAGGCAACCCACCCGGCGGCCTGACTCCGCCCACACCGCCGTCAGAAACGTTTGTCGTGCCAGCCTTCCCAGGCTTTTGGATGCCGAACAACCCGGGGGATGCATCCAAATGGATAAGCTACAGCTATCCCCTCTACCAGACAGCGGATACCTACAGAGACTTCATCTACCAGCTGAGCTTTGTTGCCACCGGGCACGACGATTTCTCATTCAGGGTTTCAGCTGATAACGGAACGAAGGTTTATCTCAACCAAGAGAGCGATCCGAACCTGCTACTAGATTATTCGGCTCTAGACCCTTACGACACGACACCTTTTGGCAATTGGAGCCCATGGATCGACGTTTCCGACCTGCTCCCCGATCACAACACATTCATTTGCGACGTGGCCAACCTCGATGGCCAGGGGGGAAACCCGTCAGGCCTGCGAGTCGAGTTCCAGGTGCACAACGTTCCTGAGACAGCACAGACCTCGTTTCTCCTCGGCGCCTCTGTGGTCGGCCTGCTTGCCTTCAGACGATTCCGCTTCGGACCGCCTGTTCACTAACGGCCAGCCCTCCCCATTCGCTTCTCCAGTCCGAAACGAACCACACCCCGCTCCAGCGCAACGCCGCACTATGAATGCGGTCTCAGCCACCCCTCCGCCGGCCACTTTCGAACAGAGGGAAACGCAGCCCAGACCCAAGCGCAGGAAAAGACAATCAATCCCGCGCAACCATACCACCAATGCCATTTCCACCTCTCCCACGGGAGACTTGCCTCAGGAGGCCAGCCCAGCGTGATGGCCGAGATGATCGCCATATGTCGCACCAGTATTTTCTCTGCACGGAATTTTTCATCGATACGTGAACCCCAACTCGATCCAATCCCGCAAAGAAGGTGTGCCTGCAGCCACAAAACCCAACGCCATCGCGTCCACCAGGACAAGAACTTCAACACCAGCGCCGGAATCGTAAAATCCATTACCTCCAACACCATGCCTACCATCCAAGCCGCAGCCAACGCACACACAATGGTCGCCGCGGCGTGCTCGTGAGAATCACTCAACCCTTCAACCACCCGCGCGCGAAAGTAGGCGCGCAAATTATAATTCCGCCGGGAAGCACCCGGCAGATCGCATCCGTGAAAAACTCCTTGCCGCGTGTTCCGCCGCCGTGATGGCGCGTTTCTGCTTGAACACTGGGCGTGGCCATTGCAGGCGCGGAATGGCCAGCTTCTAAGGGTCTGGCGAAGCGCCGAACTCCGGGCACCCACGGGCCCGCAACTGCATCACGTCTTTCTGCTTTCCGCTGGCATTTTGATGGTTCGGGAGTGAGACAAAAAAGAGGCGATTTCCTAGATGCTATAGGAATCGCCCCACGTGAGCCGGCATTATTCAGCCAGCTAGATATCCTAATTCTCGCAAAGAGCAGCGATTGCCATTTCCAACAATAACATGGTCCAGCAGGTCAATCTTCAAAAGCTGTCCTGCACGCATTAAGTCACGAGTGACTTTGATATCAGCCTCTGAGGGTTCAGGTTCACCACTCGGGTGATTGTGCAAAACAATTACGGCAGCAGCGTTTGCAATAACCGCGCACCTGAGGACATCGGCTGGTAGGACGAGGAGCGTGTCTCGGGTGCCGATGGTCACGAATTGGTGCCCTTTCACCCTGCGCCGGGTGTTCAGAAGAAGGACGACCAGACATTCCCGCTCGCAGTCAAAATGCGTAGACGTTGCAATGTGAAGCCGCCAGTATTCCGCTGCCTTATCAGCGCTGTCACAAAGAACCATTTCGTCAGGCAATGGGCAATCCCGCAGCGAAACGACTTTGAACTCTTTCGGATTGAATGAGTTCATGCTATCACCTCGACATTGACTGGAACCCCGCACTTGGTGTTGTTGCCTGCTCCGTTTGCCAAGTTCTCGTTCAACACTAGATGGAGCGCATTGGTTCGTGCGGGTAAACGCCATAGGTCGCCTTTAATGATCTCCGTCACAGCGTTGAAAAGCCGCCATGCGGTTTTTCCCGCGTCCGCAAATTCCTCGTGAACTGGCTCACGCCATTCCTTAATGAGCCGCGGGATCTCTAAAATGCCAATGGCTTCGGCATCCCAAAGGCGTATCGCAAGATGGTGAGCGTCCCTGTCGCTGAACTCCAGGCCCTTATAGCTTTCGAACGCGGCGGATTGCGCGGCAAAGCGCATGGGAAGGCTGGTCACCGTTTCGCTTATCATCCACGATAAGTCTCGGAGCATGCCAGCCGTGTGTTTCCGCTCAAACGTCACGTCGCCACTGAAGCTCAAGTTGTCACAGACAAAGACCGAGGCGCCAATTGAAACGGCGTTTGCAAACGACCGGTCGTAGCTCGTACGCAAGCCCAAAACGCACCCATAGTCCGTCGCCAAAACCCCGGGCATCTCCAGCGCCATGAGACCAAAGAGCCTCGCCCCATCTTTGGCGAGGGCCAATCGCTCTTCCGTGATCTTGATCTCCTCGACCGCTAATTGCTTTTCAATGCGGGTGATAAAGGATTCGTATGGAAGAGGCACGTAGGTGGCAGTTTGCGGAGGAACAGGCACGTCAAAGACTTCCTCCCTGGTTTTAAGCTGCGCGCCACAATGGAGCATCAGGCCTTTCATGCTTTCGCTCCTCTCTTTTCTCTGCTGCAGAATCTGTGAGTCATACTTCGTTCCTTTCGTTTTGTTGTTTAAAATGAACCTTGGATCCGTTTTCCAGTTTAGATCTTGGATCGTACTGAAAAAGACGGGCAAATTTGACGTATGCGGCAAGTCCGACAGATACAAAGGAGGGCGGCCTGTTGAAAGGTCGCCCTTTATGCTAACAACCGGCGCTAAGCTTTTTCGAGCTCGGCGCGGGCGATAAGGAATTGGTTCCAAACCTTTTCGATGAGGATGAACCGTCGACCGCACCGGTGTGCGGCCATTCCGGTTGATCCCGACCCGGCAAAAGGATCTAGCACGATATCGCCAGGTCGCGAATACGTCCGAATGATTGGCTCCAGGCCAATGACCGGCTTTTGGTTTGGGTGCAAGGTGTTGCCGGTGTACTGCCACGGCAGAACATCCGAGATCGGTTCAACCGGCTTGGGCGGCCTGCCTTTGACCAAAAGGAACCCAACCTCGTGATAGCTTTTGCTGTACCCTTCACGGGAACAATGGCGCTTTACCCAGACGAAGTGGGAGACTGGTCGGAGGCCCACGCTTTTCCAAACGGCCATGAACCGGTCGATCCAGGGCCAGCCGTAGAAGGAAGCACAGAAGGCATTGTTTTTTAGCACCCGGGCAAGTCCTTCGAACGAAGGTCTAAGCCACGAGTCGTTATTGTCGTTTCCGCACTGCCGGCCGTCGCGGGGCATGTAATTCACCAAATATGGGGGGTCCGTGACGATCAAATCGACACTTTCAGCCGGCATTGAGGGGAGTATGGCGAGGCAATCGCCGTGGATCACCTGGTTCACCAAGGATTCTATCGTTTTCAAGGAAGTCCTTTGTTGTGAAATGGTGCGGCTCAGTAATCTTCGGGCAAGAGCACCGTGGTAACGGTGCGGTCATGCTCGGTGATCACATAGAATTTTGCTCCGGAAGCGCCGTGATAGACAGAGAAGAGTCGGCCGCCTGTTTGAAGGGCGCGGTCGTTTCGGTCCCTATCTTCCTCGCCGACGTCGCCCCAGTCGGCGGCCTGATGTCGCCCAACCGCTTTGTTGATATCCGCTTTGGTAAGCGCCCTCAACGCGTTTGGGGTCGCAAGGAGGCGCCCCAAACGGAAGATCGCAACAGGAGGCATGTTCATTCTTGAAAATCCTCCAGGCTACCTCCAGGGATCTCCGCACTTCCGGCGTCTCGACACCCAGGAATTTCCGATGGAAGCCTCATGACAGCGGCGTCCACCTCTCGACTAGTGAGTCTCCAGTGATCGCGCGGGAGCTTCGACACGACGACGAATTTAAAGGCTTGGTAGAGGACCAAGGCTTGTCGTGGGTTGCCAAAATGATCGGCCAAAACGGCCAAGGCCAACTGAGCGGGTCCGCTGCCGGCGTATCCCCATTCAAATCCGCTTGGACTGTGGTTTCTGAGGTCCAATCGGGGATCGAGTGGGTGACCGTTAACCGTCACAACCGCCAGCCCTCCGGAACGAGAGCCTTCGTACTGCTTCACTGTGCACCTCCGAACACGCGAAACAGGTCCAGGTCCTCGGATGAGAGATTATCAGGCTGCATGCCGTCGGCCGGGAATGCATGGATCTTCACGAATGCGAACTTCGCCACACGAGGAGCAATATCATCGCGGCCAGCACGGCCGGCTTCGTCCTCATCGAGCATGAGAATGATTCGGTCCCAGGACGAGGCGCCGGTCCGCAGAAGCTCCTCCTGGGCGGCCGATAGGGTACTGCCCATGAGGGCAACCACTTTAGGCACGCCTGCTTGGTGCAATTTCATGCAATCGAAGAAGCCTTCGACGATGATCAACGGGTCTCCAACGGGCGCTTTGAGGGCGCGGTGGATGTTGAAGAGCTCTATTGATTTCCTGAATCCAGGGGGGAGCTTGTACTTTGGAGTATCCGCGGGTGGCTCGCCCGGGAAGCGACCAGCATAGGCAACCACCTCGCCTGCCTGATTATTAATGGGAATTGCGATTCTCTGGGCCATCATACCCTTGGCGCAATGGCCGATCCCGAAATCGGCAATGGTTTCGGGCATCAATCCGCGCTCAGCAAGGTACGTGTGCGTCTGGTCCAGCTTTTCGAGACGGAATTTAAGCGGCTTGTTTGCCGTGCTTAGATCCGGATCTGTGGTCGATTTTGGCGGCGATTGTTTTTGGGGACTGGAGGTTTTCCCACGCGGTTCCGAGCCCTTTTGGTCTTCTTTCACACCCGTAGTCATCGCTTCGGCATCAAGCCCGAACCATTCGATGGCCTGCATTGCCGCGGCGTGGATCGACGAATCTTCCATTCGCGCAATGAAATCGAGAACGTTGCCACCCCGTTTGCATTCGCTGAAGCAATTCCAGAGGTTCTTGGTCAGGCTTATGCGAAATTGGGTTGGGTTTGTGCCTTTGTGGATCGGGCAGGGACCACTTAGCGTATCTCCGCTGCGTTTGAACTTATCCAACAGGCCATAATGTTCGAGGACCTGTTCAAGACTCACAGCCGCCTTCACGGCTTTGAAGTCAACAAATGATGATTTGGGCATAGAGTAATTCCTTTAGGTTTGGGATTGTGAGGATCTAACGCGGTGTTCGAATTGAACCGCGATCCAAGCTCATCGTACCGAAGCCTGACGCGCTAATGCTAGAGGGGATGATTTGGCGTGAGCGGCAAGCATGGGCGATGTTGCTTTCGCTACGGCCAAAAGCTGGTTGGTGCCGCCTGATACGCGGATTTCCAAATTGCGGAAAACGGTCCACCATTTCTCAGCGAATCGATTTCAGTGAAGAGGAACAATCCCCGGCCACGCTCAATTTTGGAACATGCTTCGAGCAAGGATTTAACACGATCGGAGCTTTCAGCAATCGTAAGCACCCTGAATCGGTGAAAACCAAACCGCTTGCGGTGGATCGCCTGGGACCAAGTTGCCGCATAGGCCACGAATTTCCGATACATGGACGTTTGCACAAGGCTCTGACGTTTCACTGGCATCGTGCCTCGGTCGGCCTCGAGAAAAAACTCCGTGCGTTGGGGCTTGTCATTATTCGTACGTTCGAGGGCGAAGACTTCGTCGGGAATGACGCCTAGAGCCGCGGAATTGTTTAAATTTACTCTCCAGCGAAAAGGATTGGCTTGGGATCCGTTCACTGCCCGAGAGAGTTCTGCGCGCGCAACGAATGGAATCCCGCGTTCCTTGCATCCGAGTTTTATGGCGAACATGACGTCTGACACCAGAAGGGCGTGCTCAAGGTATATCTTGCCTACCGAACAGTTCTTTTCCCCCCAATCGACTGCAGCAATGGGAGTACCGCGCTCTCGGGCAAGAAGTTGACCTCCTTTGTTTCCGAGACCGTAGACAATGGGTCGAGATCCGCCTTCATGGTAATAGTTGAGCTGTGCTCGGGGACGTTCAAGAAATCCGTGGTGATACAGGAGTTGTAGGCGCCGGAGAAGTTGCTGTGAACTCCCCGTGACAAGGGCCGAAATGTGAGAGGAGCGCAGAAAACGATGTTCATGGACTGCGCTCAGGATTGCACGGTCACGTTCAGTGATTTGGATTTGAGGGATGTTGGTGTCTCTTTGGAATCGGGAGAGACGTTTCGAGGGCATGTGACCAAGAGTACTGCGTGGAAATTCGCGTAGGAAGGCGGGCATCTTTGCGAGAAGCGAAATAATCCGAATTCTTGGCGAGAATGATGGTACGAAGCACGCTTCAGAAGGAATCGTTTGGGCACGTTGACTGTTTCCGCGGGGCCATGTTACCATGGCAGCATGGAGGCGATAACGTACACGGTCGAACTTTACCCTCTTGAAGCGGGTGGTTTTTCCGTGACGGTGCCGGCCCTACCGGGGTGTGTCACGTGGGGGGAAAGCTTCGATCACGCCATTGCCATGGCTCGTGAAGCAATCGAGGTGTGGCTGGAAGAATTATCGGAACACGGCGAACCGATCCCGGAGGAGCCCAGAGCGGCAAGACCGGTAAAACTCGGTGTTCAGGTGCGTAGGCCGACGATGGTTTGACTCGCCTGCCTTCGGTCCGGCCGTCCGAAGTCGTGGCTGCACTCAAACGGGCCGGGTTTGTGGAGAAGCGCCAAAAAGGCAGCCACCTCGTGCTTTGGCATGAGCGGCAACGTAGAACAACCATTGTTGCCCTGCATGGTCGGGATCTGCCCGGGCCGACGTTAAAGGACATATTAAAGCAAGCTGGACTATCGGAAGAGGAATTCGAATCTCTATTGTGAAAGCGCAGAGGGCCTATTGAAGCTTTGAACAGCAAATGCGCTCATTGCAATCTTAAGCAACGAGAAAGGGCTGGCGTTAGATTATCGCCAGCCCCGTTTTGAATCATGGCCGTGGCTTCCGAGGCTGATTGCCGATCCACTCAAATGCTCTTGCAGCAATCAGGCTTATCACCAACAAATTTTGTCGGCCGAAGTTCGTTGAATTTTTCCAGGCATCGCCATCCTTGTACGAACGCTGGAACGTGACATTAAATACCGGACCTTTTTCTGTTTCCTGGCGCCAGATGCTTGCACTCACTACGCCGTGGCGGATTTGATGGACAGGCTGATTGTTTTGACGTGATGTTTGATTCATATGAGTTTTCTTTGTTTGTTTTTAATAGGGTGGAATGTGCCGCATGACCCGCAGCCAACTTCGAGAAGTTGATTCCCAGGCCGCTGTTGGTCAGGTGGCGTGTGGTGCCATTCCCCAGGTTGTCAAAGTGCGGGAACCGCCGGCTGACGCGTCATGATTCTACTCCATCCTCAGCATAGCCGATCGTCAATGTGGCAAAAGAGGGGAGGAATTGCCGTTCGAGGCAATGTTGGAATCGGTCGATGGCCGGCTCATCCAGCGGTTCAGTTTGTTTTCCACCTGAGTGCGGGGCACGGCAAACCGCTGGCGGGACCGTGCAATCAATTTGTCCTTGCTTCCCAAGCGTCCCAAGCGCAGGTCAGAGGGGCCATGCATCCTTGCTAAAAACGGGGTCTTGTTTACACCGTCTTCGAGTAGTTTTACGGCCGCCTGATATCGGTCAAGATCGCCCAGCGTGCTGGCCGCAAAGGTGTCGCCGAATTCCTTGGCGAGTATTTCGGCATCCGCGTGCCCGACACGAAAGGCGATGAGGCTTCCTACATTACCGAAGACAGCCTGGCGTACCGGAATTGAGAGCTGGTCAAGGTATTGGTGAGATAAGGTAAGGGAAAGCCGGTATTTACGTGCTTCTGCTAGCATCGCGGCAAAGGCATCCGTTGAAAAATTCTGAAATTCGTCGATTACTAGATGGAAGTCGGGACGGAGTTCCTCCGGGCGTGTGGCCCTAGCCATCGCCGCCAGCTGAAACTGAGCTGAGAGAAGTGACCCCAGGAGGTTTGATTTTTCCTCACCCAAGCGTCCCTTGGAGAGATTTGCGATAAACAAACGACGATTGTCCATAACAAATGGGATGCTTACTTTTCGTTTCACCTGACCGAGGATGTTGCGGATGACGGGGTTTAGGAAGAATTGACCAAGTTTGTTTTGGATGGGAGCGATAGCTTCGCGCTGAAACCGCGGCTCGTACGAGGCGTACTCGTCCGTCCAAAATGAACGAAGGAACGGATCTTTGATCTGGCGAACGACCCATGCGCGATAGCGAGCGTCAATGAGCACCCGGTTGACGCCCAAAAGACTCGTATTTTGACAATTGAGGAGCGCAGCGATTGCATTGTAGAGAATATATTCAAGCCGGGGTCCCCAGGAATCCCTCCAGATACCCTTTAAGGCTGCGACAATTCCGGATGCAACAAGGTGCCGTTCATCTGGGGGAACGTTGGCAAGAAAGTTGAGGCTGACGGGAAAATCAAGATCGCCAGGGTTGAAATACACGAGATGGTCCGCTCGGGCAGGTGGGATGCAGTCCAAAAGGTCTTCCGCCAAATCACCGTGCGGATCAATCACGCCAAGTCCGTGGCCAAAGGCGATGTGCTGCAGGCTTATCTGCCGCAAGAGCGTCGTTTTACCCGAGCCAGTTTTTCCCACCATGTACATATGGCGGCGCTGATCGGCGGTGGAGATGCCAAACGCTCTGGGGTCACCCCAGTCCTCGCGGTCGCCGATGATGATAGGAGAATCGTTGTTCATGGTCCCAAAACCAGCCGCCACTCCATCCAGAAGAAAGTCCTTCTCGCCACATGGATCAATGCTCCTGGCCCGCAAAGGAGGACCTCGCGGATCACCAGCAAATGTGATTGAACAAGCTGACGGGGTAATGGCGCCTGGTTATGAAATCCGAAGCCGCGTGTGACATCTCCAGAGCAAAATCGGAAGCCGTGGCGAAGAATCAAATTGGAAGCTCTACGTGGGCAGGCGGGTTCCAGAAACCTGAAACGCCGCCCCTGCTCAATCGACCGAGGAATTAAAAGTGGTGAAGCGGGTACCTGACAAATCGAACTCAAGGTACTTTCTTTGAAATGCAGACGGGCACCGAGAACCACGCCAAAAAGTATGGAAAAGGTTGCTCCTGAAATCCTCCGATGGTTCTCAATGTGTCCCTGGAACGGCGACTTGAACCAGGTCTGATTTGAGCCAAAAACCTGTTGGTTCCTTTGGTGCCGGTTTGCCTTGCTGATTCAAGTTCGTCAGAAAGCGCTCAATCCGCTTTGGGGATTCTTTGTAAGCGGCTTTCGAATTGGGTGCGCGAAACTGAAATCCAGGCAGGTATGGCACCGTGACGTTTACCGTGCCTTGTGGGCCTTTTTGAAACAGAATTGTGTATAACCTCCTAGCCATGGGAGCATACTAACGTACCGCTAGAGAAACGGTCAAGAGGCCTAGACTTAAAGCATTGTTTCTTTGCAGGAGGGAGCGTTTTGGAAGCTGGGGAGCGGATACGACCAATTCTAAGGAATTCGTTGCTCGATCTGTCTGAATGCCTAACGCAGGTGCCACTGAGAACATCATTGTCCGAGATGATCCCTCATCCATGATAATGCTAATTGACTTATTGGTTGATTCAATTAAGACCAGCGAATTGAATCTCGGACATGAAATTATGCGAACAACTCATTATCTTGCAGTTGCGGCAGCTTTCGTGCCGCTGATCGTTGAGGAGAATCCCATTGGTTTGATCAACACCGGTTGGGACGGTAGTGGCATTCTGCCTGAAGGTAGCATTCAGCCTAATTGGATTTTGGTTTCGGTTGTTCCGGCAAATCCTCCCGGCGGCTTAACACCTTCGTCTGCGCCTTGGAACACTTACGTCGTTGATGCCGACTACCTTTGGATGGCCAAGGGTCTTGCCGCAGTGCGCCGCTTAACGGATCGCATGCCGTCGCATGTTTGATCCGCGACCATCTTGGTGAAGATCGTCGCGACCCGGAAAGGTTGTACCGCAGTCGGTATTGGTGCTGGTGAAGCCGAGCTTTGTTGGCATTGCGTGAATCGCACCAAGTCTTTTCAGATCAATATTGGTTACGCGAGGTGTGTGAGGAAATTCAAGAGCCCTGAGCCACTGCCGTCCGGACGCGCTGGAGCTAGACTGGGATGAAAGCCATGGAATAGGCATTGTTTCTCCCCGCTTGATGATCCGCATCCAGAGCTTGCCGGTTCGCAAACCACCTCTTCCCCGGTTTCATAGCCAATGGCTGGCTGCTGGGTCGCATTTAGCGCATCAACAATCCTCCGTGCAGCAGGGCAAGATCTCTTCCCGGCGCTCCTCCACGGCGCCACGTTGATAAATCGGCGCGTCGGAAGCGTGAATTTCACGCCAACCGCGTGAATCTGACGCGAGAGTCGTCAAGGAAAGTCCAATCTACATCCAGCCCCTCCCGAGAAGTTTCAAAAAATCCGCATTGGCACTCCTAATGCTAGGGTTTACTGGTCATTGAGGGATTTTCGTTTCTCTCAAACAAAAATGAATGCCAGGAAATCTTCCCGATTGATAATGACCTTCCTGGTCGCATCGCAAGCTAGTCTGGCCTGGGCTCAGCCTTTTAAGATATTGCATAGCTTCGGAGCCAGCTTTGACGGAACTAACAGCGATGGGACATTCCCATCTGGTGGGTTGGTACTGGAGGGTGAAACGCTTTACGGAACTGCGCCCGGTGGGGGCATTCTTGGCAATGGCACGTTGTTCGCCCTTAAGACCAGTGGCGTTGGTTTTACAATTCTGCACAACTTCTCTGCCAGAACTGCGAAGGGCAACGGCTTTTTTAGCAACCCGGATGGGGCTGTTCCACAAGCATCATTGCTCCTGTTGGACAGCGTTCTGTTCGGCACAGCGAGCGAAGGCGGTCAATGGGGCAGGGGCGTCCTGTTCGCTACCCGCATCAATGGCGGCTTAGATGCCCTACATGCTTTTACGCCTACCGCGGTTTCTGGGGCCGATATTTTCACCAACTATGATGGAGATGCTCCACAAGGAAATCTTGTCTCGTCGGGTGATGCGACTCTGTATGGAGCGACCGCTTACGGCGGCGCGTGGGGCAATGGCACGGTATTCAGAGTCAATATCGACGGTGCGGGTTTCACCACTTTGCATAGTTTCAGCGAAACGTCTCCTTGGCCCTCATATGCTAATGACGATGGCAATTCTCCTCAAACAGGCTTGCTCGTGCTTAGCAACACCCTTTACGGGGTTGCTGTTTACGGTGGTACGTCAGGAAATGGAACTTTGTTCTCGATAAGCCAATATGGGACCAATTTTAGAACGCTACACAATTTCTCTGCGGTCGACGACTCCGGCACAAACCGAGACGGGGCTAATCCCTACGGACGATTGACTGCATCGGGTGACACCCTTTATGGGACAGCAGCCAGCGCGGGCAGGTCGGGCCAAGGCACCGTTTTTGCCGTTAAAGTGGATGGTACTGAATTTAGAACGTTGCATGATTTCACTTCTACATACGCTTCCAAAAATGCTTTAACGAATCGCGATGGAGCCTATCCGATTGGCGGTTTAACTTTGGCGGGCGACCTCCTCTACGGGACAGCCTCCGCCGGTGGCACTTTCGGGCAAGGTACAGTGTTTATGCTCAAGATTGATGGCACGGCTTTCGCTGTGCTTCACAGCTTCTCTTCCATCTCCGGTGCCTATCCCTGGACCAACATCGACGGTGCAAGACCGATCGGCGAATTGGTAGCATCGGGAAGCGCCCTCTATGGCACTTCGAGAAACGGCGGCGTTGGCGGCAATGGCACGGTCTTCGCCATTCAGCTGCAGCCTCAACTGACTATTATGCGATCCGGAGAAAATTTAGTTTTGACTTGGCCAACCAGTGCGACCGGTTTTGCGCTGCAAGTTTCTACCAACCTTCTTTCATCGGCCGCCTGGACCTCTTTTTCTCAATCTCCCCTTACAATCACCGGGGTAAACATGGTGACCAATGCGATCGCCAATTCTCAGGCGGCTTTTTATAGACTGAGCCAGTGACGGAAGCCCAGGCTTCTTCGGTGCGGATTAGGCGATTAGGCTCGACTTTTCTCTACACTCTCGACGCCGGTTTTCGCGGACTTTTACGTTGCGCCCCAGGGGTTGGGGTGTTTTGGGTGGTTTCGGTTCTGCCGGTGAACCTTTACTTCATTTCACTGTATATGGGCGGACAAAACGCGTGCGTGGCCAGACAAATCATGTCCGTGTCCCGAGGTCATTGTCGTTTCCCGCCGCAGGCGCGCGGCGATCCGGATCTTCTCTGGGTCGCTCTTGTGGCGGGCCCTTTAAATCCGCCAAGTTCCACTGCAGGCGCTGCAACTCTTCCTTGAGTAAGTGTGAAGGCAGTTGAGGAAAAATTTGTGCTGACCCCGCTCCGCTCTGCTCTCGCCACCTACGGCACCAGACGTCCCGGGCATGATACAAGAAGCCCAAACTGTAAAGTCGCTCGGCCCGAGGAGGGGAGTGCCTCAACTCCTCAACTGGAGCACTCTAGCGAAATCGGGCACGGTGGTAACGAATGTCAGTCGGGTGCTTGGCGGCACACAGACCGGTAGGCTTTGTTGATTACCTGGCTACACATGGTGGCAACCGTCGGTCGCCACCTAATAAAGCCGTTCCCAAACACAAGCCCGGTAACCCTTGGCGAGAGCTTGTCGTTCCCTAAGGTCCCAAGGTCAATCGGTAGGCTTTGAATGGTGGGCGATTGGAACTGGGCTCAACGAAGTACGCTGAATCACCTAGGTGGTCAATTTGCGAACCCTGAAGCGTCAACCAGTTGACCATATTGGTCGAGCCCTGAATGAGATAAGTGTAGCCAGGCACACCGCCCATTAGAATTACCTCTGCCGGAGGCCCCCCTCGGGCGCGCAACCTCGGAGCCGCTCCGGGGCCCCCATGCGCCCCCATGTCGTTGCGCGATCCTGGCAGCGATGGTGGGAACAAGAGGTCCTGATAGACGACATTTGTCGAACCAGCGTTTGCGCAAGGTGATCCGGAAACGATCATTAAGTCGTCCGAGCTCAGGAAAACAGGGTTTGCAGAAATGTTTCTCAATCCTGCGTACCCTCCTTGCACGTCGCTGTACGTGAGATTGAGAGGGCCGGCAATTTGATTGGTGGCATTCGCCCAAAAAATTGAATTTAGCCCAGTTGCCGTGACATTCGTGGAAACGACCATACCATCGGGATCATTGAAGGCGACAGTGCAATTCTCAATTGTGGCGGCGTCGCCAGTCAGGAATACGCCACCGGCTTCGACCTGAAATAACCCTCCAGAGAAGATTTCGGACACTTCGCCTTTAGCGCTATTGGCCTGAATGATCGTGTTCTTCAGGAGGCAAGGACCAGCAGCAAAAACTCCCGCTCCACGTGCGACCGAGAAGGCTGAGTCGACGCCACTCGCAGCGCTGTTGGCTTCCGCCCCGTTGCCACGAATCAGACAATTTTTCACCACCAAATCAGCCCCCGCCCAAACACCACCGCCTGAAGAATCCGAACCAGTGCTCGACGTATCGGAGATGGCCAAAACGGAGTTGCTGGAAATCGTGCAGTTCAGGAGCGTCAATGGTGCCGTCGTATAAACTCCGCCTCCCTTGCTGGTCGAAGTAGCCTGGTCCCCACTCGTGACAGTAATGACTGAGTTGTTGTTGATGGTGCAATTCTCCAGCGTCAGGGCCGAGTCCGTCTTAATTCCGCCACCAGCCGCTTCAAGGGAAAGACTTCCGGTGTTGGCGTCGGAGACCGATACACTATTGCTGCGAACTGTACAATCAGCGATTAGGGGCGAACAGGTCGTAATGCGAACCCCGGAGTTCGCCGAGTTTTCCACAATGCAGTGAGCTAGTTCACACCCAGGCAGAGCCTGGTTAAAGAACAAACCCTGCCACTGCCCGCCAGCAGAGGTGAAGGCAATCGGATCGGTTGCGGTGCCGACAGCTTTGAGGAGGCCGTCGACTTCAATACCATAATCTCCCGATACCAGAACAGTAACTCCCGGTTGAATAGTCAAGCGCGCGACCCGCAGATCTCCCACCACTCGATACGGAGAATTAGTGGAAGTCCACAATTGGTTGACCATGATGCCGGACACAACCTTGCCCGGAAGTTGCTGCAATGCCAGCGACACGTTGTCGATGAGCGTGGAATGGCTATTCCCATTTCCCTCGGCGCGGAAGCGCACAGTAAACTGACCAGGCGGAAGGCCAAAAAGCAATTGCCGTTGTTGCCACTGACCTGCATGCATCGCGTCGAAACTACCTGACGTGACCGCTTGCGTTGCGGCGTTCAGCACCGCGACTGAATATAGTGAAGTCGACGGAGGCGTCGGTGTGTTGTCAAACCAGGAAAGGAGGTAAACGCCTGCGTTGGTAATCGTAACAGTTTGAGAGAGCACCCAGGACTCGGAATTTCCAATTTCGACAAACTGCGCTCCATCGGGGGCGTTGGTTGGCCAAAGATATCCAAGATAGCTTACCGTTCCTCGGATGATCCAACCTGAGGTCCCAGCCCAGGTCCAACCATCTGGCGTGCCGGCCTGTCGCGTATCGGCGGGACTATTTGGCGTTTCGAAACCCCCGTTTCTCAACAGCGTCTGGCCCTCTACTAAGACCGTAACACACCCGCAGAGAATCAACACGGCAATGCCTTTTTTGCTCATAGATTAGAATCAGCGGTGCTGCTGTGGCGCTAGTCAAAGGGGCAAAAAGCTCAAACGGTCTGGGTTAAGCGACGCCGACCCAGCAGAACAAACGGCTGAAACGAGTTGGAGGCTAGCTGTGCTGAGACAAGTGTCAAGGGTAAACACCAGGGGTCTCTACGACTTACTACGACTTGGGAACGGTTAAAAATGGGTGCGTTTCCACAATCAGCTACTGGCGATTAGCGTGCAGGACGCGGAGGTTTGCGAGCAGTTCGGCATTGCTGGTCAGCCAAGCGCCTTTTCTTTAGCCGAGCCTGAAACACGTACTCGTGAACAATCCCTTAGAGCGGACTTTGAACCGCTGGAAGGGAGCAGAGGGCATGATTCCCAAAACTCAGCGTCTAATTTGATTTAGGGTCGGCTTGGTCGTCGAGCAGCTTAAAAAAGTCCTCCAACGATTGGGCGGCAAGGAACTGAGCCGGGGTAATGGAGCCAAACCCAATGCCGATCATAATTGCGCGGACCTCCGTCTCGCTTCGGCCCTCCATAAGTGCGACGTGGAGGCGTTCCTGAGCTTCCTGTAGCGCCTTCAATCCACGCTCACCGAATGACTTGGAGGAAAAGAGCATTTTTCTTTTCGGCGGAGGCATTAACCCACAGTCGCCCAGGGACCATGACGAGGCAAACGAGAATTCACGGAACAACCTGACCGCGGATTCCGGGTGAACGCTTTTGTTCTTTCCGCGCGTCGAAAAACGGTTCAGAGTTTATTCGAATTTCCGATGGCAACGATGAGTAAGCGCAAGCTTAAGGCTGAGCCGCGACTTGACACGACGCCCCGTGCGGCACGGGCGGAGCTTATCGCCCAAGCGGCCCAGCAGCAAAAGGCGCTGGCGAAAGCGGAACTCAAAGCGCCTCGTAAAACTTTTAAACTTACGAAAAGGGTCGCGAAGAAAACCCGTAAAAAAGCACGCCAGGCCGCGTCGTTGGTGGGTGAGGGCGTGTTTTATTAACGGACGTAAGTGAGATGAGACCTTAACAGCTTTAGCTCGGCTCGCTTGCTGACTCTATAAGATAGCGGGCATGATGCCGGTGAGTGCCACTGCATTTTCAGCCGAGTATGAGGTGCGTCGGGCTTGAAGTGACATTGCCAGCACCTATTTAGTGGCTTACGATTGCAGGGACCATCGCTTATGACAAATGACAAGCTCCCCTCGAAACCTAAGTCTGCGGAAAAACCACTGGTGAAAAAGCGCACTGAGGCAGTTGTCCGATGCAAAGGCTTCCGATGCATGGTATATCTCGACGAGCACGGCGTCTGGCATAGTGTTGCTAACAGCGATCCACTGGAAGTTCTGGAAGTTATCTTCCGGTTTTAGGCGCTTGGACGGAAAGAGCAAAAACTTCGTTTTTTTGTAAGGATTGGCGGACTGTCGCGATTGAAATTGAAAAAGAACTGACCGTGTGTCCAGGAGTGGCCCGCGTCCGTAATGTCTTCCAGAATCGAACCGAGCGTCCGCGAGATCTATTCGTTTATTCCATAATGCCGGTTGGTGCCGGGTTACGGGAACTTCAAGGATTTCGGCAAGAATTCGCGTCTTTGTGGAAACTCACCTCGGCTCGCGACGCGAGTTAAACGATTTAGCCCGTGACCGCGTAGGGAGCCTGGGTTACTGGCGAAGGGCGGAAACGTAGCCTAAGAAATATAAAGCCAACGTTTATGATCTCCTAGAAATTTTCCCGTTTCGGCTTCGATCATCGACCCTCCTTCGAATTGGCGCTGAAAAGTGCTGCTACAGAAATGTTAAGGCCTTCCGCGATGCGAGCCACATTACGCAGCGCGGGATTGCGGTTTTGGCGCAGTTTGCGAATTGTTGAACCGAGACGAAGTCGCCCGTTCTGGTGGCGGCGTGGAGCTTTGGTCTGCGCTGCTGATCCAAGAAGTTCCGAAATGTTCAACTTGAGCGCTTTTGCGAGAGCCGTCAATGTCTGGATAGTCGGGTTGCGTCTTCCAGCATCAAACCCGCTCAGGTAGCTACGGCAAGGTGTGCGTGTTTGGCCAGAGTGGATTGCGATAATCGCAACCTGGAACGGGCCCGAAAGATCGCTGCGCCCACCTGTTTTTGCAATTTTTCGGCGTTCATCTTGTAATGCGAAGAAAGCCGCCACATCAAGATCAGCCCAAAGCAGGAAACAGCCTGCCAAGGCCGATGAAAGTGACGGTTGGAATAAAGACGCTTTCTCGCCGAAACAGGTTACAGGAGCGTGCACGTCAATGCGTTAGATCACGACCGCCTGAGAACTTCCGCTCAACGCCAGCTGGACAACCTTGAAGCTATCTGGCTTACTGCGCCGTTGTGCCCAATGAAACGTAAGTCACGCAGGAGGTATATCAAACTTTCAGACGCTCAGGTTTTGCAAGACCGCCTGCAGACAAGAGTTGATCAAATCAAACGCGCCAGCATTGCCGAATGCTTGAAAAAGCTCGCCGTTCCGGCCCTGGACGGACGAAAGGCACGCGCAATTCCACAGATGTCCAGGATAACAAGCGATCGCAAAATCCGTTAGCATTTGACCTATCTTGTCCAACCGCGCATGAAAACCTGCGCCCAGGCAGTGGCGCTTTGACCGACATCCGGCAACCGGACCCGGATTGGGTTAACGAGATGCCCCTCTGTGGCGTCTGTGAGCGGCAGCTTAGGGGTATTGTTTTGCAGCCTCAACTCGCCCTGTTGAACCGCCCTGGCCGGTAAAAACCAAGGCCCCAACTTATTCTTGAAATACTCCGCGTTGAGGCTGCCGGACACCGGAGGTGATGCGGTGGATTACCCTATCCAACGCCCGGTTGTCCCAGGTCATTCCGGGTTTTACTTTTACGCCCCCCCTGGCCGCTCAAGCGCTTCACCAGTTCATCCACGCCGTCCATTCGTTCGACCTGGTTGTTGGCGTTCAAGAAATATCGGATCGTTGAGCGATTGAGGGTTGGCCGTCCGTAACCATTCGGGGAATGTGGCTAAGGTTTGGCATTATTTACTCGTATCGTGTAATGGAGATGTCCGCAAGTTGATTGCTGCTGTTAAAGGTCCAAGTCACCAAAACCGAGGTCCGGTATGGGAACGGATCGTGTCTCAAAACTCCCCATAAAGAGGCAGTGCCAGGGTCGTAGTTGCTGGTGATAAAATCATAGTAGCCATGCCCGGACGCATGATTTACACTGGCGTTGCGCTGCACCCAACCCCTCCGTTGAGCTACCGAGAGCACTTGGTTGATGCCGCTGCCTAAGGGCGTAATTTTAAGCAGCGACTCGCGGATGCTGTCGGACGACTGCCATCCGGGATGCAGGTAAAGCCATGCGGCGAAAACAATCAGAATTCCCGCCGCTATGAAAATGCCTGAGCGTTTCGTGAATTTGACCTCTCCTTGTTTGCAGTAGACTGCCAACAGGCCATAAAGGATTGCCAGAAGCGTGACGAAATACAAAGGCGTAAACGGTGAAGCCATAAAGGCCCAGTCAAAGAGAGATGCGCGTGTAATTAACCAGTTTACCGTCCGAGCCGAACACCATGTTTACTGCGTGCGTTATCGCATTGTTGGGATCTGTCCCCTCTGGCACAATGTCGACGAACGCCCCCCCGTCGAGGGCGGTTCCGGCAGCGGTCGGGTGAATTAATACTTCGTTGGGCTTAAACTCGCGCCCGAGGTCATCCTTGACCATTTGAATGACTTCCTCCCTGGTAACGGGCGGCGTTAAATTCGGCATAGCGCCATTGCTGGGGAGTGAATTCATTTGCACGGCTCCGCTCCTTGTCATCAGATAGCCTACCTTTACGCCTGCCTGGGGGGAGTCTTGGATCGTAAAAGTAGTGCTCCCGATCATGAACGTAAACATGACGCCCATGCGAGAGTGGAATTTGTCGAGAGTGAAGTCCGACTCTGCAAACGGAACACGGCCCTGGAATGAAGCAAACCATTTATGTACGACCGGCTTGTATTTCTCCTCGAAGTCCTGGGCTAGTTTATCCCGCTCTGCCGGGGTGAATTCAGAAGCACGCTTCGTGAACCTGTTAGTGGGCCGTTGCGGCTTCGCTTGCTCGGGCGTTGCGACAGTTTCAACCGGCTGGGTCTGGGTCTCTCGGACTGGCCCTGGCTCCTGCGTTTGAGGCGGTGGCCGGTCGCCAACTCTCTTTCGGCCCCAGGCCAAGATTACTAGCAGCACACAGGCTAGAACAAATATACCACGCTTCATAGGTCAGTTTGCGGGCGCTTTAACGTGCGTCTTGTCTAGATTTAACAGCTCGTTGTCATAGACACTCGTGTAGATCAAGTTCTCGTAACCAACCATTACAGGGATAGCAGGTTCCCCTTTAGGGCCAGCATTGGAGAGTTCAGGATAGTAACCTTGCATTGCCAGATATGCCCACAAGATCGAGTAGGTCGGATCGCACCCACCGGGAAATGCGTTCGGCCCGGTGACCCATGCTTGGTTGAAAAACTCTGCTAAGTCGCATGTTATGCCACCGTGGCTATAGCCAGCTTGAGGGACCTGGCCAGCGAAAAACAGTCCGCAATTCTTTGCCATGTAGGAATTATTTTCCTCCTGGACTCCGCGCATCCCGCATGCCTGTGGGAATCCTACGAACACAAGTCCCGTAGGATTCGCCGGGTTTGATTGATCAGCAACACTCCCGCTATAACAGGTCCACAAGTCCGCCTTTCTCAGTCTCCAGTTCGGTTTAGCTACAAGCAGCCAGTTTTCCAGATCATAAGTGCTGAATGTGGAGCTTAAATAGGGGCCTCCTCCAATAAGTTCCCCGTCACCATGGGCCTGGGCGACCGTGAAATCAGAATAAAGCGAAGCGTTCGTTAAATACGTAGGAACAAACGATGACCAAGGCCCTGACGAGATCGTAAGAGCGAAACAGCCGCCATGGTTACGGTTGGTGCCAACTTGTAAGCTGTTATACTGAGTGAGTCCGCTTGGCGAATAAATATTGTTGAAAAGGCTCTTAAGCGTGCCATTGATTACGGAATCGGCGTGGGTATCCAGATAAATGCCCACGATATCAATAGGAGCCTCATACTCATATGTCAAGTAGCAGCCCGCCCCGGGACGAACACCCTGGCGATCAATCTTGTTAGTGAAATTGAAAGTGGTAGGATCATAACAAATAATGTTCACCACATAGGAATCGTTTGTATAGGGAGTTATTCCATCGGCTTTCGTAAAATTCCACGGAAGGCCGATTTGGCCAACGGGAACGGCTCCTCCGTAGGAGGCGACGGTCTGACCGCTAGTCGGATCCGAGATAGTTGCGCTTATATTTTGCGCCTTACTGACGGCGAACACGATATAGTTCGTGCCGACAGAAGGCGAGCAATTATCACTAGGGAATGCCAAATAGTTCGCATTCTCGAAGTCCAGCGGCAGGCTCACCATGGTTGAAAAATGAAGTTTGGCATTATCGGGAGGAATTGTCGGATTGACGATGACCGGTTGGCTATTGGCAGTGAGGTAGACTGTAACAGGGCCATTGTAGGTGTATTTCGTGTCAATGGAGAATGTGTTGCCGGAGACAAGAGAGGCACGCGCAGGAAGGCCATCTACCGTGACTTGGTATGCCTCATTGGTGACGCCACTCAACTCTTTGACGCTGGCTTGAAGGGAAATTGAATTACTGACCACGGTGTTGGCCTGGTAGCCCGCGAGCTGGACCTGGGCACCTGAGTAGGGAATTGCGCGAAGCACGGCGGGCCAAGTCGAAACGTTGCTGATCATCATCCACATTGGATCGGTTACTTGGTAGTTAGGAACCGTGCCCTCGACGAGCCAACCGTCGTTTGTGTCCTGGGCGGTGAGGCTGAGATTTTTCCAAACACTCATCGCCGGGTTGTCGCAGATCAACAGCGCAAAGTCCCGCGACTCTGCCGAGTAGTCAAAATGACTGGCTTTAACCACAACACAATTTGCTCCGAAAAGCATGATTTGCAAGACAGGCCCTGCGCTGGCCGCTGGGAAATTCGTTATGCAACGATAGAGATTCGTGTTTGCACTGGCCACCGCGTTGGTATCTAGATGCGAGAAGAATTGCGCCGCATATTTTGCTTCGTTGGCGATGTTTGGCCGAGGAGGCATGTTTGTTCCATTCCCTCCGCTGCCGGGCGGTGGCGGTTGCGTAACCAGCCGCTGTGTGCGTTTGCCGCCCGACAAGATCACGCTGTCGTCGACAAAAAAGATTTGAGAGTTTCCCAGCGAATATACTAGCCGGTCCTGCGGTGGGCAGGGGTATGGAGGCAGTTGGGTTTGCCGCGGCAAAGGAATGTGCCAGAAGGTCCCAGACTTCGGCAGCGATTGCGGGACCATCGGCTGCAGCTCGGCCTCCAACTGTGCGCCGTCGATACCGGGGAAGAAGTTAAGCAATTCCTGAGGGAGCTGTTCCGTAAGCTCCTGCGCTCTAACAGAGAGGCCGAAGGCAAAAAACAGCAGAACAAACAGACGGATGCCCATATGAGTGGTTAGTCGAATCTTCATTTTTTTTGTTAAACAGTGCGCAGCGTGGTTGCCGAGCACAGGACCAAAGAAGTTCCTTCCCCCTTTTCCCTGAAAGTTCCTCGTGGTTCACGGACTATGGCAGGCTGTCCGGATTCTGTCAACTGAATTACGTCACGTATATTAGCTTACAACTGCTGTCACTGCCTATTGATGCTGACGCTCGCAATCAAAGTTTTTGGTAGAACGTAGCGATGGCCTTCGTGCAGCCCCGGTTGCCTCGTTCAATGTCGCTTAAGTGAGCCGCGCTCACTCCAACGATTTTCGCCAGTCCACGAAGAGATAAGCCAGCTTTTACTCTGGCCTCTTTCAACTTGGCTGGATCGAATTTTACGAGCTTTCCGGTTCCTGAGCACTTGGGACATGTTACGAACGTTTCAAACTTCATGCCATCACGTGATGGCATCCTTCGACCTGTTTGAACCCGGCACGAGCGGGAAGTTATTCGCCGGACATGTCCTGCGTCAAGGTCTTTAAACCGAGCAGGGAGGCACCGCAGCGCCAATTCACGAAGGCCGCTTCTTCGGACGGGAGTGACGAAGCCTAAAGACCCGGAGTCCTCAACTTGATGGCGATTCTCGCCCGGGCCCTTCTGAAAGGCCGGAAAATGCATCCAAACCGGCCGATGGGCGCTCCTGGGAGTTCTCAAGACAAGAGCTCACCCTCAGGTGAAAAAACGTCCAGGCCTGTGGCCGGTCGGAGTTTGGGGTTATTTTACGGGGGCTTCAAAGTCGGGCACTTGGCAAACAACAAGCGCATGGCGGGCTTACAGTGCTCCTCGCCCATGGCGGCTCAGATATTCCGGATGGCGTTGATGAGCGCGCCACTCCATGAAGAGGCTGTTGCTGATGCGCCGGAACAAACCGGCCACAAACATGGCGTAAGGGTGGCGAATTCGGCAACGGTCGTCATTCTGGGAGACGTCCAAACGCTGGTGGAGGCCGTTTTCGATGCCGCCAAAACCCGCCCGATTCAACTCCAGCCACTTCTGGGCATCGAGTTTTTGAGGTGGGGCGCTGGCGAGCAGGCAAATGTTTTCCTCCTTGCGACCTTCGGTTTGGCGCAGCCGGTCTCCAAGGCCATCTGTTTGCTCCAGTTCGTGAAAAGCATCCATCGAACCCCTGAGAATATCGCAGCGACCCTGCACCCGGTCACGGATGCCGACTCGCGCGTTTCGGAGGTCCGTCAGGCGTTGGAGGCCCTGGAGAAGGCGGGCCAAATCCGGAAGGTCGATGATGGTTATCGAATCCCAACACCGGCGGAAGATGATTGGGAGCGGCAACGTTCTGCCGTTTCACCAAAACCCGGCGACGTGAACATGATCCATGCGGAGCTGGCGAAGGAGCTGTGGCAGCCTCAGCCCGCGCACAAACTCCTCGCGACAAAGACTTTCAAAGCAGGCCTGACCTTCAATAATCGGCTGCAGCTGGAGGGTGACATTCCGTTCCACATCTCCTTCGCGGACCCGGGGTCCACCGTGCAATTCGGGCCGAACAGCTCGAAGTGTTCCCATGTTATCCCACCGGTTATCCACTCGTCGACGAATCTGTTTCTCGCTGCGCGGGGGTCGTTCGTCTTGTAGCGACGGATGTGCGACTGTCCTGACTGGTCAATAACAATGGCTGTAATCATCTTAGCGATGTGCGGTGTCTGAGGGTGGCTTGGGTTTTCAGAGGAATTTGAGCAGCTCGGCGGGGCTGGGGGCACCGGCGCGGGTGCATTCATTGAAGGCGACGGAGACCTGGACGTCGGGTCTCATCGAGGAGAATGCGGCCATTTCTTCGGGTGTCACGCCTGAAGTGGTCAACTTTGCAGTTCGGCAGGTCCACGAAGGGGCATTTCCGCATCCGGAGTTTCTCTGGTGCGACCAGTTCCAGCCGAGAGGCGCCGCGGAGGCCTTGGGTGACTTTGCCGGCGAACTTGAATCGGCCGGAGTCGAAGCGTCCGACGAGCAGGACTGCCAGGCCGCGGGTCTGACGGAAGCCGCCAAGAAGGAACGTGCCGGTTAGTTTTAACGGGAGTTTTAGCCAGGCGCCGGAGCGCTTGCCTGGTTCGTAGCGCGAATCAGGCCCCTGGGGACAACATCCCCGAAACCCCGCTCGCCCCGCGCCGAAGCGAAGCGAATCGAAATCAGTTGCGCTTGGCCGCCTCAGTGGGATATGCCTGAAGCAGTAACTCGACCTCCGAGTATGGTCACACCGATGGAAGACTTGAAGCCTCTGTACGAGGAAGGAGCAAAGCTGATCGTGGACGCCGCAGCTAACGTCGTTCGCGACTGGGGGAGGAAATTGGTCCAGCTTGATCTGATAGAGCGTGCCGCACTCAGGTACTCAACCCTCTATCACGAACGTCACGGAGCCGTCAAGGCACCCGGAATGAGTAAGCCTGTTGCGATAAGGGACATATACACCGATGTGCAGTTCGCTAGTCCTGATTTTCTGAGGGCGTTTTCTAGTCCGGAGAACCTAGAAGCCTGCGCCCGGCTCACGGGCGAGGCGAACCGACACCTTCTTCATCGGATCCCCGGCAAGCGGTCCGGAATTCAGGTGGCGAACGAGACCCAATACCTAAGTGTCCTGGGCCAGCCCGGAGCGGGCAAGTCGACATTCCTGCGTCGTATGGGCATGGAAGCCTTAGCCCCAAAGAAAGCCCGCAACTACGTCCACGACAGCATCCCAGTGTTCGTTGAACTCAAAAACTTGAGGCCCAGCGAACCCGGTTCCACGAACAAGCGAATCGCCGTCGAGGACGCGATTGTGCAAGAGTTCATGACTTGCGGTTTTCCCCATGCGGAAAGGTTCACGCGCGACGCTCTCGTCCAAGGAAAGTTGCTGGTTTTGATGGACGGAATTGACGAGGTGTCAAAGGAGCTAGTGGACGCCTCCGTTGGGGCGATCCGAGACTTCGTCGACCTCTACTCCTCAAATCGCTTCATTGTCAGTTGTCGAACCGCGTTTTACAAAGGTTATTTCAGTCGCTTCACGGACGTCGTTGTTGCGAGCTTTGACGACGATCAAGTTCGTGCCTTCATTTTCAATTGGTTTAAGTCGCAAGCGGACGGGGATCTTGAAACAGCCGCACGGTTTTGGAACTCTCTGCAGCTTCCCCCAAACCGCGCGGCGTTCGAACTGGGCCGGACCCCGCTGCTGCTGACCTTCCTATGTCTTGTCTACGATAAGACCCAGGGGCTGCCCGCAAACCGCAGCGTCTTGTACAAGAGCGCGCTCGAAATCCTTCTCCGAGAATGGAACGCGCTGAAGAGAATCGCCAGAGACGAGATCTACCGCGGACTGTACCCTGAGCTGGAAGTCTTGATGCTTTCAAAAATCGCGGGCCCGGCATTCGCCAACGACAAGATTTTCTTCCGGGAGGAGGAGCTAACTGGCGAGATTGGCCGCTTCCTGCAGGAGGAGCTGAACGCTCCTAAGCGCCTCGACGGCCACGCGCTGCTTAAGGAGATCGAGGTTCAGCAAGGCTTAATCGTCCAACGCGCGCATGATGTCTATTCATTTTCGCACCTGACAATCCAGGAGTACCTTGCGGCATACTACTTTAGAGAGCAGACCGCATTCGGAGCCATGCTCGGGCGCCTGTGCTTCGATCGCCGGTGGCGTGAGGTCCTACTTCTAATCGCCGGAATGGGCAACGCAGACGATCTCCTTCTGCGGATGGTTGATGCTGCCGCACAATACCCAAAGGACCATGCCCGTCTGGGCCGTCTGCTAAACTGGGCTGGAAATGTCGCGCTGGGGAACGTCGACACCCAATCCGCCGCGGCCAACCGCGGCCTAGCTCTGTTCGTTTACGCATCTCTGTATGCAGTGGTTGCATTGGCAAGGGCGCGGTTCACTGGCGCAGGACGTGACCAACAGGCCTCGCGCGTCCTAGGCCGCATCCTGGGATTGGCGCGGGATCTCTGTTCGGTTTTGGACAATGCACGCTGGAGCGCCGTGAGCTTGGCCTTCGAGAGCGCGCTGACCCAGGTCGTCGACACTACGCTAGCATCCGACCTCAAACTTGAGGTGAATATGGGCACGAGAGGCGAGCCCATCCTTGATCTCGACGCGGTCATTCAGCTCGACAAGGCTGGGGGCCTCGCCTTCCTCACAAATTACCTCATTGACGTCGAGTCGCTCAGGATTTTCAATCAGGCGCCGCTCCCTCCTGCAACTACCAGCCAATCACCTCCCGGCTCTGGCGATACGAGCAGTCTAGGCAGACTTGAGGGCGCTGTGAGCAACTTCTTTTCCGGGCTCCAGTTGGAGTCGGACATGTTCACATGCTCGGACGCGGAACTCGCTTGCCTCGAGAAATACCTCACATCTGCAGCTCTCGTCGTCGGTGCAAAGGAAGCGGCACTGAGCGTGTCTAGCCAAGCTTGGGACCGAGTGGTCGAAAGGTTGTTTCGCTGCAGTTAATCAGATCGTGACACGACCAACGGGCTCGCCTGGGCGGTTGAGCATGTAGAATTTTCCTCCAGTTGCACCTGGAGCGGTGAAGAAAACCTCAGCTTTTGTTGTATCGAAGTCGATTTGTGCCGTGTCGAGGTACGCCTGCCTGAGGAGGGATCGTACTCTGGGCTCGAGTTCCTCGCAGGCCCTGCGGACGCGCCGGTGTGTGGCACCCCCATATTATCGGTTACCTTTTGCCCTATTGTGGGTGATGCAGAGCATCTGGCAGTTCTTGGCTGAGCTGTCGCCGCCTTTGCTCCAGGCGGAAACGTGGTCCGCGTCCATTTCGTCGAGGTCGTAGATCCTGCTCTTGTTCGCGTCGTGCCCCATGGCGCGCAGCGGGCAGTTGGAGCCGTGAGCTCCTCGCTACCAACAGCCCCCGGCTGGAACCTTCCAAAGCTCGGTCGTTTATCAAGTGCCGGAGAAGTTCACCCGTTTTTTTTCGTAAGCTGTTCATCATCAGCCTCGGTTACCAAAAGCTTACTCCCTTCGGTTCGTTTATCCAGCGTTAATAAGTCGGTCACGAGCCCTCTCGAAACGCCTCGCCTGCTTTGCCCTTGCAAGGAAGCGTTTGAGCGGTTCCCGGTAATGCGTTCGCCAGCCTGTGCTTTTGGCGAAGTGAATGGTTTGGGCCCGGCTGCACACCTCTGTGACCCGCACTGGTTCGGTGCAAGTTTTGATTCTATCGCGTTGATGCGCTCTCTTGCTGGGACACCAACTCCACCGTGCCGAGATCAATTGGTTCAGCACTTTGGCCTTCGGGAGTCTCCGAAACAATAACCTCGCGGCCGACTGATCCGATTTCGGTCATCGGCTCTGACAAGTTGTGTGGTGTGACGGAATTGGACTTTGAGTCACGAACCTTGATTTGCAGTTCGTAGGTGCCTGCGGGAACATCTGGAACCCGGAAAGAACCGTCGTTATCACAAAACGCACCAAAGCGTTTCTGAGCGTCATAGGCCGCAAAAAAGTGGTCTTGCGCTTTGATGAAAGCTTCAGTTGATGAAAAGTCAGCCCGTTTGGGACGTGCACCTTGCTCGGCGACGGTTTTTAATCTGAGGCGAACCGGGACAGTTTGCCAATCGATAGCCGCACCTGACGACGGCAAAACGGCTTTCCCGATGATCGTCCTGCCTGAGCCACCAAGCACCACCTGACATTGCGTGCCCGATTTGACCTCGACGGACGTCTCATGGGATTCAAACCCGACTAATGACCTAACTTCCTGCCGAAAAATCTTGCAGCGACCGGGCGGCACCTTGTCGAAGGAAAACTTTCCATCGGCATCGGTTGTCGCTTCCAGATGGAAACTAAGAAACCCAAAGCGGCGTCCGGTATCGGAATAACGCGCAACAAAGTTGTAGGCCCCCACGTGCTGATTTGCGGCTGGCCGTGAATCAAGGACCACCTTCCCTGTCACTCGGCCCCAAGGTTGAAGTGTGAAACTGCCTCCAGCAGCAAGTGCGGGTAGAGAGATTTCCGCGTAACCAGCCTCGTGGATAATGATTAAACCCTGCGGATCAACGGCTGGGGCGAGGGAAAACCTCCCCTCGGCGTCTGTCTGTGTCTGATACGCTGTTGTGTTAAGACCTTTGTGGATTTGCGCAGGACCATCAATGGTCACACCTGCCAGGCAGGTGCAGAGTAGGACCGTTGCATCACTGGCAGGTTCGCCGCTGGGCAAAAGGACGACTCCCGAAGGGCCGGTTCCTTTGCGAAGTTGAAATTCCAGCGTCAGGTTACCGGCTTTTTTGAGTAGATCGGCAGAAGCCGCTGGAAGGTAACCTTCCTTTTCGATTTGAATCCGGTAACCCGGGTGGCTGGATTTCGCTTTAAACGAAACATTGAATTTCCCATCCACTGCCTCGGTGCAGAACTGAAGCGGAAATGCAAAGTCGGCGTCAAGATCGCTCATGAACACCTTAAAGCTTTCCAGCGGCAAGCTGGTATCGGAATCCACCGCAGTTCCTGTGACTTGAATGTTGTCCATGACTGGCTGAAATCGCGTAAGCTTAATCTGCTGTTCTGAGCCATCCGCTCGCAGGGTTTGCGCATAAGCGCGGTTAAACCCTTCCGCCAGGACTGAGTAAAGCAACGGTTCCTTGGGCGCGGAATCCCATTCGAACCGGCCATTGGCATCCGCGTTTGTTGACCACCGGATTCTGTCCGCCGCGCTCCTTGTAGTCTCTATAAAAGCATTGGCAACTGGATCGCCTTTTTCATCGGTGATTTGGCCACGCAGGAGTTGGCCCGGACCCAGTTGGAACTGCAATTCATGTATATCGTCTGTGACGTGCAGCGTTTGGACGGCTGGCGCGTAACCAGTGGCTTGGACAGCGAGCATTAATTCTCCAGGCGATATGCTCTTAAATTCAAAGACACCCGAGGCATCGGTTGTCTTAGAATGCTCATTCTCTTTATTGAACAGCACTTGGCGAACAGTTGCGCCTTCGACGGCATTACCATTGTTGTCCTCGACCAGGCCCCTGACGACGAACCCGGAGGACAGGGTGATGAGCAGGTTAGTTGCATCCGCTGAATTGGGTTGGACTGTAACATTTGTCTCCGCAAATTCGGGATGAATCACTGTAAGAGTAACAGCATTAAACCGCTGAGGGATCATGTTGCATGACCAGTGACCGTTTTTATCCGTGGTCGCCGTTGTGTCGGGACCAAACTCGATATTCTCAACCAGAGACGGGTCATTGCCGTCAGGAGTGTCCAACTGGATCTTCGCCCCCGGAACCGGTTGTTCCGTTTGATCAACAACCACGCCACTGATGGTGACACCACGTTCGAGTTTCATCGTATATTCCATGGGCATCTGCCGCTCCAAACCCCAACGTGTCACTTTCGGCACATGACCCTCAGCGGTCACAAACATATTCAGGTAGCGATAGGGTGGCTGTGGCTTCTCTACTGCCAATCGGCCATTGGAATCTGTAACCGACTTCACGATTTTTCCGCGCCCGTCGTCAAACATGTAAAACAGATGCAATTTGGTGTCTGGCAATGGAGCGCCGGTTTCGGCATCCAAACACTGCAATGCCGTTACCGATGCTGCGACAGTTTTGGCAGCGACGACTACGGAGTCAGTCGAGGCACTCGGCGTTTGTTGTCCCATCAAGTTGGCAAACGTGGAGAGAGTCCCTGATGCCGGATGCACGGGCAAACTGGAGTGCAGATGATTAAACAGAAGGAAGGTGGCAACCATGACCACTGATGCTGCAACCACCACGGCTTTGGTCCTGGTCACTGTCAATAACTTAGCTGCAGTTAACATGCTTGAATTGGCAACGGCAGGAACGGCTGTCATAGCGGCTGTCGCCACGCTCGATGCCAACGCTGAGGGTGCTTTCAATGCCGCACCCGCGACAAGCACGGTAGCCAAGGTGGAGGCGGATGAGTTAATACCCTTTCGCGAAAGCAGGCCGTGAAGCTTTTCCAGTGAACGTTCGATTCGCATTCGCGCTGCATTTTCGTTTAATCCAAGGGCCGCGCCCACCTCCTTCAAGCTGCGCTCTTCAAAAAAGCGAAGCACTACCGCGGTTCGGTCCTCTTGGTCCAATTCGTGCATGGCATCATCCAATACTGGCCGGACCTGTTGCCATAATTGATCGCCCGGTTCGGTCGCGAGTAGCTCGTTCATGGCAAATGCCTTCTGTTCACGGTCCTTTCGTCTTTGTTCAGCACGCATGGCGTTTGCCGTCATGCGCCGCACGCAAGTGTAGAGCCAGCCAGAGAAGGCCGGGTGCGAGACCAGTTTGGTTGCACACCGGGCCATTTCGGTGAAAACGGCCTGTGTGATATCCTCGGCTACAGAACCATCCCCTCGGGACTCCCGGAGCGCGGCAGAATGGACCAAGTCAATGTGACGCTCGACCAATTCCCGGAAGGCAGCCTCCGAGCCCTGATGCACATATTCGGCAAATAATTGGCTATCCGTTTTCATCTTCCCACATGAATTAATGTGCGCCGAAGACCAAAATCGCACGAAAATTAAGGGAACAAAAGCAGTCTCCTTCGTGAAGCTGATTGAAAAGCATCGCTCCGGGCCGCTCGCTATTGAACGCCACCTGGACGCTCACCTCCGGTTTAATCCACGCCACCATCTCCTCTGCGGTGACGCCTTCTCCAAAATGATCGACTCGCCGGTTCGGAAGATCCACGAACGGACACCGAGCCAGCCGCAGCTTCTCCGGTGCAACCAGCTCCAGACGTGACATGCCGCGCAACCCTTGAGTGACCTTCCCTGCAAACTTGAACTTCCGGCCATCGTATCGGCCAACCAGCAGCACCGCCATGCCCCCGGTCCTCCGAAAGCCGCCCAGCAGAAACGTGCTGGTGGTCTTAAGCGGCAGATTAAGGCACCTGATCTTTTCCCGTAGATGGAGTCGGCGCGTTTCGCGACGACGCCTTCAAGGCCGTGTTCCCGGACAGCGGCGACGATCGGTGATCCGGGGGCCTTCACCTGGCTGGTGCACCGTGGAAATGCATTTGTATGCGCAAGGGGGGCACGCGTTTGGGTTGCGGCGCACGACGTATCCAATTACCGGATGGCCTCGGTTGGTAGAGGCGTGGTTGGGGACGATTGGGATGATTCCTGATTAAGTTTCATAGTCCGTGAAATTGCAGGACGTAGGCTGATGCTTTTTTCGGTGTCACTGCAAACTCGCACTCCCAAACCTGGCAGATTATCAGGCGAAGGAATCTCGTCGAGCGGCGCGATGTCGAGGGATGAGCCTTGAGCTCCGCCAGGAATTTCCGAGGGCAGAATGCTATTTCAGCCTTGTGGAAATCGAAAACATCATAACTGCAAATGTGCTGCCTGGGTCCAAAGATCGCGGTGCGCTTGATTATCAATATTATACCGCCTCCAATAGTCCTCCGTGTCGTTTAGTGGCTTGTTAAAATTTTCTGTTTCCACGTGGCCGTCCGCGTACGCGCGATTGAAACGCCCGTGATGGCTCTTGTAAGTTGGCTGGCTTTTCACAAAGAACCCCGGCGGTGGACTGCCGTTGTTAATCCTTTGGTCGTGGAGCATGTACGGTTCAAAAACCCCAGATGCCAAGTAGCCATCCCAGCCTTGGTCGGGAGAACGATCTGCCCCATCCCCAAGTGTAAGGAGCTCGCTTGGCGCGACCAGCTCTGAGGATCGGGTCGGCCGGCGCGGCGGGCTCACGCCCGTCCCAGTGCCGCTCAGCCCCAATGGAGGATCATAAAGGATGAGCCCGAGTATTCCTCCATTGTTGTATGCATAACCAGGACCATCGGGATAATGAATGGTGCCATCCGGCCATTGGTAGCCTTTGTCGAGCGGGCACAGGCCGACGCTGCCGGACGTCCGCCGTGGAATGTTGATGAAATCTTGCCAAATGTTCGTGCCGACTGCGTAAGGCGGATACACTCCCTGATTATCCACGTAGAGCATCAATGCGAGAATCTGTTGCCGCTCATTGCTACGGCATACGGTGGTCTTGGCCGAGTACTTGGCGTTCACCAACGAGGGAAGGAGCAAACTGGCCAGGATGGCGATTATGGCGATAACGACCAGGAGTTCGATGAGGGTGAACGCGCAGGGCTGGCGCAAACGCGCCTTGGTCAGACATCTGGCGGGCTGCTTCTTCATTTGGTGTGAGGTACCTTACGGCGATGTCCCGATTAGTCAACGCTGCTTCGCTTGGGGATAACGGGAGTCTCCGCAGTTGAAATGCTTGCGAAGAAAGCTCGTGTAGGAACGAGCCGATCCTTCTTGAAGACCTCCTGAGGTCTACTCAAAACTCCGCTACTGCAAATACCGGAGGCGACGAGAGGGCGTTCATGCGGCGCTCGACTCGCCAAGAGATTCATGGAGAACGGGAAATTCAAATCCGAGGGGATGTGAACGCCACGGTGGAACCTGACTCAACAGGTCCTGCGCGAGACCACCATGGGCGTCAATGACCCCGACGCAGTGGCCCAAGTTCATGTCCTGAAGGAGCATGTTCCTGAGGAGTGTGGTCTTCCGGATCCGGTTTGTGCCAATGACGTAGACATGGTGCCTGCGGTCGGAAGCCGAAATCCCAAAAGGGCGTGGTCCTCCTCCCCATTCTTCACGTTCACCTAAAATGATTTCGCTTTCTTGGCTCATTGGTTCCAGAACCAGTCGCCACTCCAGCCACACGAATGGGCCAACCTGTGCTTGGAACAAGCCCGCGAGGTAGTTGGCGACTGGTTTCGAAATATGAGCAACAACATCATACACCCGTGGTGAAGAGTGGTTCTACTTTCGAACGACCTCCGCTCCAAAAACGAGTGCGCTTCCTGGCTCCGCGACGTGGCCCGCGGAAGAGTAGACGGCTAGACGAAGTCCTGTCGCCACGTCCGTCGCCCTCCGCGTCTTAAGCGTGAAAGCGTTGGGATAGCACGACAGTAGGCGGTGCGATAGCACCTCCTCCTAAACCAGTCCCCCCAACGTGTCGGCGCGCTAAAGGACGATAGGACGGGCGCCCGACATAAATACTGTTGGTAAAGGACAACGGTTAGATGTCCTTTATCCCGATAGCCGAAGGAACAGTATTTATGTCGGGCGGTAGCCGACGACACGTTGGGGGAGGTCGTGGTGCGGCGGTTAAGCCGAAAAATGAGAGGCGTGAAGGGCAATAGCCCCTACATACCATGTATGTGGCAGGTGAGATCGCAGTAGGCGGGAAAACCTAGCAGCCTGTTGAATTAAGCCCGATTTTGAGCTTCGCCGGTTTCACTTTCGACCAGAGATCATTCTAGCTCGGCATAAATAGTATGACATTGCTGTAAGGCGTAAGCAATTGGCCGGCAGTTTCGTATTCGCTATTACCAGTGGGGCTATGAAGAACCAGGTTAATTGAGCAATAAGCAGCCGCCCCAGGGCGGCCAACTGCTTCGGCGTCCCAAATCCGAAGAGTTTGCGCATCAGTTGTGAAAGACTATAGAAGGCAGCTGCCAGCGTGTACCTTTTGTTTAGGTTTTCCCATCCTCGCAAGGTTGCCCGTCTCATGCCGCCGCAATCCAAAATGTGCGCGAAGCTTCTTTCTATGTGCATGCCTCGACGACGTAAAAGCGCTTTACCCGATTTGCTTTTAACGCTGCGCCGAGCTGCCTGGACCACTTTCTTCTGCGCTGGTTCCAGCTTGTCCAAGCGACGGTTGTCAATCGGGTCAGCAATCACGGTTCGAATCCCCTCACCCTGGAGAACCTGCATTTGGCTCACTGCATAATAGCCCTTGTCGGAGGTGACGCTTTGGATCGTCAGGGTATCGAGCTTTTCACCACTTACTCGATTGATGTTTTGCTGTGCTTCCAAGACTTTGCCGGACTCGTGAAAGGAGGCGCTCCGGTCTTGTCGCCACCAATTCGCGAGTCCAGAGGAGAGGGCGGGAGCAGTTATCTCGCACTTTTGGGAGGGTAAAGGCTCTTGAATTCGGCCGCCAGGTTTTGCAAATCAGGAAAGATGTCTCCTTTGCGAAAACCGCATAGATCTATTTCGAATGCGACGTCGCGCACACGCTGGGCAGGGATTATGATCTTACTCAAAAAATCGCCCGCTTTTCTATGGTTCTCTAAGGGGCGGGGAAAGGAGTGGATTGTAAAGCATCCTTGCTGGACAAACATGCGAGTGTCACTTTCTGCTGCCATGGCAGCCATTACTTTTTGGTTTTCTTTCCCTTGATGATAAAACGCGGGCCTTAGCATTTTACGACACATGTACGCATCAATCGATGGTGTAATACTTTGGAACCGTTGGACCCTGTTCAGGATGTGAGGTTCAAGAACCCAAATGCAGGCGTCCTCCGGCTGAATTTGACTTCCATAAATGTAATCTTCCAGAGCAAAATAGACAGCGATGAGTGGTGAACGAGTCCAATCAAGTAATCTCGTTGGCAGACCATAGTGCTGCATAAGACTGAGCCATGCCGCTAGGTTGTCATAGTTGGGCAGAGTTTGGTATCTTGTACCGGCCCGTGCACGAAATCGGTTGGCAAAGTTGCGTTCCTCGCCATTGTCATAGCCTCGGCGGATTGCAGGCTGCACGTTCCATCGAGCGCACCGATGTCCTCTAAACCAAAGAATGCGCTTATCCGAGCGCACGCGTGAGGCGATTTGCTGAACTAGGCCTCCGATGGATTCGATGGTTTTCGCTTCCACAAGCGTATTCTTTTCGGTGTCGATCATAGCCTACACACAGTTACGCCTTTGTCCCAATGCGGACCAGTAGTACAACCGCTGAGCGTTTAGCGCCGGGGCGTTTTGTGCTTGCCATTCGTGAACCGGCAGAAGGATGGACGAGTCGAGGATAATGGGTCAAGCACGTAACCTTAAAGTCAAAGATCAAAGCGCATTCTTGCCCGCCTTTTTACCGCTCTCCATCTAGCTCTAACGCGGGCCGATAATTTGGCACGTGCTTCGACGGACATCTTTCGCTTGGGCTGCGATTTGCCTTTGCGCTCGCCTTTTCGTACCTTACGCCGCAGGGGGCCAGTTGCGATCTTGTGCCTCTGTTTGACCTGGCGTCTATCAAAAGAGGCTTCATGGTCGTTCCTCGTTTGGAGCAATTTGGCAGGGACGACCGAAAAGGTGCGTTCGCACTACTATTGCAAACTCTGCAAAGGCTCTTGTTCCGTTTCGCAATGCTCGGGCTGGAGCTTCAACTCCTCCGCCCGATATCGGTTTCGCATCGTTGGCAGGCGGTAGGGCATAAGCCTGCGATCAGGACGCGAAGCGCGTTGTCGTTTGTTCGTTCGCTTGCGCAATATTTGGGTCAGGACTGACGGAACGACAGCACCAATGACCTGGCGCTGGCTCTCAAGGCTGTATGGATGCAGTTCACCTCACGTACATAGCGATCCCGTTTGTGGTCAACACTCCTCCTTCGCCGTCCTTAATATTCCCAAGAGGGAAATCGAAGCGTTTCGCATCGCGTCCATTGATCCTAATTACAGCGAATTCGTCGGCGGTCGAAAGAAACTTGTTCGTGCTAGGCCATTGCTCAAAAGTTATCCTTGCACGCTCTATGGATTCAGCTAGATCTCGGCCTGTCGTAAATACGGCGATTGGATTCTTGAATGGTTCTTTTTGGGTGGTAAAGTGAGCCACGTACCAAAATCCGTCTCCGGTCGATGCCTCATCCGCGATAAGTTGAATATTTATCCGAGGTCGTCCTGGACTCGCAATTGTGCCTAGGTCGAGCGTTACATGACACGGAGTTCTTCTGGCGGACTGATCCCATTTTCCAGCGTTCGGTATTATGACAAGCCCCATCTCGGCAGAGATCAAGTGCGGAGTCAAACTTAGCGGATCGCTTTGATTTATGGCCGCCACTTGGCGGTTCAGCACTGCAGCGCGTTCGATTGCTTCGGCGGCTTGTTTGGTCGTGGCCTTGAGTTGGCCAGTTCTAATAGCAGAAGCATTGTGGCTACCCCTCACCTCCATCCATAGCCCTCCGACTACCATCATCAAAAAAAGGAAAGCCACGAAGTCAATCAGTGGCTCATATCTTTTGCTCCACTGCCTCAGCTTTTCAAAGCGCCATCCGAAGAGTTTTATTAAGAGCTCCAGCCCCTCCCCGGCAACGCCGGCGATAACAAAATAAGCACCAACATCTGCGAAATGTTCCCAGGATAAAACCAACATCTCTGAATCAACTTGAGGTACCACTTTGGTCCTGATGCCTTTCTCACGTTAAGCGCTGCACTTCATTAGCCATTCTGTACCTCATTCTGTCCCCAGTTGATGAATCGACCGCCGACTCCATTTTCGATGGTGCAAGGAGGAAGTTCAAACTTGTCCTGAATCGGCCGTTCGCGACGATTATCGTAGCCTCGTGGGAGCTCTGCCCTATAAATGGACTCGCGGTCCGGACCCGATTGGTCCAAGGCCTGAGATCGATGTTGTTAGATGCTCCATCGTTTCTTCCATTTTGCAAATCTCCTAGAGGCTCCGAGTCATTCGGTAGGGTTTTCCTGAGCGCCGTGATTCGCCCGCTTTGGAGCCGGTTTTCTTTTGACGCATTCCGCACGAACACGCGCAGCGAGTTCGTGGCCTGTCTCTGCGATCATTTTGGCTTGTTCATCAAAAAGAGGTCCGGGCACGCGAATGTCATAGTTATAAGCGTCGAAAAGCTTCTGGACTCCTGTAAAACCGTAGATGTCGATATAGCCGAAAAGGAGACAGGTCCAGGCCGCATCATCTCGATTCTTGGTAAAATCCGCAATGTCGTCGATCCAGTATTTTAAATACGCATCCAGATCCTGTCGTTTAACGAGGTCAGATGCCAGGTAGCCACCGAACCGTTCAAGGCCATCGAGAAACCGATCGTAGCAATCACGGATTCGCGCTTCTCGAAGTGAAAATTTTGCTTTGCAACGCCAATCCAGGGATTCAATTCTTTTGTCATCAGCGTCATCCGACGCTGTCGGCGAGGGTTCCCGCCTTTCGGGGTCTGAGGCTGGGTCAGAGGCTTCTTCATCCGAACCGCCCTCTTTGGCCAGCAACGTGTGAGGCAGGAGTGCGGTGACCTGGAGCGCACGAGTGACGACCGGCCATTCGTGGCGTTTGAGATCGGTTCTGAGGAACAAGTTCACCCGGCGTGGACTCCAATCAATCATCGCCTGGACGTTTTGAACAATCGGGTCGGAAGCGAAGTCTTTCATTTCTTTGGCCAGGAATTCCGTCCGTTTCCATTGTTCGGCCTTGAAGTATTGTCGCACGCCAAACATCAACGTTCCAATAGTGACCAAGGATCCAAGAAATGTTAACACCAGCTCTACTTTCTTCAGCTCCATTTCTTGGGCCTTCAGAGCGCTTTCTGATTCGCTTTTCGGGTTGGCAGCTCCTGCCGCCGAAAGGACGGCAGTCTCGCCGGAAAACGAAATCTCCGCAGCGAAAAGGGTTATTGCAATTGTTGGCCACCAGAAATAGACCCGGATGTGCCTGCAAAGTCTCTTAGCATTCATACGATTGAAATGCGCAAGAAGTAGTAAACAGCTGCGGTAAGCGAGATGATAGCAGGTGTGATGAAACGGGGGCGGAAACTCAAGCGTTCGGTCGCGCCAAATGCGCCGCCCAGAATCATGGCGGGGAGGTCGTGCCCCGTGATTGCGCAAGCGAGCATAACAGGCCAGCACAAGATGGTGCAACTGGTTCCGATCTTCGTCCCGAACCTCAAGCAACTCAGATCAGCGCACCACCCGTCGATTGCCAACGGTTCAATTCGGTGACATTGAACCAATGCTCGGCGGCGAACAGTCGTGAGCATCCACATAATTGTGACTGCGAATAACCCCCCGGCTGCCCAAGGCGTGTGCGCGACCGGAAACAGCCGCAAACCCGCCGCGGCCAGCCCGAGCAAGAGCCAAGGCCCGAAATATCCAATGAGAAATAAAGCGATCGCACGGTGGCGCCGGTCCCATCTGCTGCGAAAACCCACTTCTCGCACGGACGGAGCGATTAGTGGCAGCATCATGGCTGCGACCATTAAAAACCACCCGGAGAATTCTTGCCCAAAGGACATCCAGTGGTGAAAGGAATGCCCCCAGTGCTTCCAGCCATGAGAAAGCATTGAAATAGCGGCAAGGCCGCCAAAACACATGCTCCACCATTCGGGATGAAGGTCGCTGAGTCGCTTAATTGTACCGACAACCCCGCCGCAAACCGCTGTCGGAAAGCGCGCAATACTATTGAGCATAGATGCTCACCCGACCTATTTTGATGCGGGCGCCTGTAGCCTCGGTCTCGCCGCCAACTGGAACAAATGAGATGCGCAACTTGGCGGGATCCCACGCCGGCGCGGCTTTCAGGCGGTCAATAAGCTTTGTAATGTCGAAGCCATAGTGCAGTCCAGATCCGGGGTGATCCAGGCCTGGGCGGCTTGATTCGGTCAAGCCGAACATTGCCATGCGTCCGACTCGGTGTTCTGGATGCGCCTGCGGATTTGAAGCGTCGGGTGCATTTACATACACGTCATAGGAAGGAGCGTGGCCGTCCGAGGTCACGTTTTCGATGTTCAAGACCCACTTTTGTTTGCGAGCAGGCGCAGCCAGAGCGCTCAAGCGTGCCGGACCGGTCGGTGGTCGCACTTCCACCAACGCATGGGTTGTTGTTGGTTCCAGATCAAATTCGGTTCGACTTGCACCTATCAGTTCAGGGATCGGTTGTTCTGGCATAGCTCTTGCAGAAGGCTGCGGCTGAACCGTGGCGAGCGCTTGGGGTGCCACTGCGAGTGGATCAGCCAATTCTTCGTACGTGTAAGATAGCGGAGCTGCGTTAATTGTGCGAACATCTTCGGATTTCATTGAGACCACGTTCCCATTCTGGTCGTGGAACTGGAATGTCACTCCCTTAAGCCATTGCTTTGACGTTGAATTCTGGTGTGAAGGGTCCCGCCGAATCCAAACCTCCCATAGTCGATCGATATTTGCATGGTGCAGCCAAAAAATCGGATCGAGCGCAGCCGTGTTGAACGATGACATCCAACCAGGGTGCGTTCCCAAGCCACCGACTCTCACATGCATGGTTCCGTGAGGGACATCTTCCACGGCACCGGCAATGCCTGCGTTATGATGAAAAAGTGTACGCGGTCCTCCGAAGCCCGGTACGCCTCCCGGCAGGTTTTCGAAATCGGGCGCCGTCAGGCAATCGAGGCTGACATCAGAGTCATCGCCGAGTGCCGATCCAGCATTGGCGGTGGCGGCACGTTCTTTGACATAAAGCGCGTTGGGGTTTCCACCCGCCAAATTTGGGTCTCGGAAGGCGGGTGGAAGCGCACGAAAGGCCGGACCTTCACTGTAATTCCAATAGGGGAGAGACCAATCAGCCGGGCCGCCAAGCTTAGCGACATTGTCAGCGACGATTTGCTCGAAATGGAACAGATACATCCGGTGCCACGACAAGAAGAACCAGGATCCGTGCTGGCACTGCGTCCAGAATTGTCGCTGCTCGATGGTTGATGGCAAGACATCAGAAGATTGACGCAATGGATCGGACGAGCGGTTGTACTCGTGGATGGCGGCCTGATAACGCCAGCTCGTGGGATCGGCAATCGGTTTGGCTTTCATCGCCGCCACTGCTTTTTCGTACCACGACAAAGTCTCGTCGCCCGCCGGCAGCTTCCATACGTTCTTACGAATGCGCATATAAACTCCTTGGTTAATACGTTGTTATTACCGACCAGCAGGCGAGCACGCTCGTGAGAGTAGTCCAGTAGCCATATTGTTCGTAGATTTTTGCGGCATCGGCCTTGGTCAAGTTCGGCCCGACTTGCGGGTCCGAGGCGTTGCGAATCGCCAGCCATTGCGGAGCACTGGCCCCAAGGTCGTCGCACGCCAGCCCCAAGACGGCGTCGTCCATTTCGACCATTGAACCTTTGCCCTGCAGTTGATAATGGTCGGTCGAATCGTCGTAGGCAAAAATGTCCGTGGTGACGATGACATTCGGTTGGGTTAACACCGCTGCGCCGGAGTAAATTCGCGGGCTTCTTGGCAAGCTCGGCAAGTGGGATACATTCGCCGGCACAAGTTTGGAATTGGCGTAAGTGATTTGATCCATTGTCTTCTGCGTAAGCGAATATGCGCTCGTGTAGGTCTTATTATTGAAGCTGGCGTTTTTAAACATCCGCATGCAATCGAATCGTGCGTTCGTCGCGATTACTGCGTCGCCGAGAACGAGGCGCGGTCCAATCGCCCCGGCAGTGCCGGTAGTGATGATCAGTTTGGCCCTGGTTTCGGCCGCCACTTGTTTGAACAGATCGAGGACCGGAAGGCTTTCCAAATCGCGCGCAAGGTGAAGGTTCGATTTGAAGCAGAGGACGGATTGGTCGCCAACGCTGCTCATAAAGTATTTCCCGAGGGTCTTGGAAACCAAGGCCGGTGAACTTCCGAATCGGAGCTTGTCTTGGTATTTCTTTTGGAAATCTTTCGCGTAATCGTACCAAATCCCTCCGGCGTGGTTGCGCGGCGGGTTGGAAATGTAACCGGGGGTCATCACCATCGACATGGCGTTGGCTTCGGCGGCCGTCCATGTCACCAGCACAATAGTAGCTTTCGGCAGGGCATCCTGGGGCGATGGATCCTTACTCAGCGGTTTCGCTTTTGGACCGAGACCGTTCGGCCAGGAAATTTTGTCGATGGCATGAAGGGAGACCAAGTCCGCGCCAAGACCGATTTCTTGTTCGAGAGGGTTATAATCAATTATCCGCGCCGCAAAGGGGTCGACTGGTGATGCAGGGACCGGCATGGGCCGACTCGGCCGAACAATAAAACGTTCCGCTTCCGGAGCTCCCCAATATGGGTCGCGCCGGAAACTGTCATCAAGCGCCTCGTCGATTCGTTTGCTGAATTCGTCGTAGCGCGAGGGTTGATCCATAACAGCCAGCGTCAGGCCGGCCAGCAATTGGCCATCGTCCCCGGAGTTCACCACGGATTTATCGGTGCGCAACAGCGTGGCGACCAAATTGGAGGAGTTTTCGTCGGCATCATTCCACGTTTCAACCGCCTGGATAGACATCCCACCCAACGCTTGCAGGCTCGCGGTGGCAATATGCGCCCCAATTAGCCGCGCGGATTGCCGCAAATCAGATATCGGGAACGTATCCTGGAAATTCATGGAGCGTCCGCTGGGGATGCGTGGGAAACCGCTCAACTCGACAGAAGTTGTGTCGCCGCCGCAGAGGGCGGCGATCTCTTCCAGTTCCGCAATGTAACGGTCACGGGTGGGTTTTGAGAGGCTCGCCAATGCTGAGATGGCGCCTTGAATCAAAGAAATGCGGATGAGGTCGGTGGGATGGACATCCAACGAACCGTCCTCGTTCGCCCCTGAGCTCGTGCGGAGGAAAGGAATTTTGCGCCTTTTTGCCTTGGCTGGATTTCCCTGCGCTACAAAAACGGCCAGCAGCAAAGCCAGATTGGCCCCGAAGGTCGGGCCCATGTTCAACACGCCGTACACATCCGAGGCCGCTTCATCCATCCAATAATCCCACAGTAATCCCATGGCGCTCCCAGCCATTCCATCCAAGACCGTGTGAGCCTCCTGCTTGAGTTGCGGCAACAGTGTTGGGTCGGCATGCACAACATCGTGACCCCCGGTTTCATGAGACAGACTGCTATAAAACAGCGGGTGATCCGCGAAACTCGCGGGCAAACTGACGACGCCAATTTCGGCGCCAAAAAGCGTAAAAATGTCGTCGATCGGGATCGTGAACGGTCCATTGGCCGGGGAGGATTGGAACACCGCCAGCGGCGGGACGATCTCGCTAATTTCAATTTCGAGCCTTTGCCGTTTCGTCTCATCCAGGAATGATCGGTAGAGGTCCGATACCACCGCTAAAAAGCGCCTCAAAGCGGGCAACAGTCTCTTTTGTTCCTGATGCTGGTAAACCGAGCCGGCCAGCGCCTCGAGGAAAAGCGCGTTGCGTGGATTCTTGAGATCATAACGCGCGAAGAGGGTGGGCATATTTTCCACCAATTGATCGCTGTACCCCTTGCGATAGGGAATCGGCAGAGTGGAAGCTGCCTCGTTGACCAATGTAAGTATCCGATTCTCCGTAGGTGGAATACGAAAAATGGGTTGTGCCGACCGCATGAAGTTTGTCTCCATCAGCGTGCCGTAGAGCTCAAGGAAGTCGTTGACGTATGGAGTCATAAATTAAATGAGTTTAGAACACTCATATGCTTGAAGGATCCAACGCTTCCGGTTGGAACAACCTTTGGCTCAGCTCAGGATTTCATGACATGTAGCAGAACGGAATCTATTGCAAACGGATCGTTTGCTGGACAGGCAAATTCTGTGTGCTGATAGAGGTTTGAGCGTATAGATAACTGAGCATCGTAAACACGAGGGAGTTTTGGGTCGTATGCTCGAAGTCGGCAACGGCGTAAGAACGACTCCCATGCCTTAATTGTGCTAAGACGTGGTCCGGATGCTCCTTTATTGCCGCATGTTCTAGCGTCATGGCGGGCCTTACCTTCACGTCAGCGTCATTCAACTTGCCGTAAGGACCGTACTCATCAAAACGGTAGTCAACACCTCCCCAAGTTGTGCCGATGTGGCGTGTGAAATACGTCTGTTGCCTCGCCACGCAATACAGTGCCGCCTCAAAAGTCCGCATTTTCAGCACTATGTTAGTTTGGACGATATCGGCGGCCAAATTAATCGCATTGGCACTTCTCTCCAGAGTCGAACGATGATCATGGCTAAATGCAGACGCCCGCTCATTCGGAGGAGAAAAGGTTTTGTCGGAATAGTTCGTCATGAAGACCTCGGGTTCTGTGAGTTGGTAAATAGTATTTGTGCCAATCGTCCCGTTTTCCTGCTCGTATTTAACTTTCCTTGGCTGAAACCCCGCAAGAACGTTTACCTTCCATTTAAAGCCGGGTTGCTTATATCTCACGACGGCCTCCCCCGTGGGGCTCATACTTACATCAAACCCGGTTGCTTGGACTGCAGTGATGATATCAGCCAGTTTTGCCTTTGGACCCGAATAGACAATGGTGGATTTCTGATCCGCCTGGTCGAGAACCAGTACGTGGGAAAGCTGCATGCTTCGGACGTCGGCGCAAAACTTCAAGAAATCATGGTAAGTCGTATCGTTTGGGTCGTTGATCCAAAATTCCGACTTCTGCACCCCATTTACAATCTTCTTGTGTTCGATAGAGGCCACCATCGTTCGAATCACTAAATCTGCCGGGTACCCTTGATCATAAAATGTCATGAATACCTTTTCGGAGATCGGGCTCAATATTGCTTGCACGATATTTGTGCCGGTAAGCGGCACAAACTGGAAAATTGGTGTTTGCGTGAGGCCTGCGTTGAAGGTTCCACCGAGACTTGCGGGTGTATGCCTGAACACGTATGTTGGAGAGGCGCCTAAGGACCCTGCGAACTGGTACTGAGAGCTTATTGAGCCGAGTTGGATAAAGTACACGGGCTCATCCATTGATAGGCGGGCGAGGTTCAACAACAGTTGTTTGTTGCACGCGTCACCATATACTTTGGAATATTCGTCATGATCAAAGCGAAGCACGGTAGGGCTTGCGCACCCGCAGAGCCAGACGAGGTGAAAAATAGCAACAGCGTTCCTGAAACGCGGTCTAAGACAGTTCAAGGGTCTTGGGTCCATGTTGTTGAGATGGTGAGTTTTCTGGTTAGGGAAAATAAAGTGCTTTAAAACCCTTAATTCGCAGATGTCATGCCGTGGCACGCGAGGTCTTGCGATCACTCAGGTTTTGAGCCCTTCGAGCCAGGTTTGCAAGACGCTAAGAAGCTCAATACCATTCGGGCTGCCCCAACCTGTGCAGAGATCAAAACCTTCGGCTGCATAATATCCATCCGCTTGTGTGCTGCGGTTGTTCCCGACTGGGATGAAGTCGCCTGGAGTCAACTCGCCCCGCTGGTCCAAAGTGAAGTCGCGGCCTCCAACAATGTCGCGGAACGCCGCTGATTTTCCGACGGCATAAATGAAATCGTTAAGGAAAAACACCGGCATTTTCTCACTGAACTTGATGTCGAGCGTTTCTCGGATGCAGGCCATAAGCCCGGCCCACATCGGGGCTGAAGCGCTGGTTCCACCTACCGGCGCAATCGGGAAAGTGGACCCGGGAGGCTGGCTTACCAAGTAGCCTGTCGTGGATCCGGCGTTGCCCGCAACGTCAGGAACAGCACGACCCGCGACAGCTGGCTTGTTCACCGATTTAAAGCTGATGCCTGCTTTGCTTTGGTAGCTTGGTATCGGAAACCGGTCACTTACGCCACCGCCGGTCGCGCCGCCAAAATAAAAACTGCCCTGGGCGTTCTGTTGAAGGGGTCCAAGCTCGTTCCAGACCAGTTCTTTGGTGATCGCACCGCCCTCTGCGTACAGCAGTGTACCGCCAACTGCCGTTACATAAGGACTGGTGCACGGGTACTCTTCATGCGTTGTTTTGGAAAAACCCGTCACTTCGATTTGCTGTCCTCCGATTTGAATCTGCCCTCGAACGCTGGAGGAGCCCTGGTCTCCGGTCGAAACGAAGAGCGGGATACCGACAGCGGCAGCATCACGAAATGCCTCCTCGAGGTTTTGGTGTAGCATTGGCCATCCAGGATTGGCGGCGGACCCTCTCACATCTTCATCTAAGCCGTAGCTGATAGAGATAGCCGCGTAATCGTCGTTGTGGATCGCTTGCTCGACCGCAGCAAGGTAGCCTTGGCCTGTCCATGGTGCGAAATAAACATCAATTATAGCCTTTGGCGCCATCGCACCGATAACCTCGATATCGAGATAAACTTCACCAGTCACATCCCTGTCGACTTGGATCGACGTGCCGAGGACAGAAATTCCGTTAACCGTTGGTGGTGTTTGGAGGCCAATATTTTTTGTGAAATAATCCTTCAGCACTGCCTGGCTGAAGCCGCCACCAAACTCAAAGATGGCGACTCTTTGGCCCGCGCCTTGGGTCGGAGGGAAATTGTACAGCTTGGAGACCTCATGAGGGTAAAATGATCCGGGAAAGGTCTGCTTCGGATCTTTTTGCGCTGCGGCCGCAACTGCCGACGCCCGTACCGGGCGACGCACCACGACAGGCATATTGTTCAGTCCGAAAACGCCGGTGATAATGGGAACCAACTCCTTTGGAATCCGAATGTCCGCCTCGGGACAGCGGAAATGGACTCCTGTACGGGAGTGTCTATACGTCGAGAGGGTAACACCGAAAGCGCTGCTCATTGCGGCTGCAGTTCCGACGAGGTTCATTCGACGCAGACCGAGCTCAATGTGACTTACTGACAGCCCGTGTTGGCGGGCCCATCTCTGGACGAATTCGGCATCCTCTCGGGTTGCGCCATAGCGTTCGGCGAGAATTTGGCGCGTTATTCCTCGTGCGCGCTTGCCGGCGATGAATTCAGCATGCGTCGGCAAGCCCTTCTCACTTCGTCGTCTAAGTTTAACAGTTACGTCTAGGCGCTCGGTTGCATCAGCAGGCCCAATGAGTTGGTGCTTATTTACAGGTACCGAGCCTTTGAGCGGAACCAATTTAGCAAATATGGCTGGTTTCATGAGTTGTTTAGAGCTCTTGGTGTTTCTGATCATCTCTGCACTATTCGGCGGCCCACGTACAAAAAAGTGCGGCAAACGCGGTTTCGGATGGATAAGGAGTCTCTTCGAGAAGTACAAACGCTTCAAGACATAATTACACTAAGTATTAGCGAGTCTTGCGGATCGTCCGCAAAAGTGCGGGTTTCTGGAGCATTTTGTCGTGATCGAGTTTTGATTTTTGCGCTCGTTGCCAATTGGCAACATTTCTCGAGTCGGCATTTGTAAGGGAGTTTTGCCCAACACCTCAGTGACCTTAGTCATGCGCTGAAAAGAATATTGCGTTGAATATCACACGGTTACAGTGGTTTGGAGAAAATATTTGTAAGGCTCGCAGGCGGCTTTCGATTGATCGGATGATGAACGAGAAGAGATCTGCAGCGATGTTGTCAAGCGGACGCGTTGCCATTTCGCGAACCAGGAAAGGTCAGAAGCGGTTGCGTAAGATTGCCTCGGACATCGCGGGCAGCAACCACCATGAAATCAACGAGACCCATTATAATAAAAAGGGCAATGGGGCGTTGTTCAACACACGTTGTCGCGCCGGCCCATTGCAAACCAAGTAAACTTCAAACTTTAACAACTTCGCAGAGGAAACTCCTTGGTGAATTCGAAAGTGTGCTGAGGAATGGCGGCACATTTTTTGAGGTCGGCAGAGCCCTGATGAACATCCGAGATGGGCGACTCTACAAGGAAGAATTCCCAACGTTCGAATTGTATTGCAAGCAGCGCTGGGGAATCTCCAGAACGTATGCCTGGCGCGTAATTGGTGCCGCGGAGCGGATTAACCTACTGTCGCCTCACGATCAATCACGTTGGCCAAGCAGTGAGTTCCAAATGCGTCCTTTCCTCAAACTGAAACCCGAAGTCTTTCCAACTGCGTGGAAAAAGGTGCTGTCGAGCGTGCAAAGTGGCGAGATAACCTCGGCGATAATCGGCAGGGTAATAGAGGAACTCGTCGGAAAAAGCCAATCACCCTCGACACGGCCCATAAGGCGAATCATCCTCCCGACGGGAAAAGTTGGTGAAATCCTCGCATTGCTCGGCATAATCAAGCATCACATCGACTCCGATCATTTGGATAGTGCCAAGTCAGACCTCGATCGAATTGATCGCCTCATCCTGCCGACAGGAAATGGGAATGAAGCGCAGCACCAACGCAAGCAAAGGGGCGCAATTTCATAGGGAGGCTTCAAAGCGCAGTCTAGCAGTTTTGGCGCGTTGCCAATTGGCAACGCGCTTACAGGACAGACTCCTCGTTCTTTATTTTGTGTTGCGAGCCTATTTTTCCTGCGGCAGAAATGTTGCCAATTGGCCAAGGTTTGCAGGGAGTACTCCCGTGTGGCGTACAATTCAAAGGCCTCTTTGACGAGAGGGCCGGTCACGGGATCCACCGCCTTCACCTTTCCTCCACCATTGTTCATATACCCCACCGGGGGGAGAAGGGGAACAGGGTGCTGGCGCAGCCGGCCGATAATCCCTTCCATGGTCAGGTTGCAAATGTAGTCCGCGGCAACCACGGCCAGGATGTCGGCCGGTTACCGGCCGCTGCGGGACTGCAGGTCGATCCGCGTCGTTTTGCACCTTGCGCATCTCACGGTTGACCCGAAAAGCTTGCGACCGGCTTCCGACAGCATCCCGAGATTCCCGGCAGATACTCGGAAGATAGCAGATAGTTGCTCCAGGAAATAAGTCGTATGGCTGGTGAGGTCGAGCAGGAAGCCGAACGGTCCGACGGTCAAAACGAACCGCGTCAATTGGCTAACGGTCTTCGGCGTGCTAGGCTTCCTTCAGAAAGGAAATCGTATCGAAGTTCCTCGAAGCCGAATCTGTGATGAAAAATGGGTCGTAACAGCTATTGAGCTTTCGATGCTAACTGTGTTATTATTAAAAATGCTCCAACAAAGTGTAAAGCTCCCATGCAGCACCACCATCAAAATCGCATGAGAACGATTGTAATAGTAACCTTTACAGTCATAATTACCGTAGTGGTCACAACCTTTGCGATATTGTATGGTATTCCTTATCTATTCAGTTTTCTGTGGAACCACTATCCCGTGCGGCTTCCTGGATGATGCGTGGCTAGAAACTTAAGATAACGTAATCGATTATATCGTTAATTCCTGCGGCCTGATCTCGTGTTAAAGCTTTGCCTGTTTGTGCTGAAATCTCATTCCGCAAGGCGGAAAGAATGTTCTGCGCCTCGCGAATCCGTGCACGATCAATGGCCAGTTTTGCAGCTACAAGTTTAGCTTGAAAACTTCGCTCCATTCCGGCGTTCAGTCGACACGTCTTGAGTATGAAACCCAAAATATCAGTGTAAACGCCTGGGGGGATCGCTTGATTGGCTGTTATGGAAATATCAGTAGCGCCGTCTCCATCAATATCGAGTGCCATTGTTACATTTGGGGTTCCAGGCGACAGTGAAAATGTCCCCATTGAACCGGGAGCGACCGGAACTTGTACAAATGTATTGCTTCCAATGACTGCGCCGATGGCATCTTCCTCGTAGAAATTCAGCGCGAACATGCCGTACGCTGTGGCACTCACTGTGATTTGATACGGCTGATCACCAGTAAGGAATCCTCCTTGATTATCTTCGAATGTATAAAAACTACTGAATGGAATCTCCTTCCTTAAACTGCCGTCAAAAGACACGGCGTCCACTTTGTTGTCCGAATCGGCGATCGACACCCGCACAGGGCTGCCCGAATTCCAGGCAAAATAAACTGTCTCGAGAGGAAACGGTTGCTTGGAAACTCCTGCCGGTAATGAGCTGAAAGTGCCTTTAAGTATGTCGAGGATGAGAACGTGTGAGACTGAAGCGTTCGGCAGGTCGGAGTGCGCAATCCCATTGAGGTAAAATGTGGTTATATTGTCACCTGGAGCGCTCGATGCGCTTTCGATAGGAACAGTCCCGTCCCCATTTCCAGCTCCCGGTGCCCAGGTGCGCGGCGTTTGCTCAAGCTCCGAGACAACCAGAAGCTGGTTGAGGGTCGGAATGGCGCTTCCAACAATCTGAAACTGAGGGACGCTTAGGGGATTGACGATACTTTCGTGAAAACTATCGGCGGCACTCACCCATCTGGAGCTAATCAGAAAACCGCCTTGCGAGGACTGTTGGTAACATTGCTTGATACCAAGAAGCTGGTGGGATTTTAATGAGCGAATGAATGGATCTCGCGGTAGAAGTTCAAATATTGACGGGCAAGTGCGTGCAACTTCGGCAAGAGTCTCACTATTTATCGCAGGCAAAGCGAGGAAATTCTCAACGAATGCGTCACTAAATGCGAGCGCTCCGAAACTTGTGGGTGCTCCGCGGTGTGGAGTTCCAAGGTAGATAATCTTGCTTAGACGATTCTCAGTAAATGTTTGCGCATACTTTCTAACGAGAAGTCCACCCATGCTGTGAGCAACGATATCGATTTTCGTTTGCCCTGAAGCAGGAACTACAACATTTTCAATAAAATCGTTAAGCGCAATCGCATTCAGCTGATTATCCAAGCGCCAATCGTATGGAAATGTGAAAAGCAATTTGTCCTCGACGTAGCCGGATGTTTTTAAAAACTTAAGTAGGTCGGCGTATGTATTCAGGAAATCAGCATCCCGGGTGCCGTCAAGAATTGGACCAGGTCGTATCGCATACACGCTACCACCGCTGTCTGCAAGCTCAAGAACACGTAAAAAATTGTCATCGGCGCTGGTAACGGCAGCGAGATCATTCACCCAGACCAAGTCAGAAGGCGGAGGAAGTACAATTGGAACAATTCCAGTCGCGTAAAGAGTCGTGCCCATGATTCCCGGAATGACGATTACGGGCCGTTTGGCAACCCCAGGCGACGCTGCTAAACGAGCCACAAAGGCATCCGTCCCCCCGCTGGAAGACTTCGACGTTGTCCCGAAGGCAGCGGTACCGGAAAAGGATCCAACCAGTGAAACGTTTCCAGATCGGTCAGCAGCTACACACAACGCGGTGTCCTCAGACACGCCTCCCGCTCGGGCTGCCCATATGAAAGTGCCGTCCGGGGCGAATTTGCTGACCAGGATATCTGCGCCGCCGGAGCTATTGAGGCTTGAAGTGCCGAAATTTATGGTGTTCTCAAAGGAACCACCGGCCGACAGGTTGCCGTCGGCGTCCTGAGCGATGCTCCGTACGTAATCGTCACCTGTGCCGCCAAAACTCTTTGCCCACATTGACAGACCCGTCAAGTCGTAATGTCCGAGCACGAAGTCGACTCCACCAACGGTTGTTACGGGCATTCCATCAAAATCGCTTGGACCCATGATATTGCATGCAAAGTAGGCTCCTCCGTTGCCATCCGGAACGGGGGAGGGAACTGCTGCCCCGGGTACGTTTTGTACCGCTGGTTGCTTGAGCCACTGCCTATTTCCCGCACTGTCGTACTTAGCAATATAAAAGTGGCGGCCAATCTGTCCCGCAGCAAACGTGTTCAGATTCGCATCGACCGCGACGCCAAGGCCCCAGTTGTCGGAAGAACTATCGCCAAACGTGTTGAGCCAAACGATATGCCCATCGCCTGATACCTTCATGACGAATACAGCGTAAAAGCCTGTGCTGTTGCCAGTATAGCCATCCCAGAAGGAAGCTGGCCCGGAGAAAAAGCCTGTCACGTAAGCGTCACCATTTTTATCAACCGCGCACGCCTGACCGAAAGCGCCATAATATCCCCCTGCGGCCTTCGCCCACAGCGGTTTACCAGACGAATCGTACTTGGCGAGGAAAATGGAACCGAAATTGCCGCCGTTAATTGTTGTGGACCCAAACGGGAGAGAACCTCGAAAGGCACCCGTGACAAAAATGTTGCCCGCGGCGTCCGTGGCAATTCCCCGGGCCTCGGACTCCAGGGTTCCGTCAGCATTGGTGGCCCACAAAACATGGCCATCTGGATTGTATGCCGCGATGAAGATGTCGTGCGCCGCGCTACTGACCAAATGAACGTTGCCGAAGGTTGCTGAACCCGAAAAGGAACCGGCAACGTAAATAACGCCGTTCGGCCCGACGGCCGTCGTGTTGGCGGCATCGTCGCCGCTTCCACCGGCACCAGTCGCCCATGCAAAGCCGGGAAAATTTCCTACTGCATCGGCTTTGGCACCGAATGGGAAGGACGCGAGAAGCATCGACAGTAGCGCCGTAGAGATTGAAAGCAAATCGTAGCGTAAGCACGAATTCATATTTTTTGGTTTGTTGGACGGTGGGTCTGAGGACAAGAATCGTTGAAGGCGAGTTTTGCTTTTGGACGAGAACAGGGAAGGCGAAGAAATAGAAATTGAAGCCGCCATTGAGCAATAAAGAAATCTTGCAGCAGGCGAACGAGTGTCCGCGAACCTCTGACGAGCAGCATTTCGCAATTTTGAAACCTGATAGTCCAATGTCAAGAAATCAGGGATGTTAACTGTCAACGATATACAACGAATCCGCGGCTGCGACTGTTGCGCTTTGGCTTGATGAAAGGCTTTAAAGTCGGTGTCGGGAGGGTTGAGTTCGGCATCTAGGCCGAAACGGATTGGTGATTTCTCTTATTTGATCACGATGGTGCCGCACCCTTCGCAAGCAGAATGGTGAAATCGAGCGCCAGCTTGGCTCGTTCGGAGCATCGCGGTCTTCCGAACCAACCTGTACAGCGGGCGAAAAGATCTCGTGTTCGTCAAAGCGCGATCTTGATAAGTGTGCGCTGCTAATGCAGCCATTGCAGTAATCGAAAGTGGCGGGGCCAAGCGCCGGTGCACGCGATCGATGCTTGGGGAGAGGCACAGGAACCTTCCCCTAATGAGCAGCATAAAAGGCGCCGCGAACGAAGCTGCACTGGCGTCATCGAGGTGATCATTTGTGTGTTCTTCAATCCCTTGCAGCCAAAGGCACAGATGATGATCGAGTCGAGCCGTAAAAACCTGTTGGTCAACCGTAAAACGATCAACCGTAGACTGAAATCTTATGCAGGACTTCCACCACAAAGGAGCCGTTCTAGACAAGTCGGAAAGCAGCTAAATCTCCACTGTAAATGTGAACTTCGTGCCCTTGACACATAAGGTTGATTGGGAGTAGAACCGGTATCGTGATTTTGGCGCAAATTACGAATTCGTCGTCATGGTGGGCAACGTCTTGGAAATTTCTATCCGACAGCAAGGATTCTTTCGCGTCAGTCGAGACCATTGTCAAAATCATTGGCATCTTAGTTGCGGCAGGTTGGGCTGTTCTTCATTTCCGTTTAAAGAGGGAGAAATATCCCCGTTGCGCTTTAGACCAGCGGGTGCAAAAAATGGAATACTCTGATGGAGAATGGCACTTGCGTGTGAGTCTTCGGATTGAGAACAAAAGCAATGTGCTGATGAAGGTCAACGAAGGCCACACTTGGGTGCAACAACTACGCCCGGTTCCGGACAGTGCGGTTTCTGAATTCAGAGAGAGAGCCAAGAAGCCGGAGACCGCAAAGTATGAAGCCAAATGGCCACTTATTGCCGAAGCATCACACAATAAAGAAATGGAGTTTGAGCCAGGCGAAAGCAGTGATGTCGCAATGGATTTCTTCGTGAACAAGTATTTCAAGCAAGTGATCGTTTATTCCTTTATCAAGAATAACGCCAAAAAAGCGAAGGGGATCGGTTGGACAACTTCAACTACAGTCAATTTTGAAAAAGACCAAGACGGGATCGTCGATGAGGGTCAAGGCAAGGGCATTGATAAGGCTCGTCCAGAAAACGCAAAAGCATGAACCGAAATATAAACAACTGAGAAACCGGACAACGACAAATGCAGTCAAATCCAAGGCCTCAGCCGGCCCAGGTTGTGGACAATACAAAAATTCAATCACAACCAAAAGAGCGACCGCAATCTGCTCAAACACCTACTCAGAAGGGAAAAGGGCAATGAATGAGGAAGTAAGACGGATTGTTGATCAGCATCAAAAGCGTAGGCAGCTAGACGAGCAGATCGAACCGAAGGAGCGACCCGAGCGAGCCGAGGTTCTCGAACGACCTGGCAGCAACTCACAGCCAAACCAAAATCCACCGGAGAAGAAAAAAGGAAACTAATATGCCTGGAGAAATACCTTTGCATGGCGTCGCACCGCCAGCAATTGGCTCAATCAAAGGCCAAGGTCCACCTAAGGAAAGGCCAGAATCCGCGCAACAGGTGACCGTCACTAAGCCTGCGGAGCCCCCACCTGCTCCACCACCGAAGGAAGGTGAATGATATGGGAAAGGAAAAGCTCCCTAAGCGTGCAGTTTCATTTGCAAATCAGGGACGCCCAAAAGAAAGGCCGGCGACAGCACAAGCCGCACCAATGACGCCGCCGCCCCCACCGCCTTCTGTAGCTCCGAAGGAGAAAAACTGAACATGCCAGACAAATCAAAAGCTGATATCTGGATAACTGAGATGGACCGGGGTCAGCCCAAGGAGCGGCACGAACGAGCTAAAATAGTTTATGAGCCTCATGGCGAGACTGATAAAAAGAAAAAACAAAGAAAGAAAAGTGGCGAGTGAGGGCCTTCGAACAGCTTCGTGTCCTGCCCTTGTCGCTGGCTGTATGCCTTGATAACGACATGCGTCCCGACGAATGGTGGTGATCTGAAACGAAGCCTGGTTCGCGCCATTATCCAGCAAGCCGGCCTGACCGAAGCTGAATTTCAGGCGCTCCTTTGACCAATACTTGCCGCCAGAGGCAAAATCGCCATTCTTTTGTGCGCCCCAGTCTTTGCTAATCTGGCCTCGTGAGCTGGAGATGATCATTCGCTCACCTGAATCGCGGTGAATCCGGAGGTTCCCGTCCAATGACGGCTCCCGGACCCGATTCAGAACTCATCACGGTAAAAGAAGCTCCTTCTTGAAGTGAGCGTATATCGATGCTACCATTTCCTTCATCTTGGCCCCGTAGGTTCGAACTTCGTCCCACCCTCCGCACACCGTCAAGACTGGTCAATTTGCAAGATCGGAAAAAGCCCTCAACAGAGGGTTTTTCGCTGCCCGATGTGGACTGTTTACTTCGAATCCAGAAAAGTGAGCAGGTGGGACGGTGAACAGGTAAACAGAGGTAAACGCCCTCAGCTACAACACGGAATTTAGGTTCAAATCTTGAATCGGGTGGTCCATCGCGCTGGACAAAAACCAGCGCCGGTGTAAATGCCACTTGCTTCCTGGCGCGACCAATTGACGCACCGTCAATAACTCCAGCACTTTATACCATGGGACCTGGACTTTGCCGCTGGGCAGGTGCTGGCGCCAGAACTCCTCCAATTGCAGTTGGTCCCACAACCGGCAACCCAACCAGCAATCACCGAAGACGCGCGGCCGTTCCAGCGTCAGCTCCGAAAATTTAACTTTCAGTCCGTTGAGAACATCCGGCGGAATGTCCCGATCCTCGGGGAACAGGCAGATGTGCTCAGTGAGTTGATCCACTTCATTGAAGACCTCCAGGCTCTTGCGCCAGGCCGATTGCTGTGTGTCATTGATCTCACCCAGGTAAAGCACCGTGCGCTGGGTCGTTCCCCCAAGGCGCAGTCGGCGGTTCTCGAGAACACTCCAGTAGCAATGCTCCTTGCCATCTTTTTTGCGAGTGTTATAGCGCAAAAACATGTTGCTGAACGGTAGTATATCATCCAGCAATACCGGCCTGGAAGAGGCTTGGTCTCCACTTACGCCTTTCGCAAAAAACCTAGCTTGCTGCTCAAGGGCTTCCGTCAGCGTCTACGCGAAAAAAACTCAAAATCAGCTCGCAACCATGAAATTTCGGCTAGGCTCCGCCAGAACAAAGTTAGTCCTCGGACAAGGAATAGTTTGGCGGGGGCAAGGTCACCTTTCCCAAGCGAATGAGTATTTGACTTTAATCTTGCGCTGGCGGAACGTTTCTGGAGAATCCGAGTCCGCCACCAATTCGACTGTACGCCGATTAGCACTGGAAATGCTCCAGAAACCATCTGAATCCAAACGCTCGACCAGCACTACCGTGAACTCTACCGACCTTTTCCCTTACCTTTGTGCGTTTCTCGCCGCGATTTTCGCAATCGTTAGTGCTCAGACAGATACAAAGAACCGCGATGGCCACATACTCAACCGTAGGGGACGCCTCCTCACCACCCTCTCTTGCACAGCTCTTGTAGCATCACTAGCTTCCATCTCGTTCACCCAGATTACGCAACGAAACAAAACAATCGCAGCTAACAACCAAACGAGGGCCATGCGCTCAAAACTTGAGCAGATCAATGATACTTCCCGGAGCAACATTGAAATGTCCGTCTCCGTGGAAAAAGACCGACGCAGGGACCTCAATAACCAACTTGTTCTGATGACAGGCCTCCTTACTGCGATCTCAAACGAGCTAGCCGTCACCGCTCGCACTCTCGCTTACTCTGAACGCCTTGCCACTCCGCTCAAGGAGCTCCAGATCCAAACGGAGTGGACCCTTGATCCTACAAACCCAGAAGCCGCTCCATTTCTTAGTTGGTTGCACGAGCTTTTTAAGCCATTTGAGGCGTTACGTTCCAACGTTTTTCCATTGAGTCCGTGGGAAATGAATCGAGCCGGCATGTTGATCTCCCCCTTAAACCCAAGCGTAAGTGTAGGTGTTCTATTCTGGCCAACGAATACGTACTACAGCTGTGCCCCCGCCCATTTTGCCACTAATTATCCATTTCTCTCCGAAGCGAATGCAGAACTCGTAAATCTTCTGTTTCAACTAAACTCTCCTGAAATCAAGCTCTTCCTGTTCTGTGAAGACACTGACATTTCTAAAGCAACCTATTCCGGAGCGGACCTGGCAGCATCAAGTCAGAGCACCACGGAAAGCTCGGCAGTGTACGATTACCAAGGAAACAAACTCAGACTCACTTGGACGTTCGCAGTCAACTCCGACGAACTTCATACGACAGCCAGTCTCTCCTCGGTTTCAGACCTTCCCCACGCGTTTACCCGCATTATGCTTACGACCCATTCCCAATGTCACACCCTGCTACAGCTCAATAAATTCACACTGGCTTTCAGCCTCGCCTCGGTCCCTGCTGGCCAACCTTCCCATCTTCCGCAATTTCCAGAACTGGGTGCGATTTTCGACACAAACCGCCCACCCCCTACTGACGTTATCGAAGCGTTTTATGGGGACAACCCCAATTGTGATTATTTTTCTCGGGGTATCTATCAAGCCAACCTCCCTGGACCCGACCTATTATCACTACGACCTGCACTGCGCAAGCGCGCTGCAACCATGCCTAAACTTTTGTCTACGCCAGCAATCTCTACGTTTGGTCAGAGCTCTCCACCTCGCCCCGTTTCTGTTCAGCCCCGCACCACTGCACTCGGGGCTGCTCCAGATCCGCCTTCGGGTCTGCGCCTAAGTCCATAGTTCTCTCCCCGGAAATTAAAGCAGCCATGACCTTCAACCTTCATCATCCGAGCTGCCCCATCTGAAAAGGGGAAGCGCCGGCACCCATTGCTGGCGCAGTGGGAAAGCCTGCACAGATACCCCTCACCACATCATGGCTCTTTTCAAGCTCCGTCGTCCCGTATTACGAGACTAAACGGGCACCTCGCTTCCGTACGCTAAGCCTTCCATCTACTATTCTTTTAGAAATGATGCCGAAGCCCTGCTGAATTTCAGGCGCTCCTTTGACCAATACTTGCCGCCAGAGGCAAAATCGCCATTCTTTTGTGCGCCCCAGTCTTTGCTAATCTGGCCTCGTGAGCTGGAGATGATCATTCGCTCACCTGAATCGCGGTGAATCCGGAGGTTCCCGTCCAATGACGGCTCCCGGACCCGATTCAGAACTCATCACGGTAAAAGAAGCTCCTTCTTGAAGTGAGCGTATATCGATGCTACCATTTCCTTCATCTTGGCCCCGTAGGTTCGAACTTCGTCCCACCCTCCGCACAAAGTGGGACGGCCCCATGTCCTTTCAATATTCTGGCCTTGTGGTTGAGCCGCCGTTTTAGGTTCAAACCCGCTCGTTTTAAGCAAATCTGAATCCAGAGAATTTTGAAGGATGATAAAGGGTTTTTTGGCTTCAATACTGAGCATTTTGTCCTTTAAAGTTAGGTTCAAACCAATCTCAGAAAGAATTTGCCTTTTGACCTGGGAGTCACCCTTTGCCAATCGGTCCCGAGCCGTTGCTGCCAGCTCCAAAGCCCCTTCTGATAGCTCTCGGCATTGTTCGGCATCCGTACCGAAGCCTTGTACTGCCGCCCCGAGTTTGGTTTTCTGCTTCAAGAGGAGCATGCGCTCGTCCCCGTACTCTTTATCCGAAAGGAGGCTGCCATCTGAGTTTTCTGGGGAAGTCTTAAGCTTCACCAGGTTTTCTATCCTCCGTACGCACTCATCATACGCTTTCTGCTGTGCCCGGCCAATTTCTTTTTGAGCAAGCTTTTCGCTTGCGTGCAGTTCATGCAGATACTTGATGCCCCACGATTTGAGTTTCTCTGGTACATGCATTTTGGCGAGAAACTGGTCGATCTGTTCTTCAAGTTTGGTCAGGCTCACATGCTTTTGCGAGCAGCGAGGATCCTTGCTCTTGCCGCAGTGGTAGTAGACGTAGCAGAGGATGACGGGTTGTTTCATCTTCGTGATTGGCCTGCGGCACTGCGGACAGGCATCACGGGACCGGTAGGCAAATTTGTACCTGCACGTGTCGCATATGAGCTGATGCTTCTCCTGGGCTGTCACCATGCCGGCGCATTCCCCGCAGCGGATGAGCCCTGTATATGCAAAGGTCCGGTGGGACTGCGGCCGCGGATTCCCGTTTCGGCCGAGAAATACTTGCACGCGGTCATATTCGGCCTCCGTGATCATTGGTTCATGCTTGCCTTGGTACCACTCGCCACTCTTGCGAGGGTATTCAAACCGGCCGCAGTAGAAAGGATTCGCAAAAAGGCGGTAAAGTGCGCTCCGCGAGAGCGGCTTACCACCCAATTTCCTCGTTATCCGGGTACGGAATCCCCATTCCGTATTTGCGATCTCAAGTATCCTGGGAGGTGTGTAAAGACCGGTCAACATAAAATCCCACATTCGTCGAATCGCTGGGAACCGCTCGGGATCCGGTACTAGATTGTTCTCACCAGTCGCTTTGACAGTGTTGTTCAAATATCCCAGCGGGGCGACTCCCGGATGCCAGCCATTTTGCAGTTTGGTCTTTTGGCCGCGCTTCACATTTTTGCTCAAGTCGTCGACATATTTTTGCGCCATGCCGAACTCGATGTACATGAGCATGACATTGTCATCGTCCCGTGCGTATGTCTGCGCCGGAGTAATGACCCTGACGCCGTGCTGCTTCAAGGCCCAGATGACACTGCCGCCGTCGACAGGGTTGCGTGCCAGCCGGTCGAGCTTCCAACAGATAATGCCCTGCGCCTCTCCCCGGTACAGGCGCTGCATCATGGCATTAAAGATCGCTCGGCCTGGCTCCTTGGCGGACTTTGCTTCCACCAAAATCTCCACCACGCCCAGGTCCATTTTGACCGCGAGTTGCTGAAGCTCCCGAATCTGGGATTCGATGGAAAGAACCTGCCGATCTTCGGCTTCAGATGATTTCCGACAATAGATGAAATATTGGGGGACCATGGATTTCAGGCGGGGGGTCGGGGTACGGATCATAACGTACCGATTTACTCGGTCAAACAGGTGAATTTTCATGCGGGGCCGAAGACGGTTCCAAAAAATCCATGAAACGAAGCAGGCGGAGGGCGACCTCCTTGGCTTCATCATCTGAAAGCAACTCAGCAAATTCTTCGAAATACGCTGTTTTGAATTCATCAAGAGCCCGCCCGGTTAGCTGCTGTTCGGTATGCATGCCGTCCAGTTTAAATCACAGGACCCGTTCAGGTAGACGGTCAGGTTTGCTCCTTGGACAAGTTTTGAAGTCTGAAAGGCAAATGGATGCTCGCAATTTCAAATCTTGCCGTTGATGACAAAAATGCCCCCCTTGGTTCGGCCAGTGGATCAAGTATTCTGGGCATCACCGCGGCGCAGATCGCTTTCATGGCTTCCCATCCACTTCAAAATTATTTACGCATGACTCGCAGGCAATCAGGTCTATCGCAGGAAGACGTTGCCTTTTTGCTTGGAAGTGAAGAAGGATCCCGAGTGTGTCGGCATGAACAGTTCGCTTCGAAGCCCACGATCGAGGTTGCCTTGGCGTACGAGGTTATCTTTCAAAAATCGGTTCGGGACCTTTTTGCAGGGTTTTTCGCCAAGATTGAACGAGGTGTAGCAGAGCGCGCCATGCACCTGACTGCACAGTTAGACGCTGGGGAACGCAACCATGGGCGAGGCAGGAAATTACTGACCCTCACCGCCATAACAGCAAGGCATGTTCATTAAGTGGCCACCACATGAAAACATCGCAACATTATAACCGGATTTTGGCTGTGGCCCCGTTTAGTCGGGGGTTTGGATTTGCTGTGCTCGAGAATGGACAGCTTGTAGATTCGGGTATTAAGGCTGTTCGCGGAAATGACAAAAACGGGAAATGCCTGGAGAAAATAAAAGGGATCTTTAGAAAGTGCGAGCCCGACGTTCTGGTTCTTGAGGATACGAGGTCGGCACAGTCCGATCGTGCGCCGCGAATACGCGAACTGAACGCGGCGATATTGGGAATCAGTTTGGGAAACAACGTGCCGGTCGCTTGGTTCACCAAGACTCAGCTAAAGAATTTTTTCTTTGGAACGAAGGGAGGCACCAAACACGAGATTGCCCAAGAAATTGCGCGGCGATTTCCTGAAGAGCTCGGGCATCGCCTTCCACGAGAACGACGGCTGTGGGATAGCCAGGACGAAAGGATCGATCTATTCTTTGCAGTAGCGCTAGCGCAACTCCTGTACGAAGCAACGATTGCCCAGGCGGCGGGATAAGTGGAATTCGTGAACGTTGCGCCACAGGAGCCGTCTTTTCTAAAACACGGCCATTAACCTGTGAGCAAATCGGTTCGTCTTCTCTTGAGGTGCTTCCATCACAGGACCGTGTGCATGGACCGAGCAAAACTCTGCGCGATTGTGAAGGTCAGGTGGTGCCGCTGCCAAAAAAGGCAAACAACAAGCGTGCTCTGAGACACTTCAGGAACAAGCGAATGAGGCGATGGGATAGTTTAGTCGAGACATGAACGTGCAGCGCGGCGGGGACAATAACCAGCATTCGGCAAGTGTTGGAGCGGTACGGAATGCTGCGCAACCCATCCGGAACTTTTTGCCAGCCGACCAGCATACGCACAGAACAAACGACGAAAACTGCCTCGATCAGCGTATAACCCACTGCAGCACAGATGAGCCTGCGAAGACATCTATTGGCCAATGCATTCAAACGGCCTCAACCGGGGCCTGAATACACCGCCGAAGCGTTGAGCGCGCCGGCGCGCCACGGCGGAATCCTATCAATAGATTTGTGCTTCATCGAGGGTTTGGAGCTTGCAAGACTTGGTGCAGCGCCTGTTTACCGCTTGGCACGCGTCGTTCGGCCGGAGGAAAATCTTGCACGGTTTACAAAAAGACCTAAGTCCTGGCCAACGTGGTTCCGACTCACGGTGCGTTCCCGCGCAACGGTTTTGCAGAAGATTTTTATTAACAATTGGGACAAACGGCTTTTTGGTGAATGAATTCCGTTTCGCGAATGATTGTCGCCTTTCTGAGCGGTTTAGCACTTGCTTTGAACGCAACCGCCCCGGCCGCGCTTGCCGATTCCACGAACACTGACGCTGCTTATGTGGCCGACCTTTTCGCGGGGCGAACGGTGCCGCGAATTGGCATTGAAATTTCTCCGGAGGGTATGGCGGATCTGTCTGGCGAGAGGAATAGCCGGCATCGCCCATCTGCCTTGGCCACCGTCACTGAAGGGGGAGAGACCTACACCAATGTGTCAATTCATCTGAAAGGCGGGGCCGGGAGTTTTCGTCCTATTGATAACGATCCAGGCCTAACCTTAGAATTTGCGAAGAATGCGACGGGACAGACCTTTCATGGATTAAAAAAGTTCTCGCTAAATAATTCGGTTCAAGATCACACATTCTTGAATGAAAAGATCTGCCGCGATTTGTTTAATCTGGCGGGAAGCCCGGCTCCGCGGGCCGGGTTTGCCGCCGTTCAATTAAACGGACGCAATCTGGGCCTTCACGTGTTGATAGAGGGGGCCAATAAACAGTTCCTGCGCCAGCACTTCGAAAATGTGCATGGCAACTTGTATCAAACTCACGGCAACCAGGAGATCACTGCCCGGCTGGATGTCAATTCAGGCCAAGATCCTACGAACAACGTCGGTTTGAGGGCACTAGCTCAAGCGGTCCGCGAACAAGATCCCGCGGTCCGTTGGCGCAGGCTGGAAGAGACTCTTGACGTGAAAGGGTTTCTTACATTCATGGCGATGGAGGTAATGCTTTGTCACTGGGACGGCTACTGCATGAATCAGAATAATTACCGTGTTTTTCACGACCTTACTGCGAACAAGATTGTGTTCATTGCACACGGAATGGACCAAATGTTTGGCAAGGGAAGAAGCGGCGCCGATCTTCCCATCTATCCACAGTGGCATGGGATAGTGGCCAAGGCCGTTATGAGCACTCCTCAGGGACGCCAGCTTTACCTCGCACGGCTTGGAGAGCTTTACACCAACGTGTTCCGGGTTGAAAGCCTCTTGAAAGAGGTTGATCGATTGTCGTCCGTTGTTCTGGCGGTAGTTGAGGATTCCAATCCGCAATCCGCGTTGGCCTACCGGCGGCGGGTGGACGCCCTCAAGATGCACATCCAGGAGCGTGACCGGAGTTTGGCTCGACAACTCGATGAGGCTGCCAACCCACCAGACTCGGTCCTCTCCGAGCCACTACATCTGACCGGTTGGACGGCGAGAATTCAGGTTGGGCATCCCGAATTTGATAAGGGCGCCGACGAATCCCGAGCGCATGTACTTCATATTTCGGCGTTGCATGGGAAGTCTTCGGGATCTTGGCGCACCCGTCTACAGCTTGAGCCGGGCCGTTATCGATTTGAGGCTGAAATGCGCGTGCGAGCCGAAGGGGAGGCCAGTCAACGAATCGGCGCGGGATTGAGGATTGCCGGTGGGCGTCCTATCCGCGAGGTGTCCGGCAGCACTGAGTGGCAGCCAATTGTGTATGAGTTCCAGGTTGACGAAAGCCGCGAGATAGAATTCATCTGTGAGCTGCGAGCTCTTAATGCAGAGGTTTGGTTCGACGCGCAGCGAATCCACTTGGCGCGGGTCGATTCTGTTAAGGATGCGAGGTGAGATCGCTGACGCCACGACCTGGGGTTGTCGTATCGGCGGTAGGTCCCATGATCTTATAGGCGTCGATAATGCTTTGGGAAGTGTCCATGCCATTCCTGCAATAGGCTGCCTGTACAATATTGCCTGTGGCACCGCCGGCCACACCGTTGATGCCGCGTCAACCTGGGTACCGTCGTCAAGGACCCAGCCTGCGTGGTGGTGAAAGAGGCTGCCGTTGTTATCGTCCGTATAAAGGCGTGCGGCCACGGCAACCTGGCGGAGGTTGGAATAGCAGGCGGCGCGCTGGCTTTTTTCTTTGGCGCGTGAGAGGGCGGGCAGGAGCAGGGCAGCTAGAATTGCAATAATGGCGATGACGACCAGGAGTTCGATAAGGGTAAACGCGGTCGAGCGGTTGGCTCTTCTCCGGAATTTTCGAACCGCGAGGTGTGAAGGCAGAAGGGGTGTCGGGTTTTGGGGTCGATGCAGGTATTTTCATATTGTTGTGAGTCGCGCACACAATAGCACTCGAGAGGAATGCTGCAAGATGGCTGCGAAGGGCCGAAGGGAAAGCATCTTCTCTGAAGCTTGCGCTCAGAAGTTGAAGGCGGAGCAAGACTTCCATCTGCCTGAAGAAGCCCCGGCTAATTCAAAGGCAAAGGCTTGAAATCTCTCAACCGTTGGAGAAGATTGGCCGCTCGCACGATTATGGAATGGTATGGAAGCAAGCTGCGGTCGACCAGGCACAGGCTTAGTTCCTGGAGTTGCGGGTTTACGTTGATTGAATTGCTGGTAGTTGCGGCAATTATCGCCATCCTTGCCGCCCTGTTGCTTCCAACGCTCGCGTCAGCAAAGGCCAAAGCCCATCGCATCAGCTGCCTGAACAATCTTAAGGAGTGGGGGCTGGCGATGTCGATGTACGTGGAGGACAATAACCAGTATTATCCAGGGTCTCGGGAGCTGGGTTATGTGGCAACGCCGGACAACAATCCGATCTGGACGGAAATGTACGCTGACGCAAAGGCTTCGCCACCCATTGGGCTCTCGGCCTGGTTCAATGCTTTGCCTCCCTATGTCGCAGGAATTCCGCTCTGGCAATATGGAGCAAATAGCATCAGTAACAACGTCTTCACTAAGCATCGTTCTATCTACCTGTGTCCCACGGCGACGGTAATACCGACAGTTTCGCCTCCGGATCCGGATTCGGTGAGCGGGATCCAACCAGGCGTTGGGCCTGGTCCAACCTTCAACTACGGGATGAACCAGCGGATAAATTTTAATTTGCCCGCTCCAGCCAACGTTCCGGAGACACCGTTTAAAATCACTCAAGCGGTGAATCCTTCAGGGTTCGTGGTGTTTTCGGAGCAACGGGTGCATGGCAGCGAAAAGCCTTACTACGGGAGCAATCCGGGGGACTTGAGCAGCACATACAATTGGTGCAACCGATTTTCAGGCCGGCACAACGGCATGGGCAACATTGTCTTTGGCGACGCTCATGTGGCCGGTTTTAGGTATGGCTATGTTGTGGGTGTGGTTGGCGGCAAGATTACGGATCCGAAGCGCCCCGATATTAACTGGGAGTTCGACGGGCAGTAGGTTGCGGATGGGTGCCTTTATTCGGGCAGGCGAACTCGCTCGTGAAGCGACTTTATCACTGTACGTTCTGTTTGACCGACCCGTTCGGACGTCGCTCTACGGTTCCTTGGGTCCTCCAGTCGCCACCCTGGTGCTTGCATTTGGGGCGGCGACTGTTTACTGGTTGTGGCATGACCCTATGAAGACCGCTGTGGGAATAACCACGGGCTATGCCGCCTGGACGGTTGTCTGGCTGATTGGAAATGCGCTGCTGAAGAATGCAAGGGTTCTGCCGCTTGAAAGCTCCGCGCCAATTCCAGGTGTGGCTGCGCTTTGTTCACTGATTGCTCTGAGCGTTGTTTGCTCGTTCGTTGCCGGGTACTTGGCGCAAGTAATCTCAAAGGCAACTTCTACTCGCCCCGGGACTGCGCTGGGATTCCTGCTGTTGGCGACCGGCGCGGTGGTTCAATGGAGCGTGTTTCATTTGATGCCGCTTTGGTATCACATCACCTTTCTTGCGTTGGTTTTTCCAGTAACTCTGGAAGGAACTCGGTTCGGGCCAAGGAACGCTTGCCAACGCCCATAGGGTTGGACCCCGTTCCGCCTGACCCAGTTATGGTGAACCCTCTGTTACGTTTTAAGGGGCTCAGGGGATTCAGGAGAACTGGGCGCATCTGTCTAGTCAGACAGCGGGTGCGCCTTTTTGCTGTTTGAGCGTTGGGGGCAGTTGAGGTTCAGATTGGGGATGTGCGAGCGTGATGATGACAAGAGAACCAGAGTTCCGGGCGCTTAGAACTCCGTCACAACCTCCAACATGTCTAATGGTCTGTGGTGCGCATCTCTCCAAATGCCATCTTCACCCATGACCCCAAGGCACCTGAAATCGGCGCATCTAACAATCCCCATTGTTTGTGGTCTCCCAGCCACGATGTTTTTAACCGCGAGCCTAACCATTTCGGTTGCCTGGTCTTTATCCAATTCATTAGTTTTCGTTGCCATTGGACTTGTATCTATGGCATGAATCAGAGGGCTCCTAAAACACATTTATTGCTTGGGATCACGCCGAAATTGGTGTGACACAAAGTCAACATTCGATCAGGACACTCCCCCGCCCCCGCACCTGCACGGGGTCAGTACCCCAGGCGATTGCCTTCTACCGATTAAAGCGTAACGCAGCCTTTCGCGCATTTGAGATGGCCCAACGTTTTGCTGCCGCTAAGTTGGAGTGCCGAGCCGTAAACCAATTCGATACTGGACTGACGCAGAGAAGCGAAAGCTTCTGAATGATTATTTTGACCGCCTACCCGGCATTTGCCCCGTCTGTGCGAGGGAGGTTCGCATGATGATGAGTACCGGATCGGAGGGTTTCACCTTAACGGTGGGGCCGGATTTCGCGCCAAAGCTTTAGCCCCGAGTCTGCAGAACATACTGGCTCCTCGCTGTAGATAGCCCAGGCTGGTGCATTGCGCTCCGAGCACCGGCCGGGGCCGGGTGGTGGTCGCAGGTTAGGGCAGGTATGTGTGCCAGATTGGATGTGACAGCGACCGGAGCCAGAGGACGTGGATCCAAAAGTTTGGCGTCTAATTTGATTTAGGGTCTGCTTGGTCGTCGAGCAGTTGGAAAAAGTCCTCCAATGACTCCGCCGCAAGAAACTGAGCAGGGGTGATGGAGCCAAACCCAATCCCGAGCATAATTGCGCGGAGCTCAGTCTCGCTTCGACCCTCCATCAGTGCGACCTGAAGCCGTTCCTGAGCTTCCTTCAGCGCCTTCAATCCACGCTCACCCAATGACTTGGAGGAATAGAGTTTTTTTCTTTTCGGCGGAGGCATACGCCCACGGTCGCTCACGCGCTGTTACGAGGCAAACGCGAACTCAGGGAGGAACCGGACCGCGAACTCTGGATGAACGCTTTTTGTTCTTTCCGGCCGTTGAAAAACGGTTTAGAGTTACTGGAACTCCCAATGACAACGATGAGCAAGCGCAAGCTTAAGGCTGAGCCGCGGCTTGACACGGCGACCTGCGCCGTATGGGCGGAGGTGATCGCCCAAGCGGCCCAGCAGCAAAAGGCGCTGGCGAGTGGCGAGAGACTAGATAGTTTCTAGCGGCGATGGACTCACTGTTTTGGAATTTCGTTTCCCGTTTTGAAAGGTTGTTTCCCTCGAATGAGCTTTGGGCCGTATTGCAGTTCAAGCGTGAATGTCGCGCCCTTACCAACGCCGTCGCTCCTCACGCGCAAGTTCGCACCCATTTCCTGAACTGCGAGCGCTGCGCTGTGAAGACCGAAGCCGTGTCCATTCTTTTTCGTGGTGAAACCATGAGTGAAAATATTGGGCAGATGGTCCGGCGAGATACCGATGCCATTATCGGTTACGCTGACTTCAACGCTATCCCCAGCGCTGGCAAGGCGAACGACTACACGGGCATCGGCTTGGCTGTTCTCGCAGGCTTGGCCGGCATTCCGAATAAGGTTAACCAGGATTTGCAACAACTTGTGCTTCTCGGCCACGATGGGCGCCACCTCGGCAAATTCCCTAACTACCTGCACGTTCGCCCTTTTAAGGCCAGACCCATTGATTCTTAGAGCGTCTTCAACCAGATCGTCGAGCCTGAGAGACTCGGCCGTCCCTGAGACTTTCGCGCAGTTTTGCTGGACAGTAACGATTTCCTTGATGTGATGCACATTCTCCTGAAGGTCTTGCAATTCCTTGAGGGCCACGACTTGTTCATCGGCCAGTTGCCCCGATAATCGGGCGAGATAATCAACGACCTGCTTGCCTTTTGGGTCGTTGGACAGGAACTCCCCCAGGTTTGCCTTGTGCTCGCCTAAGATCGCGACAACTTTCGCCAAATAGCTGGACTTTGACTGTTTGAGGCTTTCGGCCAGGCAGGTCGAGGCGACATTAATACTATTGAGAACATTCCCAACATTGTGCAAAACGCCGGACGCTACTTCGGCCATGCCAGCCAAACGCGAGGCACGCAATAACTCCGCCTGGGTTTCTTTCAGATTGCTTTCCGCTCGTTTGCGTTCCGCGATTTCGGCCTGCAGTGCTTCGTTAGTTTTCACCAGTTCCGCTTGACGTACTCCTAATTTTTCAGCCATCTCGTCGAATGCAAGGCCGAGCCGCGATAGCTCTGCCGCGCCGCCAATTGAGCCCGACCGTGCCTCTAGATCACCCGCTGCCAAGGCGTTTGCAGCATTTAGTAGAGCTGTGACAGGACGAAGGAAAAAGCGCCGGGAATAAAACCAGGACGCTGTCAGCACTATTAGTGCTACCAAGGCAAGGACTGCGCAGTTCTGAGCCAGCGCGTGATTGGCTTGAGCTAGAGAAACCGAAAGAGGAATGCTTACGCAAACGAACATTGCTATAGAGCGACCATCGCTGATTGGCCTGACAGCGTGTAACCGAGGAAGCGAGTCGAGGCCAGCCATCGAAAAGACAGCCTCTTCACCGGTTAGGATTTTGCGAACCACGGCGTTGTTCGAGACGGATCGGCCAGTCCACTGTTGAGAGGCAGGCTCGTGAGCTAAGATGTTACCTCTTCGATCCAGAACCAGAATCGTGCCACGCGGTGGCAGATGAATGTGGGCAATCGCTTCAGAGAGCCTCGTTAGTCTAACAGAACAAAACAGCACACGTCTAAGTACCCCGTGTTCGTCTCGCACCGGGTATCCAAAATTCAGCGAAGGTTTTCCGGTCAAATGGCCGATCTGGTATTCACCAATCGAAGGCCGCCCGGTATCTATGACTCTTTGAAAATAGGTCCGGTCACTGAAATCGGCATAAGCGTTGGTGGTGGCTCCGCTGGCGAAGAGTAGGCCATTACTCTCGATCAAACCGAAATTTACGTAATCCGGAGAGAGTTTCAACAAGTTGCCGAAATTGAGCTCGCAAAATAAACGGTTTGTCGTCAGCACCAAGAAAGGGAATTGAGTAAGAGTGCCCAACAATTGCTGAGAGTTCTTAATAATATCTGATTGATTGGCCGCTGCCAATTCAGCCAGGCCTTTGGCCCTATCTTCGATTGCAGCCTTTTGGATCTGACGTTGCGAGAGGTTCGCATAAAACACTAGCCCAAACGCGGGCACGACGAGCAGCAACACCAACAAGCTCAGTCTTGCGCGAAATCGCTCAAAAAAACCAAATTTGAACATAGAGGCGCTGATTCATTTGGTATGGTCGAATTCCATTGCATTCACAGTTACGAGTTCACCCCGCTCGCAACTTGCATCACGCGAGTCAGCAACGCAGATTTGGGGCCAAATAAACCCGTGAGACGAGCGAGTACCGATCCACGTTACTGCTCTTACCAAGTTCGGTAATACCTGCCCCGCACCGTGACACTTCTGTCAATATTTGAGGCAGCTTGGGGGAGCCCACCCGTAGGCTAAGGACCGACGGCCCCTGGCGTGGTTTGCAGCCCGAAAAGGCACTCAGGCATTTTTCCTCGGGCAAGAGCAATCCGGGCGTACACAGCGGAGCTGAAGGCATAAACTTCGAAGGGCGCGATGCAAATTCCATCGGACAAACCACCTCCGAACGACCTCGTCAAGAGCTGGATCTCGGAATTACCAGCGCGCAGTAGCAAAACATACAGAATAATGTAACCGCGTTCAACAAACCGCTTATAGCGCTTGCAATCCTTCTCCTGAGGTCCAGTCTACGTCCGGGAGGTCACTCGTTAGGACGTTGAGCGCACCCGCGCCTTTGACCCTGGGTGCGCTTTCCTTTCCTTGCCGCCCCTGGGGCGCAATACCTATACCGCACATCTGCCAAAGGTTTAAACGTTGGCAGCTCAATAGAAAGCCGCCCGCACGTAACCGCCGCCCGCGGTTTCCGCTCGGCGCTTATCCCGGGAATTTGAATATTGTGTCTGGTTCAACCTATCGTTTGGGCCGCGGGGTCAGGCACGACGTTAAGCTGCAAGACGTGTCGTGCATCTATCGATCTTATACAAGGATTACGAGGTTGTGATCACCGGCGAGTCGCCGGATGTCCCGCACCATGACGCACTCGTGGGAGACAGTTCTTCCTTGGCTGAAGAAGAGTGTTACTTCGGAGAAAGCGACTGCCGGCCGTCCTCGCGCCATCGGGTTGTAATCCTGCAGCGCGGCGCCCCCTTTGCATCTCGGATTCTTATGGCCCGCGGAGGAGCCAGTTGCGTCCACGCTCATTCAGCTTTTATTCGCGACGACATTTGCTTTGTCGCGGTTGGCGCGTTTGCCTGCGCTTTGCAGCTTCCGACGCTCCGGGTACTTTGGCATATTCGTGCCGATGCAGCAACGTGCTTCGGCCTTTATGATGCGCCGACATATGGGAGCATTATTTCGCACGGGGAGCTTGAGATTGCGCGTCTTAGCTACTCAGGCCAGTTGGTCTGGTCAGCGAGCGGCAAGGACATTTTCTCCGAAGGTTTCGAGCTTCACGAACACCATGCAGAGGCGATTGATTTTGACGGCACGCGCTACAGATTCGAACTTGAGACTGGTCGTTCACAAATTGTTTCTGCTTAACTACGACAGACAGCGGACCCCACGACTCCGCCCGCGACTGCGTTTTACCCTAGCGCCGCGCGGGGAGGAATCGTTTGGGCATTATAGCGCCATGATTGCCGGGGACCCTCACAGCTTGGCGTAACATCGCGATTGTCCTCTGCATCCTCGCCGCGTTCTGCCTTTAGCAGTGGGTTTGTGCGGCGAGTGTGTCAAGAGTGATTTGGCGGCAGAGGCTAACCTTCAGAGGCAGCTCAAATCCGCACACGAGTTCAAGGTTTGCCATAAAGAACAAAGCGGATGACGCGATGTTGAAGTTTTGTTCTGGCGACAGGCAACGGGCAGGTGCATACCGGCGTACAAGTTCATGCAACGGGGAGGCACCGCCTGGGCGACGTTAATATTCCGCAACGAGCACGCCTCCACGGATCGTAACAATTTCATACCCGCTTGCATCACCCTCTCTCTTCGATGCCCTGGCGCCAAACCGCGCACCGTTCGCAGCACTTGAGCAGAGGTAATTGCAGGATCTTGGGCCTCGGCTAAAAAGGACAAAATCCCATGTGTCTGATGCGCGGATACAGGAGAGAGTTCCCGGTTGGTTTGAGAAATTCTTGAATAAATCAGTTCGCATCCTCGAAACTGCGCGACGCCAAGCAAATCCAACAAATGGTCAGAGCAGGGGCATTTCTTCGGGCATCTGGATCCCATGTCACTGAAGGGCCCCGTTGCAAATCAGTTTCCAGATAGTTTTATCGGACCGCACCCAGGTTTCTGCTTGCTCGGGTTCAGTCCGCCAACCGTTCAGAGCGCCGAGTGGTTGGCGTGTATTCTGGCAAGCGTGGTCCACTCGAGAAAATATGCGCGAGTGGGCGGCGTTTGAATTAAGCGACTTGTGGAATTGCCCGTCGCTTCCGCAGCAATTCCAAGGGCGACCGCTCCAACCGTCGCCCCAGACCGCTGCTCTTTATCATTCAGCCAAGCTTGAACCTCCAGATTCCCGCCAAGTATCCAAACGATTCTCCAGCTCCAATAGTCTGAGGTAGGCCACGTCGAGACCCGCCGAATCGAAAACCGTTGTTGCCGACGAATCCGCAGTAGCCAGAATATCCGCGGCATGCACAGCCGTTAGTGCGCTGAACGTGTTGTCTGTGCTCCGGCTCGGGCAATGATGGAAGGCGATCGCCTCAACCACCGGGACAGGCAATCCCCATAACCCGAGCAAGTAGGCGCCCACTTCTGCGTGGTTTGCTCCAAAGGTGTTCTCTTCGGCCGCTACCAAAGGACCCACTCCGGCCTGGCCGATTTCGACCACCCGGCAATACTCAGCAGGGAAGTTTGAGGCTAGCACGAGTCTGCCGATATCGTGAAGCAACCCAGCGACAAACGCCTCATCCACAATTTTGCGCTCTGAGCCCTCGGCACGGGCGATGGCTTGCGCCAACATCGCGGTGCGGTGGCTGTGCTGCCACTCCGTGTCGATTGAAAGACCCCCAATCTCGGACGACTCAAACTGAGAGAACGCGCTAAGAGAGAGCACCAAAGATTTCAATGTTTCAGTGCCGATATGGGCAACCGCCTCGGCCGGATTGGAAATCTGACGGCCAACTCCGAAAAATGAGGAGTTTACCAGTTTGAGAATTTTGGCCGTTATTCCGGCGTCTTTGGCGATGATGTCAGCAATCGTGTCCACACCAACATCTGGATCTTCTAATTTTTCGACCATTTCCAGATAAAGCCGCGGCATGCTCGGTACATGTTCCGTGCGCGAGACCAGTTTTCGCAGTTCCGTGTCTTTGAGTGTTTCCTTGATCTCGCAGGCCCTGGCGATTGCCGCCTGAAGGTCTTCGGGTCGGCACGGTTTAGTCAAATATTGGTGCGTTGCCCCCACACACCTGAGCACAAGGTCATGGTCAACAGAGCCCGAAAGAATGAGCCGGACGGTTTGGGGGAAACGTTTGAGAACTTCAGCCAGCAATTCTGCCCCGTTCATCTGCGGCATACGCATATCGGAGACGATAACATCGAATGCGGCCTCTCCCATTGCCTCAAGTGCCTCGGCCCCACTTGTGAGGAAAACCATGTCCCATTCGGGGCGCATCGGCCGGAGCATTCGTTGAAGGCCATCCAATACCGCTCGCTCGTCATCAACGAAGAGAATACGCTTTTTCATAGGTCTCTGGAGAAAGTTCCGAGATCAAAGCCGGATGATTGAAATGCTTCAAACACAACCGCATCAATCGTTCAAAAAAGAAGATCCTTACAAATTTTTTGGCCAATCGGCTGCCGGCAAAATGAGGCGACTGGCGGGACCGGGGCAGGACGCTTCCGACGCAACCAAGAAATGATCGTTTGCCAGTTCGGTGCGGCCGCCTGCGCCGAAGAAGCCATTATGAGGCGTTTGGTCCGGTGGGCACGTGCGGCTGCAAATCAATTCTGCGTTGATTAACGCATCTCTGAGCAGGCGCAGGGCCGCGGTCATTCGGGTGGGCAACTTTTCCCAACAAGGGCTCGGGTTTCAGCATGAGCGGCTTCGAACCAAAACGGGGATTGTTTTTGTATTGCCCGTCGTAGCAGTCTGGCACATTGTTTCGCTTGTTCCCGCCGTTTAATTTGAGTGCTGAGGCCGCGTGTAGCGGTTTCGGGCTGAACCTCAAGACGGCGGGGCTTTTTTTGGCGCCGCCGTCTCCGTCCAGACCGTTTGGCGGTTTGGACTTGACGGCGCCTAAAACTCAATCCTACTGTTCCGGGAGCCCAGTTTCGACCGAACGTCGATCAAACACATGAAAACAATTCAGCGCGCTGCGCCCTCCAACCTTGAAGAGGGGTTTACCTTGATAGAGCTTCTTGTGGTTATAGCGATCATCGCGATCCTCGCGGCGATGATCCTTCCCGCCTTGGGGAAAGCGAAGCAGAAAACGCAAGGCGTCTACTGCATGAACAATACTCGACAGCTTATGATCGCATGGTCGATGTATGCCCACGACGCGCAGGACAAGCTGGTGCCCTCCTTCCACGGAGCTGACGCAACTGGCGGCAACTTTGATCCAACCATAGGTCCCGGCTGGTGCGAAGGCTGGGAGGACTGGACCACGAGTGCCGACAACACCAACACTGATTTTTTGGTCAGCGATAAATACACGCGACTGGCCCCTTACGTGGCTAAAAACTATAGCATTTTCAAGTGTCCCGCTGACATTTACTTGGCCTCGCCACAGGCCAGGTTAGGGTGGCCAAAGCGCGCCCGCAGCGTTTCTGGTAACATTGGGATTGGGGACGGCAACGCAGAAGCTGGTCCGTGGGATACGGCATACCGGCATATTAAAAAATTCTCGCAGTTCACCTACCCTGGACCGGACGGGACTTGGGTTTACGTAGACGAGCACCCCGACAGCATTAACGATGCGGGCCTTTTCAACCCACACGCGTGGTCGTGGGTCGACATGCCTGCTACCTACCACAACGGAGCTTGCGGGTTCTCGTTTGCCGACGGTCATTCGGAGATCCATAAATGGAAAGCCTCGATGACTTCTCCGCGTGCGCTTGCCGTAAAGTTTACAAACGGAAGCGACATGCCTGGTTTGCTCGCTCCCCAAGCTCGCGACATCGATATCGCGTGGATGAACTATCACGGAGGCAGAAACACGGCCGCGAACTTTTAGTGTCGGGTTGACAACTCGGTTCGCTGGGGGATCCTTTCTCTTACCGGGCTTTGGCGGTTAGAAACACAACGGGTGAAGTGTCGTAAGCCGCAGCAGTTTGGACCTTCTGGCTCGAACACTTCCTCATAACCATGCAAGGGCTATGGATGAACAAAAGTGGGATGAGAATGCAGGGCAGAGGTCAACGCCAAGGGTTCCTAAGTCACGTGAAGAGGCAGTCGTGCGGTGCAAAGACTTCCAATGCCACGCTTACAAGGGCCGAGACGGGAAGTGGCGAAGCATAGCGGATGATAGTTTGCTTGAAGTGGTAGAAGTTGTCCTGCGGTTTGATTTTTGAAGCGAACAGCCGCCCAGCATCGGGAGTACTGGATAAACTTAGTGTGGCAATACGATGCGAACCAAAACCACGATAATTTAGCGGAGGCCAGACCGCGTGACCATTGATCAGGTCGCGGCCCGTCGTTTCGCGAGCACGGGCTAGAAGGTTTGTCGCAAAACGGGAAGACTCACGTTACGCGGTTGGCAGGCGGCGGCCAGAAGGCCCGAACGGCCTTAGCGGTTCAGTTGCCGCAAGGTCGCTTTTGTTCCCGAAGCGCCACGGGGTTTTCATAAAAACAAAAAATCCCCAAAGAAACAGCTTCGGGGATTGGTCTAAAGACCGGGCAATTACTCAAAAAGTAGTCCGCAGCAATATCAGCGTCAATCTTTCCGATTCGGCAATATTCGCTGAAGCGATTCCGATAGTTCCTGCGCGTTCCAAAACTCCAAGGGCTTCACCAAAAAAGAGTTCGCGCCCAGGCGGTGAGCTAAATTCACGTCCATGGATTCATCGGAGCCCGTAAGCATTACCACGCACAGGTTCTGCAATTCCGGTTGCTTGCGAATCCACTGGAGCACCTTTAATCCGTTTACCGGGGGAGGCGGATATCCAAAAAAAGGAGCGCAGGAAAAGGGCATGCCGTGCGATTATCATAAGGCGGGATTCCCTGAAGATATGCCATGCAATCGGTGCCATTGGAGACTGTCTCAATCGGGTGCTTAAGCCCAGCACGCTCGAAAGCCCTTTGAAAAAGCAAAACATCTTCGGCGTTGTCTTCCGCAAGCAGGATAACTTGGTGGTGTACTGACATTTCGCGTCCAATCCCACGGAGTTCCTGCTCAAAAATATGTGCAGCGACCCAAGAATTGCAAGCAGCCTTTTGCCTTCGACAAACGAATCCACCCGAAGGCTCTTGTTATAGCGTTCACGACTGCGTAGTACGCCGCTCCGGAGTCCATGATGTTCGTAAACGGACTGCCGCCGTCACGCTGTAGATAACTTTTTCTCCTTTCCCTTTGCCTAAAGGTAGGAATCGACCTACCTTTACTTTGGTTGCAATTTTTCGGATTGCCCGTCCTTCTCCCGCGGAGCCGATATCCGTGGGACTAGAGTTTCAACGAAGAGGATTTCAGAGTGCGTCAAAATACCGACGGAGGTAAGTTCACGTTGCTGCACATCGATGATTGTGCCGACGACCGATTGTTGCTTAGAGAAGCCATCTCTCTGACCAATACCCCATTCACGCTTTGCGAGGCCGAAAGCGCAGACGCTGCAGTGCCCTATTTTCGGTTTCCCAACGAGGGTAGTGAAAAACAATACCCGCGACCTGCCTTGGTTTTGCTCGATTATTCGATGGGCCGGCAAAGCGGGGCAGATTTCCTCTACTGGCTCCGCATTACAAACCGAATCACCTTGATTCCGGTGGTGATGTACAGCGGTACAGAGGGGGAAAAATGCATTGAAGACTGCTATGCACAGGGAGCTAATTATTTCCTGCGCAAACCAAACGACTTGGTGAGGCTCAAGGTCATCATTAGCACGCTTTACTTATTTTTGGGGCGTGGGGATGAAGACTTGGTTACTGGACTTCAAGAATACAAAAAGCGACCCTGCGAGAACGGCTCTTGAAGCTAGCTTAAGCGTAAGCGTCACCCGTAGCACCTCTGGCGAATTCTGACGGATATCATAGTTCTGAGAACTATGATATGCACGAACGGTTCTGATCGCTCAACTGTCGGGCCTGCGGCAGTGACACCGAAACTGCCGGTGATTATGGACAGCAAAGGCCGGGGGCGACGTCCATTGGAGGAGTTCCCTTGCTGAAGGAGGGTGTGCCTTGCCGTCAAGACTTTGGTGCTTTCGGCTGCAGAGTGTCCTTGCTAAATGCGCGCAGGCATTCAAATGTTTGTCCCCGTCGATGACACCTAAAACTCTTAAGAAGCTATTTTGTGAACGATTTAATTATCGTGAGTCGCGGTATGAAACCCGGGCTTTGAAGCGGTGCCTCTATCCACATGCGAGAATACTCGCGCCGATCATCTGGCTGGTGAACAAGGGCTTCTTTGCTGAGGATCTCAAATTCATCCACGGGTTGGGGGAGTCCACGGACCTTGATGAGGTGCGAGTTGAATTGCTTGATTTTCAGGACTTCAACTTTGCCTCACGCTTCCGCCTGCGGGCACGGCTAAAGCTTCGGGTCTCGGGCCGCAAAGCCCACGAGCTGGCAAAAAATCTGTTTTCGAGCTAAAGCCACGGCGCATAAGAAGGCCCCCGGCAGAAGGTCGAGGACAAAGAGCGCGCCCTTCTGGGTCGAGCGCGAGCAGCAAGCCCGTGCGGTCGCAGCGCTGAATCAAACGAAAAGCGCACCCGATCCAGCGGGTGCGCAATCTGTGGATTTATGCTGACCTGGTGTTTGTCTCACGGCTGCACGTTGCCAGAAATGGGGTTGAGACCTACCCCAGAGCTATCATCGGTTGGAGCGATTTCGAGGCGAGGAAATGAAAGACCCCGCGCCAGATCTCTCTAGCGCAGGGTACCCCGGCCCGGCACTGATCCCACTAATCCAACCTTCACCGAGAGTAATCGCGAGCCGCGGGCGATCCTTACAACAAAAGACCGGCCTGACAGGAAAATAGGATTCTGATTAACGCGAATGGAAGCAATCGTCGGCATCGTTGGCTTACTGGCGTTCATCCTCGTTCTTTGGCTTTCAGATTGGAGAAGCTCCCTTGCTGAAGGACGGTGTGCCTGTTTACTGACGTGGGACGGGCTTTAGGACGGCACTCCATTCCGGCCAACTCTTTGGAACCAGCAGCAGCCCCGAGAAATGACAGCCCCGATCCGCTGGCCTGGGCGAGTTTGATTTAACAATTTGACGCCGGCGTAAAAGTTGTTCAGTCTGGTCTTCGTGCCCCGGCAAAAGCGTCTTCGCGTCGCTGTCACTAGCTCCAAGCCGATGGCGCAGGACATGCCTTCACGACCGGTAAGCGGTCTTTGGTTTGTGGCTCCGCTAGTTTTAGCTACATTCTTTCCGTGCGTGATTCAACGAAATGGGTTCATGGAGAACGCGAGAGATCTAACTCTTTGGTTCCTCTTCGCGGTGGTAGCGATTGGATCAGCTTTGAGCGCCTGGGTTTGGGAGCGTTTCATTCCCAGACGCGCACAACAGTGGTCGCTAGTTCTCGCCTGGCTGCTGCTCTGCGGGGTGATCTTTCGTTTGCGGCCCTGGGCATTTGGATTGGGGCGGTTCTAATCGTAAGATCTGCAAAAATAACCGGTAGACAAAGGAGCGCGTCCGGATCGATACTGCCTGGTCTCTCAGGCTTAAAAAGCAGCATCAAGTCTGTTTGGGGATCTGCTCGGGAGACGTTTCAGTGATTCAAGCGCGTCCGGCTGTTCCGGGCGCGTTCTTGTTTTGGAGCGTCACTGGACGGGCGGAAGCCACGCGGAGCCGAAACTTAAGGCTGAACGCTGCCAGATTGCGCCTGCCTTGGCAAGGTGCACTATTATTCAAAATATTCTCACCTCGAATGAGCCGTTTCATTTTCAGGAGTAATGTTTGGTTTTCCACCTGTAACCTCTTTGCTTTGGCCACGATTAGGGCCAGTTCTCTTAAGAGCGAGCTGTTGGTGTGACGCTCGCGCTCTGGCCTTTTTCTTTTTGGGACTGCTCATCGGCTCGCCTTCGCATCCCTCCTTAATCGCTCGCCTAGCGCAATAAAAACAAAAGGCATCCCCTCAGGCGAGGACCCTATATACGCCGTCTCCGTGTTGAGCCATAAATTCGCTCGTTCGTTCGTTGATTCGTCTCAACGAACCTTCCCTAGTAGGGGCGGCGTTTCGCACAGGAAGGTCGCCCTTTTATCTTAATCCTGCGCCGGACCCCATAATCAGGGCCGGCGAAGCGCGAGATCCAAAAACAGGCCGAGCCGACGATATCGCCTTCCCATGCTCGGACCGGCTCTGCGGGAACCATGCCGGAGGGCGGTGGCGACTGAGGAACGCATTTATTGTTCAGCTGACGCCAACCAGCCGGCGCGTCCGGCGGACTCATCAGTGGCTTCTTTAAACTTGGATAAACGAACCGGGCGCTGGAAGCTTTCGGTAACCGAGGCTGATGATGAACAGGTTGCGAAAAAAACCGGGTGGACTTCTCCGGCGCTTGATAAACGACACAGCTTTGGAAGGTTCCAGCCGGGGGCTGTTGGTAGCGAGGAACTTCCAACTGAAACGAGAGTGGAGGACCCGATTCCCGCTAAACGACCGGCAGTCGCAGAAACACAGTTATGCTTGAGATCGTGCGTGAGTGCATTGTCATGGCGGCGGTTACTTGGCTGGCTTTAGGCACCTCGATGGCACGGAGTCAAGAAACGAACGGGACCCTGAAGTTCTACATCGTCAGCACAGAAGCGAGTTCCGGTAAGCATTTCGTTGACGACATTCCAAATACGCCAAAAACTGGCTTTATTTCCGCAGAGCCGGAACTGGTGCTGACAGGATTGCGCAACGTTGAGCGGAACGACAAGGGTGCTTGGGAAGCCTGGACGGATAAAGATGGAACACACCAACGTCCGGTGGGACCTCCATACAAGGCACTGACCATTCATTTACAACCGGGTGATGTTCCCGCCTTTACAAATCTCTGCGCTCAGGCACATGGGAGTCGGTTGCTTGTAAAGGTGGGTGAGTGGGCCCTATCGGCACCTTGGATGGTGTCAGACGTGCCGATTAAGAAAGGTCGTTTTGTAATTGGCCTATCATCTCCTGACGAATGCGAGCGAGCGGAACGTGAGCTCAAGAAACTCATACAGGGGAGCATAACAAGTCACGGCACCGAATGAGCGGCACGAGCACAAGTTTGAAAATCCGGGGCTGCAAAATGCCGCTCCTCGGTGCGTTTTGTCGTTCGGCAACGTGGGTATGTTGAAGATCATTGCGCTGGTTGGTGCGGTCGCAGCACTGGTCCTCGGGGCAGTGGTGCTGCCAGCCTTTATACGTGCCCGCAACACGTCAGCATCGAACGCCTGCGTCATGCATCTCCGCCAGATTGCCGGGGCCAAAGAACAGTGGGCTACCGAGAACCAGACGACTAACGCCGTTGTTTCGTGGAGCGACATTAGGCCGTATTTTTCGAATGAGGAGGTTCCACATTGTCCAGATGGCGGCACATACATTTTAGGGCGCGTTGGAGAGCCGCCCAAGAGTTCGCTAGCTCCTGCGTTCGTCGGTGGAAAATCTCACGAACTCGCGCAATGATGCCGAACAATCGGACTGAAACGAACCCCGCGTTTCCTCTGCGGTTGAAACTCGAGAACCGCTGGCGCGGGGTCGTTTACCCGAACCGTTGGGCGACACAGATGAAGATCGTTAGCAATACCCTGCTCGTTGCCGCGTGCGTTGCGCTCTGTGGCTGCCACCCCTCGGAGGTCACTTTAGCTGGCGGTCCATGGAAGTATTCTGAAGTCAGCCGGACCAAGTCTCCAGATCCGGCTGTCGATGCGGTTCTGATGTCGGGGGATGGTGGCGCGACGACTGCCACGGAATTCTATGTGTACTTGGTGCCTGCCGGACAGCAGGTGGACCCCCGGAATGAGGGCGAAAACCGCGCGTGCTTTACCGGCGACCACCTTAAAGGGCTCAAGCTCAACTGGAGAGACTCACGCCTCTTAGAGATCCAGTACGAAGAGGCTCGGATTCACCACTTCCAGAACATGTGGCAGCACAGACAAGTTAGCAATTTTCAGTACGTGGTGGAGCTTCGTCTGGCGCCAAGCAGTGCCGACGTTTCCCTGCCGCTACGAGACAAGGTCTGGCAATGAACTCCAAGTCGCCCAACCCGGCTGGTGCAGTGGACGCGCCGATGAGCTTTCTGTTTCATAGGGTGCATCATCGGCGGCGCGCCACTGACCAGCAGCGTTCGGCGACGGCGCACGCCATCGACAGATCGCCAAGCCGGGGTTAATCTATCCGACAGCCATGAAATGGAAGCTCGCAGGCAATCGAGGCGGGTCGCCCTGGCACAAGTGCGGATCAAGCGGGAGGGTTGCATTCACGCTGATCGAACTGTTGGTCGTCATCGCCATAATTGCTGTACTGGCTGCGATGTTGCTACCGGCTTTGAGTCGCGCCAAAGGGGCAGCTCACTTGGCAAGGTGCAAGAGCAACCTGCGCCAGATGGGGATTGCCATGATCGCTTACGTCGAAGATAGCAGATTTTATCCAGGTAATAACCCGATCGGGACGAATGAACCTGCTCTCTGTTGGTTCCAGAGGCTCGAGCCGTATACGCGCACCACTTGGACTCAGCCGCTCTATGACTGTCCCGGTTTTCTATTTGATCGGTCAAAGATTCCGATCGCCCTGCAAATACAGAATGAACTGAACGAGGGCGAGTATGCCTATAACGACGTTGGGACTGGGCTCAGGCGCACAAGCGACGAGCAACCGCTTCTGGGCTTAGGGCTTGACCCCTTCGGGTCACCGCCAACCGGATTTCACACCCCGGAATCTCGGGTGCTTACGCCAAGCGACATGATCATGCTTGGCGACGCCTACGATGAGCCTTTCCAACCGATGCTCGGCGGAATAACGCAAATGTTCGGATACCAACTGGGGGACGATGCAGAGAGGGAGCGAGCGCGACGCAACACTCGTGGTCGTCACACCGGAGTATTTAACTTGGAATTCTGTGATGGGCATATCGAGCACATGAGGCCCAGTAAGTTGTTTGGCCAAGGAGATGACGCGCTGATGCGCTTCAACAACGACCATCAACCGCATCGGAATGAATGGGTTTCTGGCATGTGGCCTGTCGTAAACGATTAAAGGTAAAAACTATGCCGAACCACCGTACTGCATCGAACCCCGCGTTCGCGTTTGGTTGGCATATTCAGCATTATCGTCGCGGGGTCGATGACCCAGGGCGTTCGGCATGCGAGGGTTTGCCATGAGCAGGGTTGAGGCCGGAGATAAAAGGGACGCCGATCTTGGGCTGCAGGCCTCGACAGATGGGGGTGTGCTCGGCCGGCGGTTCAAAAGCTCTCTTGCTCCGCTCATAATTCTCTGTTTGACGGTTACGATTTGGATAGTCTCCCCAGGCAGGGATCCGGTTTATCAGGGAAAGGCTTTGCGAACTTGGCTAGCCGAATCGTCCAACGCAGCCAGTCAAGCCCCGATCACAAACGCGGTTCGCCAGATCGGTGTTCAGGGAATTCCGTCGCTGCTGGGAATGCTGCGTCGGGATGATTTTTTCTTAGGATTCCAAGTGCTGGATCGTTGTGTGCGACTCTTGGTTCCGAAACAGCATCTCTCCACATGGGACCGATACAAAAACTCGCATATGAATGAAGCAAGGTCGCGCCGGGTGCAGGCCGTATTCGCCTTCGGAATCCTCGGAAGCGCGGCCCAATGCGCAGTCCCGGAGTTGATGAAGCTCTATAAGCGAGAGCCTTCCCCCGATCACCGCTTTTTTATTGAGGTATCGCTGGCCTCAATTGGGGCAACCGAGGCTATGCCGCTCATAATGGCAGACGTGGCTGACACCAACCCAATAGTGCGCCTTTACGCAGTTGATGCGCTATCGTTGTTTGTAAACGAGCCCGGGATTGTCGTTCCCGAGTTGATGAAGCTGCGCACAGACGCCGATTTCCGTGTTCGGGGGCTAGTAGGCCTTCGTCTCAGAAACCTTATCACAAACGTCGCGCCGGCCCTAAGCACAATGAAAGCCAAATGAAATCCCCGCTTAAAATCCGGCAGATTACAGTTCTGCCGAACAATCAAGTTGCAGCGACCCCCGCGATAACGTCTCGATGTCAGAGCGGTCGCCATTGGCGCGGGGTCGCTGACTGGAAGCGTTGGGCTGCATCACGTTCTTCAACAACACGACGCTAAAACCAGGAAACAAAAACAATGAAAACAACAATACGATTACTAATCGGAGTCACCGCCGGGTTGCTCGTCGGTTTCGGCTTGGGGCTCTACATTGGGAGTCACGGTCGAAACACCAAGGTTCAGACCATGGCTCAGACCAAACCAATAGCTCTACAGCAGCGCGCCGAGTCACCTGAGTTGCGCGAAGCGAAAAGGAGGTTGGGAGTGTTACTACTCACTTTCACACCCGAAAGCCAGTTTGTGAAAGCCCAGCAAACGCGAATTCGAGAACTGGAGGGGATCGAGCACACGAAATGAAGCCGCCCAACTCTTCACTCGAGGCAACAGGCGCCGTCCTTTTCGTATTCGGCGGTTCTGGGGATTTCTCTGCCCCTCGTCTTCGTCGTGGCGCAGTTTGCAGCGCTTGTGCCTCAGTTCCGTGTTGGGCCACATAGCGCGTGAACGCACGTTTCATCAAATGGACTGTAGTGTGTTTCTTCTTCAGCGTGCCGTTGTTCCAATGCTTTCTGACAGCGCGGCCGTCCAAACATTCGGGGTTTCCAATTGTCATCAATGGCAATGGATTACCAACAGTTCTTGGAATTCCTGTATCCTCGGGCTTTCCTCGCAACGTCGTCTTCGGGTTCTTGCGCTGTTCAAAGATCCCGGTTGTGGTTACCCAAGTTTATGTCGAGGGTGTTTCGTTGGAGCGTCAGTGCAGAACGAACCTGACACAGACCATGCGCGACCTCTACAGGCTGGGTGTAATAATGCCCAGTCGGGTGATCATTCGACCACCCCCTAGACCAAGTCCCTATGAATGAAAGGCCCAACAACAGAACGCAGCGAACCCGCGACAACGATTTGATTTCATGTCGCGATCCCAATGGCGCGGGTCGCTGGTCCGGACCGTTAAGCTAATGCGGCGCTGGCTCTCTTATTTTATGAAAAGTATCTGGATTCTTCTGCTGATCTGTGGCGTGGTAGGTTCGGTAATCAGCTTGGCCCAGAGTGGCGACCGTAGCGACCTGCCCCCAGGCTATGTTTATCCTCCTGTTGTCTGGCCGTTCTATGTGCGCGGCGTAGGATATTCCGCGAGCATAGATAGGCAGTCCGTGCTTGCGGCTCCTACTTGGTCACCGTCCCAACCCCTCCCCTTGGACTTTGCTCGTGTTGAAGAAATTGCTCGACGCGAGTTGCGTCGATTCGTGGATAACGATGCGGCGTGGAGGCTACCGCCTTTAGTTTGCACCGCGTCAGATTGCCAAATCCACCACGGTGGTTCTATGTTATCGAGTTCACGCCAACCAGCTTTAGCTATACCAATAGGCATGCCGACAACTTCGAGGTTTGTATTGATGCTTCGGGCAAGCCCGGCACATGTAGCCCCATTATTAGCCAGAAGTAATAACAGTGAACTTCGGCCGTGACGATTCCATGAAGCGGATTGGGCTATTTATCGGTGGGCTTAGCGGGTTTGCCTGTGCTTTGGGATTTGGGCTCTTGCTTCTCGCCTACATTATCGGAGGCTCCGGCCGTCAATTCGCCGTTCTCCCGTTGCCAATTTTTGGTGACCCGGTTTCTTCGGGGAGCATACTCATTGGGCTAGTTCACGTGATGGGCCTCGCGACCGCATCATTCTTGTGTTTCACTGCTGGAGTGAGCTTCTGCGCGCATGGAATTGTGTCTGGGGAGCCGTCCAACCAGAGCCGAGTTCCTGGGCCGAACAAACGGCCTGCACTCGACGCCGGGCGCACATTGAGTTCACGTTCTGAACATCAATCGCCGGCGCCAGTGAGGCGGGTCGTTGGGCGTCTTTTTCGCCATGAAGAATCTTAGGTGCTGGACGCTGGCTAGTTGGGCATTGCTTGCCATCGCCGCCGTGTCTTTTGTAAGCGTCTATTTCTTTTGCCGCCAAGATTCTGATGTCTACATTGGTATTATTCGCAAGCATAGGAACATCTTTGGCCAGCGTCTCTCTTTTAATCATCGGGCTCGCGGTGACAGGTTTTCGGGAGTCCCGGTTTATGGAGGGTCTTAGCGGTCCTTAGCCTGTTCACTTCGATGGCTTGCTCGATTGCTCTTATTGGATTTGTGGGCTACGCCGTTTTGCATTTACCAGTGTGACATGTGCTCTTGCGCTCACAATTTAGGTAACGGGACGCTCAACCACCGCAGGCAGCGTGCTGCGGAGCGTTATGCGTAGCGCCAGGATAACCGTGGTGGTTTGTTGCGTTTTGATTGGAGCACTCATTTTCGTCGTAGACCGGCGCCTCAAAGATCCGCACTTGCAGTCGCTTCACCCAACGCTGAACATCGTAAGCATGGGAGTTACAAACGCAATAATAGATGATGCCCTCAGGTCAATGCGGCTGGTGAAACTCACAATTAGCAACGCGCCGAACAAGTTCGATTCCGCTCTCTACGTAAATGGCTTGATCGAGACTGTGGGAGCACAACTCGGGACCAATTGGATACGAATCGAAGGCAGCTGGTCTAATTGCGGTTTAATACCTTCACAATCCCATGAGATCAAATTCAGGATCCCTGAGGGGTCAGTTGGCTGTCGTGTCAGCTTTAAGTATACCGGCTCCTCGTTGTTTAAGGGACGCCTGTCGGTCGTAGCCAACTGGCTGCCCAGGTCTGTTCGGTATGCGCTGCCTCGGCTCTTTTGGAATTGGGCTGGGGTTGGCATGTATGGGCCCGGGTCAGAATGCCTTTATTTTGATAAGATGGTGCCCGTCGCTTTAATGGATGACGCGGCGAATGATTGGGTGCATAATTAGCCCATTGCAGCCTGACCTCCCCATGACGTCTCTGTTTTATGCTGGAAATACTTGGCGCGAGGCGGCTGATGTGCAGCGTTAGCTGGAAAATGAGCGCCTATGCCGATTAACCCATTGCCGATTCTGATTCCGTTGCTGGTTCTCTGGGCGACAATCGCTTATTTCCTGGCCCGTTGGCGACGGTGGGCTGGCGGCTTATTCATTGGGGTGTCGGTTGTCCTCCTTGTTCTGGCCATTTTGAATACGGGTGTCGAGGGGCGATTGGATGAGCCGATGACGTTTCGTCTGATCGAGACTGGAGACTATAAGAGCGTCGAGTTTACGACCAGTCGCGGCGACCGCATCGCCGCTGGTTCAGCCGAGTTGGTGGCGCGCCTGCGCGGACGCACCAATCAGACTGTTCGGGTCTCGATGACTGGGACGTATGATTTCGGCCGGTTGCGGGGATATCGGGTTCAGAGTATCGATGGAGTCATGCAATGAAAAGGCAGGCTAACCATTGGCCTGGAGTGGGCGCGGGATGGCGCGTCCTGTTTGCATTTCAACACCATAGGCCCCGGGCCACTCAGGCCGGGCGTTGGGCTGCGTGATATGCTTTGCGACATTTGTCAACAGCGCGAGGCAACCGTGCACAACACGGAGATTGCGGGTGACATCCACAAGAACCGCGACTTGTGCGAGCAGTGCTTTCAGGCCACGGAACCAGGGCTAGCGGCCGACCTGGACGGAGCAATGCAAGCCGGCTGTCGCTACTGCGGTGGTGAGCCGTACGCAGGCGGCGGTTCTCCGCTGCGTGGCCCCACTCCTGGGATCAGTGTTATGTGTAAGCCTTGCTGGGAGGAGTATTACCGGTTTTTGGACCACAAGATTCCAGGCTTTGTCGAGTGTGCAAGAACGGCCACAGTCGCTGATGATTTCATAGCCAAAATGCGAGCCTGCGACTTGTCCGCCATTTTCACTGAGACCGAGATTCATATGAAGAAGTGGGTGGAAGGGACGAGCACGAAGTGACGTCGCCCAACCTACAGCCTGTAGCGGACCCGAACCAGCCGTTTCGGTCGAGAGAATTCCAGAGCCAGTGGCGGCTGGTTCGGGCCCCTCACGCTGGACGTTATGCACAGGCTTAGCCATTTCCAGCTTGCTGTCTTCCTTTTGGTGGGCGCACTGGCCGCTTTTTCGTTCGCCGCGGTGTTGATATGCAGACCACTCGTTGCGCATGTCGGCGGACCCGTCATTAAACTTCTGAAAGTGCAGCCAGCGGGTGTGTTTGATGATGCAGGCGCAGAATTGTTATTGGTATCGTTGAGTGTTAGCAATTCTGCGGTTTCGCCGAACGAACCAATTTACGTGAACGATTCAGGCGTGTCGTTGGAGGCAAACGTAGCGAATCACTGGATTCCGCTGGACGGGCGCGTTGGACTTCGTGCTCTATGGCCGGCTCAGAATGGCCATGGACTTGAAGTAGTTGTTCCAGCAAACGCAACCGCCTGTCGTATTCATTTCAAATGGGCCTACGCTCGTTTAGCCGCAGGCCGTATGAGGTGGATTGCTGAGCGGTCGTGGTGTCCCGCAAGAATCTCAACTCGTTTATGGAGCTTGGGGTGGGGCGGCTTTCCCCGTTATCGGCCCAGCTCCCGTTGGCACGACACTGCAGTGGAGTTACAAGTAATTCATGGAAGCCTCAATGGAAATGCATAACCCGCCAACTGCAGCGAACCCCGGGTCCGAGCTTCGATGGCATGCTGAAGCAATGGCTCGCGGGGTCGCTGACTGGCACAGTTAAGCGCGTGACGACGATCTTTACCTTTTGTCAGATTGTGTGAATATACACAGAAAGCCACACGCATGAACTTGTTCCAGAAGCTAACAGCTTTAGGGCTCGTCGCCTTCGCGACAATCTCTATCCTTGAAGCTCGTAGCGCTTGGCGCCTGGAGGCCGAACGCCAAGTGCTTAATCGACAGAAAGGCTACTTGGCTGAGTTGGTACAACAATTAACGCGTGAGCGGGACAAGAACGCCGGTGCGCTGACTACCCTACGCGAGCAACGCAATCAAGAGAGGCGGTCGTTCCCCAACTGCTCGGCGATATACTTTCCGAGCTCGCTTGAAACGCCTTTCAAATCAGTGAAATCAGCCACCGCCGTCAACACTCGTACTCACTCGCTGACCTGGCCCTGGGTAATGCCGAAAAGCAATCCCATCACATCCTGCGTCGGATAGGCTTTGTAATACAGCAGGATGAAGAACAACTTCTGCTCGGCACTGACCAGGCAGCCTTTGCGTCCGCCACCGGGGCGTCGCTGCCGCGCAGTCCCAGCCGCCGTCTTGGCGGCCCGTACAGCGGCCCAGGCTTCCTCAAAACGTGCGGCCAGTTCCTCAAATTCGCTCACCGTCAGGCTGGTGGTTGCGCGCATCAGTCGGTCCGAGCGCTTGGCGTGCTCCAGTGAAATCATGTGCGCGCTTTTAGCAAAAATCTCTCACTATTACCAATCACCTCTAGTAAACTGAAAAAATAGTACTTGAAAGCACTTCCCTTAACAGCTAAATCTGCATCAAATAGAAGAGAGAGAAAAGCTTCGACACAGGTTGGCTCTACGCATGACGGAATGCAGCACTGAGAAGTTTTGATGAAGGAAGCACTTGGGGTTATGGCAACTGATTATGAATCCAAAGAGTTTTTTCTGACTTTGTTGGACCACCTGCCGACACTGATTTTTTTGAAAAGCAATTCTCTTCGTTTCATGTACGTCAATAAGGCCCTCGCTGATGTGTTTGGAACGACTAAGGACGAAATAATTGGAAAAACAGATTCAGATTTTATCAAGGACACCGACCAAGTTCAGCATTTCAAAAATGACGACAGAACGGTCCTTTTGCAACGGACCCCTTTGCTGATTTCACAGGAGTTTCTAAATGACTCTCAAGGAACACTACGTCGACTTGCAACAGTGAAAGTTCCGCTGACATGGAATGGGACAATTCATGTACTCGGCCTGGCTACTGATATTACCGAGATTGAGAGCGCATCGACTCAGCATGACCAAGTGCGACTCGCGGTGATTAGCGAACTGGCACATATTGTCAAGGCGCCAATCGCTTCAGCCCTTTTCAACCTCAATGCTTTGGATTTGCAGCTTGGCAATCTTCATCGCCGCCCTGCTAGCAGGCTTTGGCCCCAAAGCGCGACAATGTCGCATGAAGTAGGCAGGATGAAAATCAACATTGACTTTATAAGGAAGGCTCTAATCGATATCAACGTCTCCAGTAGAACCTTCACATCGATAGCCCAAAGCCTTCATCACGCACCGACGACTTCTGAGCCTGATCAAAGATCATTAGTCACCGTACTTCTGGATACAGTTCGAGAAGTTAATAGGATCGTTCCTTCTGCCCGTTTGAGATTTGATTCAATCTTGCGCCCTGAGGAAATTCGCCTCAAGCTCGACCCTTCTGACTGGAGCCTTGTGAAAAGTGCCTTTTATAACATTCTGCATAATGCAATTAAGTTTTCTCCAAGTGAAAATCCAATTCAGCTGAGTTTAACTGCTGAACATCGCGAAGTGCATGTCCAAATAAAAGATAAGGGGATAGGCATTTCTCCCGGTGACCTACCCAGAATATTCTTACCTGGGTTTAGCCGCAAGCGCGAAGGCCACTCCGCGGGAACGGGAATGGGGCTCACTATCGCCAAAGAGACGTTTGAACGCTTAAATTGGCGTATATTCATAAATAGCGCGCTGGGTGAAGGAACAACCGTTGATGTCTTCATTCCCTTTAAACATGAAAGCTAAAACAGTTCTGGTTGCGGATGACGACCCAGGGATATTATTCTGTATTGTTACCATCCTGGAAGACCACGGCTTCAACGTGCTTCAGGCAAAATCAGAGGAAGAGCTACTTAAGCACGCCTCACTAGCTGAACTCTGGATTGTTGACGCACGTTTGCCAACTAATGGATACGAGGGAATTTTAGCTGTCGCGGAACTTCATGACAAAGGAATCAAACCAGACGTTCCTATCATTTTTATGTCAGTTGATGTCGAATCCTTTGCACTCCAACGGCTGTCCGCGCTCAAAAGCAAGGGTATCAACTATGAATGGCTAGAGAAACCCTTTGAATTACAATACCTCTTGCAACGCGTGTCGAATTTGTTCAAGTCACCCTAGCTTACATGAACGGAAATTCTAATTCCGCCCACTGGATTGCCGCGGATAGTCAACAGTTTGTGATTAATTTTTTCCTGTCCCAGCGCAGCGATGATGCACTACATCTACTGCTAAGAAAGAGCTTTACTGAGGTTATCGCAAAACTGATGTTTTATTCTGGTAGCAGCGCAGGCGTTCATTTGTTTGCTAACAAAATGGACAGCAGTATTGAGATTGATTTTCTTTTTGTTGGACCCAAGCACGAGAAGTACATTACTGATGCTGCCAGAGCGCGTCATCAGCGAGGCAGCACCTGCTCAGATGCGAGTTTCCCTTTGTATAAACAGCTTAGGGAAACAGATGAATTTCGAGTTACTGGATTTGCAAAGACTATAGCGGACCTAGTTCGGCAATGCCAAATCTATTTGCCGTGCCTTATGGAAACACAGAAGTGGGACGCGGTTCTTCGCCAAATGGGACGACGCACGGATCCCCAAAATGAGGATGCATTCGTCCGGGAGGACTGCAATTGTACCAACTTATTAGCAATTCTTTTTGGTGACCCCAGCGAGCAACTAATGGTCGGCGACCTGGGTTTGATTCTGCTCTGGAGAGATGCAGGGGAATTCTCGGCACCCGAAGTAGGAAAGCTCCAGGAGCGCTTACGCCCAGTGGTTAAGCTACTTAGCGCCTCCATTAGACGGTTTTTGAATGTTCACTATCAAGCAACTCCCAATACCTATCTTCCGCGATACAGAGAGCCTGGTCAAAGAGCCGTCGCAGTAATGTTTGCTGACATTAGGAATTTTACTCCAACCACCGAGGTCTTGCGCAATTTTGGGATGGTCGACGAGCTAATGGAGCTGATGCGAGAGTATTGTAAATCGATGGGTGATGTCATAACTGAGTTAGGAGGGCGCGTTCAAGCCTTTGCTGGCGATGGAATTATGGCCCTTTTTGGAGAGTATATGACAACGGACTCGGCAGCGGTTAGGGCATCGGTTAGGGCAGCAATCCTTATGTGCGAGAGATTTGAGACGATTCGCACCTCCTTTAAGGGTAAAAAGGGCATTCAAAGGTTTCTCCTGAATGAGTACGAGCCGCTTGAATTTTCTCTAGGCATTGGCATCAATTTTGGTCCTGTGATTTTTGATTATTTTGGCCCATCAAATAACCGCACGTTTAGTCCACTTGGAGACCATGTAAACTTCGCACAGAGATTGGAATCTCAGGCCGGGCGATACGATTCTCAATTGAAACGAGTGCGTTCGCCTATTCTACTAAGCAGGCCGGCGTGGTCATTTGCTGGCAGCCCGAACGAGATGACTCCAGTGTGGCTCGAGTTTAAGGGAAAGCCATATACATACGAGGCGCGGGAGTGTGACCCGGTTCGAATGAAAGAGTTTAAATAAAGCCTCCCATTCTGACAATGGGAGGAGTTGTGATTCGTAACCACTAGAACAAAAGGCCGCGGTTAAACGCATCCTCTTCATCTAAAAGAAAGATGAACGTTTTCTCGTTTGCGAGGTCGGTTAGTATCACAAAGGTCTCGTGTTGACTTGTGCCGAAGATGCTCTGCACCCTCCCTTGAGACTGAAGCGCGTGATCGTTAGCTGCCCATCGACGATCGTCCTCCTGCTGGCCCCAATAGCCCCGCAAATGGAGCCCTAACGCAGGCTCTACCTCCAAGTCGCGCTGAAGCCGCTCTTTTGCCCGCGTGGATACGAACACTTTACCAAGGCTGAACTTCGGATTGATTTCAGCAACGCTCATAAACTCCTTTCCTTTGGATTGCTCTCCAAATTCTCAATACATTATAGCGCAGGATCTTAGATAATGGCAACTGTTTAACCCTTCTCGAGCGGAGCACAGGGACTCAACCAAACTTTGAGCCGAACTTGGTGTCGCATTATGCCATGTATCGGCAGGGCACAAGCGTTCTTTAGGAAAACCTTGCGGGATCTTGCTAGATTGGGGCCACAAATTGTGCATGTGATTTTAATATAAAGACATACAAAGGTCTGCCACGTTCAAAGTCTCACATGATTTTCACGTTGCAAACTACCCTTCACGCGCAACCTCAGCCATGAAGAGAGCTAAAGCATTGGGGCCTTCTAGCCAGCGACGATTAAAAGTGACCGGTGACGATTATCAGTTTTCCGGTGGTTTGGGATGATGGCGGCGGGGATTGGGCCTCAAGGCCGAACGGCCTTGAGGGCGGTTCCCAGCCGATGATCACCAAACAGCAATACCGAAAACTGATGAGCGAATATCAAGAGACTGGGAACCTAACCAATAGCGCGATGAAGGCGGGGATGAGCCGCCGGATCGCGCGAAAGTATTTGCCCGCCGGCCAACCCCGAACGAGCTTCACGCCAAGCACACCTGGCGAACACGCGAAGATCCGTTGGTGGAGATTTGGCCGCAGGCGCAGGCGCCGGGTTTGGAAGCAAAAGCATTGTTTGAGTATTGGTGGGAGCGCTCGCCGCAGGCGCTCCAGGAGAAGCATCTGCGTACTTTTCAGTGCCGAGTTAAGCTGTGGCGCTTGGCCCATGGGCCGGACAAGGAGGTATTCTTTCCACAGGACTGGGAACCAGGACGGTTACAGTTGGACTGGACCAATGCCACCGAGTTGGCCGTCACGATTGCCTGGCAGCCCTAACGACCATCTGCTTTGTCATTGTGTGCTGCCGCATTCAAACTGGGATTGGGCCACGTCTTGTTTATCGGAGTCCCTGCTGTCGTGCCGGCAAGGCTTGCAGGAAGCGCTGCACTGGTTGGGCAAGGTGCCGCGGGAGCTGCGGGTTGATAACAGCAGCGCGGCCACCCACGGGGTCGGGGGAGGTGGGACGGGCCGAGAGTTCAATGAGCAATTCGCTTCACTATGTGAACACTACGGGCTGGTTGCGCGAACCATCGGCATCGAGTGTCCGAACGAGAACGGGGACGTCGAATCAAGCAACGGACATTTGAAGCGTCGAATGCGGCAACACCTGTTGTTGCGGGGCAGCCGGGATTTCGATTCGGAAGCGCAGTATGAACGCTTTCTGCACGAGGTGCTGGAGCGTGGGAACCGGGCTCGCCAGGAAAGCTTGGCGGTGGAACTGGCAGTGATGAAGCCACTACCGCCGACGCGACTTAGCGAGTATGACGAGGTGTTCTGCAGCGTTGGTTCGGCCAGCACGATCCGAGTTAAGAAAGTAGGCTACTCGGTGCCGGCGAGGCTGATTGGTCAGGAACTCAAAGTAGAAGTTTACGAACGGGAACTCAAGCGGTACAGCGGGCGGGAGCTGTTGCTAGTTCTCCCCAGGCACTGTGGGGATCGAGGTGTGGTGCTGGACTATCGGCATGTCATCGACCATCTGCTGCGCAAACCCGGGGCTTTCGAGCGCCATCGGTACCGAACTTGGGTTGTTCGACCGGTTAAGATCCAATTGTCCGCTCGTTCTGGCTGAAGGAATTTGAACTGTACGACAAGCGGTTTCGCCAGGAGATCATTTCTCCGATTCAGAATAAAGTGGGGCAACTGTTTTTCGCCCCACCCATCCGCAATGTTCTCGGCCAGGTCAGGAGCAAGATCAATTTCAGGTTCATGATGGATAATCGGCGAATATTCATCGCGAATTTGAGCAAGGGACGCTTGGGCGAGGCGCACACGAGCCTGCTTGGGTCGCTCCTTGTGAGTGGCTTCGAGCTTGCCGCCTTGTCTCGGGCCAATGTGAGCCGGGAAAAACGGCCTGATTTCCAGTTGTACGTTGATGAATTCCAACACTATGCCACCGAGTCTTTCGCGAGCATCCTCTCCGAGGCGCGGAAGTACGGCCTGTCGCTTAGCCGAGGCGATTCTTCAAATTCATTGAGGAATCGCTCTTTTTTATTCTACGCAACTCGGCATAATCAGGGCGCCTCCCGGAAAAGGTTGTGGAGGTTTAGGTGGGGGTTTAATGTTTTCTCGCTTTGAAAACTGTCAACGAGTTAAGCGAAGCAGTGCAGAAAGAGTTGGCACGGAGAGGGCTCAAAACACCGCTGCGTCTGCTTGAAATTTTGGAAGCACTGTATCTCGCAAGTCTGGCGACTGAAGAGGGATCGCCAATCCGATTCCACGTAGCATATGCAGATCCCGCCGCTCCTAATACCATGGCTGCAAATTCTTTGATGCATGAAATTGGCGGATCATTGGGACTTGGAAAATGTAAGCGGTGGCGGTGTGTTTCTCTGTCAACAAGCTTGGCTCTGACACCGTCAATCGCTGTCAAATTGGCGGCGGGCACAGACCCGCGAAGCTCCGTGCTCCTTGTTTACGAATTTGAAGGTCGAGTCATGATATGGGGGCTGGCCGATATGCAGTATGAATTCACCCGGTTCGCCACCCATGAAACGACGCCCGATAATCAGGCCAACCGACCAGGCAGGTTTCAAGTCCATATCGATGGTGTCGGTCACCTCAAGGTATATATTGGTTTTGACCGCATAGCGGAATTGCGCGCTGGTGAACTGTTGCCGTCGCCCATCGATGTTTTGAATGATGGACCAGTTCACGCGGTTTTTTCAAAGTTGAGCAGTCTCATTTTTAAGCACTTTTGCCGGCCGAATCTTGCAAGATTGACGAGCCGAGATCAGGTCGAGCGGACGGTTCTATCCACAGTCTATCAACTGCTAATTCGAGCAGAAAATTTGCGACATGGCGGAGCGTTCCTTATTGCTGCTGCCGAGACAGACGCCAGTCTGCAAATCACAAATGCCATCGAATACACACGGCTATTGGAGGGTGTTGCGATGGAGGCGCTGTCTCAGGCGACAGCAGCTGCTACGGTGATCCTGAATGTCCGTCTCTTTGAAGACGGCAAAGATCTTCCAGTCCACCTTTGGACAGAGGAGAAGAAAGGGTGGATCCGGGCTCGAGACGCTGAAAAGTCTCTTGATGGCGCGATTTGGTTTGTGGCGCTACTGACACGAGTAGATGGCTTGGTGCTACTCGACCACTCGCTATGTGTCCGTGGTTTTGGCGTAGTTCTGAAAGAGACCGACATGCCAGAAGGAATCAAGGCATTTCAAGCGGTCACAACCAGCCCTACACAAAGTACCCTTCGACGTTTGCGCTTGGAGAATTTCGGAACTCGCCACCGTTCGATGGCTGCATACTGCGCCCGGCATCCGGGCAGTCTTGGTTTCGTAATCTCAAAAGATGGGGGCGTGCGAGTGTTCACGCGGGTAAAAAAGCGGCTTATTATGTGGGACAACATCAGGCTTCACCAAGCGCCGCCATCTCCAGAAACGATTCAAGAAAGTGAAAACAGTCTTCGAAAGGTTTTAGAAGACGGCGATTTGCTTGATCGAAAACGTGACAAAGCGTCGTCGAAATCAGAGGTGAAGCAAAAATCGGAGCATCTCAAAGCATTTGTTGAAAGAGAATATCCCAAGCTCTTTTGGCGTTCTTCTAAAAAGAGAACGAAATGATGCTCGTTCTTCAATCCATCGCCGAAAACATTGTCTGGATCGATTCAAGGGACAGCAAGTTGAAAATTGAAAAAAGGGTGATTCCTCAGTGATCTTGAGGAAGCGTCTGGCTACTCGGCAAAAGGGGTATTTTTCGGGATTGTGATTATTTTGCCCCGGCAGTTCTTCCTTTCGGAGGAATCGCTTTTTAGCATCGAAGGTTCTTGTCATAGTGCGTGTAAAGCTTGGCAAACGGGACATTCCATTTACTCTCACGCCACAATCCCTATCTTTGGTCGAAAATCCAAGGCCAAGTTGAGTGTCTCTCCTCGAATGGCACATCGATACAGTTTCGACCGTCCACTATACCCTCCGGAAGTGATCTTCTTTCCATCCAGCGAATACCAGGTCGTCCGCGGGACCGTCTCAAAACCGCGGTCGAAGTGATAGGGAACTACGGTGAGGCCCTCGAGCCAATAATACACCCTGCCGAAGTACGTCGCATGGACCCATTTTTCCCACAATGCCGGACTGTAGCGCACTTCATCCAGTGCTGGCTTCCACTGAGCGACCCACAGAACGTAAATGCCTTTCCGGGCGTATTCAATCGTCCGGTGCACGATTGCTTCCTCAGACAGGCGCGAGATTTGGACTTCGATAGTGGCGGCCCAAAATTACCCGGGCTAGGGGACTTCCTTGCCTTTGGATTGAATTGCATCAGCCTTTTCCGGAAAGATTTGGGAAAGAAGTATGGCAAAAACTGTGGCAATAGTTGCGTGGCAACTTGCGTAACTCCCGCAGAATCTCTCCGGCGGGGCGTATTGGTGCCAATCACGTATGGCCGCGGCCGCTCCCGGTAATCCTTCCCACGTCAACGACCCCAACAGAGTCCTGGAGCACTCGGTGAAAAAACCAAGTCGCCTTCGAGAGGCGCTTTGTCGCAAAAAAATCGCCAATCACCGGCTTGAACGTGAATGCCGACACATGTCTTTCCAATTCAACATCTACTTGGGCCAACTGTGCTTTTTGTTCCTGCGAATTCGACGTCGCAGATGGCGCAAGCACCGTGAGCGCTACTTGTCGGGCGTTTTGAGTGTTTTGCGCTTCTTCAATTGTCCGCTATTTACTAAAGCGCTCTGGCATGGGCTCGAACGACCTTAAAAAAAAAGGCACCCTGCCGTGAACTATTTGGCCCAGGAGAAAGGTTCGAGCTGCATGAAACAAGCACAGGAAGACAAACTCGAAGCGGGTTGGCCAGATGGCGTCGTTTAAAGAGGTTCGACAAAGTCAGAAGAGCTCGGGGTCACGGAATATTTTGTTGGCCTTTTTTGACTGTCAATGCGATTCAGTATGGGTTGCAATGAAGACCTCCACCTCAGGCTCTTCACTCCCCAAAGAAGTGGGCATCTGGATCCGTGTTTCCACAGAGGACCAAGCCCAGGGTGAGAGTCCGGCTCATCACGAGCAGAGGGCCCGGGAGTACGCCAGATTTAATGGATGGACGGTAACTGAGGTGTATGACCTCGCGGGAGTTTCAGGGAAAACCGTGATGGAGCATCCCGAGGCACGACGGATGCTCCGTGATGTTCGTTCGGGTCACATCACCGGCCTCATTTTCTCAAAGCTGGCGCGGTTGGCAAGGAATACCAGAGAGCTGCTTGATTTTGCCGACATCTTCCGCGAGTGCAACACCGACATGGTGTCACTGCAGGAAAAAATCGATACGAGCACTCCGGCAGGACGTCTTTTTTACACGATGATTGCGGCGCTCTCGCAATGGGAGCGTGAGGAGATTGCTGATCGTGTGAAGGCCTCGATTAAGATTCGAGCAAAACTCGGAAAGAGCCTGGGTGGCGCAGCGCCTTTTGGTTACATGTGGAAGGATAATAAATTGGTGATCGACCCAACGGAGGCGCCAATTCGCAGGCGAATGTATGAGCTTTTTGCGGAGAACAAGCGCCGAAAGGGCGTTGCCAGGATCCTCAACAACGAGGGATATCGCACCCGGAAAGGTGCTCGGTTCACAGACACGACGGTGATGCGGCTCCTCCAGGACACAACAGCTAAAGGGCTGTATCGCGCAAACCACACGTATCGTGATTCAAAAGGGAAGCTTCAACTCAAACCTGAACACGAGTGGGTCGTGACACCTGTTGAGCCCATAATTTCAAAGGAATTGTGGAATCAATGCCAAAGAATTCTAGAAACCCGTAAAGATGGCCGCCAGCCAGGCCCAAAACCGGTGCATCTTTTTGCCGGGCTTTTGTTTTGCGGCTGTGGGCAGCGAATGTATGTGTTTTCCCGGTCCCCGAAATATATCTGTCCCAAATGCCGGAACAAAATCCCCATGGAGGATATGGAGGGCATTTTCAAAGACGAACTTGAGCTCTTTTTCCTTTCAAAGGACAGGGTTCACGAACATCTCCTTAAGACCAATGGGCATTTGGAGGGCCTCAAGGAAAGGCTGGCGGCCCATACGAAGCAGATTGAAAAGGTCAGGGCCGAGATGCGAAAAGTATACCAGCTGTATCAGTCAGACCAAATCTCCCCGGACGGGTTCGGCAAGCTCTACAAGCCCTTGGAAGCACAGGAAAGGGCACTCAGCGCGGAATTGCCAAAATTGCAGGGCGAGGTTGATGCGCTTCAAATGCGCCAGATCTCGGCCGATGAGGTCGTAACCGAAGCTGCGGTATTGCAGCGGCGCTGGTCAACGTTCACGACCGCAGAGAAGCGAAACATCGTCGACAGCATCACTGAGAAGATTGTGGTGAAGGGAGATGAAATCGACATAACCTTCTGCTGCATGCCTTCTTCTGAAGAACTCACAAAAAGGCAACGAAACCTGTCGGATTCATCGCCGCCACCAGCATGAATTGCGACGGGAACGTCATCGTGCCCGCCGCCCGAGAGATGGTCACCCGCCCTTCTTCCAACGGTTGGCGCATGGTCTCCAGAACGCTCCGCTTGAACTCCGGCAATTCGTCGAGAAACAATACCCCGTGATGCGCCAGCGAGATTTCGCCGGGCGTGGGATTGGCGTTACCACCCAGAAGTCCGGCGTCGCTCGCGGTGTGGTGCGGTGCGCGGAAAGGCCGTCGGGTCACTAAAGCCTGCCCGGGCTGAAGAAGCCCCGTGATGCTATGGACCTTTGTGGTCTCGAGGGCTTCTTCCAAGGTCAATGGCGGCAGAATAGTTGGCAGCCGCTTAGCCAACATCGATTTGCCCGTTCCAGGCGGGCCGATCAATAGCACATTGTGTCCGCCGGCCGCGGCAATCTCCAGGGCGCGCTTGACCGATTCCTGCCCTTTCACTTCCGCAAAATCAACGTCCGCCTCCTGGTCCTGCTCGAAGATTTTGGCGATATCGATTGTCGTCGGGCTGATTTTGGTTTCCCCTTCGAGAAAACTCACCGCTTCGCGCAGGTTCTGAATTGGGATGACTTGCAAGCCCGAGACGACCGCGGCTTCGGCCGCGTTCTCCGGTGGAACGAAAATGCCGCTCTTGCCCTGTTCCCTCGCTCGCAAGGCAATAGGCAACACTCCTTTGACCGGTCGAACCGCCCCCGTCAGCGCCAACTCGCCCACCATGACGAAATTATCCAGTTGGGTCGTCTCCATTTGTTCGCTGGCGGCCACCATCCCCACCGCGATGGGCAGGTCGAAACTTGGCCCTTCTTTCTTCACGTCGGCTGGAGCCAGGTTGATGGTCGTGCGTCCGAAAGTGAACGCGAACCCGGAATTGATGAGCGCCGTCATGACCCGATCGCGGGATTCCTTCACCGCGGTATCCGGCAAGCCAACAATCACGATTAGGGTGTCGCCAAACCCCGCGTTGACTTCAACCTCGACCGGGTAAGCCTCGACTCCATTAACCGCGGCGGAACAAACCTTGGCCAACATGCGCAATACTTATGGGAAAAATAGGCCAATAGCGCAATGAAGAACTGCAGGGCCACCAATCCGCGCATTTGCGCACCGGACGAAATTCTGGCACACCCTTCGGAGTGCCAAAACGGAATTGAGCCACCTTCCGGGGATCTCGCGCAGCCCGACCCCCGGCTACTATCTGTGAACCCTCCGGGTTCAGCGCTGCGACGGGCGAGGGTTGATGGATTCGATGGGTTATGGGAGCCCATGGTTGGGCAATTTCCGCACCCCGGAGGGTTGCCACATCGTAGCCGGAGGTCGGAACGTAGTGCAGACCTCCGGTACACGCCCAAATATTCCGCGGCACCCCGCCGGGGTGCCAGAATTGCCGCGAATCGCAATCAGACCGGCACTAAAGGACCTCGGCAAAAGTTGTGGGTAGTGACAAGTGCTTAGCGTCTGGAAGAATGCTCACACCCAAACGCAAAACGACGGCGACAGGCGCTGCCGAAACTGGACGGAAACCGAATAATCGGCTAAAAAGCAAGCAGTGAAGACTGATCCAACAGCCAAGGACCACCCGCCCGCCCAGCTTGAGTCAGACCCCTCGATTCCAGCGGACTGGCTGGCGGAGTTCGAAGCAGCGGCGCGGCGTCCCCTCGAGAAACGCTTCCTTTACGCCTTCATCCATACCTACAAGCCGGTGCTGGACGACGCAGCTTTTCGGGCATTCGACTCGACGGCCGATTACCGGCACTGGTGTCAAGAGAACTTGCCCGACTGGCTCGGCTATGGGCGCGTTTGAATATCGTCAGGCACAGGAGATCCGCGACTGCTTTCAGCGGCTGGGCATCCGATATCTGTTTCTTGGAAAATCCGGCGCGATCCTGTTGGGATTTCCCGACACCACCCAGGACGCGGATCTCTTTGTAGAGAAAACTCCCGGGAATTGCGCCGCTCTGGTGACAGCCCTGCGCCAACTGGGGTTCGACCTGACAGAACCTCAAGCCGCCGAAGTGGCGCGCGGCAAGGACTTCATCCAACTCAAGAACGGCCCTTTCGACCTGGATCTAGTATTTGCGCCCGACGGTATCGAACGCTTCTCGGATGCCTGGCAACGACGCGTAGAAGTTGAGGGATTCCCAGTCTGCCACATCGACGACATCATTAAAAGTAAAGCCGCCACCAATCGTCAAAAGGACCGGGAATCGTTGCCACGACTTCGGTCGTTCAGAGAGTACTGGGTGCGCCGACGCTCCCCCTCCTGAGGCCCCTGCCGGCCGGGAGGGATTCCGGAGGAGATCCTTACGTCGACTGGCAGCGGGCGGAGGCTCGGAGAATAAAAGATAACATTACGATCAGGTGTCGCCAAACGCCGCGTTGTCTTCAACCTCGACCGGGTAAGCCTCGACTCCATTAACCGCGGCAGAACAAACCTTGGCCAACATGCGCAATACTTATGAATAATGCCTATTAAAAGAGCAATGCTGAAGTGGGAAGAGGCCAACCGGTCCGACGGGCTTTCTGTCGGTACCCAAACCGTGGAGAGCCTTGATGGACTTGTCGCCGCTCATTGAACCCATAAACTGCGAGACTCGGAAGCAATCGTTGGCAGGAAAAGGGTTCGACGTCAGGTGGGGATCGGTCGTTGCTGCGGGCAGAATGCCCGCGCGCCGAAAGGCAAAACGCAGGCGAGTTTTGACTTTACGCCTGGCGGCAGTTCGTTTAGGGTATCGTTTGGAAATGAGTTTCGGTTTTTTCAAGCTTGGACGATTTTTGGCTGTCTCGGCCGTGCTTGGTATCGGCTTGGGGACGCCTCAGGTCCGAGCCCAAGGACAGCAACGGCCCAGGCGTTTTATCCAACTGTCCGAAACTAACAGCGCCGAGATCCTGACAAATCTCAATCGGATCACCGCTCGAAAAGAGGGGGTCGACCAACTCGAAGACCAATTGCGTGTGGTTCGCAGCCTGACCCCGAAGAATCTCGAGACGAGGTTCAATGCGCCCTACAACGCGCCCACCGCGATCCCCCGCAAGACCTTGATGGACCTGCTGGATCGGCAAAAAAACTGGGGCCTGACCTCGGAGGAGCTTGGCGCCGCGCTTGGTTCTTCCACGGGTTCTTCCACGGACGCCGATTTGCTATCCCTATACGGACAGGAGAAACTCGGCAGCAAGAGCTCCTCCGTGCAACAGTTTTACGATAATCTGAACCGTTCCGGCGCCGGACGCCAAAATTCGAACCGGCTCTCCGACAACAATGGTTCGAACGATCAGAACAAACGGTCCGATTTCCAGAAGCTCGACGATTTTGGTGACGACGCCAAGTTGCCCCCCGGCTTGCGTGATAAAGCTGAAAAACTGCGCGAGTTAGTCACTGACGATCCCAATAGCATCTTTAACCGGTCCAAACCCAAAACGAGTTTCGACAACTTCTTCGGATTGAATGAAGCCAATCAAGCTTCGGAGGATGCGCGAGGCCCAAAAACTTCGATGGACTCATTCATGGACCAATTCAAAAAGGTCCTTGATGGAGCCTCCCCCGCGGTAAAGCTCGATTCCGGCCTCAATGCGCTGCTGCCGGCGACCGGCACGCCGCGTTCGGTGGTCAACCCGTCCATCGATCGGTTGCCCACCTTATCGAGTCGTGAATTTACGCAGACTGCCACCCCGGGGACTGTTACCTCGATCGCCAATCCTACCACGGTACCTGATCTCAATGCGGCGGCACTTAACCGCTGGAATCCGCTGTATTCTCCTGCCAAGATCGAACCTCCCAAGATCACTGCGCCAGCGCCGCCGAACTTCGATTTCCCCCGGCGCCACTTTTAAGCTCGGCTGGATCAGATCTCCCAGAACAGTACTTTGACCCGTGATCCGGCAGGTAACGTTGTGTCAGCGGGCACATCAACTAAACCTCCCGCGGCGGCAAACGAACTTAGCACATGCGAGGCTTGGGCCCCGGCCAGAGTCACAGTTCCGTCGGCGCTGATCCGGACACGAACGAAATGCCGCCGGGAGCCGGTGTTGACCAATGGTTCTGAAAGGATTCCGTGAGAACTCGGCTGGTCAGCCGCATCGGCGCCTTGCCAACGCCGCAGAGCCGGCCGCACAAGGAGCAAGAACGTGACCAGTGCGGAAACGGGGTTTCCAGGCAGGCCAAACAAGAGTTTTTCACCGGCTTGGCCAAAAACGAACGGGCGCCCTGGTTTGATGGCAACTTTCCAGAAATCAAGCTTTCCCCCGATGCTCTCAAATGCGGGTTTCACAAGGTCCAGGTCACCCACTGAAGCTCCGCCGACGGTTACGAGCAAGTCACAACGCCCGAGCGCATCGGTCAGCGCCTGGGTGGTGCTCGCGAGGCTATCGGCCACGATCGGAAAGATCAGGGGACGTCCGCCTGCGGAGGTGATCAGAGCGGACAACCCGACGCGGTTGCTTTCGTAGATCTGGCCCGGGCGCAAGGGCTGGCCCGGCTGCTGCAGTTCGGAGCCGGTAGCCAGCAGTCCCACAACCGGCTGCCGCCCTACCTTAACCTCGGTCACCCCAACCGCGGCCAGGAGCGATAGCGTCCCGGCATTCAACACTTTTCCACCTGAAGCGACGGTCGTTCCGGCGCGAACGTCTTCCCCACGCAAACGCACATTTTCACACGGTAACGCGTGTTCCAGGATCAGGACCTCTGAAGGTTGGTGAGTTTCAACACGCGTGTCTTCCTGCATCACGACGCAGTCAGCTCCCGCCGGCAAAGCCGATCCAGTGAAAACTCGAACACAACTCTCCTCGGTGACCTGCCCGGAGAAGATGTCCCCAGCTGCCACTTTACCGGCCAGGCGAAGCCTCACCGGTTTGTCCGGATGCGCGTGCCCCACGTCGGCCGAGCGCACCGCGTAGCCATCCATGGCGGAGTTGTCGAACGGAGGCAGATCGACCGAGGCCTTAATCGGCTCGAGGAGCGCCCGTCCATGAGCCTGAACCAGGGGGATATTCTCCGGTTTGCCGGCAGGAATCCGGGAAAGTATCCGCGCGAGGGCTTCTTCGAGTTCGAGCATGCCAAACGGTGCAGTACCGACGCGCGGTTGCAAGCGATTTGGGCTTCAGTCGTTATCCACCTCCGTAACCGCCCAGTTCGGGTACGGCTCGCGGAAACCTCTTTGCGCATGCCACAAGATCTTATTGAGAACGCGCTCGGGACATTGGTCCGGCTTTTCCAGGGGCAGGCGTGAGGACAGGATCGCATCATGCCTTTGTCGCGCGTCCCGGATGCTTGAGATGGTTGGGTTCATCTGGTCCAAGGGAATATTGTTGGTGAGACATTCGAATGGCGCGAAATCAGGCTGGTCCGTGAAGCACTCGGTCATCGGGGTGGCGGTGGCATCGAACTGGTTCATGGGAGGCAGACCCAGCATCAATTCCATCGTTCGCAGAATGCTGGTTTGGTTATAATTCAGGCTGACCACGGCGTGCCGCTTTGTGTAAGCGCTGATCGCATATGCCGTCGTGCGATAGCCGCTCACGTGATCCCAGCCCGATTGCGGGTCGTCCTCCACCGCGAAAATGCAGGTGTCCTTCCAATAGCGGCTGTGGCTGATCGCCTCAACGATTTGGCCAAAGGCCAGGTCGTTGTCGGCGACCTGGGCCGCCGGCGTAGGCATCCCCGGATCGGTGCCGGAAGTATGATCATTGGGGAGATCCATGACGATCAAGTTGGGCAGGTTTCCATTCGCCTCAAATCTCTTGAATTCACTCAGGAACTGAGCCGCCCGATAAACGTCGGGAATGGCCATCTCCCAGCCGACCGTGTTGGTCATCATGTGCGGTGCCAGGGATTTTAGACCCGGGTAGTTGCTGTAAGTGATCAAACTTGTTCGGTTGATGAAATCTCGATAGGAATCAAGAAAGGTCACCTTCGCTTTGCGGTTGGGATCTTTCCACGCCTTCACCGCCACGGTGCCTTCGCCGTAATCCCGGAAGGTCTTGCCATGGCTCAAAGCGTTATCCCAGATGAAACCGCCCGGTGAGTAGGCCACGGCGTCAAAGTCGTCCGGGTCCTGAAGATCCGGGTAGCTGCGTGGGAAATCGGCAAACGACTTTTCCATATAATCGGTAGCCAGAGCGGTGTCAGCCCATTGATGACCGTCGGCGCTCAGGATGCCGCAGCAGTACAGGTTGTCCATCAGCACAAAATCGCGAACCAGCTTGTGCTGGTTGGGGGTGACGCGCTCGCCGAAGATGCACAGCCGCGGGTCGCCGTTGCCTTCTTTGATGTCGCCCAAAACCTGGTCGTAAGTGCGATTCTCTTTGATCAAATAGATGACGTGTTTAAACACGGAAGGTTCCCCAATGCGCTCGGGCACCGGCCGAGGCGTTTGATCGGGCCGGGCGGGCCGAAATACATTCTCAGCCACCGCACGACGATAATTATTATTAACGGCGGCGGTTTGTCGTTCCAGTTCGACCTTGCCCGGCAGCGGGATGACTGAGACCGTGCCCAGGTGCTGGTGCGAGTTGTAACCTTCGTGAGTCGCATCATAATTCCGATCGGGCAGAGTGCCTTTTATATTCGCCACATAAAGCTTCCGCCGCTCAGGGTCGAAAACGATGGCCCCCGGAAACCACCCCGTGGGAATCAGACCGGCCAGCTTGGAATGTCCCCGCTGGCCCGCGGGTATCACTCCCAGCACTCGCGACCTGCCCGGATGAAACGAAATCACGGCCACGGCGTTTTGCGTGCCGTCACAGACATAGAGCGTCTTGCCCGCCGCGTCCATGGCCAGCGCATTGGGCGACGCGCCGAAAATATCCTGCGATTGCCAACTCACGGGTAAGGTTTCAACGACTTGATCGGTCGACGTGGAGATCACGCTGACGGTGTCACTGTTGGCGTTCGCGACGCAGACGTAGCGGCCGTCTGGAGTCACCAGCAATGCACAGGCGTGCAGGCCGGTCATGATTTCGGTGACCGGCTTGCCGGTGTCCAGGTCGATTACCGAAACAGAGCCTTCGCTGGCCACTCCGCGCCAATCGGTCCGCACAAACGTCCCGCGGCCCGCCGCGCCCGTCAGGCTGTTCGCATCCGGGCGGCGCCCGGCCCAGTTGCTGACGTACGCTTTGTGTCCCGCTAAGGCCGCGGCGTAAGGCACCATGCCAACATTGAACGTGCGAAGCAGCTTCCCTTCCGGCAGCTCATATTCCAACAGTCGATTTGACAGGCTTCCCACGACATAGAGACGGCGGCCATCAGTAGAGATCGCCAGGCCGGAAGGAATCTCCGCTTTACGCAGCGGCGCGTTGGCGTCCCGCAAGGAAATTGAACCGAGGCCTTGGATGCGATGGTCCGCACTCACCGCAAACACCTTGATGCTCCCTTTCACATTCGACAGATACAGTCGCGAGCCGTCCGGGGAGAAGACCAGCCCTGTGTAACTCGCTTGTTCCTCTTTATCCGGCTTAAGAATGTGGCTGGTCTCCTCCTGAGGCAAAGACTCCGGAGGGCCATTGGTGGGGAACGCGACCTTCTGCACAATCGTTTGCGTTTCAGTATCGATCACAATCACGTCACGCGTTTTACCGGAAGTGACCAGGATCCGTTTGTCAGGGCTCAGGGCGAGCACTTGCGGACGCAGGCCGTGCAGCTCGATTTGTTTACCGGCGGGTGTAATGACCTGGTTCACCGGT
>JADMIO012865507.1_pt1 | contig 120706 bp, 104 predicted proteins | sample 8958161 | NCBI WGS metagenome assembly JADMIO01 (sample SAMN16585339, study PRJNA669376) | soil metagenome | isolation source: Crop rotation soil | place: USA: Cullars Rotation, Alabama | collected 2011 | reverse complement strand
ATCAGACCGACGATACGAGTGGGACCGTGGTCCCAGACTAATAATCAGACCGACGATACGAGTGGGACCGTGGTCCCAGACTAATAATCAGACCGACGATACGAGTGGGACCGTGGTCCCAGTCTGATTATCAGACCGACGATACAAGTGGAACAGTTATGCCCGGGAATTCCTGCAGGATCGATCCGCTCGAGAAGCTTTCTAGTGGTACCAACCCAGGCAGGTAGCACAGTGCGCGCCCACTGCCTTACGGATAGCACGACGCATCTTCGCCGCAGCGTTGTTCCCACGGGCGATAGCAGCACGCCGCTTCGCATGGCTCTTCACACTGCGCTGTGCCTGATAGGTGGCGTGGTGCTGAGCACAGCGCCCACCATGAGTAGCCCAGTCCCTACAGTCGAGACACCGGGTACGCATAGGGCACCCCCCCCCCCCTTCCGGGGACACCCCCCTATCCGTCGACACCCCCCTACCTACTCACGTGAGTAGGCTGGGCGCGGCAGCGCTAGAAGCGACCGCCCGTCATGAAGTGGGCAGTGAGCCAACCCATGAAGGCCAGTAGCGCAAAGCGTCGAGCACGCACCCAACCCGAAGGCTTGCCTGTACTGCCGCTTTGCGTGGCGAACCATGACCAGACGTGTTCGCTCAGCGTGTCGCCCGGCTTCTTATTGAAGAGCGCTCGACCCTCAATGACGCCGAACGCGGCAAGCCATGCGAGCCAAGCGATTGTGTATCCGCTCATTGAGCCCCCCGACGGATTCGAACCGCCGACCCCCTGATTACGAAACAGGCGCTCTAACCGAACTGAGCTAGGGAGGCAACGCCGGTCGCTCAACCCTGGGAGAGATCAGGGGAGTGACCGGCCTGAGTGGGTAGCGCTCGACGCCGTTCCTTAGCGGTGCTTGATGCGTGGCGCGTAAACCCCTCTACCTATATGAAGGTTGTCGGCAACCTGATTCGGGGTCACAGCGAAGGGCGCCCGGGTGACGCTGTGATGAAGTGGCGTGAAGTCTGGATTACCCAATGAGAAGTCATTAGGAATGTGTGTTTCGAGTCATTCCGTCACAGCATCACTTCCCCCAGGTCAACGGCTCGCCCCGCTGTGCTGTGGTGACGGAGTCACTGTTACTTAGGCTAACTAACTAAACCGAGACAAGAGAAATGGGCCGACCGGGGGACCGGCCGACCCTTCCCGCTGCCCCAGGAAGCCCGCTGTGCGCCCGTCTCAGCGCCTAACAGGCTTCCCGGGTGTCTCGCTACGCCGCTACGTCTTCCGTGCCGTCCTGGGCGTCGTCTTCGTCGTCGTCGGTCGGCGGCTTCGCCCACGTGATCGAAGCGCGCTTCTCGATGGGCGTTCCCTGCCCCCTGCCCGTAGTCGACTTCGTGACAACGATCTTGTCTACGAAGAGCCCGACGAACACGCGCTTGTCGTCTACTGACGCGCGCCCCCACCACGACTTAGGGCCGGTCGGGTCAGCGTCGGCGTCTTCGGGGAACCATTGGTCAAGGGGAAGCTTCGGGGCTTCGGCGGCTTCAAGTTCGGCAAGCCGCTCTTCCGCCCCTTGCTGCCGGAGCGTCAGCGCTGCCTGTTGCTTCCGGAAGTGCTTCCTGCCAACGGGTCCGTCGTACGCGCCTGCCGCGCGGTCTTCGTACAGCTCTTCAAGGGCGTTCAGGGCGTCGGCGCGCTCCGCAACAAGGTTCGCCCGTTCGCCGCTCTTCTCAGGCGCCTCAGTGAGCTTGCCGAAGCGTCGGGCGGCTTCCCACAGAAGCGCCAACGTCTCTTCGTCGCCTTCGGCGTGCCTGATCTTGTTGAAGATGCGTTCCGCAACGAACTTGTCGAGTGCCGCCATGCTGACGTTGCACGTGCCTTCGTGCTGCCCAGGTGCGGACGGGTCGACCACCTTCCGGCGACGGCAGCGGTAAGAGTCCTTGATCGATTCTTCCCCGCGCTTCGAAGTCATGACGGCGCCACACTCGCAGTACAGCTTGTCCATGGCGGACAGAATGGCTTGCCCCCGGGAAAGCCCCTTGCCGCGCCCCCTGCCGTCCAACCACGCCTGAAGCTCATACCACTCAGCGGGCTCGATGATCGGTCCGCAATCAAGCTCGACCGGCCGGAGCGTGATCGGGTCGCGCTGAATGCGGTAACCCTCAATCTTCGTGGTCGGCGTGCCGTCCGGCTTCTTCTTGTAGATCACCTCAGCGGCGAAGCCCGCAATACGCGGGTCCCGAAGGATTCGCATAACGGTTGCCGGGTCCCAGGCGCTTGAAGCGGTCTTCTTCCCAATCGTCTCGCCCCGGGTCGGCACGGCGTCAGCGTCCATGCGCTTACAAAGCCCCGTGATGCTGCCCGGGTGAATGGCGGCTTGACTGCCCGGCTTGAAGGGAAGGTGTTTGTGCGTCTTGATCTCACGCCACCACCACCGGATTACGTCGGGCTCGAACTCGAAGGGTCCGGTAAGGGGAGTGGTCGAGTGCGCAAGCTTGTTGATGACGACATTGACCATTCGGCCGTTGCGCGTGATCTCCTTCGTCTCCGAAACAAGCTCGAAGCCGTAAGGCGCCTTCCCGCCGACGTACCCGCCCAATTCGCGCTGAAGGTTCTTCGTGTCGAGAATCTTCGCCGACTTCAGCGAAGATTCTTTGTGCGACGCGTCGAGCCGCATAATCAGGTGAATCAGGTCCATGACGTTTCCCTGCCGGAAGACGCCTTCCTGAGTGGAAACAATCGTCACGCCCAGGGCGAGCAATTCCGAGACAATCGGAATCGCGTCCATGACCTTCAGGCGCGAGAAGCGCGACACGTCATAGACAATGATCATGTTGAGCCGCCCGGCGCGGCATTCGTTCAGGATGCGTTCGAACTCCGGGCGCTCCGCCGTCCCGAACGCCGACGTGCCCGGCGCTTCGCTGAAATGCCCGACGAACCTGAACCGGCCCCCGTCGCGCTCGACTTCGCGCTGAAGGTCGGCCGCCTTGTCTTCGTTGGCGCTACGCTGTGTCGCTGGGCTTGCTGCGCTCGAATTCTCGCGCTCGCGCGACTGACGGTCGTAAGCACCCGCGTACGTGTCCACCCCGGTCACAACCCCTTGTGTCATGTCGGCGACCCTACGCCCCCAACTGAGAGAACTCAAAGGTTACCCCAGTTGGGGCACTACTCCCGAAAACCGCTTCTGACCTGGGAAAACGTGAAGCCCCGGGGCATCCGCTGAGGGTTGCCGCCGGGGCTTCGGTGTGTCCGTCAGTACGGGCCATAGAGGGGCGTCGTGTAACCCACCCAGGGCGATTGCTCCGGCACGGGGAAGCCGCGCCACGCCTTCGGGACGTCGCGGTGAGTTCAGGCTTTTTCATATCTCATTGCCCCCGGACGAGCGTCTGCTCCGCCATTCGCCGTCCGCCGTGCCAATCGGATCAGCCGTCCAAATGCGGGATTTTCGTTAGTCGGAGGCCAAACGGCATTGAGCGTCAGCATATCATCAGCGAGCTGAAGAAAGACAATCCCCGATCCGCTCCACGTGTTGCCCCAGCAATCAGCGCGACCTTGCCCCTCCAACGTCATCTCGTTCTCCGCTCATGAGCTCAGCCACTGGCGAGCGGCATCGCATTCTTCGCATCCCGCCTCTGGCGGATGCAGGAAGATCAACGGATCTCGGCCCAGTTGACCCAGGGCTGTCGCCACAATGTCGCGGGAGCGGATCAACCGAGCAAAGGCATGACCGACTGGACCTTCCTTCTGAAGGCTCTTCTCCTTGAGCCACCTGTCCGCCAAGGCAAAGCGCTCACAGCAGTGGTCATTCTCGAGATAATCGACGCGTACCAACTTGCCATCCTGAAGAATGGTGCAGTGTCTCGGCACCCCATAGGGAACCTTTGCCATCAACTCGGCAAGATGCAGCGTCGTGTTGGCATCGTGTCCCACGCCGAGGAGAAGTACCTGCCCATCGAGTTCATGGACACGGGCGACCGGGCTTGCAGGCGAGTGAGGTGGCAGGGGCAATGGATCAGAGATGATCTGCTCTGCCTGTGGCCCCGCTGCCGCAAAGGCAAATGGATGGGCGCTGCGCTTTACATTTGGCAGGCGCCAGAATGTGTCAGAGACAACTCCAAGGTCCGGTGTAACGGGCGACGTGGCAGGATCGAACGGCTCGTCGTCCAGACCTGACCACGAGGGCATGACGAGCGTCCCTCCCGGACCCAGCGCAGCACGCAGGGCCTCGATCAGTCCAAGTGGCCCATCTTCGAGGGGCCGGACGCTACGGAAGGAGCTGTGGACCAGCAGCACACCGCCGGGGGTAACCCCAAGGTTGAGAAGCTGACCGATGAGCTCGGCTTTTCGCCATTCGTATTGCACGACATTGCACTCCACCGCTGATGACATCAGTCGATCATAGCACGATCAACGGCACTGTTGCAAATAGTCGGTGGTGATAAACTTATCATCCCCTTTTGCTGATGGAGCTGCACATGAACCCATTCAAAGGCCGGCATTTTCAGCGTGACATCATTCTGTGGGCCGTACGCTGGTACTGCAAATACGGCATCAGTTACCGTGAGCTGCAGGTCGACGGATCTTTTCCGCTGCATAACCCTGCTTCGGGGTCATTATAGCGATTTTTTCGGTATATCCATCCTTTTTCGCACGATATACAGGATTTTGCCAAAGGGTTCGTGTAGACTTTCCTTGGTGTATCCAACGGCGTCAGCCGGGCAGGATAGGTGAAGTAGGCCCACCCGCGAGCGGGTGTTCCTTCTTCACTGTCCCTTATTCGCACCTGGCGGTGCTCAACGGGAATCCTGCTCTGCGAGGCTGGCCGGCTACCGCCGGCGTAACAGATGAGGGCAAGCGGATGGCTGATGAAACCAAGCCAACCAGGAAGGGCAGCCCACCTATCAAGGTGTACTGCCTTCCAGACGAACGAAGAGCGATTGAGGAAAAGGCGGCGGCGGCCGAGAGAGAATATTCAGGCCAGTTATGCTTTCTGGCCTGTAACAAAGGACATTAAGTAAAGACAGATAAACGTAGACTAAAACGTGGTCGCATCAGGGTGCTGGCTTTTCAAGTTCCTTAAGAATGGCCTCAATTTTCTCTATACACTCAGTTGGAACACGAGACCTGTCCAGGTTAAGCACCATTTTATCGCCCTTATACAATACTGTCGCTCCAGGAGCAAACTGATGTCGTGAGCTTAAACTAGTTCTTGATGCAGATGACGTTTTAAGCACAGAAGTTAAAAGAGTGATAACTTCTTCAGCTTCAAATATCACCCCAGCTTTTTTCTGCTCATGAAGGTTAGATGCCTGCTGCTTAAGTAATTCCTCTTTATCTGTAAAGGCTTTTTGAAGTGCATCACCTGACCGGGCAGATAGTTCACCGGGGTGAGAAAAAAGAGCAACAACTGATTTAGGCAATTTGGCGGTGTTGATACAGCGGGTAATAATCTTACGTGAAATATTTTCCGCATCAGCCAGCGCAGAAATATTTCCAGCAAATTCATTCTGCAATCGGCTTGCATAACGCTGACCACGTTCATAAGCACTTGTTGGGCGATAATCGTTACCCAATCTGGATAATGCAGCCATCTGCTCATCATCCAGCTCGCCAACCAGAACACGATAATCACTTTCGGTAAGTGCAGCAGCTTTACGACGGCGACTCCCATCGGCAATTTCTATGACACCAGATACTCTTCGACCGAACGCCGGTGTCTGTTGACCAGTCAGTAGAAAAGAAGGGATGAGATCATCCAGTGCGTCCTCAGTAAGCAGCTCCTGGTCACGTTCATTACCTGACCATACCCGAGAGGTCTTCTCAACACTATCACCCCGGAGCACTTCAAGAGTAAACTTCACATCCCGACCACATACAGGCAAAGTAATGGCATTACCGCGAGCCATTACTCCTACGCGCGCAATTAACGAATCCACCATCGGGGCAGCTGGTGTCGATAACGAAGTATCTTCAACCGGTTGAGTATTGAGCGTATGTTTTGGAATAACAGGCGCACGCTTCATTATCTAATCTCCCAGCGTGGTTTAATCAGACGATCGAAAATTTCATTGCAGACAGGTTCCCAAATAGAAAGAGCATTTCTCCAGGCACCAGTTGAAGAGCGTTGATCAATGGCCTGTTCAAAAACAGTTCTCATCCGGATCTGACCTTTACCAACTTCATCCGTTTCACGTACAACATTTTTTAGAACCATGCTTCCCCAGGCATCCCGAATTTGCTCCTCCATCCACGGGGACTGAGAGCCATTACTATTGCTGTATTTGGTAAGCAAAATACGTACATCAGGCTCGAACCCTTTAAGATCAACGTTCTTGAGCAGATCACGAAGCATATCGAAAAACTGCAGTGCGGAGGTGTAGTCAAACAACTCAGCAGGCGTGGGAACAATCAGCACATCAGCAGCACATACGACATTAATCGTGCCGATACCCAGGTTAGGCGCGCTGTCAATAACTATGACATCATAGTCATGAGCAACAGTTTCAATGGCCAGTCGGAGCATCAGGTGTGGATCGGTGGGCAGTTTACCTTCATCAAATTTGCCCATTAACTCAGTTTCAATACGGTGCAGAGCCAGACAGGAAGGAATAATGTCAAGCCCCGGCCAGCAAGTGGGCTTTATTGCATAAGTGACATCGTCCTTTTCCCCAAGATAGAAAGGCAGGAGAGTGTCTTCTGCATGAATATGAAGATCTGGTACCCATCCGTGATACATTGAGGCTGTTCCCTGGGGGTCGTTACCTTCCACGAGCAAAACACGTAGCCCCTTCAGAGCCAGATCCTGAGCAAGATGAACAGAAACTGAGGTTTTGTAAACGCCTCCTTTATGGGCAGCAACCCCGATCACCGGTGGAAATACGTCTTCAGCACGTCGCAATCGCGTACCAAACACATCACGCATATGATTAATTTGTTCAATTGTATAACCAACACGTTGCTCAACCCGTCCTCGAATTTCCATATCCGGGTGCGGTAGTCGCCCTGCTTTCTCGGCATCTCTGATAGCCTGAGAAGAAACCCCAACTAAATCCGCTGCTTCACCTATTCTCCAGCGCCGGGTTATTTTCCTCGCTTCCGGGCTGTCATCATTAAACTGTGCAATGGCGATAGCCTTCGTCATTTCATGACCAGCGTTTATGCACTGGTTAAGTGTTTCCATGAGTTTCATTCTGAACATCCTTTAATCATTGCTTTGCGTTTTTTTATTAAATCTTGCAATTTACTGCAAAGCAACAACAAAATCGCAAAGTCATCAAAAAACCGCAAAGTTGTTTAAAATAAGAGCAACACTACAAAAGGAGATAAGAAGAGCACATACCTCAGTCACTTATTATCACTAGCGCTCGCCGCAGCCGTGTAACCGAGCATAGCGAGCGAACTGGCGAGGAAGCAAAGAAGAACTGTTCTGTCAGATAGCTCTTACGCTCAGCGCAAGAAGAAATATCCACCGTGGGAAAAACTCCAGGTAGAGGTACACACGCGGATAGCCAATTCAGAGTAATAAACTGTGATAATCAACCCTCATCAATGATGACGAACTAACCCCCGATATCAAGTCACATGACGAAGGGAAAGAGAAGGAAATCAACTGTGACAAACTGCCCTCAAATTTGGCTTCCTTAAAAATTACAGTTCAAAAAGTATGAGAAAATCCATGCAGGCTGAAGGAAACAGCAAAACTGTGACAAATTACCCTCAGTAGGTCAGAACAAATGTGACGAACCACCCTCAAATCTGTGACAGATAACCCTCAGACTATCCTGTCGTCATGGAAGTGATATCGCGGAAGGAAAATACGATATGAGTCGTCTGGCGGCCTTTCTTTTTCTCAATGTATGAGAGGCGCATTGGAGTTCTGCTGTTGATCTCATTAACACAGACCTGCAGGAAGCGGCGGCGGAAGTCAGGCATACGCTGGTAACTTTGAGGCAGCTGGTAACGCTCTATGATCCAGTCGATTTTCAGAGAGACGATGCCTGAGCCATCCGGCTTACGATACTGACACAGGGATTCGTATAAACGCATGGCATACGGATTGGTGATTTCTTTTGTTTCACTAAGCCGAAACTGCGTAAACCGGTTCTGTAACCCGATAAAGAAGGGAATGAGATATGGGTTGATATGTACACTGTAAAGCCCTCTGGATGGACTGTGCGCACGTTTGATAAACCAAGGAAAAGATTCATAGCCTTTTTCATCGCCGGCATCCTCTTCAGGGCGATAAAAAACCACTTCCTTCCCCGCGAAACTCTTCAATGCCTGCCGTATATCCTTACTGGCTTCCGCAGAGGTCAATCCGAATATTTCAGCATATTTAGCAACATGGATCTCGCAGATACCGTCATGTTCCTGTAGGGTGCCATCAGATTTTCTGATCTGGTCAACGAACAGATACAGCATACGTTTTTGATCCCGGGAGAGACTATATGCCGCCTCAGTGAGGTCGTTTGACTGGACGATTCGCGGGCTATTTTTACGTTTCTTGTGATTGATAACCGCTGTTTCCGCCATGACAGATCCATGTGAAGTGTGACAAGTTTTTAGATTGTCACACTAAATAAAAAAGAGTCAATAAGCAGGGATAACTTTGTGAAAAAACAGCTTCTTCTGAGGGCAATTTGTCACAGGGTTAAGGGCAATTTGTCACAGACAGGACTGTCATTTGAGGGTGATTTGTCACACTGAAAGGGCAATTTGTCACAACACCTTCTCTAGAACCAGCATGGATAAAGGCCTACAAGGCGCTCTAAAAAAGAAGATCTAAAAACTATAAAAAAAATAATTATAAAAATATCCCCGTGGATAAGTGGATAACCCCAAGGGAAGTTTTTTCAGGCATCGTGTGTAAGCAGAATATATAAGTGCTGTTCCCTGGTGCTTCCTCGCTCACTCGACCGGGAGGGTTCGAGAAGGGGGGGCACCCCCCTTCGGCGTGCGCGGTCACGCGCACAGGGCGCAGCCCTGGTTAAAAACAAGGTTTATAAATATTGGTTTAAAAGCAGGTTAAAAGACAGGTTAGCGGTGGCCGAAAAACGGGCGGAAACCCTTGCAAATGCTGGATTTTCTGCCTGTGGACAGCCCCTCAAATGTCAATAGGTGCGCCCCTCATCTGTCAGCACTCTGCCCCTCAAGTGTCAAGGATCGCGCCCCTCATCTGTCAGTAGTCGCGCCCCTCAAGTGTCAATACCGCAGGGCACTTATCCCCAGGCTTGTCCACATCATCTGTGGGAAACTCGCGTAAAATCAGGCGTTTTCGCCGATTTGCGAGGCTGGCCAGCTCCACGTCGCCGGCCGAAATCGAGCCTGCCCCTCATCTGTCAACGCCGCGCCGGGTGAGTCGGCCCCTCAAGTGTCAACGTCCGCCCCTCATCTGTCAGTGAGGGCCAAGTTTTCCGCGAGGTATCCACAACGCCGGCGGCCGGCCGCGGTGTCTCGCACACGGCTTCGACGGCGTTTCTGGCGCGTTTGCAGGGCCATAGACGGCCGCCAGCCCAGCGGCGAGGGCAACCAGCCGAGGGCTTCGCCCTGTCGCTCGACTGCGGCGAGCACTACTGGCTGTAAAAGGACAGACCACATCATGGTTCTGTGTTCATTAGGTTGTTCTGTCCATTGCTGACATAATCCGCTCCACTTCAACGTAACACCGCACGAAGATTTCTATTGTTCCTGAAGGCATATTCAAATCGTTTTCGTTACCGCTTGCAGGCATCATGACAGAACACTACTTCCTATAAACGCTACACAGGCTCCTGAGATTAATAATGCGGATCTCTACGATAATGGGAGATTTTCCCGACTGTTTCGTTCGCTTCTCAGTGGATAACAGCCAGCTTCTCTGTTTAACAGACAAAAACAGCATATCCACTCAGTTCCACATTTCCATATAAAGGCCAAGGCATTTATTCTCAGGATAATTGTTTCAGCATCGCAACCGCATCAGACTCCGGCATCGCAAACTGCACCCGGTGCCGGGCAGCCACATCCAGCGCAAAAACCTTCGTGTAGACTTCCGTTGAACTGATGGACTTATGTCCCATCAGGCTTTGCAGAACTTTCAGCGGTATACCGGCATACAGCATGTGCATCGCATAGGAATGGCGGAACGTATGTGGTGTGACCGGAACAGAGAACGTCACACCGTCAGCAGCAGCGGCGGCAACCGCCTCCCCAATCCAGGTCCTGACCGTTCTGTCCGTCACTTCCCAGATCCGCGCTTTCTCTGTCCTTCCTGTGCGACGGTTACGCCGCTCCATGAGCTTATCGGGTCCACTCGCGAACGCAGAAAGGCCCACCCGAAGGTGAGCCAGTGTGATTACATTTGCGGCCTAACTGTGGCCAGTCCAGTTACGCTGGAGTCACTAGTATTTAGGTGACACTATAGAAGCGGCCGCGACAACTTGTCCACGTGGAATTCTAAGCTTAGGATCCCAATGTGCTGGAAAGCACATCGCGCGGGTCTTTGCGTAGTCGTGCTTGTGCGAGAGTTTTGGCGCGCCGGATCCATTTGCGAAACTCGTCTGACTGCTTGCGATCGACTTGCGACTTGCTCTCGGTGATGGCGCCGGTGCTGTAGAGCGTGGCTTTGAGTTCCCACGATTGGTTCAACTGCTGCACCCACAAACTCGACGCCATGCACTGCGGACCGGCAGGATGATCCGGTGCGAGTTCGATCATCTTTTGAAAACGAGCGCGCGCGGTTTCGTAGTCGAGGTTGTAAAGCGCGTTGTAACCTTCGGCGCGAAGAGTGTCGAGACTTTGGCCCACGGCGGTTATGGTCCAAAGGATCGCGATCGCGATTGAGCCAACGATCTTCATAAATAGGATCTACAGGATATGTGCAATGAACGACGCGTTGTCGTGACACTTATCTAACTGCCACATCACTGCCGTCAACTTACTTACATTACGCTCTACACTCGCGGATCATGCCGCGTCGTCCTCAAATCTACTATCTGAGCCGCACCATCATATGCCTCACGGTACTGCTCTCACTAGGCACGCTCTTCATTCCTCTTTCGAGTCCCCTGCTGATGCCTGTGGACATTGGGTTGCGCACCTATTTGATCTTCATCGGCACGGTGATGGCCCATGAGAGCGTGCATGGTCATCTCGGTCGCACGAGGGCCGCGAACTTCTGGTGGGGACGCGTCGCGTTGCTACCGAGCATGGTGCCATTCACAAACTTTCGCAAGACGCACCAGTTGCACCACGCGCATACAAATATTCCCGAGCTCGATCCGGATCACTTCATGAAGTCGCGCAACTTCTTCGAACTGGTCCTGCGTGCGCTCGCGATGCCGCATCATTGGTTTCTCTGGCTTCGCAAACGCCGCCGCATCAAACGAAGCGATGTGGTCGAGTTGCTGTTCAACTATCTCGGAATTGCTCTCGTGTATGCAGTGGTGCTTGCGGTCGTTGGTCCAACACGACTGCTCTGGGGAATGGTACCACCGCTCGCACTCGTGTCGGTGCTGCTTTGGTATCCGTTTGCGGTGCAGACACACGAGGGGTTTTCGACCGGTTCGGCAGTTTCGCGTTCGCACAACTACTACGGGCGGTTCATGTACTGGTTCTCGCTGGGGCTTTCGATGCATCGCGTGCACCACCAGCAACCGAAGTTGTCATGGATCGAGTTGCGTCCGTTCGTCGTGCCGGTTCCGCGCGGGCTGTCGCGCTGGCTGCCGCAACGCGACATTCAACTGTAATGAAACGCTCGCTGCTGGATCGCGCGTTCTATCTGCTTGATAGCGCGCGTTCGCCGCAGGACTTCACCGTCATCTTCGATTTGCGTGATGCGCCTGATGTCGAGCGTCTCAATGCGGGCGCGAGAAGCGCAATGAATCGGTTTCCGACTTCTGCGGCGTGGAATAAAAATCGAGACTTCAAGCTCGATATTTCCGAAACTGAATCGGCGATTGAACGCTTCATCGACAAGCGTTTCGACTTACGACGTGAACCGCCAGTCAAGCAACTGGTGGTGCTCAATGGCTCGGGTGTTCGCTTAGCTACTCGGTTTCATCACGCCGCTGCGGATGGGTTGAGCGCTGTGCTCTGGTTGGGCCATCAGCTCAACGTTGCTTACGGCATTGAAACGCCTCAACTCGACCGTGGTCAATTCAATTGTTTGACGTTGCGACAATCATCACAGTCCGTGCGCCGCAGTCAATTCGCATTTGAAGGCGCTTCAGACGCGTTACGCACGTCACACTCGAAGCGCTCCGGATCACGACGTTGGTCCACGATCTCTTTCCCCTCGTTGCAAAAGTTCTGTCGCCGCGCCGGTGGATTCACCTACCACGATCTCCTCGCCACCTGCACCCTGGAAGTTTTCAGGCAATGGAACGGTTACGGGGCCAAAATTGGGCTTTGGGTGCCGATGAATGTGCGACGGGAATCGCGTGAGGGGTTTGGGAATGGGACGAGTCGCATTCGTGTCTATGCGAGTTATGACGACGGAATTTCCTTAGTCGAGAAATGTCGCGCGTTGAGGCGACAGGTTGCGTGGAGCACGAAGCACGGTGAATGGGTCGTGCCTGAAGATCGGTGGTTCGCACGTCTGCCTGACTCAATCGCCCGCCCACTGCTTCGCGGCTACCTGCAACTCCCGAGTGTCGACATGGCCACGGCCGTGTTCACGCATGTCGCGATTGCCGGCGAAGCATTCAAGCACGTCGAGCGCATCGAATGCGTCGGTCTATTGCACACCCGGCAAAACCTCGCGATAAACGCGGCCACTCACTCCGGTCACACATGGCTAACATTTACCTACGATCCAGCGCTGCTAACCGCCGATGACATAAAGCAACTCACGCAACTCTACCTAGAACAGATAGCTCAAGCATCATGAACGACTTACTACGCTACGTCATCGGTTCGATCATAAAGCTCCTCGGGTTAATCGGCTCCGTCTGGCAACACATACAAATATTCACGTATCACTCAAATCAAAAGCGACTGAAGCGCAAGTACGACATCCACCCCGACACGCCGCTGACATCGTACGGGCCGGAAATCGAGCAGTCGATCCGCAACGCAGCACGCAAACACGGCCCCAACGCGAGATTCGCAACCACGTCCGGCTCGACCGGCAACCCCAAAGAGCTCCTGTACACAGGCCGTCGACTATTCGGCCTAAAACTCACTTTCAGCAACATGTTCGCTCGAGCGTGCTACGCGTTTCGAATCCAACGCACGTCACTCTACGTCTTCAGTTCTTTTGAAGTAGACACCTCACTCACTTCCCTGCTGCTCGACGAACACAAGCTGCCGAATTACCTGTCGACACTACAAGCACCTTATCGAGTCCAACATCACCCCGCGATTCGCTCACTCGTTTCAAAATACGGCGGGACTGCTGTGCGCCTGTGGTTGTTGACGATTTCAAACCCCGGCGTACTCTACAGCACCAACCCTTCCACGATCTCAACGTTTCTCGACGAACTCGCACGCGATTGGCCACACAGTTCAAGTCTCATCAAAGACTGGTGTAACGATCCCTCATCGTTCACTGCCGCTGTCCACAAGATTTGCAACCGGTTGAAATCACGTGGCCACATACAACGTCTAAAACAAATCGCGCTATGCAATGGTCCAATGCCTCTGGCATCCTGCGCGCCCGCAGTCACGGCGTACATCTGCTGGACCGGCGGCTACGTGCAGCCATTTCTCGATCGACTCGCCACACACCTGCCATCACCGCGATACACGTTGATTCCGATGTACTCAATGTCGACGGAAACAATCGAGACGCTCCCATATTTTCACAAACAGAAACCTGCATTCCTTCCGATAGCACGAGGCGTCGTTTATGAATTCCTCACAACTGACGGTACCCTGATCGACACCGATCAACTCGAGCCCGGGCACCTCTACGAAATGATTATCAGCGATGCTTACGGCCTCAAACGTTATCGAACCGACGATCTGTTTCGCTGCGAAAGAAAGATCCATAGCCTCCCGGATCTCACATTTGTACGGCGGCGCACGCTCGAGTATTCCTTCACCGGCGAGAAGCTAACCGGCGAACAGCTCAGCACAGTCTTCAACCAACTACGCGCGATGTATCCCGCACTCCTAACAAACCGCTTCCTTACGTGCGTGCCATCACAACCACCACACTACAAACTGCTGCTGATCGGTGACTTATGTCCGGGCGACGATACTCTCGCAGCTTCCTGCGACGCGCTGCTCTGCGAAATCAACTGCGAGTACCACGCCAAGCGGTCCAGCGGGCGTCTTGGACCAGTCGAAGTCGTGAACATCAAACTCAACGATTTCGTCCAAACAAACCCGGCGTGGGAAACGCAGTTCAAATTCCTGCCACTCATCCGCGACCCTGTCCTTATTTGATTTACAACTCGCGGGCGCATGTCTGATAAAAATACGCCGCTCAACGCGTAAGTCTTGAGAACACGTTTGGCCTGCCGCTTGCTAAACATAAACGCAAACCGATGCTTTCGGCGGGAGCAAGTACTCAAGGAGGGGGCATGAAGGACGAACAAGTCAGGGAACTCTTGTACCAGGCACTTGAAACCGAGATCGGAGGCGTTCAGGTTTACACGACCGCTATTCGTTGCGTGGAAAATGAAGACCTGAAAGAAGAGTGGGAAGAATACCTCGAACAAACGAAGAACCACGTGACGATCGTGGAAGACATACTGACAAAGCTGGACCTGGATCCAAACGAGGAGACTCCGGGCCGTAAAGTTGTGCGCACGATTGGTGAAGCGTTGGTCGAATCGATGGAGATGGCATTGGCGGAAGGTAAACCGGGAGCCGCGCAGTTGGTGGCTTGCGAAGCTGTCGTTCTGGCTGAAACAAAGGATCATCAGAACTGGCATTTGATTGGCGAAGTGGTGAAGAACGTTAAGGGCGAAGTAGCGAAGGTTCTCAAGGAAGCACACGAACAAGTCGAGGACGAAGAGGACGAGCACCTTTATCACACGAAGGGCTGGTGTCGCGAACTCTGGATCCAGTCACTCGGCATGAAGGCTGTGCTACCGCCACCGGAAGAAGTAAAACAGGTGGAGACTGCCATCGGCGCTGCGCGGGCGGAACAAGCGCGGACGAAGATGGCTTCGAAATAGTTTTGCCGGCGGGTCGGATCGAGGCGTTGGGTTCGCTTTGATTTTGGGGGCAACGAAGAGAGGCGAGTAGTTGTATCACTCGCCTCTTTTCGTGTTTCGGGTAGGAGTTTCACGCAAAGGCGCAAGGGCAGACGCAAAGTCGCCAAGAAGAATTTTTTCTTTGCGTCTTTGCGTCCTCCTTTGCGCCTTTGCGTGAAATCCATGTTATTTTTTGGAACTCACGGCGGAGTCGCGAGTGACACTGCACAGTAAAACCGGCTCTCCCGATCTTACATCCTTACTTGAAGGAGAGTTTCCCATGTTTATCCGAACGATTCTGTTGGCAACACTGGTATTGATCTGCGCCGGCACGGCGTTGGCTCAAAGACCGGGGCCGCAGTTCTGGCGCAAGGTGACTTGTGAGCCGTTCGAGCCCAGAACCAAACTCGAAGAGCTCGAAGATGCCCGCGGCTTAATCATTAAAGGCTTTACACGAATCACTACGGTTGATGTGCGCGGTGTTCGCATTGACGCGATAGAGATGCGAGATCCGCGAAGCGTCAACGGCGGCTTTATCACAGCTAAAGGGCTCGTGGTCGTGTTGCGCGAAGGTGGCGAGCGGCCAGATGAGGATCGTGCTTTTGTCGACTATGACGAGATTGAATATCTACTCAATGCAATTGATGTTATCTCGCGCGTTGACGAAACCGCGACGAAGCTACCAGGCTTTGAGGCGCGATACAGATCCCGCGGCGATCTCGAGATCAGTGTCTTCCGTCAAACGCGCAGTGGCACTGCGGTATCGATGAGAACCGGCATTTGCGATTACGCCACTGTGAATATGACACTCGACGATCTCGCCAAAATCAAGGCCATGATCCAGGAAGCCAAGACACGCCTCGACGAGAGCAAATAATTAATCGACCACGCGCACGCGCGTCTCAGCGCCATTCGTGCGAATCTCCGGCACATACATCGCATGGCCCAGCACCGGCAAAGCGTGAAACGCACCCGGTGCTTCGGCCCTCATCTCGTAACTGAGTTGCCAGAATCCTTCCGGAAGCTTGTCAATAAACAAAGCCACTTTTCGATCGCGAAGCTCCTGGTACACCCAGCGCGTGCGCCCGGTGAAACCGCCATCTGCTTTGAGCTCGCGAACGTAAAGACTCTCGCCACTGCGAATCTGCACCGCTTCGAGTCCAGCCGGTTTCAGGTCTTCGAATAGCAGGTACTCGTAGTTGTTCTTGGCTTCAACTGTCAGCACGACTTCAACTCGATCGCCGCTCTTCACCGTTTCACCATCATTCAGCGGCACCCGCTCCGAAACGATTCCCTTCAGCAGCGTAGGATGATTCACGAGTTTGAAATACTGGCGCCGCACGAAGATCTCGTTGCCCGCAGGTTTCAGAGGCTCTTCCAAACTGAAAAACTCCGACTCGGCAGAAAAGTAAATTGGACCACTGCCACTGCTTCGCACAATGCTGATGTCATTCTGCCCGTCGCGTAGCAGTTCGCGTGAGACGGCAAACTTGCTCGGCGCGCTGAGCGCGTCGTCAGCCGTGAGTTGTTTAGTTGCCACCGGCGTTCCGTTGACTACGAGTTGATAACTCATCGACGGTTGGACTTCGCCACTGACTTTCAAATAGTCGTTGAGCGTTAGAACAACAATCGCCGTGTCGCGCGTATTACTCCACTGCGCGCCGCGGCGATTCTTGACCAACCAGTTTGTCACTGGCTCGACGAGCTTGTTCTGGGGATCGATAGCGAGCAAAGCACGCAGTGCGAATGACGTCGCTTCAACGCCACCGTCCGACCAGCGCCAGTAAACTCCATCCTCGCCCCAATGCGCGGTGCCGATGACTGACCGATCCGAACTCTGCGCGCCACTCTGCACGATAGACGTGTCGGGCCGCGTGTCGATCTTCACGCCATTTTCGAGATTGGCGACGAGCGTCTTCGCCTGATCGTTATAACCGTAGTTATGCGCCGCGAGTGCCAGCAACGCACGCGTGTAAGCGTTCAGCTTGTCGCGGTTGTTCCAGAGATTCGTAAACGCAGTCTGCTGAAACTTGCTAGCTTCAGTTTGCTTGCGCATCGCGTGGTACACCGAGAGCGAATGAAGCATCCACGATTGTGCGTCGTAGCTCGTCTCTTCTTCAACGAGCTCCTTATCGAGATATGCAGCCGCGCGTTCCATGACGTCTGGCTTCACGTCGATACCGGCCTGTCGGCCGAGACTCATGCCCCAGAGCACGTAAGCGGTCATGAAGTGATCGCTCTCGCCCTGCTTCCACCAACCCCAACCGCCGTCTGGATGTTGAAAGTCGTAAAGACGTTCCAAGCCCTGCTTCGTGATCTTATCGAGCTTCTCGAGATCTCTGCGGCCGTCCGGATGAGTGGCAGTCGCACTCGACTCTTCGATGCCGCCAAAGATCTTGTGCATCGCGGTTTCAGGCTTGAGCTTAAGATCGTGCAACGTTTTTGCAGTGATCACGGCGGGCAGAAAACGGCTCATCGTCTGTTCGGTGCAGCCGTATGGATAGTTGACCAGATACGGAAGCGCATCGAGCATCGTGGTAGCCATGCTCGGCGCGATCTGCACCGTCAGTTTGGTTGAATCAGCGCGCCGTTCTTTCGGAATGTCGAGTTTGATCGAGACGCTATCGCCGCGCATCTTGCCCGAGCGCGAAATGAACTTCTCGATACCATGCTCGAAGATCGTGAAGGTCTTTTCCATCGCATCGGCATACTGGCCTCCACGCGCTTCGACCTTCAACTTCGCTTCGCTCGCATGAGTCACTGCAACGAGCCAATCGACTCGCGTCTCGCTGTTGGCCTTAACTTCAACCAGCGACTGAGCGCCAGTCACAGGCTTACCGTCAACGAGCAGACCCGTGACTGACAAACCTTCCGCATTCAGCGCGGGCATAACGCTCATCGCTTCGTCGGTGTTGTTGTTGATAACACCCGACACAGTCACCTGATCGCCAACGACGAAGAAGCGTGGCGCCTGCAAACGAACGATCAACGGTTGCTTCGTGCGTGTCGACGAGTTTCCGATACCGAACTGATTGCCCGCGGTCGCGACGCGTGCAGTTGCGGACCACGTCGTCAGCGAGTCCGGGTACGTTACTTTCACGGTCGCAGTGCCGTCGGCGTCAGTCTTCACATCAGGCAACCAGAGAATGGTCGAGCGAAAGTCGCTGCGCACTTGCACAGCCGGTTCCTGCTCTTCTTGTTTGAACTTATCCACCGCAGCTTTGTTCATGGGCGGAGGAGCATTCCTGCCATACTCCGCTGCTGCAACCCCTGGCGCTAATGTAGCTAGCGACCTCGCATCTTTCCGCCTTACGCCATCGGCCGCCACCATGTCATAGAATTTGCCGCCGACGCCGCTTACACCGCCGTTGATGCTGATCTGTTGTTGTCCCCTTTCAGAGACCCTTAGCTCGTCCTCCTCGTTGTCGGCAAGCTCTCTTCGATCGCGCAACTGCCCTGGCGCAACTTCAACCAACTGCGCAAAAGTTTTCTGGTCCAACGTGCTCTGCGTTTGCACACCATGCGCGCGTTTGTGTCCGTAGTAAAATTGCCGCGGGTCACCGGCATAGTCCTGCTGAATGTACTGCACTGACTCATCGATCAATCCCAACGCAATCTCCGCCGCAACGGGACGACCATTGGCGTCCTTCGCACTGATTGCAAGCGTGCCTTCGTCGTGAGGCTTGTATTGCTCGCGATCGGCTTTCACTGCGACAGAAAGAAATCGTTCAACCGGTGGCACGACTACCTGCTTCGTATCGGAATACCAATTCGCATCGCTGACCATTACCGCGCTGAGAAAAATGTTCGGAACATACTTCTCCTCGATCGGCAACTCGATCAGTTTGGTAGTGCCTTCAACATGGACCACCTTGTAACTAAACAGATCTTCACCTTCGACGCTGAAGAGCACGTAGCGATCGTTCGTGGGAACCGTGATCATCACGGGCGCCGTCTGACCGGCGCGGAAAGTGTCCTTGTCGACAACGATCTGAAGACCATCGGGATGGTATCGCAGATCAGTCGTCGCATTAGTGGCAACAAAAACGTTGGTTTCGGCTTTAACCGGCGGCAGGAATCGATCGCGCTTCGGATCAACGCCCTGGCTGCTCTGCCAGGCGACGCGATAATACCCTTCGCGCTCAGGAGTGAAATTGAATTGGACCGCACCGTCGCTATCAGTTTTTACTGTCTGCGTGAGCACGTCGTCGTGCTGATAACCAAGAAACTTCAAACGCCAGGGCCGCAGTCCTTTGGCTGGCAACGGTGGAAACTGTTGTGAACGTTGTCGCAGTTGTCGCAACTCTTCGCCCTGCACTTCGCGCCCGCGCGGATCGATCCAAACTTCCCACCAGTAATCACGTGTGACTTTTACTGTGCCTTCCGTCTGGACCGGTTGCTCGTTCGCGTCAAGCGCCTTGATGTCGACTGTGACTTTTTCCCTGGGGTGATAAATATTTCGTTCCGGACGCGGATAGACGTAATAACGCTGGCGCGTGACGCGCACGCGATCGCTGGCGACGATCTCGCGTCGTGACGAATCGACGACGCGCGCTTCGACACGATACTCGTAGTCCTGGTTGTAATTTTCGCGCGGCGTGTCGAAGGTCAGTGTCGCTTTTCCACTCGCGTCTGTGTTGATCGTTTCGCGCTTAACGACAGTTCCCTGACCGCGGCCGTAGTAGTTGTAACGCTGCTGCTCAAAGTCGTCGTAATACCACGCGTAATCGCGATGTGGGTACCAGTAGTGATAGAACGGAAGCTGGTAAACAACCGCTTCGACTGAAGCACTGCTGACTGGACCACCGAAGTAGTAGTCAGCCTGAATCTCGATTTCAACTTTCTCGCCGAGACGAAACGCTTTCTTTTTGCCCGCCTCTTCGGGAGTCTTCACCTGAACTTTAAACTCGGGCAGCTTGTACTCTTCGAGACGAAAGAGCCTCGCGTTACCGATGTTGTTCTTGCGTCCCTGATCCCAGAAGTAAACAGTGTATTCACCGAGCGGCAACTGTTCGCCGAGTTCGAGCGATCCCCAGGCGCTGCCGAACTCGTTCAGCGTTGACGTGCCTTCCGTGACTTTGGTGCCGCGCGGATCGTTGATCTGATACTCAACAATTGTGTGCGCGGGAGTTGAGTAGGCCCCGTTTCTTGACTGCCTCGCGATGAACTTCCACTGCATCGTTTCTTTCGGGCGATAAGCCGGGCGATCGGTGAACGCGTAAATGCGCCAGCCGTCGTTTTCGGAGTAGCGCGAGGAATAGCCGGAAGCAAACGATTGCCTGTCGTTGCTCGCAGCAGTGGCGAAGAGGGTGTGATTTTCGGAGTTGGTTCTCAACGCAAAGCGAGCGAGTCCGTCAGCGTCAGTTGTTTGACGCAGGCGACGCCAGCGCGTCCTGTTGTTGACGTAGTAACTTTCCCAAAGCGCAATCGACGCGTTCGCGATCGGAGCGCCGCTCATCGCATCAGTGAAAAAGACGAGTGCCTGACTACCTGCCGATTTAAGTATCAGCGTCGTATCAGAGACGAGAATCATTTCGCGTGCTGTAAGCGAACCACTCTTCGCTTCGAGCAGGTAAGCACCAACCGGCAACTTGCCGTCGATGCGCGTCTGTTCGCTGAACTGCTCATGCGCAGGTTCATCTTTTATGTTCTTGGACCATGACTTGACGGGAGTACGACCGGCGGTCGGAATTCTCTGTATCCACGGCGCTGACTCGCCTTCGCCTTCCTCGAGGTCTTCCTCCTTGATGAAACGCACGTCGCGAGTCATGTCGAACTTGTAGATGTTGAAGTTGACGGTGCGAACATTGCGCGCATTAAGCGAGAACTGGATTTCTGAATCAGGTAGAAAAATATTCGAGACGGCTATGGAGAGTGTTGGCTCGGTGATCGCTTTAATCTGATCTCGTGCCTGATCGTAATAACGCGTCTCGCCCTTGGTGAACTCTCTTGTGAGACGTCGATACAGTTCCAGGGCTTTTACGTAGTCGGGATGTTCCTGCAACTGGCCATCTTCAAGCTGTTGAATCGTGCCGGAGTTGTTCATCCACTCGGCGTAGTAGAAGAGCGCATCGTCGTACCAGGGCGATTGCTTGCCGGCCTTGAGTGCGTCTTCGAACTCGTCAGGCACGCGATAACGCGCGTAATAGTCACCGCCGGCATAGCGCATCGTCATCGCGAGGAGAAAGTTGAGATGTGATTTTTCGTTAGCGGAAGTGCTGATCTTGAGCGCGTTTTCGAGCACGTCGAGGGGAATGTAGTTGCCGTAGTAAGTGTAAAAGTAATACGCCTCCGCGTTTCGCGGTTCCGCGGCCTTGAAGACGATCTTGAGATAACGATCCCGCGCGCGTTCGATGTCGCGTTGTCCAGCCCACCAGTCGAGTGCTGGTTGGTAGTGAGACCATGCCATGCCCCAGTTCATCTGACCCGTTCGCCAGAAAAAGTCGCCCAGTGATTCGTGAGCTTCGGCCCAGATGATGTCGTGGTCCTTATCTGCGACACGAATTAGCTCTTCGAGTTGCTTCTGGGCTTGTTCGAAGCGCGTTGTGTCGGAAGTTTGGGTTCCGGCTTGAGCACGCCATGCTGTGTCGGCGAGGCGAAACTCAACCCAACGAACTTCGGACGCGCTCAACTTGCTTTTGTCGACTTTGGAATAGAGTTCGTTGGCGCGAGCGTACGAGCCCTGGGCGTATTGGGTTTCCGCGTCGCTGCGCAGTTGCGAATAGTCGGATTGTTGTGCGACTGCGTTGAGTAGCAGGAAAGCAAAGGCTGCGGTGGAAAGGATAATGGTTTTCATAGCCGGGTCCTTGGGTTGAGATCGGGAGACGAGGTTGGACTGCAAGCCATTAGACCTCACATTGCCCCTCGCAGTTGCCTAACCCGTTTACAAGAACGTGGAAGTTGTCGAGACTTGCGTGGTCGCGGATAACACGGAATGAAATCCGGATTTTTTCCGTGTTATCCGCGGTTACCTACTCATTCGAAAGCAGAAACACCGCGAATGATGCGAGCCAGTGTTCGCCGGCGTAGTCGCCGCTGGCGACGTGAGCGAGGGCAGCGGACGCGTGTTTGTCTGCCGAAACGGAAAGGACCTTACGTGCTGGATCAGCTTCAGGCAGCGCCCGCGCGATGCTTCGCATACACCACGCACGACTTAGATTCAGACCATCAAGATGAACCAGCTTCGGGTCCGTGCGGTCAGTGACGATCGCAGGTTGTAACAACGCCGCGGAATTACCTTTCGCAACTCCCGGCAAAAACCGATGGAACCACGTCGCAAACTCCTGCGGCTTCATCACACGCCGCATCAAGTCAGCCTCCATCAGCGCCGCGGAAAAGAAATCTTCCCCACCCGGCTCCCACGCACCCGGATAGTCAGCATCACCCGCGAAATAAGTCCGGCTTCGTTCGTCTAGTAACGACTCCAGCTCACTGTCACCAACTGCCTTCGCGTAGTCGAGCGCGAATGCGAGACCAAACGCAGTGTTGGGATGCACACCTGTCCTGATCGGATAAGTCTGCTTCGGAAGAAACGTGCGATACGAGTTGCTCAACGTTTCAGCAAGTGGTTGCAGATTCTTGGACCATTGCTTTCCATCGGCGTCGTCCCACGAATGCAGCTCCTCCGCAAGCTTCAGCGCCCACGCCCAACCGTAAGTACGCTCGAACGACTGGCGATTCGGCTGCTTCATGTAAGCTACTTCCTGCTGAATGTTCTCCGCCGTTAGATTCGCATTCAACGCCTCTCGTATCTGCGCCGATTCCGGCAAATTCGGAAACGTCTTCAACAAACGCACCAGCATCCAGTGACCATGCACGGATGAATGCCAGTCGTAACAACCATAGAAAGACGGATGCAAAACCTTCGGTCCCTTAACTTCGCTCTCGTTGTTGATGACGTGCTCTGGTTTATTCGGAAACTCGCGAGTCACACACTTCAGCGCGAGCGCGGCGAAGTGTGATGCTTGCTTTTCAGTGAGAGTCATTTGGGCTTGGGTCGTGATGGCTAAGAACAGGCAGACGAAGAAGGCTTTCATAGTTTCATTGGCTCAATAACGGTGGGATGGTCTACCGATGTGAATGTGTGGCCCGGTTGCGGTGCCCGGAATCGCGGAGCGGAACGCCGAATAAGGAATTCCGTTTCTTTGTAGATAGTCGAGCAGGGCGCGACCTTCGACACCGTCAGGATGAAGTTGAATATCCATTGCGTTGCGATGGTCCAAGTGCCAGCGATCGTGAATCGCTCCTTGTCCGAAGACGGCGATGGGAAGCTGCTTATGGAACGTGTCGGAAAAGAATCGTTGAATCTTCCCGGCGTCGCTCAGATTCCAACCGCCGGAGCCGGTGTAACGTGTGAAAGCAGAAGTTCGAATCAACGTCCGCTTGGCCAGGGCCAGGTTCTTCGCGATCTCCTCGTCGGCTGCTGTTTCCACGAGTACGCCGGCGATCTGAGCGTCAGCGGTGGTCATCTGGCGACGAGTTTCTTCGACTTTTTGTTTCTCGAGTGCGAGCGTGTGCTCGGCATCTTCAACCTGGGCTCTTGCGATCAAACCTTCAGCGAGCAGTTTCTTCGACAACGTAACTTTCTCTTCCGCTTTTTTAACGTTGCCTTCGTAAATCGCGAGCAGCTTCTCGAGACTCGTTTTGTATTCGTTGGTAGCCTTGACGTATTCCTCGCGAAGTTTTGTTAATTCACTCTGCTGCTCCTGCTTCGGCGCAGTCTTCTTCTTCGTCTTCCGCTGCGCAGAGACGTCACCCGCCACCAGCAGCAATACCAACATCCATACATAAAGCTTCCTGGTCATGTCCCTTTTTGTGGCTGACTCTGATATTCGCAATTCACTTCACCACCAATCAGAATAGCAACTCCACTGAGATAGAACCAAAGCATCAGCACGATCACCGCCCCGAGTGATCCATACGTTACGCTGTAAGAATCAAAGTAGCCAAGGTAGACACGGAAAGCGAACGACACGATCAGCCACAGAGCCACCCCGACAAATGCTCCCGGTGTAATCCACCTGCGCGAACGCGAAGGTATATTCGGCGCGAAGTTGTAGATCAAGTTAAACGTAGTCAGGACAAAGACGAGCGCGATTGGCCACTGAACAATAGTCCAAACTGTCGTGAAGAAACTGCCAAATCCGAATCGCGTTGCGAGTGCCTCGCCAATCGTGCCGCCAACCAAAACAATCGCCAGCGCTGCAAGGATCAGGATCGCGAGCGCTATCGTCAAACAAACAGAGATGAGTCGTACTCTCCACCAGCCCCGAGTTTCTTTGACGTTGTAAGCCGTGTTGAGCGTGTCGCTGATCGCGCCCATCCCGTTTGACGCAGCCCACAACGCTGCGAGTAAACCAAACGATAGTTTTCCGGTGCCGCGCGAAACACTGATCTCATCGATTGTCGCGCGCACGAGCGCAAAAGCGCTGCCCGGCATCAGCGCCGCGAGGTAAAGAAGCAGCCTGTCGCGAAAGAGAGTTCCTTCCTGCGCCAGGTAGCCGAGAATATTGATCAGGAAAAGAAGGAGCGGAAAGAGTGCGAGCAGAAAGTAATAGGAAAGTTGGGCAGCACGGCCAAAGATCCTATCGTCTTTGATCCGCTTTGCGAGGCGTTTGAGCTGCACATTACTTAACCAGCGTGCCCGTGCGGCCCCAGCGCGTGTTTACCAGGAAGTTGCCGATGGGAGTCAACCCGGTATCGGGTGCGCTCTCATCGTAGGACCAGTAAACAAACATCGCGCGACCAATCACGAGATCGCGAGGCACGAATCCCCAGTAGCGACTATCTTCACTGTTATTCCGATTGTCGCCCATCACAAAGTAACTCTCCGGCGGCACGACGATCTCGTCCTTGCCCTGAAAGACATCGTAATACGCGTCATCGTCTTCCGAACCCGGTTTGTAATAAACGTCGTAGAGCTCGCCCGGCTTACGCGGTGGATCGTTCTCGATCTCCAGCGGCGCTTTCTGATTGATCTCTCTGGCCGCGATGTGATGCTCGGGAACGACCTGATTGTTGACGATCACGTTGTTGCCCTTTATCTGAATGTGATCGCCAGGGATACCAATTACGCGCTTTACGTAGTTGGTGAAGATGGGCCGGTTGTCGGGCCTGTCATCGCGTTTCGGATCGTAGGGATTACCGGGATACTTGAACACTATGATGTCGCCGCGTTTGATCTCACGTTGCGGCAGAAACGGCAGCGACTTACCTGGCGCAAAGATGAACTTGTTGACCAGCAGATGATCGCCGATCGTGATCGTGTTCTGCATCGAGCCCGTCGGCACCTTCACTGCCTGCACGATGAAGGTCATGCCAAACAGCGCCATGATCACCGTCACCACTGCGGATTCAAAATACTCGCGCCAGACACTCTTCGGCGGCCCCAGCGGCTTTGCTGGGGGCAGCGTCTTCTTCGCATGACCGTTTCGATTAAATAGCCGTGAGAAAGAAAAGGGTTTCGCTTCGGTGGAGGTCTCCGCTTCGGTGGTTCTCGTTTTTTCAGTGGTACGGTTGCTCGCCATCAAAAACATCCTAGAGACGTTACTTACCCTTGGTCAAGTTGAACTGCATGGTTCGTCCTGCGATTCGATGCCGTTCTCCGGTTCGTCTAACTTCATACCCTCGAGTGCCGCCCGGGCGGCTGCGGCTTCCGCGGCCTTAATGGAGTGGCCTTCGCCCTGAATACTGCCGCCATCCCAGGAAACCTCGACGTGGAAAATACGTTGATGCGGTGGACCCAGGGTTTCGATTACTGCGTATCGAGGAGCTGCACGTCGCGCAGCCTGGAGACGCTCCTGAAGCATAGTTTTGTAATCGGACTTGGCCGCGCTCAGCGGGTCGGCGCCTTCCAATTCATCTCGCAACGCGTGACAAACAAAATTGGTCGCCGCTTCGAGACCTCCGTCCAGAAAGATTGCTCCGGTTATCGCTTCAAACACGTCGGCCAGCAAAGCATTCTTGTGCCGCCCGCCGCTCTTTTCTTCGCCGCGCCCGAAGCGCAGGAAGTCGCCGAGGTTCAATCCCTGCGAAGCCTTGGCCAGAGTCGGCGCACTGACCAAACGATGCTTCATGCGCGAGAGTTCACCTTCGGTGCCTCCGGGGTAGGAGCTACAGAGATAGTTCGACACGACCAATCCCAGCACTGAGTCGCCGAGAAACTCCAACGACTCGTTGTGGAGTTTGCGTGCCTGGCGCTCATCGCCCGGCGCCACCTTCTCGTGTGCCCACGAACGATGCGTGATGGCGCGTTCGAGCAAAGCACGATCTTTGAAGTTATAAGCGAGGACCGTTTCGAGGAGATCCAGATCAGGAATCGTTTCGGGATTTTTCAAAACGCACCGAATTATAAGCAAAACGCCGGAAGCTTGTCTAAAAAGCTTCCGGCGCTGGAAAGGAGACGAATGCTCTTTGGATTACTGATGGTTGCGTCGTGGTCGAGCCGGCTTGGTTCCGTTCGGCTTGGTTCCAGCCGGTGAAGTAGTGGTCGCTGTCTTGCCGCCACCGTTGGCGCCACCCGTCGCTGCGGGCGCTGTCGTTCCCGTGTTCGTGGCTGCAGCCGTACCATTACCGTTAGTACCAGGTGTTCCCGAATTGCTGGCGGGTGTTGCCGCCGGAGTAGAAGCAGGCAGCACAGTAATCGGCGTCGGCTCGGGCGGCAGTGGCTTCGACAAGATGCCTGCTATCAACTGGTCCATCCCCGTCGTCGCGTTGTTGTTGCGATACTTGTACCAAGTGGTCAGGCTCTCGTTCCAAATCGCTTTCGGCTGAGCGAATTCGGGTTTGTTACCGGCGAGCGCAACGGCGCGCGCATAGCCATCGATCATGCGGTCGATGATCTGATTAATATTGGCGAGCGCAAGTTTGCTTTCCGGAGTCTCATCCTTACCCGGATATTTGGCCTTGTAGTCCTCTGACTGCGTTTTGTATGGACCAGTTTCGTAGGCACCCGCGATATACGCGTAAGTGAAAGGCGAGTCCTTCAAAGGCGTGGCAAACTGCGCCGCTTTGATCAGGTTCTTGAGCGCGTTTGACGGATCGGCTTGAAGCGATAGCGTGCCGACAGTGTAGTTCAAATAAGCGACGGCTTCGTCTTTGCTCTTAAGCGGAGCCCAGTCGTCAACCGTCTTTCCTGATTCGATCTGTTGCAGGGCCTTCCTGGCATAGTCGAGCGCTTCACCATTCAACGACTGATTGTTCAGCGGTGCTACGAGATATCCGTTTGCGCCGAGGTCTACCAGTACTTTCAGGTTGTCCGGTTCAGCAGCCAGAAGCTCTTTTCCGAGCGCGTAGGCTTCGGGATACTTCTTCTCGTTGTAAAGCTTGATGCGGAATTGATTCTTCTTGTCGGCGGCTTCGTATTTAGTGACGAAGTTTTTCAAGTAGGCGATGATCTTTTGCTGACCTTCGTCTGCGTTGTCCGCAGGACAAGCCAAATATTTCTTGGCCGCATCGTAAGCTTTATCCTGTGCGGTCTTGAAGTTGTCAGTGAAGGTTTTGTAGAGAGCGGTTTTGCCTTCGGCTGAGCATGGATCTTGCGCGATTGTGGTGTGCGCTGCGACAGGCAGAGCAAGTATCGCGACTGTGGTGCAAATAGCTAGAAAAGTTATCAGCTTATTCATTAGTTGTTCCGAACCTCCCAAAAATCATTTCAGCAAGTCGCGCGCCAAGGCTCTGCCTTTTCGGTCGCCACGGGGAAATTTTGGATGCGATTGATACAAAGACCGGTTGCCGATCTTTGGATACAAGGGGACCACACTCGGGTGCGATTAATAACCTGGGTAAATAAAGCCCCGCAATATTCCTGCAACTGTATTAAATGTGTCAAGCAGTTGCGTGCTAAGAGTACAAAAAGATTAGAAAAATATTCATAAGTCTCAATTTACCCGTTCCGGGTTAGACAAGTTATTTCTTAATTAGTTCCCAGTCGGCGTATAAAAAAATCGCGCCGGAGCTATAAACTCCGGCGCGCATTAAGATCAAGGGGATGATAAGGGTGTTAGGGATTTATGCGCCGCGGTCTTTGTTCGGCGGGCGCAGTCGTCGCGGGAGCCTGAGATGATGTGCTCTTTGGAGCATCAACTGGTTTCTTTTCAAGCGGCATGAGCACACGCTTCACCTTACTTGCTGGTTCCGGTGTGTTCGTTTTGGGAGCAGCAGGAGCAGCTGGCGTTGTATTTACAGGAGGCGCCGTTGCCGTAGCTGACTGAGTTGTTTCTGCACTATTGCCTTCAGTGGTATCGCCATTGGCTGCGGCTGCATCGGCAGCAGCTTCCTGATCGGCCACTTCCTTCTCTTCATCGTCGAGCGTCGATGCAACTTGCAGGTTGATCGACGTTCCGAAGCGATGATTAAGTTGACGATAGATTTCTCCAGCGACTGCTGCCGGGAAGTGACGGCGACCATCAGTTCCCTCTGCGATTACGACAACAGCCAGGCGCGGATTTGCGAGTGGAGCATAAGAGGTGAATAAACCAACCCAACCGTTATCGCCGATACAGGTACCAGTTTTGCCGGCTACTGTCTGAGTTGGGTCATAAGCTTTGCGGCCCGAGCCGTAGTTAACTGAGCCGACCATTCCGGGAACCATGCGCTGCCAAACATCCGTCGTGATGGGCAACTGGCGCCGCACCTTAGCGTTCATCTTGTTCGCTTCCTTCACGCTGTGCGGGATCTGCGGCACTAACAACCTGCCACCGTTAGCCATCGCAGATACGAGTGTGCCGAGTTGTAGCGGCGTCACTTCAAAGCCATCAGCGTGTGAGAACATTCGTCTTTCAACTACGCCAACCTTTATCTCGGGTAACTTGCCGGCAAACTCAAACGGCACGTTGATTCCGGTCTTCTCGCCGAGGCCAAGCTCGCGAGCGTAACCGACCATCTTCTCAGATCCGATTTTAGTGCCAACAGTTTGGAAGAAAGGATTGTCAGAGTGGGCCAATGCCGAGGTTAAATCGATTCGATAGCCGTCGCCGACTGTATCGACTTGCGGAATCGCGTTTTCGGAAAGTCCTGCCACACCGGTGACGAGCTTGATCGTCGAACATGGTTTGAATCCGCGACGCAGTGCCCATTCCTGATTCACGATGGAATAAACACGACCCGTCATCGGATCCATGACGACCACCGTACCGGCATGATGACCAAGCGCATTAACCGCAACCCGGCGCACTTCCGGATCTTCACCACTCAAGTCGTCCTTACCGATAAACGTCGCAACCTCGTTGCGCATGGCGTTATCAATCGCGATCTGTCGTGCGATTGCAGCGCGGCGTGCGGCTTCGGCACGACGACGGGCTTCGAGTAATGCACGTCGATTACGACCAGCAACACGACGCATCTCCGCAGCACGCTCTCGCTTGGTAAGCGGCCGTCGCAACTTTCGCTCGAGCGCTTTTACTGCTGAAGATTGCTCGCGCGCTATCTGCGCTCGCGAACGGCGAACCTCGCGCGCTGAAATTCGAGCACTACCACGACCGCGGCGTGAAACTCGTGCGACCTGTCGTCCTCCCCGGCGTGACGAGCGGGTCGCCCGAGCCGAGGCTTTTCTGCTTTTTGAACTGCGGGCGCTCCGGCCCGAGGATGCTTTCTTCTTCCCGAATACTGTACCGGAAAAAACCAGACAAATTAGAACAAATAGAATAAATGCGAGCCGGTGTGACTTAGGGGAATAGAAATTCAGAGTCATCAGGCCTGGTACCTCTCTTTTTTAGGGATAGACTCACCTGACGGTGAGCAGGAACGAACCTCCCGGTCGCGTTCCTGAAAAATCTTGAACACCTCTTGCAACACCCAGCCTTATCAAAAAACGCCTCTTTTCGTGTCTTAGATCAAACCTTCTGCTGCAACTTTGAGGGCGGGAAGAGCTTCCCTGACTGGCGGTCTCTTGGGGACATTGATTTGAGACCGCCGCAAATATAACATCAGCAGCTACTTGGAGGCAATCAAAAAGTAATCGATTATACATATTTCGCTGGAACAGTATGTGCTAGCTCCTGATGCCAGTTCCAGGCTCGCGACCCGAAGCCCTGATTTTTTCGAGACGTTAAAATAAGGATAAACACGTAATGAGCGACGTTTACCAGAACGCAACGTCAGATGCCGAAACCTCCCTCTTAGTTTTCGCATGAAGTTTGTAACCCAGATTCAAAGCTTCCGAGCTCGCCTGTTGTTACTGCTGGCGCTGATGCTCGGCCTAACGCTGGGTATTCAGTACTACTTCAATCTCCGCACAGTCCGGGCCAACGCGCGCATGATCGTCGAGCAGGAACAGGCGATCATGACCGGCATCGCCCTCGGCATCGAGAGCGTCAACGGCAGTAAATATCTCGACGAGATCATTGGCGAGCTGCGCGAACCGCTACTGAACGACAAAAATGTTCGCGTCAAAAATATTTTGGTCGTCGACAATGACGGAAACGTCCTCGACAGCATCATTCCTGAGTTCAATCCGCGCCAGCGCGAAGATAAAACTACTCGCTACGTTCAATTCAAAGACATTCAACTGTTACCGCTGCGAAGCGTAGTCCAGTTCACAAACGAGCAGGAACAACTTCCCTCATGGATTCCGCCGTCGAATAACGTTGATTTTGGCGAGGCCGGTGCATTCTATGTTCGTGTGGAGACTGATAAGGGAGCACGCTTCATCATCGTCGTGCTCGACTCTGCTCACACCCTCACGAATGTTTTGGAACGACAGTCGTCGCGCTCGGCGCTCTACACGCTCGCAGTTTTGTTTGTGACCACATTGATCACCGGCATCTTCGTTTGGCACTTTACTCGTCCGATTAAAGAGCTCTCAACGGCAGCACGGAAAGTGGCCGGTGGCAACTTCGACGTGCAGGTGCCGGCGGATCGAGCAGATGAAATGGGAACGCTCGCGGCGGCGTTCAACGAGATGACAGCGAAACTCAGTCGCGCGCGAGAGCTCGAAATGCAGCTTCACCAGGCCGAGAAGGGTGCGGTCGTCGGTCGCCTTGCGGCTGCGATTGCGCACGAGATTCGCAATCCACTGAACTACATCAACCTGACTCTCGATCATCTGCGCTCGTCGTTTCCTCCGAGTGATGCAGATAAGCGGGCGACGTTCATAAGGCTAACCGATCAGTTGAAAACCGAAGTCGCGCGTATCAATCGTCACATCACTGACTTCCTCAAGTATTCACGACCGTCAAAACTCGAGCTTCAGGACGTCGACATAAGAACTGAAGCCGAAGATGCGTTGCGACTTGTTGAAGCAAGGGCTGAAGAATGCGGGATCGAGACGAAGATCGTTCAGGATGGACCACTGCCGGCAGTCGTAGCAGATCGCGAGGCGCTGCGTTCAGTGTTCACTAATCTCGTTATCAATGCGGTCGAAGCAATCAACGGAGCCGGCGGCAGTATTGCGATCACCCTTTCGAACACTCCGGCCAACTCTGTTAAGGTTGAGGTAAGCGATAGCGGAGGCGGGATTGCGGCGGAAGACATTTCTAAAATCTTCGAGCCTTATTTTTCGACAAAAGAAACCGGCACCGGGCTCGGCTTGGCAATTGTGAAAAAGGCGATCGACGATCATGGCGGCACTATCAGTGTCGCCTCAAAGGAAGGCAGCGGTACGACGTTCACGATAATTCTACCGGCTAAAGAGAACACACATGCCACGAAAGAACATCCTGGTAGTTGACGACGAGAAAGCGCAGAGAGAAATTCTCGAACTAATCCTCGGTGAAGAAGGTTACGACGTTACCACCGCAGCTTCCGGCGAAGCCGCACTCAAGTTTGCGAAGGATCGCAGGTTCGATCTCGCTCTGACCGATCTGAAGATGACCGGAATGGACGGCATCGAGTTGCTGCAACAACTGCTCGCCTACGATTCGTCGATCATCGTCATCCTGCTCACTGCCCATGGCTCGATCGAATCGGCCAAGGAAGCACTGCGGCGTGGCGCGTTTGATTATCTCGAAAAGCCTTACGACAAAGCGGCGTTATTGGAAACGATCAATCGCGCGCTCGATCGTCTTGACGCGATCGACAGCGAGATCATCTCCGCGTCTCCGAAGATGGAGACAGTTAAAAAGATGATTTTGAAAGTGGCGCGATCGAATTCGACGGTGCTCGTGCGCGGTGAGTCAGGAACCGGCAAGGAGTTGATCGCGAGGGCAGTTCACAATCAATCACCGCGTTCGACGGAGATGTTTCAGGCCGTTAACTGTGCCGCGATTAATGAGAACCTGCTCGAGTCAGAGTTGTTTGGACACGAAAAGGGTTCGTTTACCGGCGCACATGCGGAAAAGAAGGGTTTGTTTGAGATTGCAGATCGCGGCACGTTGTTTCTTGACGAGATCGCGGAGCTCGATGTCGGCATTCAGGCGAAGCTCTTGCGCGCGTTACAGGAACGAAAGATTCGTCGCGTTGGTGGCACGCACGAGATCAATGTCGACGTTCGTGTGATTGCCGCGACCAATCGCGACCTGCGCGCGATGGTTTCTGATGGTCGTTTCCGTGACGATCTTTATTACCGCATCAACGTGCTCTCGATCGATGTGCCGCCGCTGCGCGAACGACACGAAGATATTCCGGTCTTGATTGACTACTTTCTCAAGAAGCACACGAAGAACACCTCGCGTCTGGTGCGTGGACTCACTCCGGAAACGAAGAAGTTGATGAACGATTACAGTTGGCCTGGGAACGTGAGGCAACTTGAGTCGGCGATTGAGCGTGCGATTCTCTTGAGTGAAGGTGATCTGATCACTGCGGAAGATCTGCCGACGGAGGTGCGTCAGGAAGTTGGACCAACGGCGGACGGCGCTTTCAAGTTGCCGGCTGAGGGAATCAATTTCGAAGAAGTCGAGCGCAATCTGATCACGCAAGCGATGGAGCAAACCGACTACAACATCACCAAGGCCGCCAAGCTTCTCGGCCTCACGTTTCGGACGCTTCAGTATCGGCTGGAAAAATTCGGGATCAAGAAATCGGACGGTAAGGAGGACGAAGAAGGCGAATAGAACTGAGCAGTTAGTTTGAGTGCTATACTGCATTCGTGGACTATGAGTGGAATCCGGAGAAGGCTGAAAGAAACTTAGAGAAACACTCAGTCTCCTTTGAGGAAGCTGCCACTGTTTTTGATGATCCGCTATATGTGGACTTTTTTGATCTGATCACTCAACCGAGGAGAACCGATATATCGTCATGGGATTGTCCCACAGTGGTCGTATATTATTCGTGTCGCATATCGAGAGAGAAGGTGTAACTCGGCTGATCAGCGCGCGAGAAGTGACACCGGCTGAAAGAAGACTATATGAAGAAGGATGAATCAGAACTGAAGGATGAGCTTCGACCCGAATACGATTTACAAAGTCTTCGCGTCCGAAAGCTTGGTCCTGGCCGAAAGCGATTCGGTGATGTAGTTCGGCTTGAACCTGATGTGGCTGATGCATTTCCTGACTCCGATGCAGTCAATCAGGCCTTACGGTTCCTTATGCGAGTTACAAAGGAAAATCAGGACTCACTTCCCCCCGTCCGGCGCAACTCATAAATGCCTCTCATCTGCTGAGAAAATGAAAAACATACTGGTACTGGCTCTAAGTTGCTTAATCGTTGCGTGCGCGAAAGCGCCCGCGGAAAATTCTGCGGCTACTAATGCGCCTGAAACACGGCCGATCAAGTCGGTTGATGTTGTTAAAGCAACACCGCAGCCAGTCACGCTCGCGGCGGGTGAATCGGGTGAGGCGGTGGTGAAACTCGAAATCAAAAATGGGTATCACGTAAACGCCAACCCGCCGAGCTTTCCTTATCTCAAGGCCACCGAACTCGCAATTACACCAGCGGATGGCATTTCAGTCCAATTCATGAAGTACCCAGATCCTCTCACGAAGAAGTTCGCGTTTGCGGAGAAGCCACTCGCGGTTTATGAAGGTGAAACCACTCTGAAAGCGAGCATCAAAGCAGACAAGTCAACTAAACCCGGTACGCACAACCTTTCCGCCAAACTAAGCGTCCAGGCATGTGACGAGGCGGTCTGTTACGCTCCGGGAATAATGGACGTAACAGTCCCGGTGAGCATCAAGTGAAGACGTTTTGGATAATCTTGGCCGCGGTCGGTGGCGTAGTTGCTGTGTTCTTCGTGTTACAGGAAAACTATGACAACGCATTCGTCGCCGCAGCCGCTGGCGCGGTGTGCTGGTTCCTGAGTTACCGCCAACAAGTGCGCGCAACGCTCGCTATCGAAGATGAACAGAGAGAAGAAGAGACAGATGAAGAAGTACGTTCGTGAAATCCTGATTTTAGCGGTTGCCTTTGTTTCTATAAGCAGTGTGGTAAGAGCGTCGGATCAATCCGATGTTCGCTCCACAGTGCAGAGTGTTTTCGAGCAATTGAAGTCTCGCAACTACGACGCGCTTTACGATTTTCTACCCGGCGCTTCGCGCAAACGCATGTCGCGCGATCGCTTCGTGAACGCACTGACACGCGCCCAGGAATTCTATCAACTCGATCGCATGGACGTCGGCGCCGTCAAAGTAATGGGCGATCTCGCAGTTGTCGATACTGTGCTTTACGGGCGAGTCGTAAATCCGATTCAGGCGGAAGGCAAGATTGTCGTGCAGCAGTACCTGTTGCGTGAGGACGGCAAGTGGCATGTGGCCACGGGCGATCAGTCAAGCGTGAAGAAGTTTCTGGCTGACAATCCGGGATTTAGCAAAGGCTTCCGCATTCGCTCACCACGAATCTACGTCAAACAAAACGGGACGTGGGTTGAATTCAACGGGCCAGCACGCACTAAGTGAGAATCAGATCGTCAAAGGTCAACTGAGCATCGTCGACTCGTTCGGTGTATTCGCCGTGACGAATGCGATGGCGAGGAACTTCGAGAGATTCGCGCACGGCGTCAAGATGGAAACGGATAATTCGTGGCGTTAACCTGACGGAAGGAATGCGACGCTTCGCAGCTAAGCGTCGCACAGTCGATTCACTGACCTGCAAGATCGCGGCAAGCTGTTTCGCAGTTAAAAACTCCTCACGCTCACGCTCTTCCATATTTACGATTTAGGCGGCAACGAAAGCGCTACACGATAAACCGCGGCGCCGTCGATCTCGACGTCCTTCGTCACCGGCTCACCAGTCGTCTTCACACTCACGCGATACTTCGCCGGTTCCGGCCCGAGGCGAAACCTGAAAGAACCCGTTTCAGTGGTAATACGACCATCGATCTTCTTGGTCGATCCGTCTTCAAGTATTCGCGATAACTCAACCTTCGCATTAGACACGCTTCGTCCGTCCGCACTGAACACGCTGCCACTCAAAAACGCGATCGAGCCTTCGTCGATCGTCAATATCAAACGATCTCCGAGCGAGCGCGTCTTGCCGGCTTTGACTTCAACATCCTCAATCGAACCGATACTCAAGCCGGGTTTGCGAAACGTCAGACCATAGGTTCCGGGCGTCAAACGCGATACGAGAAACTCTCCACTCTTGTCAGTCGTGGAACGTGTGACTTCTTTTTCTCCGCGTCGCACCACTACCGTGACACCGCTGGGCGTGCCCGTTTCGACGCGCACTTTGCCTTTGATGGCTCCGACCGACTTGTCCTTGTCCTGGGCGACCAAAACGCCGGCGGCGAGGAACATGATCGCCAGCACAGGCAGAATTTTAGTGAATCTCATAGTCACTCCTTCGCGTATTAGTTCCACAAACACGGCTTAGACGCTCAGGATCATATCACCGTTTGCTTCCACAGGTCGCGCCCGTATAATCCTGAGCGGCCCCCAGGGAAAGAGTATTAATGCCTAAACGACCCGCGGCTTTTATAGCGCAAGTTTTCCTTCCTCTGCTGCTGCTGATTGCAGTTGCAATTCCCTGTGTGCCGCAGGATCAGAACACTCAAAACACCACCCAGCGGCCGCGCAAGGTTTTTCCGAAAGAACAGGAACCGGAAGATATACTGCGTTTCGACACCGACCTCGTGTCGGTAGACGTGACGGCAATCGATGCTGAGGGCCGTCCGGTTCGTAACCTCCGTCAGGAAGATTTCAAGATCTATTCCGACGGTAACGAACAACCCATCTCTTTCTTTCAAATCGAAAAACGCCAGGGCGAAGCACGGCCACTCGCGATCGTCTTCGCGCTCGATGTCTCGGGCAGCATGACGGCCGAAGAGATCGTGCGGCTACGAGCTGCGTTGCAGTCATTCTCGAATCATCTGGCCGACCATCCGGTCGTTTATTCCGTGATGACTTTCGGCATGCGCGTGAAGACGATCCAGAAGTTTACTTCTAATCCCGAGAAACTGGATGAATCATTGGACCGCCTCTCGAGAGATTCGCCGAATGGTCTATCGACTCACACTTACGACGCAGTTGACGATGCCATCAGGATGCTCGTGCGCAATGCGCCGCGCACGCGTGAGAAACGTTTGATGAAGCGCGCGGTGTTGGTGGTGACCGACGGTTTTCCGGTCGGCGATACGGTCGCGCCGCAAACAGTCATCGAGCGCGCGAATGCCGCCGACGTCAGTGTGTATGTGGTCACACTGCCGTCATACTCGCGTGTGATCGCGTCGTCGGAGCAAACTCCGCTGCCGACGCCGCTCGACGTCAGTGGTCTTGCGGACTCGACGGGCGGCCGAAATGTCTACGCCAACGAGAAAGACTATGCGCCGCTCTTTCGTGCATTGGCCGAAGAGGTGAGCTCCGCGTACGTGCTGGCCTTTTATCCGCCCGATGAAAAGAGACGAGATGGGCAATTACACACGATCAGGGTGCAGGGACCACGTGGCTTAACTCTGAGACAAAGCCGCTCTGAGTATCGAGCAGCGAGCAGATAGGACGATTGCCGATTGCCAATTTCCGATTGCCGATTCAAACAATCGGCAATTGGCAATCGGAATCGGCAATTTCAATATTCGTCTTCGTCCTCGTCTTCGTCGTAACTCTCCTCTTCCACGATGTCCAACTCGACGGGATCGAGTCCAACAACTTCCAGTTCAGTCCCACATTCTTCACAAGACACTATTTCGCCCTTGTCCGTGTCCAAATCAACGTGGACATCAGCATCGCATTCCGGGCAAGTTCCGGTCGGCACGTTTTCTTCCTCCCAATAGGTGAGGCAGGGATACCCCCCGAGTCGGGAGAGCATCGCTACCATAGTAAGCAACCGAATCAATCTACCCGCGAGCGCTGGAATTTGCAATACTCTTTTGTCCAGATTATTGGCCCACTCAAGGTTACATTTTTATGCCGAAAGTTTGTGTATCGGGCTTTGCACAAAAGTTCGGGTCAGTACCGAAACGCGGTAGCGTCGGGTCGGTCCGATCGCTTCACTACAGTAGCGCTCATTTCGCATGATCGACCCGACGCTACCGCGTTTCGATACTGACCTCGATACGCTGATGGCCTTTTGCAATCGGCAATTGGAACTCAGCAATAAAGAGACTGTGGTTCCCCACATCCGCGCACACCGTACGAAACCGATCTGCACGCAGGGTTAACCTGATCGGTCGCTGTTAGCAATCGCCTGTTCACCAAGACTGCCGCGCTGAATAATGCGCGCATGATTTGGCTCACCAAAAATCCAACGCGCGCGTTGGCCCTCTTAATCCCACCAGTGGTTCTGGTGCTCGCTTACGTTTCGATATCGCGTTCGAGTGGTCCACCACTCCCACGAGAGAACCCGGAACATGTTTCAAAACGATCTGTACTCGGTCCAAATGTCGACTTGGACCACGATGGACTTCCCGACAACGTAGTGTTAAGAACCTTTAACGACCGTGAAAACTTTCGCCACTGGTTCACGTGGGTTGCTGAGATGCAGTTCTACAATCTCAGCGATCAATGGAATCCGGAACAGCGAGACTGCGCCGGGCTCGTTCGTTTCGCGTGGCGTGAAGCACTACGCCCACACGATCGACTGTGGTTTCAGAAGATGGGTGAGAACTACGATCCGGTCGCACCCGACTTAACTTCAAACATCTCCGCACCACTCAATGGAAAACTCTTTCGCACGGCGCCTGGCAACTACGCTCCGAAAGACATCGCGGAAGGAAAGTTCTCAGACTTCGCCGACGCACAAACGCTGAAGATGTACAACGCCGATTTCGTCGGCCGCGATCGCAAGCAAGCGAAGCCCGGCGATCTGCTGTTTTTCCATCAGCCATGGGTACAGAAGTATCCGTTCCACGTGATGATCTTTATCGGTGAACCACGCATCGCGAGCGAAGGCGCCAACGATTGGGTCGTCTATCACACCGGCGCCACGGCCCACGACGCGGGCGTCGTGAAAAAAGTGCGCCTCGCAGTGTTGGACCAGCATCCGGACAAACGCTGGCGGCCCATCATGACCAATCCCAATTTTCTTGGCTTCTATCGCCTCAAGATTCTCGATCAGGAAGCCACCCCAGAGGAGTAACGTGTCTCGTCTCAAGCCCCGAATAAATGCGCTTCTTGTTTATGCACTCGTTATTACTGCCGCGACTTCAATCGCCAGGTCGCGAATGAAAAGCGCCGCAGAGGCTGAAGCAGACGCCTCCGGCTTTACGGTCACGACAGAGGTTGTGCCTCTACCGTTCTTTTCGCTTTCCACTAATCGCACCTTTGGCACTAACGAGAACCCGCGTTTCTGGCTGGACTACCGTACTATCGACAGTCTTGATTTTCGCGTCTATCGCATAAACGATCCCGAGCGATTCTTCGCCCAGCTCAGCGATCCACACCAGATAGGCGACAGTGAGAAAGAGCAGATCGCGGCGAAACTTTCCAACCGGCCATCGCTGCTCGAACGTGTGCGCGCTGTCAAGCTTTGGGCTTACAGCGGTATCAGAAACTATTTTCGCGAGCAGTTGAAACAAGACACTCGCTATAAGTTCAATCAGAAGTTTCGTCCGCCTGAGAACGCCAAACGCGTGCCTCTCAACGTAGCCGACTTCGCGCGCGTTCCGTTACTGAATCCGAATCAACTTGTAGCAAGCTGGCGCGAGGTGCTGCCGCCGCTCGAAAACCAATACGACCGGCGCATGGTCCCACTCGGCAAACGTGAAAACGGCGTGTACCTCGTTGAAGCAGTCGGTAACGAAATGCGCGCTTACACGGTAGTTGTGGTAACTGGTCTCGCACTCGTCGAAAAAGCCTCGCCGGCTGGTGACTTTCTTGTCTATGCAGTCGATCGAAAGAGCGGCGAGCCACGCGCTGATGCGCAAGTCGAAATCGTGAAAGCACATCACACAATCACGAGTGGAAGGACGGACAGCGACGGTATCTTTCACACCAAACTGCCGACCAGGAACACAGGTCCTGACGCTGATGAAAACCCGGCAGGAACCGACGGCGTGATTATTCTCGCTTCACACCGCGGCAACTTCGCCATCTCCGATCTCGAGTCGTTCTATTTCAACATCGGCGAGGAGAATGAAAACGTGCAGGGCTACATCTACACCGATCGCCCTGTTTACCGGCCCGCGCATAAAGTCTCCTTCAAAGGTATTCTGCGCGCGTTCGAAGAGCACGGACAGTACCGGCCGCTCAAGAACGACACCGTGACAGTCACGATCAAAGATGCGAACGACGCGAGAGTGTTCGACGAGGAGCTGCACCTCTCGAAGCGTGGCACGTTCAATGGTGAACTTACGCTTGCCGAAGAGGCGCCGCTCGGGGTCTATCGTATCGAGGCTGAGACTGAAGAAGGCAGCGCGAGCGGTTCGTTCGATGTCGCTGAATACAAAAAGCCCGAATACAAAGTGACAGTCTCCACACCGGCACGTTTCGCGCAAGCCGGAAGCAAGACGAGGTTCGACGTCGATGCTCGCTACTTCTTTGGCGCGCCACTCACAGGGGCCGAAGTTAAGTATTACGTCTATCGTTCACGTTATTACCCATCGTTCGGCGGCGAAGAAGTAGCAGAGGATCCGGATCAGGAAGCGGAGTATTCGCAGTACGACAACTACTATAACGATCTGACGCTCGAAGGCGATGGCAAGCTTGATGCTTCAGGTCATCTGGCAATCGAGTTTGACGTTCCCACTAGCAATGAAAATGATGTATGGGACTTTCAATATCGTCTTGAAGCCCAGGTCACTGATTCGTCTCGCCGCATTGTCAACGGAAGTGCCAATCTGATCGCGACGCGCGGCAACATCGTCGCGCACGCCAATCCCGATCGTTACGTCTACAGGAATGGCGATACGGCAAAGATCTCGATCTCGACGACTGACTACGAAGGACGTCCCGTGACGGCGAAGTTGTCGCTGAAGTTTATGTCGCGCGATTGGGTGAAAGTTGAGAAGAAGGAGAATGAATACGATCCGAATTACAAACTCGTCGAGAGCGAATTGAGCTCGGCTGAAATTACAACCGACCACGAAGGACAAGCCATTTACAACTTTCCCGTCACCGAGACGGGAAACATTTCCATCAAGACCGTGGTCCATGACAACGGAAAACAGTTTGCTACGCTCGGCGGCTTTATCTGGGTGGCGGGTCCTAATCAGCAGTGGGCCGATTCTGGTTACTATCGTGAAAGCTTCGACTCGATAAAGTTAGTTCCTGACAAAAAGTCTTACCGGCCCGGTGACACTGCACACGTGTTAGCGATCCTTCCCGGCGATCGCGCCAACCTGCTTGTTACGACTGAACGCAGCAGTGTGCTGTCTGCGCGACCACTCAAAGCGGCCGGCAGAACAGTCATTATCGACGTGCCCATTGACGCGAGCTACGCGCCCAACGTTTTCCTTGGTGTAACTTTCGTGCGCGATGGCGACATGTTCACGAGCTTTCAACGACTCGTCGTTCCGGCTCGCGACAAGCTCCTCGATCTCGAAATCATCTCTAACAAAGAGCAATACAAACCCCGAGAAACCGCTTCTTACACGATTCTTGCGCGTGATGCAGATGGTGCGCCAGTTCCGGACGCTGAAGTGAGTCTGGGTGTCGTCGACGAAGCGATCTACAGCGTGTCGCCGGACTTCTCCGGCAACATTCGCCAGCAGTTCTACGGGAGCGTCTACAACGAGGTAGAGACTAGTCTGTCCATCTCGTATTCATTCACCGGTTTCGCTGGTCTCAAGCTTATCGACCTTGCGAGGAACAAGCCGTCTTATCAGTTAGCCGACTTCAAGAACGAAAGCGACATGGTCCAACCGGTGATCCGTAAGGATTTCAAAGATACTGCGTACTGGGAACCGAGCGCGGTAACCGGAAAAGATGGGCGAGCCACCGTGAAGTTTCGCTTGCCTGACAACCTGACGACGTGGCGCGCTACGGCACGCGCTGTCACTGCGGACACGCGAGTCGGAGTTGCGACACAGAAAGTGATTTCACGCAAGGACGTCATTCTTCGTCTCGAGACACCGCGGTTCTTAACGCAGGGCGACACTGTCACGTTGTCCGGAATCGTTCACAACTATTTGAAGCAGGACAAGTCAACCCAGATTTCGATCTCAGTTTCGGGAGCGAACTTGCTAAGCCCCGCGCAGCAAACAGTCACGATTCCAAAGCAAGGTGAACATCGTCTCGACTGGCAGATCTCAGCGCCGCAAACCGGTGAAGTCCGGCTGCTCGCAAAAGCGTTGACGAATACTGAATCTGACGCAGTTGAACTGGTGCTCAATGCGGTCCCACGTGGGTTGCACGAGACTAAAGCTGAAAACTGGACCACGACGAATGAAAACGTCGAGCAGGAGTTTTCTCTTGGTCTACCGGCGGATAGTGATTTGAATTCGCGACAGTTGCGCGTCGAAGTCTCGCCTTCGATAGCCGGCACGCTCTTTGGCGCACTCGACTATCTCACCACTTTTCCTTACGGCTGCACGGAACAGACGATGTCGAGTTTTTTGCCGAACATCATCGTTTCTCGAACGGTCAAGGAGTTTAAGACTGCGTCTATTCGCAAACCTGACGATCTGAAAAAGAAAGTCGAGCTCGGCCGGAATCGGCTCTATTCGTTTCAACATGAAGATGGTGGTTGGGGCTGGTGGAAAGACGACCCCAGCGACGCGTTCATGACTGCGTACGTGATCGACGGACTCACGCTCGCAAAGCAAGCGGGCTATGAGATCGACGACGGACGATTGGCGCGCGGTCGTGAAAAGCTGCAAGCCATGGTGACAGTCCGGGAGTTCAAAGACGCGGATACGGGCGCGTTCATGATCTACGCGCTAGCGGAGAGTGGCGGGGTCGATTCGAATCAAGTCGAGAAACTGTTTGCCGAGCGTAACAACCTGCAACCGGCTGGCCGTGCGTTCCTCGCGTTGACGCTGTCCTTAATCAAAGATCGCCGCGCGTGGGAAGTTGCGACAGAGATCGAACGCTCGGCAATTGTGGACCAGATAACGGCGCACTGGGAATCGAAACGTCGTCCCATTATCGACTTTGCGGAGTACGGTCAAACAGAAGGAACAGCGCTTTCGCTCAAAGCACTCGCGCGCATTAAACCTGACAGTTCGTTGCTTCCGCTCGCTGCTCGCTGGCTTGTCTCCAGCGATCGCAACCAGGGTTATTACTGGAATTCCACCAAAGACACAGCCTTCGCGATCTATGGTCTCATCGATTACGCCACAGTGAGTCGTGAACTAACGCCGTCGTACGATCTGGAAGTGTATGTGAATGGTGAGACTGTCCTGGTTCAGCACGTCACTGATGCAACTTCAATCGGAACACTTTCGGTTGCGCGCAAAGGTTCGGGCGTCGGCGAGACAAATCACATTCGTATTGTGAAGCGCGGCAAAGGTGCGCTCTACCTGTCGAGCTCGCTCGAGTACTACACGAATGAAGAGAACGTTGCCGCGCGAGGTTCGGCAGACTTGAACGTGTCGCGCGAGTATCTGCGGCTGCGTGTCGAGCAGGTTGGCTACGAGTTGAAGTGGTCCACCAGTCCGCTTACAGGCGAGATCAAGTCGGGCGATCTGATTGTGGTGAAGCTGCACGTCACGGGGAAGAAGTCGCGTCGCTTGATGGTGGAGGATCCGATTCCTTCCGGCGCCGAGCAGTTGGAGAGTGTCGGCAACTTGAATCTGAATTACGTGGACAAAGCCTGGACTGACTGGTACAGCGCGCGCGAATTTCGCGATCGGCGTACGGTGTTCTTTATGGACAGTTTTGATGGCGACGCGACGTTGCAATACGCGATGCGAGTGCAGATTCCGGGTGAGTTCATCGTCGCGCCTGCGCGCGTTGAGCTGATGTATCAACCGGAGATTAATGCAAACACGTCGAGTCAGCATTTCACGTTTCTCGATCGAACTACGGAGAAGCACTAACATGTACTCAAGCTCAATTAAGGCCATCGTTTCCGCGATGCGCGCGCTTTTTAGCAACCGCCGCTCGCTGCTGTTAATGCTGGCAGTCCACACCGGCCTGCTCACAGCGATTTATTTGTTCGTCAGCACACGTGAAGCGACAATCTCCCAGTTGCTGTTGACGCTCATCACCGTCATCGTCGCTCCCGCGCTCTTCTTCGTTTTACAGGCGATCATCGTTGGTCCAACCTCACGAAATCTGATTAAGAACAGCTTCAGGCTGATCGTCGTCAGCGTGCCGGTGATCGCATTAACACTCGTCGCTGTCTACGGTCTCGACAAACTCGAAACTCACCCCACGATCGTCACTACAGTCCGTTACCTGTTGTTGGAGGTGATCGGACCGCTGGTCGTGATCCAACTCTGGATTGCGGTCAGCAATGGTCTGCGCGTGTGGAATGTCTTGACTCGAACGTTCGCGCCGCAGTCGGTGTTTGTCTACGCGTGCGGTTTTCTGATCTTCGCTGTTGTTCCATATCTTCTGTTGCACAAGTCGATACCAAGCTCGCGCCCCTGGCTGGAACTCTCACTGCTCGTCGTACGACTCGCTCTCAGCGCCCTTCTCATCCTGCTCGGCTGGGTGCTCACGGTCCGCTCACTCTCGATTCTTAACGTCCGAAATATATGAATGCGAACAACGGCCGGCCACAGAGGGCCGCCCCTACAATAATTGCGATCGTAATCTTCAGCGCTGCGGTCGCGCATGGACAGCGAAGCTCACATTTCCATGTGCAGACGATCGATTCGCGTGATGCCAAATACGTACTCGATCTACTCGAAACCAATCGCTCAGAACTCCTGCAACGCGTCTCAAATGCAGGACTAGACGTTCGTCTTCCTGCGCTCGAGATCGTCTTTAACCCAACCACGGGCGACTTCGTCGCTCGCACCGGCATGCCGTCATGGGCCGCAGCCGCCACTCGGAAAAACAGAATCGAGCTGCAACCACTCACTCTCCTGAAGCAACGACGAATCCTCGAAACCACCCTCCGTCACGAACTCGCACATGCATTGATCGACGCCCTCGGCAACGGCCAAACACCACGCTGGCTCGCAGAAGGAATGGCAATCTACGTCGCGGGCGAAGGAAGACGCTTCACACCCACGAACTCCACCTCCGTCCCAAACATCGAGCAGGCATTCTCCGCTGCCAAATCAGCCGATGACATGAGAGCGGCTTACGCTGCCGCTTACCATTTCGTGTTGGAACTCATCCGCCGCGAAGGCGAAAATAAAGTTTGGAAAAGACTGGCCGATCGAAGCTATAGTGTTAACATCATCGTGCTCCCAACGTTGACCAGTTAACTGCCTCGTGAGGTCGGATCCTATGAATGTTACTAAACGCCTCGCAACGTCCCTTCTGCTGTTAACAATCCTTACTGTCCCGATCGTGGCCCAGCAGAAACGGCAAGCGCCTGCAAAGCCGCAACCAAAACCTACGCCGGCGCCGACATTCGACAATCTCGTCCCGGCAGACTCATACGTCATCTACGCTGAAGTGAGGGACGCAGGACAGTTGATCCGTTCGAGTGCGCTTAACGATATGCTCGAGCCGGTCCTGAAACTTGCGGGCCCGCCCAAAGAATTCAAGTCAATAGTAAAGTGGCTCAACGCGCATGCCGATCAGGTCGTAGGCTCACGTCTGCTCTTAGCCACCTGGTCCATCAAAAAGAATCTTCCGGAGGGACTCATTGTCATTGAATTCGCTTCGGCTGAAGAAGCGACGAAGTTTGTGACTCCGTTGAACGAGTTTCTGCCCACAGTGTTACCGGCAGCTGAACCCGACCCGTCTCCGAAGACCGCAAACGAATCAAAGCCGCCAAAACCCAATTTCCATATCGAACGTCTTGGTTCACTTGTCGTGATTTCGCCGCGACCATGGACCATGAAAGAACTGCGGCCGGCGGGCACAAAGTCGCTCGCTGAAGAAACCAACTTCCGCACTGCTCGAAATCGCTTCAACTCCGAGCCAATCTTTGCTTACGTCGATTTCAAGTTGATCGAAAAGGAAGAAGAAGAACGCCGCAAACAGTATCAGGACGAACGATTAAAAGCTGTAGCGCAAGCAAAACAAACACGCGCTGAGGAGAAGCCGAATCCCGACGAACCCCCGCCTCCTGAATCGCCGGCCGAGTCCGAAAAAACTGAAAAACCCGGGCAAACGATAATGAGCGCGGGCGCCATAAACGTCCTCTCTGCCGGGACACCTGAAGAAGCACCGACGCCGGATCCAGTCTCGGCTGCTTTCTCAACACTCGGCATCACACTTTTCGGCGGCGAGGGAAAGTCGCCCGACGCCATCGGGCTCGCGCTGTCCTTTGAAGGCGAATCATTCGACGTGCGCGCTTTGCTCATCAGCGCTCCGGGCGAAAAGAGCGACGTGGTGCCGTTTTGGCCGCACGTAATTGCAGGTGCGCCGATCGTCCCCGAAGCGCCAAACATTTTCCCCGCCAACACGGAATTGTTTGCAACGATATCACTCGATCTGCCGCAGATCTTTGTCGCGCTGTCGAAGCCGCCAAAGAATGAATTCCACATCTCCAGAGGCAGGTCGTCATTCAGTACTAAGGAACCCGAATCACCATTCAAAGCGATTGAAGACAAAGCCGGGATCAAAATCGACGAGGATCTGATACCACTACTCGGCAGCGAAATCGCCATCGGCTTACCGATGCACGGCCTAAACTTTATCGGAGTTCCCGGACCACCGCCTCCACCGCCAACTAAAAAAGACAAACAGGCAGTCGCAAGTGGTCCAATTGTGGCGATTTCAGTAAAAGACAAGGAACGCCTGCGCGTGCTGATGCCGAAGTTGATCGAGGCAATCGGCTTCAAAGGCGCTAACCAGTTTGCAGCAACTGAACGACGCGAAGATACAGAGCTAATATCTTATGCCAACCTTTTCGCGTATGCGTTCGTCGGAAACTTCCTGGTGCTTTCTTCCGATGCCGCCACCGTACGAAACGTCGTCGACTCATACTTGAAGAACGAGACACTCGCGAGTGACGCGGAGTTTCGAGCTTACACGCGCTGGCAGCCACGACAGTTGCACGGACAGTTTTATATCTCTTCGGCGCTTATGGACAGTTATAAAGATTGGGCCACACAGCCTAATACGCGGATGAGCGATCAGATGCGGAGTTTTATGGCGCGGCTGAGCACAGTGGCCCAACCGATTACTTACTCGCTTTCGAATGAAGGACTGGGACCATTGCATGAGTTGCATGTACCCAAGAATCTCTTAGCGATGTTCGTGGCCGCCTTCTCTGGAGAAATAAATCCTCCAGCGACAATTCAAAACGAGCGCTATGCAATCGGTTTGATGTTAACGATCGTCTATGCCGAGCAGCAATATAAGTCGAAGAAGGGTGGCGGTGCTTGCGGCACACTGGAAGACTTGATCGCTGCCGACCTGATTCCTAGGGACATCATCGAGAAATCTGGTTACAGGTTTGAGGTAACGCCGAGCGGCGACAAGTTCGAAGCGACCGCAGTGCCGTTGGAATATGGGAAATCAGGCACTTTATCGCTGTTTGTCGACCAGACCGGCGTTTTGAGAGGCGGCGATCGCAGTGGCGCTGCAGCGACTGCTTCGGATCCACCGATTCATTAACCGCGGTTTAAAGGTTCTCGATCTCGAGTGGTTCGACAGGTTCTGCTAACTCAAAGCCAAAAACCTTCGAGTAAAAGTACAACTCTCCATCGAGCGCCCGCTTGATGTTGTTTGCCTGTCTGAAGCCGTGCTGTTCGCCTGCAAACGCGACGTACGCAACCGGAATCCCCTTCGCTTTGATCGCGTCAACCATCGTGTGCGCCTGATCGGCCGGGACCACCTTGTCTTCGAGTCCCTGAAAAAAGATCACCGGGCATGACAGTCGTTCAGGAAAGTTGATCGGCGAACGATCGTAATAGATGTCTTTTTGTTCCGGATATGGACCAAGTAAACCGGTCAGATACTGCGACTCGTATTTGTGAGTGTCGCGCGCCATCGACTCGGTATTACTGATCCCGAAATGGCTGGCGCCGGCTTTGAAAGTTTTTCGAAACGTGAGCGCGCAAAGCGTCGTGTAACCGCCGGCGCTGCCCCCCGTGATGATCAAGCGCTTGGGATCGACTTCACCGCGATTCGCGAGATAACGAGCGCCGTTAACGCAGTCGTCAACATCGACTATGCCCCACTTCTTGTTCAGTCGCTCACGATACTGCCGTCCGTAACCGGAACTGCCGCCATAGTTGACGTCGAGCACAGCAAAGCCGCGGCTGGTCCAATATTGAACTGACAAACTCAACGCTGTCGAAGCCGCCGCCGTTGGTCCACCATGACTCTTCACGATCAGCGGTGGCTTTTCGCTGTCGGGCGCGCGGAAATCAGGATTCTGTGGCGGATAGAAAAAGCCGTGCGCGGTCAGTCCACCTTCTGTTGGAAACTCGATCGCGCGCGGCACCGAGAAGTACCGCGGAAAAATCTCGCGATCGTTTGATTTCCGCAGGGTCTCAAACTGCCCAGTGGCAAGATCAAACTGCACGATCGATACGACATCAGTTGGCGAACCACCGCGAAACACCGCAACGTCATTCGCCGCGCGCAGGTACTGAATATCGGTGTAAGGACAATCGACCGGAGTCACCTTACCCGTACCCGCATCGACTATTGCGAACGTGGAAACACCCTGATCGATGTGACTGCAAACGATCGTGTCGGCGGACGCAAAAGCATAAGACGACATGCCAAACACCCACTGCGGCATGCCGAGCTCTGCTTTCGATTGATAAACGTTTTCGATCCCACCGTCGGGCGTGATTCGTTCGAGATTCCACCAGCCACTACGATCGGAAGCGAAGTACAAAACACCATCAGGTGACCATTCCGGCTGAAAGATCGACTCCGCTGCGCCGCCTGCTACCCATCGCGTCGATGCCAGTTTGCCGTCTTCACCAAACTCACCGACCCACAATTCACAACCATCCCAGGGCATGTTCGGATGGTTCCAGGTGAGCCATGCTAACTGGTTGCCATCCGGACTCAGTCTTGGCGACGAGTAAAAATCATTGCCTTCAACAAGGACCACGCCATAGTCATCGCCGCCGGGTTCAGTGTTAACGGCAACGATCGTGTTGACGGCTTCTGCGCCGCTGTTCGTGTGATCTTCACGCACGCAGATCAGACGACTTCGCGCATGGTCCACGCGTGCATCCGCGTAACGCATCTCACCCGCGGCAGTCAGTGGCTCAGGAGTGGCCGATTCTTGCTGGCGGTAGAGTCTCTGGTCCGAGAAGTTTGAGAAGTAAGCAGTTCCCGCGCTAACGATGTAGTCGCCGCCCCCATACTCGTGGACCCTGGTCCGTGCATTGAAAGGAGATTGATTCACATCGAGACACTTCCCGCTCGCGTCTCTCTTCACGATGACGTTGCGCCCACCTTCTTTGGGCCGCAATTCCAACCAGAAAATGTCGTCACCATCAAACGATGGTTGACCCAGACCGACCGACCCTTCCACGATCAGGTCTGAGGTAATGGGCGATTTCCACGAGCCAAATGGCGCAATCTTTGGTGAATTTGACAAGGTCCAACCTCGCTTCGTTTATCTCCGAGCCATGATAGTTGTTCGTTTTTTGTGCGGAGCCGAGAAACTTTTGCCACAACCTCGCAAAGCCTTTACAAGACATCTGCAACCTACATTGGGTGATTGGCGGGTACTATCACCCCCGTCGTTAATTCTCCATGGGAGAACTGAGATAAAGGCAAGGGCACTGGTCTTGGGGGAGGTCAGTGCCCTCTCTTTTTGCCTACTCGCCATCTTACCAGCAAACGCCACTTAGAAGCACAACGTTCATTAGCCACAAAGAAGGACATAAAGCACCAAACTAATTGCTTAGGTTTTGTGCCTTATATGCTTTTTTGTGGCGTAATTTACTTCTGGCTTTGTGCCTCTTTGTGGCACAATTCGCCAGTCCAATTCCAAAAGAGGTGCCCGCCGATGCTTAACCGCAAACGAAAGCCGTTCGTGTTTTGTCTAATCATCGCTTTTTTGATGACTAGTCTGCCTTCTCGTGCTGACACGTTCAGACCTGTAGTTCGCGGCAAACGTGGCGTGGTCGCGGGTGGCGCACCATTGTCTGTCGAAGCTGGCTTGCGGATTCTTCAGCGTGGTGGCAACGCGGTTGACGCGGGCGTCGCGACGATTCTCGCGGCTTCAGTCATCGAGTTTTCGCACTTTTCGTTTGGCGGCGAAGTGCCGATTCTGATCAAATTGAAAGGCCGGAAGGTAGTAGTGATTGAAGGCATGGGCCAGGCGCCGATGAAAGCGACGCGCGAGTTCTTCGTCAACCGCACACAGAATGAAGGTGGTCCACCGACTTTAACCTCAAGCGCCAGAAGAGGTGGACTCATACCGTCAACTGGACCACTCGCAGCAACCGTTCCCGGCGTGCTCGACGCGTGTGTCGTCGCCCTCGATCAATTCGGAACGAAGACTCTCGCCGAAGTAATGGAACCCGCGATTCAACTCGCTGACGGTTTTCCGCTCGACGAATTGAGAGTGCAGTACATCAAGACGAGATCGCCGATCTTTTCGCAATGGCCCGATGCAAAGCGGACCTTCCTGCCCAACGGTGAAATACCAAAGGCAGGCGACATCTTTGTGCAAGCGGATCTGGCGCGAACACTGCGCGGGATAGTTCAGGCCGAACGCCTCGCGTCAAGAGGCACGCGAAATAATCGTCATGCCGGACTGATGGCTGCACGTGACTATTTCTACCGTGGTCCAATCGCGCGCCGCATCGGCACCTACATGCAGGCGAATGGCGGACTGCTCGCGGCGGACGATTTCGCGAAATTTGCGGCGAAGGTGGGCCAACCAGTCGAGACTACTTATCGCGGTTATGAAGTGTACAAAGCCGGTTTCTGGACACAGGGCCCGGCACTCATCGAGACCCTTAATATGCTTGAAGGTTTCGATCTGAAGAAGATGGGCCACAACTCACCCACGTACATTCACACGCTCGCCGAAGCACTCAAACTCGCCCTGGCCGATCGCGATCGCTACTACGGCGATCCGAACTTCGTGAAGATACCGACGACCGAGTTGTTGTCGAAAAACTATGCAGCGCTGCGACGGCCTTTGATCGATGAGCGTCACGCTTCCCTCGCCCAGCAACCGGGCGATCCATTGAACATGAAGGCGATACTCGCGAGCGCTGCCCAAACCATCGGTCGCGCCTCTGCGCTTCCCGAGATCGAGCGCGCCAACGACACCACGTGCGTCAACGTTGTCGACAAGGACGGCAACATGTTCAGCGCTACACCGAGCGGCGCGTGGCTGCCTGCTGTTGTTGCAGGCGATACGGGTGTTTTGATGGGCCAACGTCTGCAATCGTCACTGACTGATCCGAACAGTCCAAACGTCGTCGCGCCAGGCAAGCGGCCGCGAATCACGTTGACGCCGACAATCGTACTCAAAGGTGGTGAGCCGTTCATGGTGTTGAGCACTCCGGGTGGCGACAATCAGGACCAGGCGCTGCTTCAGGTGTTGCTGAACATTGTCGAGTTTGGCATGAACCCGCAGGAAGCGGTCGAGGCCGCACGCTTTGACACGCAACACTATGTCAGCTCGTTTGACGATCATGAGTTTCTGCCCGGCTCCCTGAATGTCGAGTCGCGCGTGGGTTTGAAGACGATCCAGGAGTTGTCGGAGAAAGGACACAAGGTTAAGGTCCAGGGGGAATGGGGCACGCTGTCTGCGCCCACAGTAATCATGTACGACCCGAAAACTGGTGTAGCGGCGGCCGGTGCCGATCCGCGGCGCAGTCGCTACGCTGTTGCTTGGTAATCCATCTGTGTAATCTGTGTACAACCTCAAAGGAGTCCCCCCATGAAGAAACGAACTGTGTTAGTTTCGGTTACCCTCCTTCTCATCTTTGCGGTTCATAGCTCAGCGTCGGCGCCAGTGTTGCCAAATCCGGTGCTTTACTTTCTCGGCCAGGAGTTTCTAACAGTCAACGGCAAGCAAGTCACTCGTTACAATTTCGATGTGCTCAACAAAAGCGAATACCCGACTGATCTCTTTGCCGCATCGCCCGATCTGCCGCCGTGTGGAACCAACACCAAAGCCGCACGCACCTGGGTCGACGTCTACGATCAGAGCGGCAAGCGTTTGAACGGCTTTTGCGCGCTCGGAAAACCAGCCGACCTGAATGGGATCTGGTTTTCTTTGGAGACGGGCGTGGTACCGCCAAGCTGGGTCTACATCGAAATGAACGATCGCAAGACCAACACGAAATACAAATCGAATCTGTCTGAGACAACATTCTAATAGGGGAATAAATCATGGGACTACAAGAAGGAAAACGTTTCGTGGATTTCAAACTGAAGAACCAGGACGGCGAGACAGTCTCGCTCGACGACTTCAAAGGCAAGTGGCTCGTTGTTTACATCTATCCAAAAGACGACACGCCCGGCTGCACGATTCAGGGCAAGTCGTTCACGGCAACGAAGCAGGAGTTTGACGACGCAAACATCGCGGTAGTCGGTGTAAGTGAGGACGACGTTCAGTCGCACAAGGACTTCTGCAACAAGTTTAGCTTCACTATCGATCTCCTCGCGGATCCGAATCACGAGTTGCTGCAAGCAGCGGGTGTGGGCCAGAGTGAGTACAAAGGAACGATGTACTGGGACCGCACCAGTTTTGTGATCGATCCGGAAGGAAACCTGCGAAAGACGTACCTCAAGGTGAATCCGGAAGGTCACGAGCGCGTGTTGCTCAACGACATCAAAGCAATGCAGGGCAGCGGAGCTTCAGCGTAAACAATGCTTGCATACGTTTTTTGGCACTGGCCGCGTCCGGAGATCGAGCGCGGCCAGTACCTGGATCACTTAACTGCGTTTCATCGCACGCTCGCCGCTAACAAGCCGCCAGGTTTTCAGCGGTCAGTGGTGTTTCGTATTCACGGCGCTGACTGGCTAAAGACCGATGACGAAGCGTACGAGGAGTGGTATTTACTCGACGACTCAGCCGCGATGGATCCGTTGAACGACGCCGCGGTATCTGGCGTTTGCGAGGAACCGCATAACCGCGTCGCGAGAGAAGCCGCGGACGGAACTGGTGGTTTGTATCGACTACGCGCCGGCAACGGTGATCTGACTGACGCGAAATTCGCTACCTGGTTAAGCAAACCCGCAGGCGTGACTTACAAAGACTTCTACGCTGGTTTGGAACCGCTTACTTCACAACAAGGTGTTGCTTTATGGGGCCGCCAGATGACGCTTGGACCAACAAGTGAATTCTGTCTTCATAGTCAAACACCAGTTAACTTAGCCGGCTCCATCTGTGTTCAACTCAATCACGAGTGGACAATGATCTGAAGCAGCTCGAATACGCTCGCTCGGCTCCCTGATCACTTCACACTTAGCCAATCGACTAATAAACACTTTCGGGACAAAAACGTAGTCGAGCCTCACGTGCGGATCCCAGGTGGGAAACGTATATCCCTTGTCGTCCGGATGCAGCCTGCGAAAACCATCACCATAACCCGCGTCGAGCATCAATTGAATCGTTTCGCGTTGCAGCTTACGTCCGCTGATCCAGATCAGCGCTCGAATCCACGCCGGCAGGCGTTCGAGTTCGAGCACCTCTCCGGGAGCAAGAGCGTTGAAGTCGCCGAGCAAAACGTGAAAGCCATGCTGATGACGTTTGATACCGTCAAGCAATGAACGAATCTCGCGTGTTCGCCTCCGTTCGTCCCACTTAGAGAACCGCGCACTCAAGTGCAGACCAAAAACACGCGTCGTATTCCCCGCCGGAACGACCTCTAAAAACGAATGTCTCGAACCGGCGGGATAATGCCACTCGTAATACTCAACTTCCTGCCGGCTGAGGAAACCTATCGAATGCCTGCGCCGCGCAGCCCAGTAGGGGAACTTCGTAGCTGCGGCAATACGCTCAATCACTCTCGGATCAATCGCTTCCTGAAAGATCACGAGATCTGGCGCAGCAGCGACGATCGTCTCCGCGATAGCATCTTCCCGACCATGACCGCCAAAGCGGATGTTGTAACTCAGCAGCCTGAGGGTCACGCCTCTTCACCCGACGGAACCACGACGTAGTATGGTTCACCGAACAAGACGTCGCGACCATAAAGAACGAGGCTCGACGTAGCCTGCATATTCACCGGACGGCCCACGAGCTTCTGCAACGACTCACGCAGCGGATTCAAACTCGGCGCGATGTCCGGATCTTTATCGCACAAGGGTTTTGTGTGCAGGCTGGGAATGTAATACGCGTCAGAGTTCCACGCTTCCATGACTTTGCTGCCGACAAGTGTAACGTCGATGTCGCTGGTTCCTATCCCTTGCGAATCGAATGGCGTGCCGTCTTCGTGACGTTTGTTCGTCACGACGCTGCCGCGCAACACGATGCCCGTGCCTTCGGGAAGTCCCTGCTGTAGTTTTCGATAGAACGCGATGAACAGACGCTCGTCACCTCCGAACGCAAGTGTCACAATGCGCGAACGCACCTCGTTCTCATTCATCTCATGCGGGTCTTTAGCCATTGATACCTTTTCGAAATGAGTTCGTTCCCTGGGGCTGTTAACGGGAGATGTCTCTCACAATCTCGTAAAGCTCGCGCGTGCCCTGGCGAACGTTCTTTACCGTGATACGTTCGTTGTTGCCGTGCACACCTTCATCCTCTTCGGGGGTGGTGTAAATCGGGGACCAGCCGTAAGCGATGATGCCGAGCTGCCGATAAAGCTGGCTTTCAGTATAACCGCTCAGCATCTTGGTAGTGACAATCGCGCCGGGGTGATTCTCTTTCGCCTTGCGAGCGATTAATGAAAACAGCTCGGTGTTAGTAGCGGAGCTGTTGGGTGGCTTGAACCGGTTGACTTTCTCGATCTTGATTGTCGCATCGGCTATGACTGCGGTTAGTGCTTTGAGAAACTCCTCGGGGGATTCGCCGGGAAGCAGGCGAACATCGAGATTGCACGTCGCAGCGTTGGGGATAACGTTTGTTTGCTTACTGCCGCTGAGCATCGTGATCGAGATCGTGTTGCGCAGCAAAAAGTTGAACTCGCGTTGACTGCCAAGCGCTTTCGCGAACACCGGATTCTTTAACGACTCGCGAATGTTTGCGAACTGCGAGCGCAAAGGCTCTCGTTGTAAAGGCGCGATGTCTTTGAAGAACTGCTCGACAGCCGGCAATAACTTTACCGGTGTTTCCCAATCGAGTATGCGACTCATCGCGCGAATGAGACGGTTGGTGGCGGAGTCTGACACTGGTCTCGAGCCATGACCCGGCAGGCCGGTCGCTGTCAGTCGTAACCAGAACGGCGCTTTCTCGGCGACGTCGACGCCGACGATCTTGACTGAGCCATTCTCGAGCAGGTTGTCGCCGCCTTCAGTGAGAAGATATTCCGCGTCTTTGAAGAGATCCGCTTTGTTGGCGATCATCCAAAGCGAGCCTTCGTCGTCTACTTCTTCGTCAGCCGTGCCGAGAAAAATCACATCGCGTGAGAGTGCTGGTCCTTCTCGTTTGAGCAGGATCATCGTCATCAGGTGGAGCAATCCTTCGCCCTTCATGTCGAGCGCGCCACGACCGTAGATGGAATCGTTCTTGATCGTAGCCGCAAACGGATCGACTTCCCACGATGCGGGTTCGGCGGTGACGACGTCCATGTGGCTCAGAAGAATTATGGGACGCTTCGAGCCATTGCCTTTGAGACGCGCGATGATGTTTGCGCGTCCGGGCTTGAACTCGAAGACCTCGTTCTGAATACCGTTCTCGTCGAAGATCTTCTTGAAGAACCGCGCTGCTTCAATCTCGTTGCCGGGCGGGTTTGAAGTATTGATACGCAGATACTGCTGCATCAAATCAACAGCCATATCCTGATACCTGGGCCAATCAATCGCGCCATTCTGTGCTGAGGCGCTGCCGGACAACACGATGACGAGCAGAAGAAGTTTCACACAAAGCCGCCAAGATAAAACCGAAGGCACAAAGTATTTCTTTGTGAGCTTCGTGTCTGCCTTTGTGCCTTTGTGTGAAATAGGTAGGTGCCGGTTCATGAGTTTTTATATTAACATGGTGCTGTAAGCCACTACCCACACGATGCGTCTCTTCCCCGTGCTTGTCATGCTCTGCGCCGCGTTTGTGGCGGGCGCGATCAATTCCATTGCCGGCGGCGGAACGTTGCTGACGTTTCCAGTACTCATCTGGCTCGGACTCGATCCGAAAGTCGCAAATGGAACCAGCACCGTCGCGCTCTGGCCCGGTCTTTTCGGCGGCCTCTTCGGTTATCGCAAAGAGCTCGAGAACAGTTCCACTATCCTTTTGCGACTCGGCGGGACGAGTCTTATCGGCGGCGCGCTCGGCGCGTGGCTGCTAGTGCGAACGCCGTCGAAAGTATTCGCCGGGCTCGTTCCCTTCCTCATCCTGTTCGCCACCTTGCTCTTCATGTCGAACGGCATCGTCAACAAACGTTTGCGCCTCGGTTCGCTTGACGAAAAACGAATGGGACTGTGGTGGACGGGTGCCATGATCTTTCAATTTTTCTCGGCGATGTACGGCGGTTACTTCGGCGCGGGCAATGGAATTCTCATGCTCGCAGCGATGGGCGTCCTCGGCCTCAACGAACTCAATCGCGCGAACGGCATCAAGAACTTTCTCGGCATCTGCATCAACGCCGTCGCAGTGCTGATCTTCGCGATCGCAGGCTACGTTGTCTGGCAGGACGCGTTGCTGATGGCGGGCGCCGCTCTCGCCGGCGGTTACTTCGGCGCCAGCATGGCGGTGCGTGTCGGACAGAAATGGGTGCGCAGAGGCGTGGTGCTGATCGGTTGGATAATCTTTTTCGTCATGGTCTGGAAACTGCGCCAACAGCCTCAATGACATCACACGCCAAACTGCCACGTGAGTTTTACCTGCGTCCCGACGTGCTAACCGTCGCGAAGGATCTGCTCGGCAAACTTCTCGTCGTACCTGGTCCAAAGAGCCAGCGTGTGTCGGGAAAGATCGTTGAAGTCGAAGCGTATCGTGGTCCGGAAGACAGGGCTTCACACGCTTACGGCGGGCGCCGTACGAAACGAACGGAGACGATGTACGGAACCGGCGGCGTCGCTTATGTCTACTTCGTTTACGGCATGTATTACCAGTTCAATGTCGTCAGCAATGTTGCGGACACTCCGCACGCGATTCTCGTTCGCGCACTCGAGCCGGTTGAAGGCATCGAGATCATGCGCGAACGCCGCCACACTCATCCGGATCACAATCTCACGAGTGGTCCAGGAAAACTCTGCATCGCGATGGGCATCGATCGCACGCTCGACGGCGCGGACCTTCTCGAAGATCGCGTCTGGATTGAAAACTTCGAAACAGTCTCTCCGCGCCAAATCGCTAAAGGTCCACGTATCGGCATCGACTACGCACAGGAGTGGATCACCAAACCCTGGCGCTTCTGGATTAAAAACAATTCCTACGTCAGCAGAACGCGGATTAAAGTACAAACTTAATTGGCGCTGCCGTGATCTTCGTGTTCGTCACCGGCTGGCCCCGCAAGAACTCCATCATTCCTTCTTTGATCTTCGGCGACGATAGAAACAATGGATCACTGTGCACCGCGCCTTCGATGGTGATATGCGTGCTGTTCGGGAAACCGGTGCGATACTCCTCGGCGTTGCTAATAGGCGTGCGTGCATCGAGCGTCCCACTGATAAACAGCACCGGCACATCCGATTTTAGCGGCGCGCGAAACTCATCACCGAGATCAGGCGCCTTCCATGCCTCACAAACATCCGGAAACGGAAAGTTAAAAATGTCCTCCAGCAACGTGCCCTTCGCCTCGCGTGCGATCCGCTCGCGACGCGCCGCAGTCTGACCCGAAGCACAGTCCATCATGAACGACATCGCCGAACCGATCTCGCTGCGCGACTGGTCGAGCCAGACCTGAGCGGGATTGGTGAAGTCGCCCTTCGAGGCACGATAGAACAACGCCGGAAACCTTGCCGTCACGGTAGTGCCGATATTGTTGGCAACGATGTATTGCATCACGAATTTGTTGACGATGACTTTGACCTTGAGCTTGGTTTGCGGATCGGTGATCTCGACCGTCTCCGGTTGCGTGTCGAGATGATCGAACACCGACTTCATCAGACCGAGAAAGTCGGGAATCTCTCTTCCGACTACCGGATCTGCTTTGATCACAGCGGCCAGATCTTCGAGATGCTTTTGAATGTTGCTCGGGAGTTTGTACGTGTGATCGGGACCTTCCGTACCGGCAAGGATCGCGCGATTAATGCTCTTCGGATGCCGCCGCATGGTTGCGAACGCGAGATGAGTTCCGTAACTGATGGACCAGAGACTGATCTGGTTTGCGCCCAGAGCTTGTCTGAGATCCTCGAGATCGTCAGCGCTTTCGTTGGTGTTGTAGCCAGTAAGATCGACGCGCTGAATGTCGCGCCAGTACGAAATACAACTCTCCGAGTTTTCGCGGAGCTGTTTGATGGCGGCCTCGCGTGTGGGCGCAACGTCGAGCGGCAAAGAGAGACGTTCGAAGCAACCAAGATTCGGTTTCGAAAAGCCGGTGCCACGTTGATCGAACGCGATCACGTCGGCGATTTCACGCAGGGCCATGAAGAGTGGGAAACGAGAGCCTTTGGCCGTGAAGATGCCGGAGCCACCTGGACCACCAGCGAGATAGACGATCGGAGGTCCGGGATTTTTCGCCGTGCTCTTGAAGCGCACGAACGCGAGCTCGATCAAGTTGCTTTCCGGATTGGAGCGATTCTCCGGAACGAGAAGCGTGCCGAATTCGGCGTCGACCTTTTCCTTCTTCTCGTTTTCGAACGTATATGGCTTGAGCTTTAGAGCGCCCGCTTTCGGTTGCGCGCCGATTGAAGTAGTTAATAGTAATAGTAACAAGACACACTTGTAGCTGGACATACGCGATGCCTCCTTCACAATCAAATCTAGTTCAGAGTATTAGCCTTCGATTTCGGAGATGGCCCAGGCAGCTTTACCGCGGACGCTTGGTTCCGTGTCGTTGAGAGCCTGCTTCAGAGACGGAAGCGCATCGGCACTCGCGATCTCGCCGAGCGCTTCAGCGGCGCCGCGACGAACTTCAACGCGCGAATCCGACAGCAACACACTGCACAGCGCAGTCACGGCGCGGTCGTCTTTCAATTCACTCAACGCCCACACTGCGAGTTCGCGAACGCGCCAGTTTTCGTCCGCGAGCGTTGCGACGAGCCGCGTTAGCGCACGTTCGTCACGCACTTCGCCCAATGCTCGCGCCGCTGCCATGCGCACCCACGCGTCTGAATCGCCGAGCAACGTGATGAGCTGCGGAACGGCGCCGGATCTTTCTCCCGGAACCATGTTGTGCAACTCACCGACGGCCCAGGCAGCGTTTCGACGCACCGTTGCGTTCGTGCTGGTGAGTTGTTGCGATAATGGTTCAAGCGCCACACGACCCATTGAAGCAAGTGCGAGCGCAGCTTGTTCGCCGGGTGACGGGTGTTTGAAGGTCTCCAAGGCGGGACTCCAGCGACCCGTGTCCCAACACTTGATTAGTTGCGTCCTGGTGTCGTCACCAAGCATGGCAACGAGCGATGGAATTGCTGTTGTATCGCCTCTTTTCGCAGCCTCGCATGCAGACATCGCTCGCGCGTCTGCGGCTGGTGAATTCAGTTGACCTTGCGGTTGCGAGGTGCTGGTCGCCGGTATTCCCGGCTCCTGCACAGCGGGCAAATTTAGTGCTTGAAGGCTCTGTGTAACTGCCGCGCTTGCGCTCTGTAATTCAAGCGAGAATATCGATAGCGATAGCGCCGAGGCGCAAAGCACTGAAAGCGCCGCAAACATCAACACCCTCGCGGGACCTGTAGCCAGTCGTCTTTTACTTCGCATCACTCTAACAATCCTTTCTTCAAGAATCCTGCCGTCGAAAATACTCAGCACGAACGCATCCGACGGATACGCTCGCGAGACGTTAGCCGCCCAGAGCAACGAGCGCGCGTACAGGTTCGGCGCGAGAACGTGCCCCGTGACGAGTTCGTCGCAGGCAAGCTCACGCGCGCGATCAATCTGTCGCTTGATCAAGAAAGTCAGCGGATGAAATGAGATTGGCAGAGCAACGAGTTCGCAGATCAGGTTTGAGAGAAAATCCCGTCGCTTCACGTGGGCCATCTCGTGGCCGATAACCGAAAGAAGTTTGGCCTCGTCAGCGGCGGTACAGAATGTATCGGGCAACACGATCAACGGGTGGCGCGCGCCGACAGTCGATGGCACACGCGCTTGTTTTGATAAACCGATCGATACTTCGCTTATTTCAAGGAGACGACGACAGCGTTGTGCGACAGCTTCAATGTCTGACGTGACACCGATGTCTGTTGCCGATCGTCGCAACCTCTGTTGCCTGCGCCAGAAGCGAGCGAGTCTGATGCTTCTGCCGCAGATAAAGAGCGCATAAATAAAAGTGAGCAGCAGGATGTCGCGTGTGCGGAGACTAAAAGTCTTGTGACGTGACGGAGCTACGTGGTTAACGGTTAGATCTTCAGACTCGCTGGGAACCGGCGTCTGACTCACGTGAGTCACGAGTTGAGCTGGCGGCACGGCCGTTTGGAAACTTGATATCGTCAATAGCGGCACAATAAGACATGCGCCCATTGCCACCACCCACAACGTGTGACGATAACGCGCGGGTCCATTCCTAAGCAGCCACGACACAAGCGTCGCCACCGCAAAGATCACGAGGATCTGCCAGGCGGAATTCAAAACAAAGTTGAGGATGAACTGGCTAACTCGCATCACGTTCTTCCTGCTCGATTAGTTTGTGAAGCTCGGAAAGCTTTTCCGGTGTCAGGTGCTTTTCCTGAACGAGATTCATCACCAGGCCTTCAGCCGAACCACCGAACATTCGATCGATAAACTCGCGCACCGCATGACCCGTAAACTTCGTCCGGCTTACGGCGGGTTTGTAGACGTAAGCTTTGTCCTGGAGAGTTCTTTTGACTTTGTTCTTGCGGTGCAACACGGTGAGCATCGTTTGCACGGTGGTATAGGCCAGCTCGCGCTTGAGCTCTCGTTGCACGGTTTGCACTGTCGCCGGCCCGGTTTCCCAGAGCACCTGCATGATCTCCAGCTCCAGCGGCGTCATCTGTTCACTCTTGCGGCGCGGCATGCACTAACCTCCTAAGACTTTAGTTGGACAATACAGCACAGGGCAAAGGCTGTCAACTAAAACTTTAGTAGCAGGGATTTTCGCCGATGAACGCGGATTAATCAGATCCGTAACGGATTTCCATGTGGCGGATGCGATACGCGGCGAGGATTAGCACCAGGATTGTGACCACCAGCATGCTCGGAACCGCGATATACGCGGGCGTCGGCTCGGCCACGACCGCAAACGGACCTTCCGACATCGGCACCGGCACGAGCGAGTTCAGATAGTGAATCACACTGACCTTTTTCAAGAGTGGCGGCAGAAGGAAGTTGAGCCACTCCCAACCGTAAAGCAGCACGGCGGGAATGATCGGGTTGCGCACGAAGAGTCCGATAAATAAGAAGAACGCTCCGTAACCGAGGCACGCGAGGATTGTTATGCCGGCGTAAGTAAGAAGCTGAGTCAGACCGCGACCCTCAGTGAAGTAGCGCACGCTCTGCGAGTAGAAGTGAGGAAAATAAAGCAGCAGCATCGCGATCACCGTCGTTGCTGTAAACAGAATGATCGACGTCGCGAGTCCCGAAATGTACTTGCCAACGACCAGCACCTCGCGTCGCACAGCGCTCAAAAAGTAATAGTGCAAACTACGATCGACCAGCTCACCGCGAAACAGGTTCATGAAGATCCACGCCGATCCAAAGAACACGAGCGTGCGCATGATGAACGCGTTGTAGATGAACGAATAGATGACGCTGTATTGATTGAAGTCTTTCCACTCGCGCCCTGGAGGTGTAATGAACGCTAGAATGGTTAAAGGGAATAATGGCAGAAACGCAATCAGGTAAATCAGCAGTGAGCGGCGACCGAGAAAGTTCTTCTCAATCTCCATACGGAAGATCGCGCCGATCTGCCTGAGCCACAGCGTCCAGTTGCCGGGCGCATCCTCTGATTCTGTTTGAACCACGTCTATCGCAGAACTCATGTAACTAAACTCCTATGCGCTGCCACCGGTCGTACCGATCAAGTACTGGTAAACCGCACTCAGATCGTCGTCAACCGGCGCGATCGACTCAAGATTTAATTCACCTTCAGCAACTGCGTGATTCAACATCAAATAGAAACGATCTGCGTCGCGCGTCTTTATAAATAAACCGCGACGGTCGTCGTGAAGTCGAGCTTCAACCACGTGGTCCTGCGCAAAAACGTATGCGGCGAGTTTCGCCGGTTGATCGCAACGAATCAGGATCTGCATCGGATGCTCTTCCATCTCGTCGCGCACGCCGTGAATGTTTCCCTCGGCAACGATGTAACCGTTGTTCAGCAACACCACGCGGTCTGACATCATGTCGACTTCGTGAAGAATATGCGATGAGATGATCAGATGAAGACCTTCGGCAGCGAGCTTCCGAAATAGGGCGATCGTTTCTGCGCGCACCATCGGATCGAGACCGTTCAGTGGTTCGTCCAGAATCAAAACTGCCGGTTCGTGCGCGATCGACTGTGCGAGACGAATGCGTTGCCGCATGCCCTTGCTGTAACCCGCAACCTTGCGATCGGCAGCGCTGACGAGATTCACGCGTTCGAGCGCGAGTTGACTAAGATCGTTTGCACGCTTGCGATCGTAGCCATGGACCATCAAAAAGGAATTGATAAACTCGCGCCCGGTCACGCCTCTCGGGAAAGAGTCAAACTGCGTGCAGTAACCGACTTTGCGAAACAGTTGTTCGGGACGGTCCGTCGGAATTCCCAGGATTGAAATCGATCCGCGTGTCGGGCGCAGCAGTCCGGTCATCAAATTCATCAACGTCGACTTCCCTGCTCCGTTCGGTCCCACCAGGCTCGTAATGCCGGGCGCGATTTGCAGGTTCACTCGATTCACGCCGAGTATCTCGCCGTAAAACTTCGAGACGTTATCGAAGATGATGAGTTGATCCGAAGCAGACACTTATTTCACTACCTCGTAAGCTTTAACTTTCCACGACAGCAACGCCAGGCCCGCAGCACTGAACAGAAATAGCGCCGTCCAACACGCCCACAACGGCGGGTTAATAATGACAACCTCTGTTCCAGTAAAATCCATCATCCTGCCCGCCACACGATCGTAAGTGCCGAACAAACCCGAGGTCACGTGACCCATAAGCGCGAACAGACTGATGAGGTCGCCCTTTTTGGTCTGGAAAAGAATGTTGATAAAAACCGATCCGAAAACTGAAGGAATAAAAACTATCGCGAGCATCGCCGCACTCGCAACGATGCGCCACTTCAGTAACGCCGAAACCGTCTGCGACAACAACGAGAGCAACAACACCCACACAACTCCGGCAATCACTATCGCACTCGCGATCCACCAGTTGTCTCTGAACCAAGCGAAGCCTTCGAGATACGATTGAAAGAGAAACATCAGCAGTTGTGGAATCCATGTCATGAACGACAACAGGATCAACAACACCGACATTTTTCCCATCACGTATTCAGTGCGTGAAAACGGACGGCAAAGATACAGCGGCAGTGCGTTGTTGCGCAGGTCGCGTGAAACGAGTGGTGGTCCAACCAGAAGCGCGACAAAGAAAGCGAACCCGCCCTGGATGTTTACAAAAGCCTGAAAAAACGAACCGTCGATAGGCAGCAGCTCCCGAGCATTGATCTGCATGATCGCCAACGCCGTGACGTTGTGGTGCAGGTAGATCAACACTGCTTCGACGAGCAGCGGTATGAAGCAGAGCACATAAAACGCGGTGAACAGTTTGAACTTGAAGACAGCTTGAAACGCGTGCCGCGGAATGATCAGAAAGCGGCTCCACTCAGGAGTCAGCGCGCCAGTGTAAGGCTTGTAAGTCTGTTCATAGACCGCCATAGCCGTTCTCCATTGCCTTGAGGAAGATGTCTTCGAGCGAGTCGCGTTTGTAACTCAAACGACGTAGCTGCACCTGCGATTCGTCCGCGAGCCGATACAGATCTCGCACTTCCACGCCCTCCTGCAAAACGATCTTGAGCCGGTGATCGCCCGTTAGAGCGTACTCGCAACCGAGTTGACCGAGCGCTTTGACAAACTTCTCCTGGTCGCCGCGAGTCTCGAGCATGAGAAACTTGCGATTCGATTTACGTTCTTCTTCGAGGTTGCAGTAAACGACGATCTGGCCGTCGCGAAGGATCAGGATCTCGTCACAACACTCTTCGACGTCCAATAACAGGTGTGACGAAAGTACGATGTGTGCTTTACCGCTGTCGCGAATCTCGCGGATCAGTTTGATCATGCGCAGGCGCGCCGGCGGATCGAGTCCATTAGTCGGCTCGTCCAGGAAAATCAGTTTTGGACCATGCACTATTGCCTGCGCGAGCTTTGCGAGTTGCTTCATGCCGAGTGAATAAGTTTCGAGACGGCGATAGCGCGCTTCACCCAGGCCCACGTAGAAGAGCGCTTCGTGCGCGCGTTCGAGAGCGGCTTCAGGCGGCAGACCAGACAGTTCACCCATGAGACGCACGAAGTGAACAGCGCTCATCTTCGCGATGAACGAGTCGCGCTCTGGCATGTAACCAATCAGGGCGCGTATCTGCTTCGCTTCATCAGAAATGTCGAGACCGAATATGTGTGCTGTTCCGGTGCTCGGCGGATGAAATCCGAGGAGGGTGTGAATCAGCGTAGTCTTTCCGGCGCCGTTTGGACCGAGCAGGCCGATCGCTCGACCGCGCAAATCGCCGCGCAGGTTCTTGAGAATCTGACGCCGGCCAAAAGAGACGCCGAGACCATGGAGGTCGATTACCGGTGGCTCAGTGAGAGCCGCTTGTGCATTGATCGGTTCTTCATGAACCGAAGCGGGGAGTGCCATACTCTTCTTATAGCGCTGCGTCCTGATAATTCCAAACGAATCCGAGTCCGAAGACTGTACCCATCAACAGAAAAGCCATGATGCATGCTAACGCATCGTAGGGCGATAAAGTTCTGCCGATTGCGAGAATTTCGATTAGGAACACAGGCACGTTGAGAACGATCGCAGATGCGAGTGGAAACAGCAGTGCTGGACGACAGCCGCCCATGCGTTGGCGAAGCCAGGAGAGAGAGGGGGCATAGGCTAAAGAGAACAAGAGTGCTGCCATGATCATTGAAGTGACCGTGGCGCTGAGTTCCTGTCCACCGACTACAAAGAACCTGGACAGGATGAGTAGCAGACCAAACAACCAGGAGATGAGGGAGATCGATACGAGCTTCATTTGCTTACCTTCATAATTCTCTGCGGCCCTCTGCGTATCTCTGCGATCTCTGCGTTTTATATGTGCCTTTAACGCAGAGATCGCAGAGGGCCGCCGAGGGCCGCAAAGAAAGCCTCACTTACTTCTTCGTTTCCATTCCGCGCTGAATAATGTTCTGCATCTCGAGCGCGTTGGGCATTCCCAGCAGCGTTGCCGGTCCTAACCCGAATGGTCCACCTTCAGTGTTGGCCGCGAACGTGATGCTGTCGCCTTGTGCGTAAGCGTAAGCAAGTGTCGGCGGCATTTGTGAAGCGATTGCTTTCATCGCTTGTTGCGGTCCGCTCGGCAGATTCTCCGCAGTCTTCGCCAGACCCGCCGGCACGAGGCCCGCGACGTTGTGATAGAAGACGGCCGAGAAGTTTGCATTACCATCAACCGGCAGGCCCGCCATGAACTGCGGCGAACGCAGCAACGACAAACCATTCTCACGCGCTCTCAGCGACTTCTCGACGAGCGCGCGGCTCGGACAAACGATCATGTAGCCGTTGGCATAGGTGTAGTTCACTTCCATCAACCCGAAATCATTCGACCGCAGCGTGTAGTAAGTGCGACCACCGAGGTCAGCGTGTTCCCAGGCGAGACCGCCTTTACCAAACTTCGCCGCCTCTTTGTTTACTTCACCCACCACTTGTTCGAGCGTCTGTTGCAGGTGCGCCGGATCGTTAACTTCAAACACCAGCTTCCACGACGGTGTCGGCAGTAGTGGTCCATCGATCGCAAAGGCAAACTCTCCACCCAGCGGTGCAGCGATGTCGTTGCGAATGTTGAGACCACGGTCTGACTGTTGTTTGTCGAGGGTCTTGCGCAAGTCAGGCGAGACCGTATTCAGCACGCCCAGTAGATCATCAACGAGCGACACCGGATTCTTCACGACAAACCCAGCCACGACATTCGCGTCGGGCGAGATGTACTCGAGCGAGCCCATCGGCCCGGGTGCAGCCAGCCACGACGGAATGCCGCGCTGTGCGTCGTTGAACGACAGCGAAGCCTGCGTGTGCGTCTTGCCGTTGGTGTCTTTCTGGTCCAACACGAAATACTTCACGCTCAGCAGACCTAGCTGGTTCAACGCGCTTTCCTGCTTCGCAGCGTCCGCATTCTTGCTGCGTTCGGCTTTGGTGCTGGCCACGACTTTTTCGAGATTCGCCGCAACCACCAAACCGGCGCCTTCCTGGTAAACCTGCGCGATGCGGTTACGGAACGGAGTGGCAGCGAAACTGCTCACATTGCCGTTGCCAATTGCTGTCGCCACGTTTTGCAACTGCTGCAAATTCGGGCTGGCGGCGAACAGATTGCCCTGAATCCAAACGTAGAGATCTTCTCTCTCGCCTTCAGGGGCAGGAGTCGCTGTCGCCGGGTTCTCGATAAACTTGATCTCAGGACGGCCTTTCTTATCGCCTGAGAACTTCGCGATCTGCTGTTCGAGGAACTGACGGAAGCCTTCTGAATTCTTCAACTCAGCGAGCACTAGCGGCTCACCAGGTTTTCCCTGGTTATCCATTGATACCGAGACTGCAATCTCGTCGCCAAGATAAGAACCAAACTGGCCGATCGTTTCCACGACCTGGTCCATGTTCTGCGCACGACCTGATTGCTCTTTTTCCCACCACTGGCGCAGCGCCGGATTCTGGCTCATTCGCTCCTGAATCACGCGATGTGATTGAACAATCGAGTCAGCGAGATTTGGCAGAGCCGCGTAAACAACCGTGCTCTCCGGCATGAAGTCAAGCAGATGCGTTGACGTGCGAACACCGGGCTGCTGCACTTTGTTCAGCTCGGTCTTGAGCGACGCCAGACCATTCAAGACAGCGGCGTAGCGAGCCGCATTGCGACTCCACGACACTTCATCTTTCACCGGGATTATGGAAATCGCCGGGTTAGTCGTTGCTTGTTCACCGGGATGAAGCACGCGATCGGAACCAGCGTGATTCAGATTCACTTCGCCTTCGATCACGGAGATTCGCGAACCCTTGGTACCGTTGTTCACCGAGAACGTCGTACCGGTTACTGAAACAAGCGAATCGCCACTCTCGACAAACAGTTGACCATCTTTCTGTTTCGCGGCTTCGACAACGATGCTGCCGCGATCGAGGTGAATAGTTGTGCCCTTGCCTGTCTTCGTCAGGTAGAGCTCCGAGCGATCCTTCATCTCGATTAGCGAACCATCGCCGAGACGAACAACAGCGCGACCGTCTTTTGCAGTGCGCACCTTCTCACCTTGTTGCAACTTCGCGCCGTTGCCCACTGCGGCTGTGCGCGTGTCAGCAATTTGGTAAACCTGACCTTCGGCGGCTTGCACAGTCGCTTCGAAGTTGCCGTACGGCCAGAACCTTTGCACAAACGGAAGTGCCAGCAGTCCGAGACCGATGACGAGCGCCGCGGCAATGCCCCAACGCAGAATCACCGGCTGCAACGAGTAGTTCGTCTTGCGCACGACGGGTTTGATTGTGCCCGCGCGTTTGGCGCGGGCTTCATTCATTGCCTTGCGGCAGGGGATGCACTCGTGTGTGTGGTCAACCAGCAGCAACGAGCGCGCTTCGGAAAGTTTGCCGGCGAGATGTGCCGGAATCAATGACTGAAAATCTCGACAACTCTCAATCCTGTCGACGGTCGGCAACTGGAACTCAGTCTCGCCCGCTGCAGCGGAAACCCGCGCCCAAACACGGTCTGCCGCTGCTGAAACTGCTGCCGGATCGATCTTCTCATTGCGAATCTCGGCAGTGACTTTGTCGAGGATCTGATCTTCGTTATTGCTTCTCATGATGTTTCTCCAGATAGTGCCCAATTTCTTTTCTCATTTTTGTACGAGCGCGATGGAGGACTACGCCAACCACCAAGGGCGAGGTGTTCATAAATTCTGCAATTTCTTTATTGTCAAAACCTTCGTAATAACGCAGGACAAACATCTCGCCTGCGGTCTTTCCGAGCCTTGAGACAGCCTGGCGCACCAGTTTCTGTAGTTCGCGGTCGGCATGAACTGCTTCCGGACTGCGATAACTTCCGGCGATTGCGTCGACTTCGTTGTCATCGAGGGCCACGGCTTTTGAGCGGTTGCGGCTGCGCAACAAATCGAGGGATGCGTTTATGGCCGCACGGGAAAGATAGGCTTCAGGATTTTTCGACCAGTCGTACTCTTCCTGGCCTTTGACCAATCTCAGAAAAACCGTTTGGAGCACATCTTCGGCGTCGGCGGCACTGCCCGTAATTCGCTGTGCCGTCCGAAAAACTCGGCCGTGATGTGCCTGGAATAGAGTTTCCAGCTCGCTGGCGGGTTGTTCTTTCACTAGTCGCAAGGGTTTAAGTGCTGCCTGCAAGGGTGTTCTCCTTCGTCTACACCCTGATAGACGAAGGGTTTTGGGAGTTATTAACACCCTTGCGTGCAAATTTTTGGAAGTTTACTGGGGAAATCGCTGGGCGGCGATAGTTATTTTCAGGCTACGCGCTTCAGAGGAAGTGCCCGGAGCTTTCTTACGGTCCGGCTGTTTCGATCAACGTCAAAACCGGCGGAACCTAAAGCTATAAAACCCAAGCGTGGTTCACAGTCATCCGGGCCAAAGGCAATTCGAGTCACGACGGTCTCGCCGAGAAATCTCAGTTGGGCAGAGCCATACTCGTATTCCACCTGCTCACCGCTGGCAAGTTCGTAAGTTCTCTGCCGACAGGTGCCATCCCGATCTTCCTGAGTTCTGATGCCGGAGCTATCGAATCCACCGAATCAATGTCGATGAAGAATGTTGTCGTGAATGATTCTGTGCCATGTAAAGTTCGGACTTCGACCGGAACATGTGTGAGATCCATAGTGTTGGCATACTACTGCGTTCGCTGTTGGGAGTAAAGCAGATGGAGGTGTGATTTGTTGGTGGGTCGAGGTCAGTACCGTAACGCGGTAGCGTCGGGTCGTTGCGACATCACTTACGCAGATTAATCAACGCTGACCCGACGCTACCGCGTTACGGTACTGACCCGGACCCGGTCACACTGAGACGTTTGCGTGCTTCGCTGGCCGCGGATGAACGCGGATACACGCGGATTAGTTCGCGCCAGGTGGCGCCGTCGTAGTGAAAGCGTTTGGTTGACTGATCGAAGACGAAGCCGACGCGCTGGCGGTTGTAACGATCGAGGCCGGTGTAGTTCAGGTAGTAACTGAACTCCGGTGCTTCGGCTGGATGGTCTTTTAGGCGGCGTGCGGCGTCGGTGAAGAGTTGTGTGGCGAGCTGTTCTGCTGTGTCGCCGAGGAGTAGCAGAACTTCAGGACGCAACGGCGAACGCGTGAAGTGATCGAGGAAGATGCGTGCGCGTGAGATTCGATCGAAGCCTTGCGAATGTTCGATCATCAGCAGTAGTCGCCGATCGTCGCTGATGCGTGTTGGCGAAGCAACAGCTTCGCGTTGAATCCAGCCGTGCGTGCGGCTCGTGACGTTTACAAGAAAGAATGTGATCCCGTCATCGCTTGTTTTCGCCGATCTGATTGCCACCATCCGTCCACGTCCGAGACGACGTAGGAGTCTGCCGTTGAGTTGAGGCGTCGCGCGTAACGCTGCCAGGCGTTCATCGATGACAACAGCGAGACGTCCACCGGCCGGTGGTTTTCTTTGCGCGATCGCGAAGGTTTGAGAAAAGAAAATGAGAAGAACACAAAGCGTGAGCTTGCGAGGATTCATGAGGTTTCTCCAATCGTGAGGTTTAAATTTTCCTATGGACCTAAACTGCCGCTATTCTCTCTTTAAACTGCGCGTGATGAAAATGGCAAATCGCAACCGCCAGCGCATCCGCGGCATCGTGCGGCGACGGCACGCTCTTCAACGCGAGCAGCAGTCGCACCATCTCCTGCACCTGGTGCTTCTCTGCGTTTCCATAACCAACAACCGTCTGCTTGATTAATCGCGGCGAATACTCGTGAATCTGGAGCGCCGCACGCTCAGCAACCAGTAACACAACGCCGCGCACTTGCCCGAGCTTCATACTAACCTTAACGTTCGTCGCCAGAAACGCATCCTCAAGCGCACACACATCCGGACGATGCTCGGCAATCACTTCTTCAAGCCCATTACACATCCGTAACAAGCGCGTCGAAAACTTCATACTCGACGGTGCACGCACTGAACCAAAAGCCACGAGCGAATAACGGCGTCCGTCACCTTCGACAACGCCCCATCCCATCGTCTGACTTCCCGGATCAATCCCTAGAACGCGCATCGCGCGCAGTATACCAATAGATCTTAGTGCTTTGTGCTTTGTATTTTGCCAAAAAACAAAGCACAAAGTACCAAGTACAGCGCACAAATGATATTCTGGAACTTCCCCTCTGTGGGCCCCTGCTTGTTTGTGTAGATTGTAAACGTCTGCCTCATGAGTGAGTTGTTCGAATCGTTGGCGTCTCTGTTCAGTAAGCCTGCGGACTACGCCGATGAGAAACCGTTTCAGGCCGAGTTCTTCAGCGTCGAACGCCTCGAGCAGTACGCGCACACACTCGCCGCGCAACACAAAACCGTCACTCGAAAAGGTCGCGCCAAACTCTTACCGCGACTCGAAGACAACGGCCGCATACTCGAAGCCGCGTACAAAGCACTCGTAGAAGCGCTGCGTGAAGGACGTGCAATCTCACCCGCAGCCGAGTGGCTGGTCGACAACTACCACATCATCGAAGAACAACTGCGCGAGATTCGCCAGGATCTACCAAAAAGCTACTATCACGAACTCCCAAAACTCGCCGAAGGCGAACTGGACGGCTTCCCGCGAATCTACGCTGTCGCGCTCGAACTAATCGCGCACACTGACTCGCGCCTCGACACAAACACGCTGCAACGATTTATCCGCGCTTATCAAACCATCGCGCCGCTCTCGATCGGTGAACTTTGGGCCGTCGCCATCACCCTACGCCTCGCGCTCGTCGAAAACCTGCGCCGCCTCGCTATCTCGATAGGCCGTGGCCGCGTCCAACGCGATGAAGCAGACAAGCTCGCGGATAAGTTGCTCGAGATTGCTTCGCTGCAACCAGCGAACGTGATGTCGTTCCTGAACGAACGATATGGCAAACGAGAAGACTTATCGCAGGCCTTTTTGGTCCAACTCGTTCAGCGACTCCGCGAACAGCACCCGTCCGTGATGCCCGTCATGGACTGGATCGAAAAGCAACTCGCGAAACAAGGCGGAAGTGTCGAACAGCTCATCCACGCCGAACACCAGCGACAAGCAGCAGCACAGGTGACGGTCGGAAACATCATCACCAGCATGCGTCTGCTCTCGACGCTCGACTGGAACGGCTTCTTCGAAAAAGTCAGTTTGATCGAGCCGCTGCTGGGAAACGATCCCGCCGGCGTTTATTCGCGAATGGAGTTTGCCTCGCGCGACCGCTACCGGCACGTCGTGGAACGAATCAGCAAGCGAACTCGCACCAGTGAACTCGAGATCGCGCAAGCAGCCGTCGACCTTGCAGCGCAAACGAATGACGAACACGGTCCGAAGAAGCATGTCGGCTATTACCTCATCGATAACGGCCTGACTCTGCTCGAAGCGAAGTTTGGTTATCAACCGCGTTCCGGCGAACGCTTGCGTCGCTTCCTGTTGCGACACGCGACGAGCACTTACCTGGACACACTGGCGTTTCTAACCCTGCTGGTAATGAGTCTGCTGCTCTTGACGATGTATGCCCACGGCGCTGGTTGGTCCATGCTGGTGTTGACCGCATTTCTGGCACTGATCCCGTCCAGCGATCTCGCTTTAACTGTTCTCAACTGGGACCTCACACACTTCTTCCCACCCCGACTATTGCCGCGCATGGATACGTCCGAAGGCATTCCAGAGAACGCAGCCACGTTTGTCGTCGTGCCGACGATCTTTCTGAACGAGTCGCAGGTTCACGAACTCGTCGAGCGACTCGAAGTGCACTACCTCGCAAACCAGGACGACCATATTTACTACGCGTTGCTCAGCGACTTTCCGGATGCAGACGCTGAAGAGACGCCAACCGATTCAAACTTGCTCGCGATTGCTCAAAGCGGCATCGACGCACTCAATCGCAAACACGGCAACGATCGGTTTCATCTTTTTCACCGCCGTCGCCAGTGGAACCCGGGCGAGAACAGGTGGATGGGCTGGGAACGAAAGCGAGGCAAACTCGAAGAGTTCAATCGCCTGTTGCGCGGCGCGCAGGACACGAGCTTCCTCGTGCGCACTGCTGACGACGCGTTACTGAAAAACATTCGTTACGTAATCACGCTCGACTCCGACACTCAATTGCCACGCGACGTCGCGCGCAAGCTCGTCGGCGTTGCAACTCATCCGCTGAATCAACCGGTGATCGACGCGTCGACGAATCGCGTCACCTATGGCTACGGCATCCTGCAACCACGCGTCAGCATTTCCCTCGCGAGCGCTTCGCGTTCGAAGTTTGTGCAGGTCTTTTCCGGCTACACGGGAATCGATCCTTACACGACCGCGGTCTCTGACGTTTACCAGGACTTCTTCGGCGATGGAAATTTTACGGGCAAGGGTTTATACGACGTCGATGCTTTTCAACAGACACTCGATAATCGCGTGCCGCCGAACGCACTGCTGAGTCACGACCTCTTCGAGTCGTTGTTCGCGCGCGCCGCTCTTACGACCGACATCGAGTTACTCGACGACTATCCTGCTTCTTACGAAGCTTACGCAAAACGTTCGCATCGCTGGACACGCGGCGACTGGCAGATCGCTCGCTGGCTCTTTCCTCGCGTGCCTGACGGCGAACGCAAAAAAGTTCGCAACGTGTTGCCGGCGATCGCGCGTTGGAAAATTCTCGACAACCTGCGACGCAGTCTCGTTGCTCCAGCGTTATTTATCTGGCTCGTAGCATCGTGTGCGTTGTTTCCCGGCTCACCATGGCTCTGGGGCCTCTTTGTTTTTCTGGTCATCGCGTTTCCTGTTTACCTGCACGTAACCACGGGCCTCGCGATGCATCCGCGCGGGATTGCATGGACCAGCCACTTCTGGAGCATCTGGGGCGATTTTCGCACCAACACCGCACAGATCGCGCTTTCGTTTGTCTTCCTTCCACATCAAACGTGGTTGATGTGTGACGCGATCCTGCGCGCTCTCTATCGTCAACTTATCTCGCGCCGCAAACTGCTCGAATGGGTCTCGGCCGCCGAAACGGATACGAAGGTGCGAAACGATCCCGGCTCGTTCGTACAGTTCATGCTTCCGGCGCTCTTGCTGACGCTCATGGCTCTCGGCTTCACGTTCAGCAACAAACGAGTCGGCCTTTCTGTGATGGGCCCGCTCGCGGTGCTCTGGTTATTTTCACCGTTCATTGCTTACCTCGTGAGTAGACCACGCACTGACGAGCGAAAGCTTTTGCCGGCGGACGACTTGAAATTCGCCCGGCTGATCGCGCGGCGCACATGGCGCTTTTTCGAAACCTTCGTCAGTACCGAAGACAACTGGCTGCCGCCCGATAACTACCAGGAAGATCCGGCGCCCGTTACCGCGCATCGCACCTCTCCGACAAACATCGGCCTGCTGTTGCTTGCCACTACTTCAGCGCGCGATCTCGGTTACGTTGGCGCACTCGAATTCGTCGAGCGAGAAGAACTGACTTTCGGGACGATGGCGAAACTGAATCGCCTGCACGGTCATTTCTTTAACTGGTACGACACCAAAACTCTCGAACCACTGTTGCCGCAATACATCTCGACAGTCGATAGCGGCAACCTCGCTGGACATCTCTTCGCAGTGAAACAAGCCTGCGTCGAGTTTCCTGAAAACAAACTCTTCGACACGCATACGCTCGAAGGACTTGCAGACACGATCAATGCCATCACTACAGAAGCCGCGAATCTGGGCAGTTTCCGGCAACGCACGGAAGTCGTGACTGTTAGACAGTTGCAGGACGAGATCGCGGCCTGTCGCCAATTACTAACAATTGCGCCGGGCGAGAACCTCTCGTCATGGATCGTGTTGTTTGATTCGCTCGGACTGCGCGCGTCCGAGATTGAAGACATCGTCAGCGCGTTGGCCCACGAGCACGGCGACGTTAATTTCAAGGAATTGCGCTGGTGGGTCGGCGCGTTGCAGCACCAGGTCGATTGTCGACGCAGAGATATCGAAGCACTCACTGCGTATGGACGCCTGCTGTCGCTCGTCGAATCCGAAATCGCCACGGACGACAAAGACTGGCTTTCGATTCTCAAACTGCTCCAGGAAGTCCCGGCACTCGCCGACATTCCGCAACTCTGTGACCGCGCCCTGGTCCAACTGGCCGCGATGCAGGAACACGTTTCACCGGATCTGTCGCAATCAGCCGCAAGACTCACGAAAGCACTCGAGCAGTCAGCCGGCGGGTCCAACGATCTGCTCTCGCGTCTCAGTCGACTCGCGCGTCGTTGCGATCAGATCGTCGAAGAGATGGACTTCTCGTTCCTCTTCGACGTGGAACGGAAACTATTCCCGATTGGCTACAACGTCACCGCGTCTCGCGTCGACGACTCTTACTACGATCTACTCGCCTCGGAAGCGCGTCTCGCAAGTTTCGTCGGCATCGCGAAAGGCGACGTACCGCAACAACACTGGTTTCGCATGGGCCGCGCGCTCACGAAGGTCGACGGCGGACGCGCTCTGATCTCGTGGACCGGCACGATGTTCGAATACCTCATGCCGTTGCTGGTGATGAAGGACTACCAGGCGACGCTGTTGTCAGAAACTTATCGAACAATCGTCGACCGTCAGATTGAATACGGCGACGAGCGCGGTGTGCCATGGGGAATATCTGAAGCTGCTTACAACGTTCGCGATCTTCATCTCAACTATCAATATGGACCATTCGGTGTTCCCGGTCTCGGTTTGAAGCGTGGACTGATCGAGGATCTCGTAGTCGCGCCTTACGCAACGATGCTGGCGCTTCCTGTGGATCCGGTCGCGTCGATGAGCAATCTGCGTCGTCTGCAAAAGGAAGGCGCACTTGGACCATACGGCTTCTACGAGTCGATCGATTACACCGCCGAGCGTTTGCCGGAAGGTCAGAAGTCGGTCCTGATTCGTGCGTTCATGACGCACCACCAGGGAATGAGTCTCGTGTCGTTGGCAAACGTGCTACAGGAAGATCCTGGACCACGACGTTTTCATTCCGATCCAGTCGTGCAGGCGACCGAGTTGCTGTTGCAGGAGCGCGTTCCTGTCGGAGTGCCTGCGGCTCATCCGCGCGCAGAAGAAGTGTTGACGGGCAGAGTGATGCAATTCCAACCGGGCGCAATCACGCGCGTCTACGACTCGGCGGAACACAGCACGCCGCGCACGCAGTTGCTCTCGAACGGAACTTACAACGTGATGATCACGACCGCCGGCTCCGGTTATTCGCAGTGCGAAGGCGATGCGGTCACACGCTGGCGCGAAGATGTGACGCGCGACAACTGGGGCGCGTTTATTTACTTGCGCGACGTGCGCAGCGGCGCAGTCTGGTCTGCGGGTCATCAACCGGTGCGACGAAAGGCGCAGTCGTATCACGTCGCGTTTTCCGAAGACAAAGCCGACTTCCGGCGTCTTGATTCCGGCATCTCGACGCGAATGGAAGTGGTTGTTTCAGCCGAAGACAACGCAGAGGTGCGGCGCATTTCCCTCACGAACCACACTTCGCGCACGCGTGAGGTCGAGTTGACCAGTTACGCCGAAGTCGTGCTGGCGAGTCCGAACGCTGACAACGCGCACCAGGCGTTCAGCAATCTCTTCATTGAGACTGAATTCATTGCCGGTGAGAACGCACTCGTCGCACATCGACGGCAACGCTCGTCCGATGAACGACCGATCTGGGGCGTTCACGTTGTCGTTGCGGAAGGCGAAATGGTCGGTGGGGTGCAGTATGAAACTGATCGCGGACGTTTTCTCGGACGCGGCCGCACGCCCGGCAATCCGATTGCAGTGATGGAGGATCGTCCGCTTTCGAATACTACTGGCGCCGTGCTCGATCCGGTTTTCAGTCTGCGACGTCGCGTCAGAGTTCAACCAAATCAAACGGTGCGTTGTTCGTTCAGCACCGCGGTCGCACGCTCGCGCGAAGACGCACTCGCGCTCGCCGACAAGTATCACGATCCAAACATTTTCGAACGTGAGTTGCGTCTCGCATGGACCAAAGCGCAGGTCGAGATGAGTCACCTGAAAGTGGACGCGGACGAAGCACACCTGTTTCAACGACTCGCGGCCCGCATCGTCTATTCTGATCCTTCACTGCGTCCGACGCCGCACGTCCTCGCGCTCAACACGAAAGCTCAATCGAGTCTGTGGGCTCACGGTATCAGCGGCGACTTGCCGATCGTCGTGGTGCGAATCAACAAAGCCGCCGACATGCGCACAGTGAAGAAGCTCGTGCGCGCGCATGAATACCTGCACTACAAAGGTCTCAACATCGATCTCGTAATACTCAACGACACCCCGACTGACTATCTTCAGTTGCTGCATCAGGACCTGGAAACAACTATTCGGACCAGCGGATTGCAGGGCCTTCAGGACAAGCCCGGCGGCGTTTACCTGCGACGCTCCGATCAGATGCCTGAAGCGGATCGCATTCTATTGCACGCGGTGGCGCGCGTGGTGATTGTTGCTGAACGCGGTTCGTTCGAAGAGCAGATCGAACGTGCACGCGTTGCCGAACCGTTGCCGCCACCATTCGTTCCACGTTTGCCTTCTCAGACTTATCCGGAATTGACTGTTCCGCACCCGGATCTCGCTTTCTTCAACGGGCTCGGTGGATTTCATCAGGGCGGGCGCGAGTACGTCACACTTCTGGGCGCGGAACAGTGGACTCCGGCGCCGTGGTCCAACATCATCGGCAACTCTGTCGATTTTGGTTTTCAGATCACTGAAACAGGTGGTAGCTGCACGTGGTCGCTCAACAGTCGTGAGAACCGTATCACGCCGTGGTCCAACGATGCAGTCAGCGATCCGCCGGGCGAAGTTGTGTACTTGCGTGACGAAGACTCGGGCACGATTTGGTCGGTCACGCCTTTGCCGGTTCGCGAGCGTGAGCCATACATCATCAGGCACGGCCAGGGCTACAGTGTTTTTGAGCACACGAGTCACGGCGTCTCGCAGGAGTTGCTCGTCTTTGCGCCACTCGATGCGCCTGTGAAGATCTCGCTGTTGCGTTTGCGGAATCGCACCGCGCGCAAGCGGCGGTTTACAGTAACTAACTACAACGAGCTCGTGCTTGGCGTTGCGCGGCCTTCGCCAGCGCCTTACATCATCACTGAGATCGATCAGAACGCGTCGACCATCTTCGCGAAGAATCCTTTCAACAACGAATTTGCTGACCGTGTCGCGTTCGTGGCGACTAGTGAACAAGTCTTGAGTGCGACCTGCGATCGCAAAGAGTTTATTGGTCGCAACAGTTCAGTCGAGACCCCAGCAGCGTTGAAACGATTGAGTCTCGCTGGACGTGACGGCGCAGGATTGGATCCGTGCGCGGCAATCCAGGTGATGATCGAACTGGCGCCACACGAAGCACGCGAAGTCATCTTTCTTTTGGGCGAGGCTGAGTCGAAGACTGCGGCGCAATCAGTTGTCGAGACTTTCCGGCAGGCTGGAACCGTGAACGCAGCGTTTGAGAAAGTGCTGGTCCATTGGGATCAGTTGCTCAGCACCGTCGAAGTGCGCACACCTGACGCCGCGTTGGACACGATGCTCAATCGCTGGTTGCTGTATCAAACACTTTCGTGTCGCATCTGGGCGCGCACTGCGTTTTATCAATCGGGTGGCGCATTTGGTTTTCGCGATCAGTTGCAGGACGTGATGGCCCTCGTCTACAGCAGTCCGCAAATCGCACGCAAACAGATCCTGCTCGCGGCTGCACACCAGTTTAAAGAAGGCGACGTGCAACACTGGTGGCATCCGCCGAGTGGCCGCGGCGTGCGTACGCGGATTTCAGACGATCTGATCTGGCTGCCGTTTGTTACGTCGTTCTACGTAAACGTTACCGGCGACGCTTCCGTGTTTGACGAGGTTGTGCCCTTTCTCGAACAAGCCGAACTCCAACCCGATCAGCACGAGAACTACACACAGCCGCAAGTGTCCCAGGAGACGGCTTCGATCTATGAACACTGCGCACGGGCGCTCGATCGCAGTCTTGCTGTCGGCGAACATGGGCTGCCGTTGATGGGTGGCGGTGATTGGAACGACGGCATGAATCGCGTTGGTATGCAGGGCAAGGGCGAAAGTGTTTGGCTCGGATGGTTTCTCTACACGACGCTATTTGCGTTTACGCCGCACGCCGAGGCGCGCAAACAGCAGCAGCGCGGCGACCGCTATCAAAAGCACATGGAAAACCTGCGCAAAGCACTCGAGGAAAAAGCGTGGGATGGCGACTGGTACCGCCGCGCTTATTTCGACGACGGCACGCCGCTCGGTTCGGCGCGCAACGAAGAGTGTCGCATCGACTCGATCGCGCAGTCGTGGTCTGTCATTTCCGGTGCTTCCGATCCGTATCGCATGGGACGAGCGATGGCTGCGGTTGAGGAGTTTCTGATCAGGCGCGGCGATGGCCTCGTGATTTTGTTCACACCGCCGTTCGATAAGGGCAATCTCGATCCGGGTTATATAAAAGGATACGTTCCGGGCGTGCGTGAGAATGGCGGTCAATACACACACGCGGCGATCTGGACCATGATTGCTTACTCGATGCTGGGCGATGGCGAACGCGCCGGCGAACTCTTCGCGTTGCTCAATCCGATCAATCACTCATCGACGCGTGCCGGGCTGCACAAGTACAAAGTCGAACCTTATGTCGCGGTCGGTGATGTGTATGCAGTGCCGCCGCACAATGGTCGTGGAGGTTGGACGTGGTACACGGGATCGTCCGGTTGGATGTATCGCGCGGGACTTGAATCGATACTCGGGTTCAAACTGCAAAACGATCGGCTGGAGGTAAATCCGTGTGTGCCGCGTTGGTGGCGTGATTTCGAGATCACTTACAGGCGCGGGCGTGCAGTGTACCGGATCAAAGTTGAGAATCCGATGGGTGTAAGTCGTGGTGTCGTGAGTGTTGAAGTGGATGGCGTAGCACAGAAGGTTATAGAACTACAGGACGACGAGAAGACGCACAACGTTCGCATCGTAATGGGTGAGCCGGTCAAAAGCGAGGAATCAGAACCAGCGCAGCAAGCGCAAGCTTAACTACTTTCTCGAAGGTGTAATCCGACTTGGAAGAGGTCAGTACCACCTGCGGTAGCGGGTGGGTTCATACGCATTAAGAGTTTCTATTACGTCCGAACCCACCCGCTACCGCAGGTGGTACTGACCTCTTCCAAGTTCGACGCAAAGAGCGTCGATCTAAACCGCCGCCATGTCCGCTTCGCTAATATCGAAATTCGCCGACACCTTCTGCACGTCGTCGTGATCTTCCAGCGCTTCCATCAGCTTTAACATCTGTCGCGCGTCTGAGCCTTCGAGCTTTATGTAGTTCTGCGGCACCATCTCGACTTCAGCGACCTGCGGCTCAATCCCAGATCCTTTCACGGCCGTTAGCACTGCGTCGAACGCATCCGGTGAAGTGATGATCTCGAAGTTATCTTCATCGTCGCGCAAATCGTCGGCGCCTGCATCGATCGCGAGTTCGAAAAGCTCTTCCTCTGACTTCGCAGCCTTCTCGACCACGATGTAACCCTTCTTCTCAAACATCCAACCCACTGATCCGCTCTCACCAAGGTTGCCGCCGTTCTTCGAGAAGATATGACGAATCTCCGCGACTGTGCGGTTGCGATTGTCAGTCATCGACTGAACCATCAACGCGACTCCGCCTGGTCCATAACCCTCGTACGTGATCTCTTCGTAATTGACACCTTCTTCTTCACCCGTGCCGCGACGTATCGCGCGTTCGATGGTGTCGTTGGGCATGTTACCGCCCTTGGCATCGAGAATGGCCTTGCGCAAACGTGCGTTGGCATCCGGGTCACCGCCGCCGCTACGCGCCGCGACCGTGATCTCTTTAATAAACTTCGTAAACAGCTTGCCGCGCTTGGCATCGAGCGCGCCTTTCTTGTGCTTAATACTATGCCACTTCGAATGTCCGGACATTGGAGTTAGATCCTTTTAGGATTTGTGGGTTGTCAGGGAAGGCACTATATCAAAGACCGCGAAACTATCTCAACGCCTCGTACTCTTTTCGCGCTTGTATGACGATAGGCAGGTCCGTATCGGCGTCTTTCCAGAGCGCAAAGAAGTCCTGATACGACTTGCGTGCGCCCGCTGTGTCGCCGCTGATTGCCGCCGCGCGTCCAAGACAGAGGTGGGCCAATGCATGGGCGGGTGAAAACGGGTCAGTAGCCGGGTTGTCAATAATCTTCTTAAACTCCGCCGCCGCCTCGGCACCCATGTGCTGCTGTAAATAGAGATCACCGCGGAGATAAGGGCTGGTGATTCCCATGACGATACTGCGATCGTAACTGCGAAGCGGTTCCATCAGTCGCAGCGCCTCAGCAGTATTGCCTCTGCTCCTTTCGATCAGGGCCTGAACCAAAGGCGTCATCATCGAGGATATAACCGTGTCCGTCGGATAGGCCGTGCGTAATTGATTCAGTATCTGCTGCGCCTGGTTAGCGTCGTTGCAGGCGCCGTAGGTCAATGCGGCGCCGGCGAGTCCATTGCGCCCGCGATACAACGACAACGCAGTCTTCGCATTCTCTTTGGCTTGTTGGCACTTACCCACGATCGACTGGTTAGCCGCCAGGCTCAACAACTCTTTGGCTGAATTCTCCTCCCGATCCTGCGCCTTCAACATCTCGATCCCGCGCTTTACGAGATCCTCCGACTCCTTAAATTTTCCGAAATACGCCGCTGTGCCGGCGAGAGCCAAGGTGACCTCCGCTTCTTCAGGTTTACCTCTGCCCCATTGAATCTCACGATCCATAGCTGCCTGGTCGTGGCGCAGGAAAGCGAAAAAGTACCGATTGAAGTGCGCGCTAAGCGCGTCAGGATTAATTTTCTCCAGTTCCTTCGACGCCTGTTCAGCTTCGTCAAGTCGGCCGAGCGCAATAAAACTTTGCAATACATTCTCTCTGGCACTCGCATTGTTCGGACTAAGGCGCACAGCCTCCAATCCTTCTTTCAGTCCTTCTTCATGATTGCCGAGAATCTTGTAGTTGAGCGACAGATTGTTGTGCGGTATGAAGTCGTTAGGATAGAGCCGCGCCCACGTCTTCTGAGTTTCGATGGTTTTGTCGATCTCTCCGGTGATGTAGTTGTAGTACTTTTCAGTTATGTAGAGACGTTCGCGCTCACTCACGCGATCGCGCAGATCGTAAGCCTTCTGCACGTACTGTTTCGCCTGTTCGAGTTGCTCCTGGTTTCCGTAATAAACACCGATACGTGCGTAAGCCATCGCGAAGTTGGGATCGAGTTCGACGGCGCGCTTGTAGAACGCCAGCGACTCGCGCGCTCTGCCTTTCGAGCGCTCGTCGTTGCCCATCGAAAACGCTTTCAGTGCTTCCAGCGAAGAGGTAGTAGCTTGTTCGATACCGACGTCGTATTTCTGAATCGAACTAAGCGACTCACCCAGTTTCTGACGCAGATTCGAAGCGGCAGTGCCCAGCGATGAAAGCACTTTCTCTTTACTCTCAGCTTCGATCTGCTCGCGCGCTATCGCATCGCCGGAACGCGGGTCTATCGCCTCCAGAATGATGTTGTAATGAGTCCCGATATTCGCGATTGAGCCGGTGAGCATCGCCTTGATGCCCTGGCGCTGGCAAATCTCGCGTCCAACATCACGTGTGATGCGGTCGTCAGGTGATCGGCCCATGAAGCGCAGCGTTTCACGGACACGGTCTTCAGGAAACAGGTTTAGGAACGGTGTCTGTCCGAGCTGGACGGCAAGCGCTTGTTTCAATGTTCCGTCAAAGACAGGTTCGCCCGTCGTGTTGACGAAGTCCGCAAGCAGAATCGTATCGCGGCTCGTCAACGCGTGTGAGTTGCGTTTGTAGAAATAGAACGCGGACGCGGATGCGACTATGACAAACAGTGCAACGATCGCAGCGGCGATCTTGTGACGCTGAATTCCGTTAACGATGTACTCCGCGCTCGAGACGTGACTCTTCTCAACCGTCGGCATCGCGCGATGATGAGTAGTCGTCGCAGAAGTTGGTTCACTGAAACGCGAGCCACTGACGCTGACAGGAGCTGATGATCGTTCGAGCTCCGTTTCAAACTCGAGCCGTTGCTTCACGCGCCGCAGATCCGTGATGAGCTCTTTGATCGTCTGGTAACGCTCGTCACGATCCTTGCGCAAAGCTTTCGTCACGATCCAGTCGAGTTCGGGAGGTACGTTCGGCGCGAAACGAGCGAGCGGTGGCGGTTCCTTCTGTGTAATAGCAACGATAACGTCAGTCGACGTTTCTCCTTCAAAAGGCGTGCGACCCGCAACCATCTCGTAGATCACTACGCCGAGACTCCAGATGTCGCTGCGTGCATCGACTGGCTTGCCGCGCGCTTGTTCCGGCGACATGTAGTGTGACGTGCCCATCACGACACCGGCGTCAGTGTGTACGAAGACGCGAGTCGAGGCTTCGCCATCGGACGGACTGCGATCGATCGTCTCGGTAAGTTTTGCGAGTCCGAAGTCCAACACTTTCACATAGCCGTTGCGACGCACCATGATGTTGTCGGGCTTAATGTCGCGATGAACGATTCCGGCGCTGTGAGCTTCTTCGAGTGCGCTGCCGACCTGGATCGCGACGTCGAGAATCTCGGGTATCTCGAGTGGAGTCGCGGCTATCTTTCGACGCAGCGTGACACCATCGATGAACTCGGTCGCGATGTAATGCCGGCCGTCGTCAACTCCGACTTCGTGAATGGTGAGAATGTTTGGATGATTCAGATTCGATGCTGCCGAGGCTTCCAGTTCGAATCGATTGACTCGATCCTTGTTCGTTGTGAATTCGTGGCTGAGGATCTTGATCGCGACTTTGCGACCGAGCTTCATGTCTTCAGCAAGATAGACCACGCCCATTCCGCCGGCTCCGAGCTTCTGGAGAATTCTGTAATGAGAGATTTTTTCCGGATCCATGAGCCTTAAAAAGCCACAAATCTGATACGCCTTCGATGCTGACTTGTTTCACGCACCAATCAACAACGTTCCCCGAACCGCGGCGAGTAAAAACCAAATGATGATGCCTGCAACCAGAGGTGAAATGTCGATCCAGCCGAGCGGTGGCAGCATCCGCCGCAAAGGGCCAAGCAATGGTTCAGTGGCGTTGACCAAAAACCGCATGACGCGGTTGTGGTAACTGATTTGGCCCCAGGAGAAAACTATGCGCACGAGAATCAAAAGCAGATAGATCGACAGCAGCCCGTAAATAATGAAACCAATCGCAGTGATGACTGCACCTCGTCCGACACTATTCAAAACACCTATAATTGTGTCGGCGATAATTCCTGCCAACTGTCCAATGAAATAACCAAGCACGATGACCAGCAAAATGATGACAAGCGGTGCGAACTTAGGATCAACGCCAACGTGACGGAGACCCCCACGCACAGGCATAACAAAACCGTCAGTCAGGCGCCGAATAGTGCGCGATGTCCAGGCGAATGGATTTAAATCCATTGCGTCGGCGATTAGTCGAATGATCATCAGCACTATTGCAGCAACGATGATTAACTCGATGCCTCTATTAACAAACCAGAGAATGCGTTGGATGATGAGCATAGTTTATTGTCGGGCTCCAAAGATCGCGGTGCCAATACGGACCATCGTTGCGCCCTCCTCGATCGCAACTTCGAAATCGTGAGTCATACCCATTGACAACTCGCCTGCGTGATCTCCAAACGTACCGCGCTGATTCAGTTCATCTCTTAACTCACGTAATCGACGAAAGAAAGGGCGGCTTTGTTCCGGATCGTCAAAAAAGGGCGGCACGGTCATCAGTCCGATCAGCTTCAGGTGCGCCAGTGGTCCAAGACCCTTGACCAAATGGGTTACTTCCGATTCATCAATACCCGATTTGGTTTCTTCGTGACCCAGATCAACCTGAATCAGCACCGGCAGCGTATCTCGTCCTTCTTCGACGCAGAGCCGGTCAAGTCGCTTCGCGAGGTCCAGCCTATCAACCGAATGAATGACGTCAAACAGGTTAACTGCCCGTCGCGCTTTGTTGGCCTGAAGGTGTCCCACGAGGTGCCAGCGCACGTTTTCGCGCCCTATGTCGGCTATCTTACCTTCCGCTTCCTGGACGCGGTTCTCACCGAAGTCTGTCGCCCCGAGTTGACAAACTTGTTTGATAACTGACGCCGGATGGGTTTTGCTGATGGCAATCAACCTGACCTCGTCCGGCTCGCGACCGGACTTCCGGGCGGCAGTGCGTATGCGCGCGCGAACGTCCGCAAGTCGTACTGCCAGTAGTTCTTGCGCCGGATCAACGTTAGCCATGAGATCGAGTTTGATACGGAATCATAATAACCTAAGTAGCAAAAGGCTGTAGAGCGGCATAAATCTTGATGCTATGGTAGCCCATTGCGGCCCCGGAACCCTCATTGGCCGGTGTAGTTTTCAGGAGGAACTTTTATGAAGCCTTCAACTTCAACGAATTTGTTCGGAATTGTGGTAATCAGCCTGTTGATGATCTTTGCAGTATCAACTAACGCGAACGCGCAGGGACGCGGTCGCAGAGGAACAAACTGGGACAAAAAGTGTTCGAAATTCGTTAACTGCCATGATGCGCGAGACGGGCGTTGGGACGGACGCGGACCGCGCCGGTCGCGGTCTGGTTTTGCCAACATTTTCAGGCGCAATCGTCGCGACCGCGACTCAGACAGGTGGGAACGCAGACGTCGCAATCGTGACCGCGATTGGCAACACAATCGGAATTGGCGCCGCCACCGGTAACGCCAAAGATAGCCATTCTTGACACCCTTTGGACGCATTCGCATAATGGCCTACCCGGCTCTTGCGGATGTGGCGGAACTGGCAGACGCGCAGGTCTCAGAAGCCTGTGATGGTGACATCGTGGAGGTTCAAGTCCTCTCATCCGCACCAAACAAATTTCAATAATTGTTCGTAAGGAAAGATAGGTCCTATATGTCCTTAGGACCTATTTCTTTTTTTGAAAATAAATTGCCACGGATTTTCGGAGGCTGGTGTCTAAGTAAGTAAGAGGTCCAGTTCCGAAAGGGGAGTATTTAATGAACGTCGATCAAGCAGCTTTGATGGAAACCGATAACGTGAGACATACCGGTGTGCCCAGCTCACTGCCTGATAGAATGGTGCGACTGAAACTCGCTGACCGACCGGATCGCGACCGCATCCAGCGCGTTGTTGATCTGGCTGATGCACTGTTGTCAGAGGCAGAGACACTGGCACGTGACAAGGCTTTCACAGAGGAAGCAACCAGACTCAAGCCGTTGGACATTCTCGGTGGTATCGATTTTTACGACGAAGTACAGCGGTTCGAGACTCACCTGATTAAGATGGCGCTGTCAGAAACTGGTGGAAATCAGGCGAAGGCAGCAAGGCTTCTTGGGATTAAAGCTACAACTCTTAATTCCAAAATTAAACTCTTTCAGATTGACGTAGGCTAGGCTCCCCAGCCCGGCGTTTTTCCGGGGCGGTCCTCCGTGGCCGCCCCGTATAATATTTAATTGACGGCTTCAGACATACCCACCAGCTCAGCTTCACCAACGTCAGAGACAATCAACATCTGCTCTTCATATAAATTCGAGTCAATCAACGTCTGAACAACATAGCGACCAGCAACCGGGAACGTGACGTTCACGAAGAAGCTGATGTTGTCGGCATATCCGCCGGAAGCGATCTCGAATGGTGTGGGTTGCGACACGACCACCGGGTGTTGGCGATCGGGACTGAGGATGCGCACCTCGGAAAGATAACTACCCTGCCCCTGCCAATGATTGACGATGGCCATCTTGAACACCGAGACAGGCAGTTGCTGCACGATGATGTTCTGGAAGACACCCATGAACGATAGCTTGTTACCGACCTCAAGCCGGACGTCGTCGCAAAAGAGCGTATAAAGTAATTTTAAATTTTTGGGCTCGCTGCTCATCAGATCTCCTCGCCACAAAAAGGCACAAAAGCTCAAAAAGAAAGTTTATGTTTTGAGCTTTTGTGCCTTTTTGTGGCTACTCTATCATCTCTTTAAATGCATCTTCGTCGATTACGGTGACGCCGAGTGATTGTGCTTTATCGAGTTTCGATCCGGCTGCTTCGCCCGCGACGACGTAATCAGTCTTCTTACTCACTGACGAATTCACTCGACCACCGCGCGCTTCGATCAAGGCGCGCGCCTCGTCGCGAGTGAAAGTGTTGAGCGTTCCCGTTAACACAAACTGCTTTCCTGCGAAGCGCTCATCAACTGCTGCGGCACTGTGACGCTCCGCTTCAGTCTTAACACCCGCGGCGCGGAGCCTATCACAAAGCGCGCGATTCCCTTCATCGTCAAACCAGTCGTGAACGCTCTCGGCCACTGTCAAACCGATCTCAGGGATCGCATCAAGCTCTTCAACGGTCGCCGACATGAGTTTATCGAGAGAGCCGAGCTCGTGCGCGAGAATGCCCGCCGTGCGCTCACCGACGTGACGAATGCCGAGTGCGAAGATCAAGTTGGATAAATCACGCGACTTGCTGGCTTCGATTTGCGCCAACAGATTTCCCGCAGACTTCTTCGCCATGCGTGGCAATGCTGCGACTTGATCGAGCGTCAGTGAATACAGATCACCAACATCTTTCACGAGTTTCTCGGCCACCAGTTGCTCCACCAGCACTTCACCTAAACCCTCGATTCGCATGGCACGGCGCGAAGCGAAGTGAATCAGACGACCCATCAGTTGCGCCGCACAATCCGCCGCTACACAACGCGCGACAACCTCGCCTTCCGGACGCGAGATCAAGCCGCCACACACGGGACAGTTCTTCGGCAGTTCGAATTCGGTCTCTTTTCCGGTGCGTTTGGAAGGAATGACACTGAGCACTTTGGGGATGACCTCGCCGCTCTTCTCGATCATCACCCAGTCGCCTTTCTTCAAACCCAGGCGCCGGATCTCGTCTTCGTTATGCAACGTCGCGCGCGCGACAGTCGTGCCGGCGAGAACCACCGGTTCCAGAAGCGCGACCGGAGTGAGTGCTCCTGTGCGTCCGACTGAGACAAAGATGTCGAGCACCTGCGTCGAAGCCTGGCGCGCCGGATACTTGTACGCGATCGCCCAGCGCGGCGCTTTCGACGTCGCGCCAAACTCATCCTGCAACGCTGTTGAATTAACTTTTACTACCAGCCCGTCAATCTCATAACCGAGATCGTCGCGGAGCGCTTCTTTTTCATTTGCGAAGTCAATCACTTCATCGATCGTCGTGCAGAGTTTGCGGTGCGGATTGACGCGAAAGCCTGCGGTCTCGAGCCAGTCGAGTGATTCCCAATGCGTCGGAAAAGGCTTACGACCGTTCACGAGTAGATCGTAGACAAACATGTCGAGCTTGCGCCGCGCGACGAGCCGGGAATCGAGTTGACGAATCGCGCCCGCAGCGGCATTACGTGGATTCATGAACCGAGACTCGCCCGCTTCTTCTCTTTCGGCGTTTGTCCTTTCGAAAACGTCGCGTGGGATGAAGACTTCGCCACGCACTTCAAGCGCAGTGTCAATCGGTTTCGTTTTAAGACGCAGCGGCACGCTCCGGATCGTACGCGCATTTTGCGTGACGTCTTCGCCGATGCGTCCGTCGCCACGCGTCACGCCGCGCACGAGCAAGCCATCTTCATACGACAACGACAACGACAAGCCATCAATCTTCAGCTCGGCGACGTACTCGAGTTTGCGACCTTCAGCCAGTCGCTGGCAGCGTTCATCAAACGCACGCAGTTCGTCGATGTTGTAGCTGTTGTCGAGCGACATCATCGGCCGCGTGTGAACGACTTCCGGAAAACCCTCTGCCGGTCGCCCGCCGACGCGCTGCGTGGGACTGTCAGCTGTGATTAACTCCGGATGCACCTCTTCGAGCTTCTGAAGCTTCTCGAGAAGTGCGTCATACTCGCGATCGGAGATCTCCGGCGCGGCCTCGACGTAATAGAGCTCGTCGTGATGACGAATCTCGTCTCTGAGTTTTTCGATTTCGCGTTTAACGACCAAATGTTAGCCCCTTAACCACGGATTACACGGAAATAAATCCGGATTTCAATCCGTTGAATCCGCGGTCCTTGCTTTAAGTTTGTGAATCACGCGTCCGATCAGCTTGATGCTGCGCAAAAAATCCTCGACGCGAATGTTCTCGTTTGGTCCATGGGGATTTGAGCCCGCGTAACTTGTGCCAAACGACGCCACCGGCGTTGGCGGTTGCGAAACTCCGCACACCGCGCCGACTGGTCCACTCGACGGATCCATCGGATAAATAACCGGCTGCTTGCCGAAGACTTCCGTCGTTGACTCGATCACCGCACGAGCCACGCGAGACTTCGCCGACGATTTCGCGAGCGGTGCACTGCCGAGTTCGATAATCTCGATGTCTCGGAAACCACGCACGTCGAGGTGCTCGCGCAAAAGTTTAATGACGATCTCTGCCGAAAGATCCGGCACGAGCCGGAAATCAAGACGGGCCATCGCGGTGCTGGGCAGGATCGTTTTCGCACCGGCTTCGGTATGGCCGGTGTGAATACCGCAGATCGTGCAGGTTGCACCGAAGATATGTTCCTTGACGAGCGTCTGTCCCTTCATCGCGCGGACCCAACCGCCGATCCGAAACTCCCGCTTGAGTCCGATTTCATCGAGCTCGATTGCTTTTAGAACTTCGGAGTCTTCGTCACTGATCGGGGCGATGTACGACGAGAACCCATCGATCGTGATCACTCCTTTTGGCGAAGTGATCGTCGCGAGCGCCTGGACCAGGCGCCACGCAGGATTCGGCACAATCGTTCCCCACTTCGAATGCAAATCGGAACGTGCGCCAAACGCGCGTAGTTCGAGAAACGTGATGCCTTTGAAACCGAGACTTACGACCGGATTCTCTTTCGTGTCGCTGGAACCTTCGTCCCACAAACAGCCGTTCGCCTGCAAGAGTTCAGGATTCTCACTCGTGAACCGATAGAGACTGGGACTGCCGAGTCCGTCTTCGCCTTCGACAATGAACCGCAGCGTCACGGGAAGTTTACCGAACGTCTTCTGATAGGCTTCGACTGCGGCCAGACGCGCTACGAGATCGCCTTTGCTGTTCGCCGCGCCGCGCGCGTACAACTTTCCATCCGTGATCGTGGCCGCGAATGGCCCTGAAGACCATTCGGTCAGTTGCCCCACCGGCTGCACATCGTAGTGACCATAAATAACAAACGTCTTTGGACCACTACCACATTCACCGTAAATGATCGGATAACCCGAGCCCACGCGAAACGATCGCGTTCCAATGCCCACACGCTGCATCGACTGTTCGACCGTCTCCGCGATCGCGCGCATTCCCGTCCCGCGCGCGGCAACAGACGGCATGCGACACAGATTCTGCAAGCGCTCGGTAAAGCTACGTGCGTGTCGCTCAACGTAACGGTCGAACTTAGCAAAAATCATGATCTAACTCTGTGGCTCTCTGCGGCTCTCTGCGGCTCTCTGCGGCCCTCTGCGGCCCTCTGCGGCCCTCTGCGTTAAAATCGTTCCCTAACGCCGAGCGCGCAGAGAGCCGCAAAGGGCCGCAGAGAAGAACTAGAACAGAAGATATCTCGATTGCTCCTCACCGCGTTCAAACCCGGCGCAAATCAAACCTCGGGCAAATGCGTTTTTAAACTCCTCGCGCACCCGTGCCTGCTCTTCCAATGCACGCTTCGGATCGCCTTTGACAAGTGCGTTCCACTGCGAAGGTATCGAAACTGAACTAACCTGCTCTCCTCGAAACTGTACGGCGGATCCATTCGCAAGCTCACGAACTCTTTCCGAATCCAACTCCCACGTCGCAAACAATCGATCGCTCGGCAAACCTATTCGATCGGTGATCGACGCGTCGGCACTGTAATCAAGCCCATAAAAATTCTCGGCGTACGTATCGACAGTCGCGCCCAAACGGTTGAGATTAAAGTGCGCGTTACGCGCCTGCATCGGATCCCACGTCCACTTGATCAACTTCCGACCCTCGCGAAGCGCACGTTCACGCTGGGCCCACTTCAAACGCGCACCGACGCCTTTGTTCTGGTAGTCCTTCGCCACCGCCATCATGTGCGAGTAACCAAAAAACTCATTCCCGCGCACGGCTGCCATAGTGTGAACAAAACCGACCATGCGATCGGCTGCGAACGCGCCGAGCGTCCAGCCGCCTGCCTGGCGTGAAACGATCAAATGACGACGTGGTGAGAGTTCAAGATCAGGTAGGCCAAAAGCTTCGCGCTGCAAAGAAAGACAACCATCGAACTCTTCGATCGTTGTGCACTCCCGAATTGTCGTCTCTTCCATCCGTAACCATTATCCCTTCGCTGGACGTGCCGGTATCTGAATCGTCGCTGCGAGCCCGCGCGGAACGAGACTCTCCACACTCACTGTTCCGCCAATCAGCTCGAGCAGTTTACGGCCGATGATAATGCCAAGTTCGTTGATGTTAGGCTCGTGGGCGGGCACGCCGTGTTCCGGATCAAACACGCCTGCCACGTCCGCACGCGCTTCGCCATTGTCCATTATCTGAATCGACAACAGCCCTTGCGCATCGATGTTGACCGTAACTTTAACCGATTCACCAGCAGGGCTGCGACTAACCGCCCACGCAATGAAGTTGAAAAGCGTTTGTCGCAGCTTTCCCTGATCGGTGACGATGGTTGAAATCTCGGGGGCAAGTTCGTAGTCGATCTTGACTTGTTGTTTCTGGGCCATACGCGCAGCCGCGGAGCACGACTCGCGCAGCGTGTCTCGCAACGAGAACTCCTGAAGAAAAACTTCAGTTTGTCCCGCTTCGATGCGCGACAGATCTACGAGTTGATTAAGGCTGGCTTGCAGTTGCAGACCTGAGTCCTGGACTTTCTGACAAAAGCGGCGCTGCGTGTCGGTGAGTTCTTCCTGGTCGAGCAGGATCTCGCTGAAGCCGAGTATGGAAGTCAAAGGCGTGCGCAGTTCGTGCGACATGCGCGCCAGGAAGAGTGACCGGTAATGTGAAACGCGACGCAATTCGCGATTGGCCTCTTCCAGTTCGGCGGTGCGCTTTTGCAACTCGTCAATCAGCAGTTCTTCGCGTTGTTTCGGATCTTCCCTGTCGACACTTATACGTGCTGTTTCGTTCATACGGGATCTCAACCTGCTTGAAATTGATTGGGGGTCAATCAGGGTGATCAGGGTGTTTCGGTGCAATCAATATAAACCATAAACGCCTGTCTGAGCGAGACATAAGTTGAACGCCCTTGAAGATCCGAATCGATTCGGTTAAGTATGTTGAGAGATGAATGGCCAACTCAGCGAGCAGCCGCTCGTGGAACTCATTCGCGAAATTTCAGCCAAGTCTATCGGCGGCCGTTTGAGTCTCGAACACGACCGCATCAAAGTCGTCAGTTATTTTGAGGACGGGAAAGTCATCTACGCCGCCTCGAACGTGCGCACGCTGCGACTGCGGGAGTATTTAAAGAAGACTGAACTTATCTCAGACGCGGATCTCGCGCGTTTCAACGAACGCCTGCCGGACATCGAACTGCTCAAACAACTAACGGCACAAAAACTATTGAGTGCGACTACCGCAGATCAACTACACGCGCGACAGGTCTCAGACGTTCTCCGCATGGCGCTCGTCTGGATCGACGGCACGTGGGAACTCGAATCGAGATCGCGTCTCAACGAAGAACTCAATCTCAAGATCGACGTCGATACGTTGCTTCTCGAAGCGAGTCGCAGAATGCCCCTTGATTTTATCACCTCACGTTTTCGCAACGACGCTGAAATGATCGCTCCGCGCACCGAACCTCTGATCAACGACAAATCGCTGCCGCCGGAAGTATTCCTGCTTTCGCGTCTCGATCGACCGATGCCGTTGCGCGATCTCGTCGCCCTTAGTGGCCACGGTGAAGCACAGACGTTGCGACTCATTTATTCACTCGGGCTCGCAGGCTTGCTGCAACGCGAACACTGGAACAGCGTGTTTCGAGATCAACAACCACGCCCGATCCAGAAACCGGCGCCACCTCCAACACCGGTCGAGGAAGAACCGGAAGAAGAACCACTCGATGTCGAAACTTTTCTCGAGCGTGTGCGAACCGCGCAAACGTATTACGACGTGCTCGGAGTAAGCGGCGAAGCATCGGCTCAAAGTCTGAAGGATCTTTATTACCAGCTAGCGCGTCGTTACCATCCTGACCGTTTCCGCAAAGCCGAGCCCGCGCTCGTCAAGAAGATCGAATCGGCATTCGCGCGCATCACGCAAGCGTACGACACGTTGCGAGACGATCGTCTGCGCGCGACTTACGACGCGAAAATCCAGGCGCGTCGAAAAGCGGAGCGGTTGGCGCAATCAGCACCGAAGGCAACAACTCCGTCGCCGAAGCCGGAACAAGTTGCGGCTGAATCGTCCGCATCAGCGACCGAGCGAGCGGAAGCGCAATTCAAAGAGGGATTCGCAGCGCTGGAGTTGGGCCAACGAAAAGTCGCACTCGGACTCTTCGCCTCCGCGGCGAGCGCCGTTCCCAAAGAACCTCGTTACCGTGCGTTCTATGGGCAGATGCTGGCCGGCAACGAAGCCACAAGACGAGCCGCGGAGACCGAGTTGCTGGCAGCGGTAAAACTCGATCCGCAGAATGCTGAATATCGAGTGATGCTGGCGGCGTTGTACAGAGATCTCGGATTGAAGTTACGCGCGAAAGGCGAAGCAGAGCGTGCCGTCGCAGCCGATCCGAATAATCGCAAGGCGCGTGACCTGTTGCAGTCATTAGAGTGAGGAATTTGCTAGAATCGGGCAGCCATGGTCGCCACCCAGACAACAGAGTTAATCGACAAAGCTGCGGCGGAAGCGTTCATACAACTCGCGAAGACGGTTGATAAATTTGAACGCTACGATAACCCGCACGCGCAACGCATCGCCGTAATTGCCGACGAGATCGCGCAGGAGTTTCATCTCGCGCGACACGATCGCGGATCTTTGTACGCCGCCGCGTTGTTGCACGATCTCGGCGAAGTGGCGATGGAGCGCGATTACATTCAGGCGACGACTGTGTTATCAGCGGAAGAGCGACTCGACCTCGCGCGCCATCCCGTGATTGGTGAACGCGAAGCGTCGAGAGTCGGAGCAGATCGCGCTGCGCAACTGCTCGTGCGCTGGTATCACGAGTGGTGGAACGGCGCCGGATATCCCGATGCACTCAGACGCGAAGAGATCCCACTCGCCGCGAGAATTCTGCGCGTCGCTGATTCGTATGCTTCATTCACCGACGCACGACCTTTCCGCGCGGCGCTGACAGTTGAAGCAGCAACACGCGAACTCATCGATCGCGCGGGTATCGAGTTCGATCCGAGTGTCGTAAAAGTTTTTCTGAAGCTCGAAGGACTTCCGGAGTTGGAGTCGTTTGCAAAGGGTGAACCGGACGAACCGGTTGAAGAACCACAACAACCGAGTCACGGCTGGGACATGTTTTCTTCGTTTTCGAAATAGCGTATGCAGTTCACAAACGGTTGGCTGGCATTTGAACTAGGCGTGCTCCGGCGACTGAAGTTTACTTCAGTGGCACTGCCCTTCACCGGAGAAGGCGAGATCTGCGTCCATTTGAAGAATTGGCGAGTTCGCATCGCGGCGAACGATCCGATGCTCTGGTCCTACACCAAAGCCTTCGCTCTGATCGAGAACAACAACGAGGAGCTCAACGAAGACGATCTCAACACGCTGCTCGACGACGCATACGTGCCGCGCGAGAAGCTCGAGAATTCTGCGTTGCTCAAGTGGTTCAACGAAACTGATGCCTCGTGGTTTGATAACCTGCGCTTCAACGCGGAGCATCTCGAATCTTACAAACGCGCGCTCGCGCTCACAGTGGGAATGATGACCGGCGACTACGTGCTCTCGTTCAACGAACAGACGCGCAGTTTGCGCACGCCGTTCTCGTTGCCTGACGTGTTTCGCCGTCTGCTCGAGTGCCTGCCGGCGGCGCAGGACAACGGCATGCGCAACCTCAGCACAAATCAGGATGTGCGCAACTTTGTCGCCGAGCGTCATCATACTGATCTGTTGTTTTTGCGACTGCCGATTCCGATTACTCAAGCGAGCAGCGTGCGAGATCCGATTGTCACGTGGCGTGAGGAATGGTTGCGTGGCAGCGACGATTTCTGGGTCGAACTCGAAAGGGCGCGCGGCGCACGACTCGGCTCGCGCGTGCAGAGCAAGCAACAGTATCTCGGGTTTGTTGAAGATCTGCTGCGCACCGCGTCGCACATCCCCACCTGGGCCATCGCGCACACTGAGAATGGATTTATCTCGAATGAAGAATTGGTAGAGAAGATCGGGCGCGTGCGTAAAGTGAGCTCGATCTATTCAAAAGACTTCTCGGACATGTTGGGCGTCAAAGCCTCGCTGATCGTCGCGGAAAGTTAGAGCAGTTTCACACAAAGGCGCAAAGCCGAGCCGCAAAGACGCAAAAAAAGCCAATATTCTTCTTTGTGTCTTTGCGGCTCGGCTTTGCGCCTTTGCGTGAAACTACCTGCTACGCTTGAGCTACAAACTTGTACCCAACACCTCTGACAGTCAGCAGGTGTCGTGGGCGCGAGGGTTCGTCCTCGATATACTTCCGCAGACGCACGATAAAATTATCAATCGCCCGCGTATCGGTATCTTCGCGCAAACCCCAAACATCCTCGAGTATCACGCTTCGCGAAACAATCTTGCCTTCATGGTTGATCAAGTAACGCAGCAGGTCCGCTTCCATGAGCGTGAGGTGAACGGTCTGCGCACCCGATCGCAGTTCGAGCGCTTCGAAGTCGATCGTCTTCCCATCGAAATCAAACACCTTCGACTCGCCACTCTGCGCCACCCGATCGCGATCTTTCTGAAGCCATTCACGACGACGAAGCAGCGCATTGATGCGCGCCAGCAAAACCGAAAGATCAAAAGGCTTCGGCAGATAGTCATCCGCACCCGCCTCAAACCCGCGCAACACATCTTCCGCCGAGCCGCGCGCAGTAAGCATCAGGATCGGAACGAAACGTCCCTGCGAACGCAGCTTGTAAGCAAGTGAAAACCCATCCATGCCCGGCAACATCACGTCGAGCACGACCACGTCGTAGCTCTTGCCATCACTCGTGAGCAGCGGAAGCGCTTCCTCAGCAGTGCCCACCGTTTCGACGGTGTAACCTTCGGCGTTCAGGTTATAGCGCAGGCCATCAGCCAGATGCTTTTCATCTTCAACTATCAGTACCGAACTCATGATTCAATTGACCCTTGGCAGATGAACGGTGAACGTGCTGCCGTGCCCGAGACCGGCGCTCTCCGCAAACACTCGACCGCCGTGCTTCGTCACCACCGAATGAACGATGAACAACCCCAGGCCCGTTCCTTTCACTCGCGCCATGAAGCGACCGGGCACACGATAGAAGCGTTTAAAAATCCGTTTTAGTTGCGCACTCGGAATGCCGATGCCTTTGTCAGCCACGCGCACCGCGATTCGCTTATCATCCAACGCGGACACCGAAATCGACACCTCTACTTCTTTGTCCGAATACTTCACCGCATTGTCCAACAGATTCGAGAACGCCGCGCGCAACTCGTCGATGTCGCCTGAAACTCTCACAGCGCTCACTTCAGGTGACGCGTTGTAAATCAACGCTGACTCACTAAGCCCGTATCGCACGCGCGTCAGTTCCAGACATTCCTGGACCATCTCGCCGAGATTGATCACCGACTTCGTGATACGACGCCGCTTCATTCCGGTGCGACCGGCGCGCAACACCTGTTCGACTGTCACCAGCAAACGGTCACTGTCAGCCAGCATGATGTTGTAAAACTCGCGACGTTGTTCTTCATCAACTTCGCGTGTTTTCAGTGTCTCAAGATAAAGACGAATCGAAGCGATCGGCGTTTTGAGTTCGTGAGTGACGGCATTGATGAACGCGTCGTGTTGTTCGTTGCGACGAATCTCGCGAATCAGAAAAGTAGTATTGAGAACTACACCGAAGATCAGCACGATGAAGAAGACGATGCCGAAAATCAGCAGCGCCACTTCACGCCAGTTGAGAATAATCCAACCAACGTTCAACGCGACGGCGAGTGCGACAAGGCACGCGCCGAGGGTGATGAAGAACGCTACTGATTTTCGACGACGTGCCCTAACTCGCATGGACCGAGATTCTAATCAATCCGTGGCCATCTGTGTATATTGGTGGCCAGAGACTTTCTTCGGCAGACGCACTTTCCGCGTCACGAACAGCACCAGCCATAATAGTCCCGCCGTTGCTGAAAGCACCCCGGAGATCACGGTTAAAGTCCGTGGCGTGATCGTGTGCAACGACCAACCCGCAACCGCGGTTGAGAAGGCCCAGATCAGCATCTCGCCCGCGCGATCGCTGGTCGAGACTCGTCCGCGCAAGTTGTCCGGCACCAGACGCATCAGCAGCGTCTCCTGCACTGCAAACTCAGCGCCGAGCAGCACGCGTGAGATACAGACCATCAAACACGCGCCGAAGAGCGTCGGCATCAGGCCGGTAAATGCGTAGACGATTCCCTGTATGAATAGACTCCAGCCGATGAACGCGACCGTTCGTTTTCTCAACTCGAAAAACGCACCGACACGTCGCGCGATCATCATCCCGATGAACAGGCCCAAACCGCCGGCGAAGTAAATCGCGGCAACAGCAGCGTCGGCACTGACGCCATTCTCGCCGGAGAAGACGAGTGCACCGAGTCTGTCGGCAATAAGGTTCATCGCACCGCCACCAGTAGCCCATAAAAGGTTGATGCCGAGAATCGCAGCAACAGGCGCGTGCGAAACGATGTAGGACCAACCTTCGCGCATGTCGGACCAGTAGCCGCGATACAAACTTCGCGGCTGATCGGCGACAGTCTCGCTTGACTTGCTACGCGTCTCTTCTTCAGGCACGAGCCAGACGGAATACGCGGAAGCGACAAACGAGATAGCGTTGATGATGAACGCAGCCTGGTAACCGACGTGCGCCGCGGTCCAGCCACCCAACGCCGCGCCGACCGACATCAACAGGAAGCGCGATGAAAACATTAGCGCGTTACCTGCGAGCAGATCGCGTTCGCCCGTGATGTTTGGCACTGCGGCGTTCTTCGCTGCTTCGAAAAACGTACCGAAGAACGAGAGCGCAGCAGTACACAGGTAAGCGAGCCACAGATCTTCGGGACGATGCACCAGTAAGAAACCGAGTGCGACCACCACGCGGAGCAGATCGGTGACGATCATCACGGTGCGTCGCGACCAGCGATCGACGAACGCGCCCGCGAGTGGAGCGAAGAGCGTGAACGGCGCGAGTCGTGAAAGCAGGATAATCGTCGTTACTTCGGGCGCCGCGTGAGACACAACACGGACCAATCCCAACGCGGCAATGAAGTTAAACCAATTGCCGAGCTCCGAGATGACCTGCCCGCACCACAATCGCCGGAACGAGCGATTGCGCCGCAGGAGCTGTGTGTAAGTTAACGAGTCCATCGTTTTAACAATGCTTCCTCTGCGGCCCTCTGCGTGTCTTTGCGTTCTCTGCGTTTAACGGCGCTTCAAAACGCAGAGAACACAGAGGGCCGCGGAGGATCGCAGAGAATAAAAAAGCCGCCCAACTCTGGCGGCTCGCGATCTGCTCCGTTCTGCTTCGAACGTCAACTACCTACAAATCGCGGCGGCCGCTTTTCAAGAAATGCCGAAACGCCTTCTACAAAATCCTGTGTCTTACCTGATTCAATTTGTGTTTCACGCTCCAGATCCAAATGACTTCTCAAATCGTTTGCGGCGCTGGCATCGAGTAGCTTCTTGATCTCAGCAATCGCCGCGGTCGGCGCCTGGGCCAGCTTGTCTGCCATTGCCATCGCCCGGCTCATTAGTTCTTGATCTGGCGTTACTGAATTAATCATTCCCATCTCCGCGGCCGCCTGAGCACTGACTAGATCTCCGGTGAACAACAGCTCAGTGGCCCTTTTCCATCCTACGAGCCGGGGCAGTATAAAAGTTCCGCCGCAATCCGGAGTGAGACCAATTTTTATAAATGCCTGGTTGAACTTCGCGCTTTCAGCCGCGATCACGAGGTCGCACGCCAACGCCAAATTGCATCCACCTCCCGACGCCACTCCATTCACTGCTGCGATAAACGGCACGGGTGTTTCGCGAATCAACATGATCGCTTCGTTGATAATTCTCAAAGGCTCGTCGAAGAACGCTTCTGCTCGTCCGTCTTTCTTTGCGATCTCCTGCATCTCGCGCAAGTCACCACCGGCACTAAACGCTCGACCCGCGCCCGTGATCACGATCGCTCTCGCGCCACGCTCCATCGCTTCAGCTACAGCGGCTTGGAAATCCTTAGCTACGTGCACAGTGAGCGCGTTCAAACGGTCAGGCCTATTTAACGTCAGTAGACCGACCGAATCGCGCATCTCGAGTTGTAACGTTTCGTAGCTCATTTTAAAGCGTTCTTTACCATTAATCGCGTAAAAACCTACCGCGTCGGGTACATGCCTAATTGTTTGTTAATCGTTTATGCCCGAAGCTAGCTCTTCGCAAACGCCAGTCCCGATCGCTCAGGTCCTTTGCTGCGCGCGACTCGCGCTAAAACAATCGCTGCATAAAACCGGCCTGCCAGTTGACGGCTTGAACGGCACTGAATCGCTCTTGCCACACTGATCGCAGGTAATCTCAAATCTTTGACGCTCACCTCCTTGTCCTTTTGAACCGCCACCACCGAAGTTTGCGCGCCGTGCGTCGCGGCATGGCTTGCATCGCTTCGGGTGAGTTAAGTTTCGTTCCCTGTAATACTCCTGTTCTCTTTCCGTAAACATGAACGGAGTGCTGCACTCCGAACACGTGATCTCAAGGTCTGGCATCGCGGTTTCTCCACGAGAAATGAAAAAGAGGACTCTCACTTCTCTTGCTCTTCGGAGCGCTGGCGTTGCGTTTCTTTCAACCACGAACGTGTGGGGCGAAAGCGCTGTTTTCTCAAACGCACGCCGAAAAGCTGGCGTCCCGACGGTTTGTTGGCCCTGAGTGTACTCCAGCAATTCACTCTATTCAAATTTTTTCTGAATTTTAGACCTGAAAGTGTGGCGGAAGATCTTCACCAATCGTGCCGCGATGTGGCACGTCAGCAACACCTGGCCACTGAAATGCCAATGATTCAGTCGGCATATTGGTTGCTCGACAGTGTTCGAAACATGAAACGAACGCTGAGTGAAGGGCCCGACATTTGATCAAACAGACCACGCTGGGGAGTGCCGTCGAAACTGACGGTATCGGACTACACACTGCGGTTCCGGTTCATGTACGCCTCGTTCCCGCACCTCCTGACACTGGATATGTCTTTCGTCGCACCGATCTTGGCGGTTTTGAAATACCCGCGAACGTTGAGTCTGTGGCGCACTGCGGTTACGCGACCACGCTGATGCGTACTGGGGTGATGCTCTCGACAGTCGAGCATCTTTTAGCGGCACTGCGTGGACTCAACGTCGACAACGCCTTCATTGAGGTCGACAATCTCGAGATTCCGATCATGGATGGTTCTGCGGAAAGTTTCGCCGAGATCATCGAGCGTGCCGGAATTGTCGAACAACCACTCGCACGACGAGCCCTGCTCGTGCGTGAGAAAGTTTCGTTCGAACAAGGCAATCGTCGCATCAGTGTCGAACCTGCTGACACTTATCAGATCGACTGTCTGATCGACTTCTCACATCCGATGATCGGCGTGCAGAGTTTGTCTGTGGAGCTTAGCAATGGCGCATTCAGTCGTGACATCGCGGCGGCGAGGACGTTTGGGTTTACGAATGAGATCGAAGCGCTGAGAAAAGCAAACCTGATTCGCGGTGGTTCACTCGACAATGCGATCGTGTTAACGCCTGAAGGAATGTTGAATGAAACGGGTCTGCGATTTCGAGATGAGTTCGTGCGTCACAAGATTCTCGACATCATCGGCGACCTCGCGTTGCTGGGAATGCCGATTCTCGGAAAGGTCGTCGCAGAACGCAGCGGGCATATCATGCACGCGGGATTGATGTCGAAATTGCTGCGCGTCCGATCGGCGTGGGACATCGTCGACATGTCATAGCCCACTCCTCACAATATCGTGAACCCTGATCAATCCCACACACACTTCGTCTTGATCGATCACCGGCAGCACTGAAATCTGCCTCGGCCTGTCTTCCATCAATCGCAACGCATCAAACGCGAGCAACTCCGGCGTCGCGATCACTGGCTTGCGCGTCATGAAGTCGTCGCCTGTTAAATTCGTCAACGACTCATGACTCGTCTGCTCAATCGCCCTGCGCAGATCGCCGTCCGTAATGATTCCTGCTAAACGCCCGTCAGCATCAACAACACACACTGCGCCCAAGCCACCTTTACTTATCGCTCGCACCACGTCGACCCACGATGAGCCAGTTGCAATTGTCGGGTTCTCGCCATCGCAGTGCATCAGGTCAGCGACCCGCAACGTCAGTCTCTTCCCTAATCTGCCGGCCGGATGATTCACGGCGAAGTCGTCTGACGTAAGTCCCTTCACTTTCATCACCGTCATCGCGAGTGCATCGCCAATCGCAAGAGCAACGGTCGTGCTCGTCGTCGGTGCAAGATTTAAAGGACAGGCTTCCTTATCAACCGACGCATCGAGCACTGCGTCAGCGCGCCGCGCGAGTGTCGAATTCAGACTCCCGACAATCGCAACAATCGGCACACCACGATTCTTCAAATACGGCAACATCGCGACCAGTTCGTCAGTCTCACCACTGTTACTCAGCACCATCACTACGTCATCACTTTGCACAATTCCGAGACTGCCGTGTAGTGCGTCGGACGGATGCAGGTAGAGCGCCGCCGTTCCGGTGCTGGTCAGCGTCGCTGCGATCTTTTGTCCGATAATTCCCGACTTCCCTACCCCGAGGATTACGACCTTTCCTTTGCAGTTCGCCAGCAATTCGACCACTTGCTGCACCTGATTTTGATCGAGACGCGTCGCCGTCTGCGCAATCGCCTCCGACTCGATTCGCAGCAGTTGTTGAATATCGCTCAGGTGGTCACTCAGATGATCGTCGGTCATTGCGGACTTTGATATACGACGAGCATTACATTTGGCAAGTCGGCGACTGGTAAGTTATAGTCCGGCAATTCATTTCAGATGAAATTCAGATGAGATTGGGTGCGCCATGGGTCTGATTAGCCTGCTTCCCAAAGAAGATCAATACTTCGACCTGTTTACGCAGATGACGCTCTACATCTCTTCGGCCGCGCGCGAGCTAAAGGAGATGTTGGCTGACAGGAACCACGCTTACGGCGAGTATGCCAAGCGCATCAAGGGACTTGAGCACGCCTGCGACGAGCTCACGCATAACATTTCCACGCGCCTGAACAAGTCGTTCATCACGCCGTTCGATCGCGAAGACATTTACATGATGTCAACTGCGCTCGACGACATCGTTGATCTGATTGACGACGCAGCACGCGCGATCATCATTTTCGATGTCAAGGAAACGACTGATTACGCGCGCGACTTTGCCGACGTGCTCGAGCGCATGGCCGAGCAGCTCAAGGAAATCGTTTCTACGTTGCAGCGGCCGAAGAACATCACGCAGCGGCTAGTGGAGATTCATCGCCTCGAGAATGAAGGTGACGACATTTATCACGCTGCGATTGCTGAACTGTTTCATGACCCGCCCGATGCTTTAACTGTTCTGAAGTGGAAAGAGGTGTACGAGAAGCTTGAAGCCGCGGTCGATCGTTGCGAGAACGTGGCGAATATTATTGAGAGTGTGATTATTAAGCATACTTAGTAGCCATCTCACATGACCGCAACTCTGGCCTTCGTCATCATTCTCGTCTTACTGGCGCTTGTCTTCGATTACATCAACGGATTTCATGATGCGGCGAATTCAATCGCGACCGTCGTATCGACGCGCGTGCTCTCGCCTGGTATGGCCGTAATCTGGGCCGCGTTCTTCAACTTCGTCGCGTTCGCTATCTTTGGTACGCGCGTGGCGAAGTCGATTGGCGATGGCGTGCGCATGGATCTCATCACGCCGGAGCTGCGTCTTTACGTGTTGCTCGCTGCGCTGCTCGGAGCAATCATCTGGAATTTGATCACGTGGTATCTCGGACTACCGACGTCGAGCTCACACGCGCTGCTTGGTGGTTATGCGGGCGCCGGCATTGCTGCGTACGGTGGTATTAGTGGTTTGTTGAAGACTGAAGTGTGGTTGCGCACGTTAAAGTTTATCGTGCTATCGCCGCTGATCGGCATGTTGTTGGGATTTACGTTGATGGTGCTCGTCTACTGGATCTTTCGACGGTTTTCAGCATCACGCGTGGACAAGATTTTCCGTCGCGGTCAGCTTTTTTCAGCCGCAGCTTTTTCGTTGGGCCATGGCGGTAACGACGCGCAGAAGACGATGGGCATCATCACGGCGGTGCTCACGGCCGGTGGGATTTGGGGCATGCATTACGATGCGAATGGAAGCTTGCCAGCAATCCCGACGGTGGTGGTCCTCTCGGCGCACGCGGCGATTGCGTTAGGTACGCTCTCTGGCGGCTGGCGCATCGTGCGTACGATGGGCACGCGCATCACGAAACTAAAACCAGTCGGCGGCTTCTGTGCCGAGTCCGCAGCCGCCTTGACCCTCGCATACGTCACACTTACCGGCACTCCAGTCTCAACGACGCACACGATCACCGGCTCGATCGTCGGGGTAGGCGCCACGCGTAGATTATCAGCAGTAAAGTGGGGCGTCGCCGGTCGCATCGTCTGGGCCTGGATCCTAACCATCCCCGCCGCCGCCCTCGTCGCCGCCGTCTCGTACTGGATCGTCTCCACCGTCCATCGTTTAGCTAGTTAAGCCACAAAGATCGAAAGCAAGATATACTAGCCTCGTGACTGCAATTGACGGAGGAAAGGCTAATGGCTAACTTGCTGGACCGAATCACAATCAATCCCAACCAGTGTGGCGGTCGACCGTGCATTCGCGGTATGCGTATTCGCGTTATTGATGTTCTCGATCTTTTTGCGGCGGGGCTTACTTCCGAGCAAATTCTGGAAGAAATGCCTGATCTGGAAACAGAAGATCTAAAAGCTGCCCTCCAATACGCTGCCCGCAAGCTGGATCATCCGGTGCTTGCCGCATGAGGATCTGGGTTGATGCTCAAATGTCTCCTGCAATAGCAACGTGGATTAGCGGTAATTACGCTGTGAGTGCGGTGGCAATTCGTGATCTCGGATTGCGGGAGGCGAAAGACAAAGAAATCTTTGAAGCCGCCCGGCAAGAGAAAGCTGTCGTTATGACCAAAGACAGCGATTTCGTGCTGTTGCTCGATAAGCTCGGACCACCGCCTCAAGTGATTTGGGTCACCTGCGGAAATACCTCTAACGCACGCTTAAAAGAAGTCCTAACGAACACGTTGTCCAAGGCGCTAGATCTCCTTGAACTAGGCGAAAAACTAGTCGAGATTAGTGCGGTCTGATTTGCAACATAGCTCTAAAGTCCACGTGTGTGCCTTTTGTGCTTCTTTGTGGCTAATGTTATCTTTCCCAAAACTCAGCCCGCGTAGCTCAGTGGATTAGAGCGTTCGCCTCCGGAGCGAAAGGTCGCAGGTTCGACCCCTGCCGCGGGTACCACTCAAACCTCTCTGTGTTACTGCTTGTTGAATTCCAGGGGAGAAAGTCTTGAATACAATCATCGCACTAAAGGGCAGAAGAAAGATCGGGAAGACCCAAACGATCAGGACTGTCGATGAATTGCTACGCTCGAAGTATCCAGACGCAACAGTCGAGCACGAACGTCGAACGAAGGTGGAACTCAGAGTTGTATTGAATGTTAGCGGCGTGAAGATCGGTATCGAGTCTCGGTGCAGCAGACTGATCAACGAGAGTCTCAAACTCTTCGTTACTCTCGGCTGTGAGATCATCATTTGCGCCACGCGAACGAGTGGAGGAACGTTCACAGCCGTCAACGCACTACCCGGACATGAGGTAGTCTGGCTTGAACAACACGCGCAATCCGCTCCATTCGAACAAGTGTTAAGCAACCTTGCGACCGCACGTCACATAGTGGAAGAAACTGAAAAAGCTCTGGCAGCTGCGAAGCCCACCGTCCGTAGCCGCGCTGCGAGTGCGTGACCAAAACCATTCCCCGACCGTCTCTTTTTTGCTAGGCTTAGGCCGCCCCAAGGTCCCCCACGAACCCTCAGGACTTGTATGAGTAGCCCTCTAACAGTTCTTGTAGTTGATGATTTTGATGACACTCGTCTGCTTTTGCGGACGTGGTTTGAGCGACGTGGCTTTCGCGTAGTGGAAGCTGAAAACGGACTCCAGGCGATCGATCAGGCAGAGACTGAATCCCCAGACCTGATTATTATGGACATGCAGATGCCGCAGCTCGACGGACTCTCGGCCACACGACGCATACGCAATCTGCAATCACTGAACGCAGTGCCAATCGTCGCGGTGTCTGCGTATGGCGCCGACCAGTTTCGCGAGCAGGCCCTCGCGGCCGGTTGCGATGAGTACGTTTCCACGCCGTTCGAACCGGCCACACTCGAGGGAATCATTCGGTCACTGGTCCAGAGTTAGGTATACTCTCACGCATGTTGCGATTAGCCCTGTTCCCACTCTTGCTCCTCTTCCTGGCTCAATCTGCGCCGGCTCAGTGTACGAAGAAAATGGGCGACTTACCGGCCGCGCCCGAACTGCTCGGCTTTCGCCTCGGAATGACGAAAGATCAGGTCAAAGCCACAGTTCCGCAAACCAAATTTGGAAAAGCTGATCCGTTCGGCGTCGTTAAGACAACCATCAATCCTTACTTCGATCCAACGATCGACAAAACGAAGTTTGAAGGCGTGAGGAGCATCTCGCTCGATATACTCGACGATCGACTGACGTCACTTTGGATCGGCTTCGACGAAACGTTCAAAGCTCACACAGTCGAAGAGTTCGTTAAGCTGATCTCGCAATCGTTACAGGTTGATGGAAACTGGTCGTCGTGGAAGTCGAGGGGCCAACAACTGCGCTGCGCTGACTTTCAGTTGATCGTGACGACAGTCGCGAATGGACCAAGTTTCCGACTCATCGATACCGCAGCCGATGATCTCGTCGCCGAACGAAGACAGGCCAAAGAAGAGCAGGACGCACTCGCTGAAGCCGGCGGCAGCACGAGCGAGAGCACTGAACCCGAGATAGTCGCCGACAAACACTCGAAGACTTACTACCCGACCGGCTGCGAGCCGGCGAAGGATATCGCCGACGCGAACAAGGTCACGTTCAAAACTGCGGCAGAAGCAGAGAAAGCGGGATTCAAAGCAGCTAAGAACTGTCACTGACAAACAACAGGAGGCACAACCATGTGGAAGGAATTCAAAGAGTTCATCGCTCGTGGAAACGTGATCGACCTGGCAGTCGCAGTAATAATCGGTGCGGCGTTTGGAAAGATCGTTACGTCGCTGGTCGAGGGCGTCATCATGCCGCCGATTGGTTTGGGGCTCGGCAAGGTGGATTTCTCCAATCTGTTCATCGATCTTTCCGGACAACATCCTCTCTCGCTCGCCGAGGCCAAAGCGAAAGGGTTGCCGGTCATTGCTTATGGCGCGCTGATCAATGACATCATCACTTTTCTGATCATTGCGCTTGTTGTATTCCTGATTATCAAAGCAGTGAACCGTCTGCGTGCGGCGCCCCCTCCACCGCCGAACACGAAAGACTGTCCTCGTTGCCTGACAGCAATTCCTCTGGCTGCAACGCGCTGCGCAGCATGTTGCACTGATTTGTGAGAACTGTTTCACGCAAAGGCACAAACAGAAATTCTTCTGCTAGAATCCACGCCTATGCGTGAGTGTCCCCGTTGCGAAGTTTGCTACGAAGACAACGTTGAGATCTGTCCGGACGATCAGGCAAACACGAAGAACACGTTGCCCGGTTCGCGGTTGCTCGCCTCACGATACTTACTAGAAAAACGTCTCGGACGCGGCGCGATGGGCCAGGTTTATCTCGCGCGCGATCAAAACCTGCTCACGCGACAAGTCGCTGTAAAAACAGTCCGGCCCGACATTCTCAACGACGAAGATCTACAGGAAGGCGAGGCCATCGCTCGCTTCGAACGCGAAGCGCGTTCAGCAGCATCGATTCGTCACCCAAACGTCGTCGACGTTAACGACTTCGGCAAGAGCGCTGAAGGCGTCTTCTTTCTGGTGATGGAATACGTGCAAGGCGAAACTCTCTATCACTTGCTGCGGCGCGAGGGCACCGTCAATCCGCAACGCGCGGCAACGATCATGCAGCAGGTTGTTGGGGGAGTCGAAGCAGCTCACGACGCCGGCATACTACACCGCGATCTAAAACCCGCGAACATCTTTCTCATGCAATCGAAGCGCAAGACCGGCGGTGAGGACGGCTTCGTAAAAGTCGGTGACTTCGGTCTCGCGAAGATCGTCGATGCAGATCGTGCTGATGTCACGTCAGCGAGTGGTCCAGCATCGAGAGGAATCATCGGCACGCCGGAATACATGGCGCCCGAACAGATGCAGCCCGGCGAACCACTCGATGCACGCGCAGACATCTACGCGCTCGGCACGATCGCGTATCACATGCTCGGCGGTCGCCCTCCATTCACCGGCAACATCACGCAACTGATCGCGCAGAAGTTAACGCAACCGCCGCCCGCACTCACGAATCTTCGTTCCGACATCAGCGCCGAACTCGAAGCATCGATTATGAAAGCACTCGCGCAGGCTCCAAAAGATCGTCCGGCAACTGCGAGCGAATGGTTCGAGAGTTTTGCGAACGCCGTTTCATCGAGCTCTGACACATCAAAGCGAGGAGATTCGCGGCTCGTGATCATGGCGCCTTCAGGCTCAGAGGTTTACGTTGATGACGAACGTTACGGCAGTGTCGGTCGTTCGGGTCGTGTAATCCTGACTTCGCTCGCGCCGGGCCAACACGTGTTGCGCGTCGCTAAATCAGGCGAACCCGACGACGAACGAGTGATCGAGATTCGCAGTGACGTCGCAGAACAGATCATCGAAGCGCAGCTCAAGATCGGAGTTTCGAGTAATCAACTAACTCCATCGCGCGGCGGCAGTCTCGACAGTCAACACGGCCTACATTCGACAACCTTAGTCGTCGTGATGTGCACGAAATGCCATTCGCGTTACGCGGAAGGCGTGAAGTATTGCGGTCGTTGCGGCAACACGACATTCCAACCCGTCTCAGGCGAACTACACACACCGCCAGCGGCTACTGTCACCTGCGCGCGTTGCCGGCAAACTTATGCTGCGGGGACAAAGTTTTGCGGGCGCTGCGGCATTCCCATCGGAACCGCATCGCTCGACTGGCGCCCACCCAAGCCGGTCGAGGTGTTCTGTCGCGGCTGTAACAGCAGTTATCCCGCCGGAACAAAATTCTGCGGGCGCTGCGGAAAGCCGATTAGAGCTTGAGGTAGTTTGAACTTTTCCTATAATCTGTGCGGCTACAAATGAAGCGCTGCCCCACTTGCGACCGCACTTACACCGATCCCTCCCTGAATTTTTGTTTGGAGGACGGCACTCCGCTGGCGCCCGATGCGCCCGCCTACGATCCGAACGCGACCATCAGGTATCCGTCGGCAAGGGACACGTCCGAACCGCCGCCGACTGAGATCTATCGTCCGGAACCTGCGGTAACTACGCCCACTCCGAGACGAGCGGCGCCAACACCAGCGCCACCACCTCCAGCTCCACCGCCACCGCAGCAACAGTGGACGCCAGGACCAACTGCGGCGCCACCACCGCGAAAGAAATCAAACGCGATCTGGTGGATAGTCGGCGGACTCGTCGCAGTCTTTGTCGTTGGCGCGGGTCTCGTAGTGCTGTTCATCGCGCTTGCGTTGTCGTCAACGGACAACCGGAATCTGAATGCGAATGTTCGTAACGACAATCGCAACGCCAACGTCACGACGAACACGAACAATAGCAACGCAAACACCAACGCCAACGCAAACACAAACGCGAACGTGCCAACTTCGTTGACGGATGACTTTAGCGAACAAAAGTGGGGCACCGGACAATCACCATACGGCAGGATCTGGTATTCCAACGGCGAATATCACATGACTTCGCTCACAGAAAAGTTCGTGGTCATGTATGCGCCTTCAAACGACTACAACACCGAGAACGCGACTGTGAAAGTTACCGCACGAAGCGTTAACGGCGACGTGCCGGCGGCGGGATTCGGGTTGATGGTCCATTGCGTGCAAACGCGCGACAAGAAACTTGAAGACTATGCGTTGCTGATCTTTCCGTCGGCGGATCAGCCTTCCTACGAAGTCATCATGCACAAAGCCGGCGTGCAGTCAGCACTCGTGCAAAAGACGACGTCGAGCGCCATTCGTTCCGGCAGCAGTCCGAATCAGTTAGAGGTTAGAATCAAAGGGACTGAGTTGTCGTTTTATGCGAATGGGCAGTTGTTGACGAAAGTCACTGACACCGCAAACTTCCGGCGTGGCCGCGCCGGACTTTACACGAGCGATTCCTACGACGTGGCCTTTGACGATCTCACGATAGAACACTAATCCACAGATTCCACAGCTTGCACAGAAAAATCTGTGTAATCTGTGGATGGGTTTTATGCAAGTCAATCTGAAAGTCACATCCGGCCCGTACAAAGGTCGCATCTTTTCCTTTACTCAACACGACACTTTTCTGATCGGCCGCAGTAATGATGCTCATCTTTGTTTACCTGACGATCGATACTTCTCGCGTAATCATTGTCTACTCGAGATGAACCCACCGCACTCTTACCTGCGCGATCTTGGTTCGACGAACGGAACGTTTCTCAACGGCCATCGCGTCAAAGATGCGTTTCTGAATAACGGCGATCGAATTCAGTGTGGCGAAACGATCCTGGTTGTTGAAGTCACGACTACTGCTCCGGTTGATCTATCCGAGACCACACAGGACGCAGGCATACCGAAGCGACCGGTGCTCGTGATGGTTGAATGTCTCAACTGTGGCCGGCGAGAACAGGCGCAGGCGTCAGCGCCCGACGAACATCTGACGTTTCTGTGTGAAGACTGTCGGATCGAGTTGAAGCGTTCGCCGCAGGCGATTCCTGGTTACGACACAGTGAAACTGTTGGGCCGTGGCGGTATGGGTTGCGTAATGCTGGGACGCGAGCAACGCACCGGTCGCGCCGTCGCAATAAAAACTCTGTTACCCGAATTCGCCGTCAGCGACAAAGCGATGCGACGCTTCATGCGCGAGATCGATGTCGCGGCTGCGCTCAAGCATCGAAACATCGTCGAGTTTATCGATCGCGGCACGCATAACGGCGTGGTCTATCTCGTCAGTGAGTTTGTCGAAGGTTCAGACGCATCCAAACTCGCGGAAGATCAAGGCGGGCGTCTCTCGTACGAAGACGGCATCTCGATCATCGCGCAGGCGCTCGACGCCCTTTCGTTCGCGCATGCGCAGGGCTACATTCATCGCGACTTCAAGGACCAGAACATCCTCGTTGCGGGCAGTTCGCCAAACCTCACCGCGAAGTTGACTGACTTCGGTTTGGCCAAGAGTTTTACTCAATCAGGACTGAGCGGCGTAACGATGGCGGGCGAGATGGCCGGGACTCTGGCCTACATGCCGCCGGAGCAGTTGCGCAATTTTCGCGACGTCAAACCACAGTCAGACATCTATGCTGTGGGTATGACGGCGTACAGTTTGTTGACCGGCTGTCTCGCGCTCAATCTGAGTAAAAACAGCAGTGTTAACGACACTATTCGGGCGATTTTCGAGCAACCGGCGGTGCCGCTGCAAGAGCGTTCTCCTCACATCCCGCGCCCGGTCTGCGACATCATCGATCGCGCCCTTGCAAAGGATCCTGCACAGCGCTGGCAAAGCGCGGGCGCCATGCGCAACGCACTCCTGCACTCAATATAATCGGTGAAATTCTGTGTAATACGTGGCATAATCCGCCCTGAGGTGAGGGTCCAATGAGATCTATCTGGAAAGGTCATATCCGCTTTTTGCTGGTCGCCATCCCCGTTCGCATCTATAACGCGATTGAGACCAGCGAGAAAATTCAGTTTAACCAACTACACCGCGACGACTTTGGTCCAATCGGTTACGACAAGAAGTGCAAGAAGTGCGGCGAAGTCGTGACCAACGATCAGATCACGAAGGGTTATCAGTACGAGCCCGATCGTTACGCGATCGTCGAACCCGACGACATCGCGAAGATCAAGATCAAGACGACCAGGGCCGTCGACATCGTGGGCTTCGTCGGCCGCGAAGAGATCCCGAGCACGTTTTACGATGCGCCTTACTTCGCGGGACCGGATGGCGCCGTTTCAGAAAAGCCTTACGCGTTGTTGCGCGAAGTGATGAAGCAAACGGGTAAGGTCGCAGTCGGGAAAGTGGTGCTGCGCGATCGTGAAGATCTGGTGGCAGTGTTTCCGCACGATGATGGTCTCGTGTTGCAGAAGCTTCACTACCCGCACGAGTTGCGCAAGATAGAAGACGTGCCAGATCTGGAAAGCGTTTCGAAGCTCGACGCGCAAAAGTTGAACAAGAACGAATTGAAACTGGCGACGACGCTCGTCCAGGAAATGACCACCACGCTTTCCGAGATCGATACCGAAGACAACTATCACAACGCGCTGCGAACGTTGATCGATTCGAAGATCAAAGGTCGAGAGGTCACGGAATTCGAAGAAGTTGAAGAACTTCCCAGACTTGATATTATGAGCGCGCTGAAGAAGAGTTTGCAGGCGTCGAGTCGGAAACCGATGGTGAAGGCGCCCGCGACTGCCGACAAGAAGAAGCCGCAGATCACACTCGTGAAACCGCGTGCGGCAAAGAAGCGAAAGGTTGGTTAGCCGAAAAGATTTAGGTGCTAATGAAAGATCAGGGCACGAAGGTAATCTCATTTCCCTCACCTGTCCCTTCGAAGGCAGATTACCAGCGTGTCAAATCCTCCTATTCCGTTAAAGAGATCAAACAACTTTTCGGTCTCAGCGAAAAGACCATACGCCGTTGGACTGAACAAGGCATCATCGAAGCTGCCGTTTCTTCACAAGCACCGGATTACGTTTACGACTTCAATGCGTTGACACAGTTTCGACGCGTGCGCGAACTGCGCGCACAGGGCCACAGCATTCGGCAGATCGAAGCCGAGTTGCAGGGTCAACTAAATCTGTTTCGCGTTGAGACGCCGCGTCTCGCACGACTGCTCACGCCGTTTGAAGAAGCGTTGCTGTTACACGAACAGGGAGATCCGAAAGCCGCGGAGCACTACGTCGAAGCCATCAGCGAAGGAGATAACGTCGCTGAGGCATATTGCAATCTCGGCATCATCAATCTCGAACGCGCAGAGATCTCAAAGGCGCTCGACAACTTCACTCTTTCACTCAAAAACGATCCGCGACACGTCGAAGCACATTACAATCTCGCGAATCTTTATTACGACGCCGGCGATATACACCTGGCGAAACTTCATTACGAAGCGGCGGCACAAATCGAGCCTGGCTTCTCGCTGGTTTACTTCAACCTGTCGCTCGTGTATCACAAACTCGGCGACCTGAGTGCCGCGTCGACGACGTTGGAAAAGTACTTACAGTTAGAGCCTGAAGATGAGGATCTCGAAGTGTTGAATCGTCTTTTGAAAGCGATGAAGGATCCTCGTTGATATTTGCTGGCGGTGGGCAGGAGGGCTGCCCACCTGGTTGGTACTGGATCGCAAGAAAGGGTGAACGATCCGAAATACCTTGTATCTTTAGGAAAACGCGAATTGCGCGGTCCTTCCAGATTGCAGAGTGGCGCAATTGTTCCGGGCCGACTATAATTTGGCGGTCCCACTGCTTCTCCTGCTTTCAGTGGTTAGCTTAACCAATGTGCCTGTTTCGAGGAGGTTTCGCCTGTGGCAAATCCCAAGTGCCGTGTGCTTTGTGTGGACGATCATCGCGACACGTCTGAGATGTTGCAGATGCTGCTGTCTGAAGAGAACTACCAGGTTCACACTGCGGCCACTATGAAGGAGGCCTGCGACATGGCATCGACGCACCAGTACGATCTTTACGTTCTGGATAAACGCTTGCCTGACGGCACGGGTGTGGAGTTGTGTGAGACATTGCTGAAGCTTTCACCGGACGTGCCGTGCATCTTCTACACCGGCGACGCCTACGAGATTCACCGTCGCGAAGCCTTCGCCGCAGGCGCGGCAGCTTATGTTGCGAAGCCTGACATTGAAGGACTCATCAACGCCGTCCACCAACTCCTTGCGAACAGCGAGTGCGCGGCCGCGTAACAGGATGCGTGCTTGCTTGACACTCAAAACACCGCACGTATAATTTTTCGCGCGTCACACACGGGCCGATAGCTCAGTTGGTAGAGCAGCTGACTCTTAATCAGCGGGTCGCAGGTTCGAGCCCTGCTCGGCTCACCAGAATTCAATGATTTGCGGCAGGTTGAATAACCTGCCGTTTTCATTTGTGACAAACTTGTGACCCTCGCCCGCGCGTGTTACTACCGGCAATAACGTCGATAACCTAGTCATGTGAGTCATCCAAAAAAATCGCTTCGCGGACGGCCGATGGTTCAGCAGCGGATAGTCGTTGACGATTAACGATCACAGGATCAGTGACTATGGTCTCGGCATTGACCGCAAATGCCGACAGGATCAACCCTGCTACGTAAAGAGCCAAAGTAAAGAAGGCGATATACCCAGTAACCGCTGCAAATGTGGGCACGTCAAGCGTGCCGAGTGCGACTCCTTGCAACAGTGTTCCGGCCACTCGCTTCAGCCAGCCGCCGTCCGGACTATACAAACTCGCCAGCAACATATGCTTAAGGATGAAAGCTGTGCCCAACAGAACCGTAAGGCTGCGCAAGAGTCTCCGCGCGTCGAATGAGGAAAACTGATTGTTCCAGAGCGTCCAAAGAAAAAAGAACGAGAACAGCCAGTGAAGCAGACCGCGCTCAGGTAGTACAGAGTTAAAAGCCTGGGCCGAAGCAAAGAACATTGTGATGAACGTCCAGATGTGCGCAACATTTGTGAGAGTTGGCAAGTCGCTGCCAACCCACTCATGCAATCGCAGTAGACCACCGCGGATCAGGAGTATCATCAACAGCGCCGCGAGCAAAAGCGTGACCAGCGGCGGGGCGATGAAAATGAACGCATCATTCTCCGCATCGATCCGTAGCCCGCCCAAAAGCGCCACTGTCAGAAAAGTAAACGGTAGTACAACGAAGTCCACCAGCGCGCGGTTTCTGGAACGATTAGTCGACGGCATTATGGTCTTAGTCGTTAGTCAACTCTTCATTTCCTGGTACGTAGGACCTTGAGCGGATTGACGTCACTCCAGTTGCGTTCTAATCCTTGTTCGAGTTCGGCCTTTAACTCCGCTGCTGTATGCATCTGCAAGTCAGGGTCATCGATTGTCAGCGTGCCCGCTGACGATAGCGCGATTGCTCGATTCACTGCCTCCACACCCTGCTTGAACAACTCCTGATCAAAATAAATACGGCCCCAACCCTCGCGGTAAAACGAATACGCTACGTAGAACTGTGTGCGGGCATCTCGCTGCGCCGGGTCTGCTTGCTGCCATTCGACGCGAGCAGCACGAAACTGCTCACGCCGAAAGAAGTTGAGAGCTGAATTAAATTTTTCCTGGTTGATCTCGTAAGTGCCGGCGACGATCTCAGCACTGGTTGTCACTTCTTTGAAGGTGCGCGGTTCCGTGGCATAGAGCCATACGATGAACGCAGCGTATGCGATCGTGGATCCGAGGCCGACGAGTTGGATAATTTTGGATTGCAATCCGCCCTGCGACGAAGCCTCCTTCGCATTAACCATGTTTTCTCTGCCCGTCCTGCCTAAAACTCTATTTGTCTGAACGGGTATAATAGCAGCGTACCTACTCTCGAGATTTTAAAGATTATTTACAGGAGCATTCTCCGGTGAAACATACACTCGTAATAGCCGTCGTGATGCTTGCGGCAACTTCTATCGCTCTCGGGCAGAAGCACGGCGCAAAGAGAGATCAAAGGAGGAACGTTGAGCAGGCGATAAGACGACTTGATGACGAACGCATTCAAGCGCAGGTACATGCTGATGCGACCGCACTTAATCGCATCTATGCGGATGATTTTATCGGTGTAGGGCCAAGTGGCACAGTCAGAACCAAGCCGCAGGTGATTGCAGATTTCACGTCAGGTGACTTGAAATTTCAGTCTATCACCACGGACGAGGTTCAAGTGCGAGTCTACGGAAACACCGCTGTGGAGACTGGTCTCTCAACAATGACCGGGCAAGATAAAGGAAAAGATGTTCCGCGTGACACTCGGTTTACCAGAGTCTGGGTAAACCAGCGAGGACGCTGGCGATTGGTTGCCAACCACTACTCGATACGGATTACGCAGCAATAACATATGAGGGGCCACTTAGATTGGCTTTGTCGATCTGGGAAAAGGCGGAGTTCAAACAGTTAATTAACAAGGCACAGTCGTTGCCCTAAGTGATAATGAGCGCTGCGCAACCTACTTCTGAACTCGTAGCTTCGAAACTAATTGGTTTTGATTGATGAGATTCCTAAGAATTTAGGAATTCCACCGGCCAAGACATAACGACCTCAGCACGCTACTTTACCAGTACACAACTTACGATTTACGATCCGACCAATGAAACGCTGTCCCCGATGTAACCGCATCGAAACCGACGACCTACTTGCTTTCTGTCGCGTGGACGGTACTCGCTTGATCACAGATAGCGAAGCTTTCGAGCCAGCCACGGCGATTCTTGCAGGCGGCGGGAGAAGCGCCGAACTCACAACTCGAGACCTGCCCAATGTTCCTTCCATCGCCGTGCTGCCCTTCGTCAACATGAGCGCCGATGCCGAGAACGAATATTTCTGTGACGGTCTCGCGGAAGAACTCCTGAACGCGCTGACCAGGATCAATGACTTAAAGGTGGCGGCTCGCACATCGGCCTTTTCCTTCAAAGGCAGGAATACAAATGTCAGCGAAATCGGAGCCGCACTTAACGTGAAGACAGTCCTGGAAGGCAGTGTTAGAAAATCGGCCAATCGTCTGCGAATTAGCGCACAGCTCATTAACGTCGCCGACGGCTATCATCTTTGGTCGGAACGTTACGATCGCGAGATGAAAGATGTCTTTGATGTGCAGGATGAGATCACGCTGGCCATTGTCGGCGCGCTGAGAGTGAAGCTCCTCGGTGATGAGAAGGAAGCGGTGCTCAAGCGGCACACTGACGACGCTGAGGCGTATCAACTCTATCTAAAGGGCCGCTATTACTGGAACAAGAGGACTGCTGAAGGGTTTGAAAAGGCGCTTGAGTGTTTCGAGGAGGCCATTGCCAGAGACTCAAACTATGCCCTGGCTTACGCCGGATTGGCCGATACTCACAACACGCGGGGAAGCTACAGCATAGTGCCCCCAAAAGAAGCATTCCCGCTGGCGAAGGCAGCGGCCGACAAGGCCCTGGAGTTGGATGACAGTTTGGCGGAAGCGCACAACTCGCGAGCTTTTTTACTGTACATGTTCGACTGGAACTGGAGTGCCGCGAACGCAGAGTTCCAGCGAGCGCTGGAACTGAATCCTGACTACGCTACGGCGCATCATTGGTATGGGTGGTACTTGATCGCCAGTGGCCGCTTGGATGAAGCGCAGCGTGAGATGAAGCGGGCGCAGAAACTTGATTCCTTGTCGCTGCCAATCAACACCAATTTAGGATTTGTGTACTACTTCGCGCGCGATTACCCGAAGGCCATCGAACAATTCAAAAAAGCTTTGGACATGGACGCGAATTTCTCCGAAGCTCATCGCGGCATGGGTGAAGCTTTGGAGCAACAAAAGATGTTTTCTGAAGCGATCGCCGAAATGCAGATCGCTCAGATTTCTGCGGGCGACAGCACCGAAGACGCGGCACATCTGGCACACACGTATGCGTTAGCTGGAAAAACCGACGAAGCCGAGCAGATTCTTAATAATCTTATTTCGCTGTCAAAACGCAAGTACGTTTCGGCGCACGATATTGCCACGATTTATGTGGCGCTGGGAGACACCGACGCCGCGTTTAAGTGGTTGGAGCAGGCGTATGAAGAGCATTCTTATCGCCTGGCGTGGTCTAAGGTTGATCCCAAACTTGATCGCGTGCGCACCGACTCGAGGTTTATCGATCTGCTAAGACGTATTAACGTGAGGTCGTGAGCGCTCAAGAAATCATTGCCGATTGCCGATTGGCCCTTTCAATTGACGCGCCTGGGTGCTTCATGAAGTTTGTTGACAGTACTATGTTTTCTTTATAACCTCTCAACACAACGCTTACCCCTAAAGTGTAGACCCTTTCCTGGTTCTGATGGGCGGTAGCCTCAGCTGGGTGCTGTCACAGACCTCTGTTCGCGATCTTGGGTGGCCCACCACCACTTCAGCAAAACTCAAATCAATATTAGCGACGCTCGTTGGCTGACGAGAAGTAGATGTACTACGAGAGCGTACAGGACATGTTTAGTCGCAGTGCCGCGGAGTTTGGCCCACAAGTGGCCATTGAGCGCAGCGGCCGCGTGTGACCTACGCCGAGTTGGAAGCAGAATCCAACCGGTTAGCTAACTTTCTGCTCGAAGACGCAGTCTCGATGGTGGCACTCCTCACGGACGATCCCATTCGGATCATCACGGGGATGCTGGGTGTGCTCAAGGCCGGAAAAGTATTCGTGCCTTTAGACCCGACCTTCCCTGACAAAAGGTTGCACATCATGTGCAACCAGGTGCAACCCGACTGCTTCGTGCTCGAGTTGAAGTATTTGGAGAAACTCCGCCACCTGCGAGGGATGGCGAAGGTAGTTTGCCTGGATGAAGGCGATTACGCGAGTTACGACCACTGCGAACATCCGGGACTTAAGAGCAATCCTGATGCGCCATGCTCAATCTACTTCACGTCCGGGTCCACCGGAAAACCGAAAGCAATCCTTGGCAGGCTCAAAGGTATTGACCATTTCATGCGCTGGGAGATCGAGGCTGTGGGCGCTGGCCCAGGCACACGCGTGAGTCAGTTGGCGTCACCATCGTTTGATGGATTTTTGAAGGATGCGTTTGTGCCGTTGTGTTCGGGAGGGGTGGTATGCGCACCAGAGAGCCGCGACATAATTCTCGATGCTGGAAGATTGGCCGACTGGCTCGACGTCGAGGAATTGGGACTGCTGCACTGCGTGCCGTCACTGTTCCGCGCGCTGCTGAATGAAAAACTCGACAACTGTTATTTCAAAGCGCTGAAGAGCGTAGTGCTGACTGGTGAACCATTGTATCCGGCTGACGTGAAACGTTGGCTGGACATGTTTGGCGATCGAGTGAAGCTCTTCAATATCTACGGAACCACCGAGACGAGCCTCTCGAAGTTTGCTTACGAGATTAAACCTGAAGATGTAAGAAGGCCTTCAATCCCCGTCGGCAAACCCCTCGATGGCTCTGAGGTAATGCTCATCAATTCGAGAGGCAAGCTTTGCGGCACCGATCAAGTCGGTGAGATCCACATTCGCACACCGTACCGCTCACACGGTTATTACAATGCGCCGGACCTGACGCGCGAAGTCTTCATTCAGAATCCTTTCAGCAATGACCCAAACGACATCCTGCACAAGACGGGTGATTATGGTCGTCTACTGGAAGGCGGAGACCTGGAACATCTCGGGCGCCGCGATCAGCAGGTGCAGATACGCGGTGTCAGAGTCGAACTAGGCGAGATCGAGAACCTATTGCGCGCACACCACGCCATTGCCGATGTCGCCGTCATCGATCGCGACGATGCCAATGGGATCAAGTTTTTAGTGGCTTACGTCACCATGCAGAATGAGACGGACAGCGCCGCTTTGCGACAGTATCTGGCGCAGCAGGTGCCGGAGACGATGCTACCGTCAGCATTCGTGGAATTGGACCAACTGCCACGGACGCTGAATGGCAAGATCGATCGCAAAGCCTTGCCGGCGCTGGTACGGATCAAGAACGAACCAACGAATGGCTATGGCAATGTCATGCCGATCGAAGAGATCCTCGCGGGGATCTGGTGTGAGGTGTTGCGCTTGCCGGCTGTCGGACGCAACGACAACTTCTTCAATCTCGGCGGGCATTCGCTGCTGGTGACGCAGGTGCTGGCGCGAGTGAAAAAGTTTTTAAAAGTGGAACTGCCGGTGCGCAGCCTGTTTGAAGCGCCTACGGTGGAGCAGTTATCGCGGTTGATAGAGGAGCAGATCAGATGCGGCCGGCAGAGTGAACTGAGCGTGATTCCGCGAGTTTCGCGCGACGAAGAGTTGCCGCTCTCCTATTCACAAGAGCGGATGTGGCTCTTTGAGCAACTATCCAGTGGGACGAGCGTCTTCAACATCGCTTTGGGGGTCAGGTTGAAGGGAGCAATTAACCTCGTGGCGCTGGAGCAAACTTTTTCCGAAATCATGCGACGCCACGAAGACTTGCGTACCAGTTTTCCGAGCAGGAACGGTGAGCCTTTTCAGGTTATTCACGATCCTCTCCCAGTGATGTTTCCGGTAGTGGATCTACACGGCCTGAATTCAGTGGAGCAAGAGACCACGGCGAGTAGTCTGTCAGGAGCACAGTTGAATCGCCCGTTTGATTTGATCGCCGAACCACTTACACGACTCACCCTCTTGCGGCATTCCGACAAAGAATACATGGTGCTCTGCACGCTCCATCACATCATCAGTGATGGATGGTCCAAGGGGCTGTTGATAAACGAAATCTCGGCACTGTATGAAGCGTTTTCACAGGGCAAGCCCTCGCCTCTCGAAGAGCTGAAGATACAGTATGCCGACTATGCTGCCTGGCACCGGAAGTCGCTGGCCGGACATGCCCTGGACCAGGAACTCGCATATTGGAAAGAAAATCTGTCAGGCGCGCCACCGCTATTAGCACTCGCAACTGACCGGCCGAGGTTGCTTTCCAGCACAGTGGGATCCGAAGCTTGGAATTCACGTGACTTGAAGTCGCGGCCGCACTGACCCTATAGTGAGTCGTATTAATTTAAATCATACCAACATGGTCAAATAAAACGAAAGGCTCAGTCGAAAGACTGGGCCTTTCGTTTTAATCTGATCGGCACGTAAGAGGTTCCAACTTTCACCATAATGAAATAAGATCACTACCGGGCGTATTTTTTGAGTTATCGAGATTTTCAGGAGCTAAGGAAGCTAAAATGGAGAAAAAAATCACTGGATATACCACCGTTGATATATCCCAATGGCATCGTAAAGAACATTTTGAGGCATTTCAGTCAGTTGCTCAATGTACCTATAACCAGACCGTTCAGCTGGATATTACGGCCTTTTTAAAGACCGTAAAGAAAAATAAGCACAAGTTTTATCCGGCCTTTATTCACATTCTTGCCCGCCTGATGAATGCTCATCCGGAATTTCGTATGGCAATGAAAGACGGTGAGCTGGTGATATGGGATAGTGTTCACCCTTGTTACACCGTTTTCCATGAGCAAACTGAAACGTTTTCATCGCTCTGGAGTGAATACCACGACGATTTCCGGCAGTTTCTACACATATATTCGCAAGATGTGGCGTGTTACGGTGAAAACCTGGCCTATTTCCCTAAAGGGTTTATTGAGAATATGTTTTTCGTCTCAGCCAATCCCTGGGTGAGTTTCACCAGTTTTGATTTAAACGTGGCCAATATGGACAACTTCTTCGCCCCCGTTTTCACCATGGGCAAATATTATACGCAAGGCGACAAGGTGCTGATGCCGCTGGCGATTCAGGTTCATCATGCCGTTTGTGATGGCTTCCATGTCGGCAGAATGCTTAATGAATTACAACAGTACTGCGATGAGTGGCAGGGCGGGGCGTAACCTAGGTGACAGAAGTTAAAAGCCTCCGGTCGGAGGCTTTTGACTTTCTGCTAGATCGGCCGCATCGAATATAACTTCGTATAATGTATGCTATACGAAGTTATTAGCGATGAGCTCGGACTTCCATTGTTCATTCCACGGACAAAAACAGAGAAAGGAAACGACAGAGGCCAAAAAGCTCGCTTTCAGCACCTGTCGTTTCCTTTCTTTTCAGAGGGTATTTTAAATAAAAACATTAAGTTATGACGAAGAAGAACGGAAACGCCTTAAACCGGAAAATTTTCATAAATAGCGAAAACCCGCGAGGTCGCCGCCCCGTAACCTGTCGGATCACCGGAAAGGACCCGTAAAGTGATAATGATTATCATCTACATATCACAACGTGCGTGGAGGCCATCAAACCACGTCAAATAATCAATTATGACGCAGGTATCGTATTAATTGATCTGCATCAACTTAACGTAAAAGCAACTTCAGACAATACAAATCAGCGACACTGAATACGGGGCAACCTCATGTCCGAGCTCGCGAGCTCGTCGACAGCGACACACTTGCATCGGATGCAGCCCGGTTAACGTGCCGGCACGGCCTGGGTAACCAGGTATTTTGTCCACATAACCGTGCGCAAAATGTTGTGGATAAGCAGGACACAGCAGCAATCCACAGCAGGCATACAACCGCACACCGAGGTTACTCCGTTCTACAGGTTACGACGAATGTCAATACTTGCCCTTGACAGGCATTGATGGAATCGTAGTCTCACGCTGATAGTCTGATCGACAATACAAGTGGGACCGTGGTCCCAGACCGATAATCAGACCGACAACACGAGTGGGATCGTGGTCCCAGACTAATAATCAGACCGACGATACGAGTGGGACCGTGGTCCCAGACTAATAATCAGACCGACGATACGAGTGGGACCGTGGTCCCAGACTAATAATCAGACCGACGATACGAGTGGGACCGTGGTCCCAGACTAATAATCAGACCGACGATACGAGTGGGACCGTGGTCCCAG
>JADMIO010854382.1_pt1 | contig 120708 bp, 102 predicted proteins | sample 8958161 | NCBI WGS metagenome assembly JADMIO01 (sample SAMN16585339, study PRJNA669376) | soil metagenome | isolation source: Crop rotation soil | place: USA: Cullars Rotation, Alabama | collected 2011 | reverse complement strand
CCGCGACTTCAAGTCACGTGAATTCCAAGCTTCGGATCCCACTGTGCTGGAAAGTTTTTGCGCTTTCGGACAGGAAGATTATCCGAAAAATGCCGCCGCGCCGCCGATAAAGGCTTTGATGAAGGAAGAAAAGGAAAAGCTCGAAGCCGAAAAAGATGTTAAGCGACGGTTGACGCTGGCGCTGCAATTAATGGAAGTTCGCCTGAAAAATGCCGAAACATTAAATACCGAACAAAATTTCGCGGATATGTTCACGCAGCTCGGATTTTTTCACGCTTTAATGGACAATACGCTTGATTTTTTAGATAGAAATAATATCGGAACCGGCAAAGTTTTAAGTCAATACAAGCGTTTTGAAATAAACCTGCGCGACTTTATTGCGCGCCTCGAAATTATCCGCCGCGAATTGCCGCCGCGCTACGAATATTACGTCAGAACTTTGGTCAAAGCCGTCCGTGATGGGCGAACGCGCGCCGTCTCGCCTCTTTTCGATGATAATGTCGTGCCAAATCAGTCATAAAAATAAAGATAACGGATAAACAACTAAAATCCGGTATTCCTCATCTTTCAATTATCTATTTCTGAAACACGACCAGATCACGACAATGAAATTTACGATTTACGCTTTTTTGGGAATTTTCCTTGTATTTACTTGCTTTTCCGCGACTGCATCGGCGCAGAGGCGCGATTATCTGACTGACGCGGAAATCGAAATCGTCCGCGACGCGCAACAGATTGACCTGCGCATCGAAGTTTTGGTCAAAGCCATCGACCGCCGTTTTGCTGTTCTGAACAAACAACCGTCACCAATTACGAAAAATGTCGAAAAATGGGGCGAAGAACCGAAAGGCACGCGCGGCGAACTCATCTTGGACATCACCAGACTACTGCAAAAAGCAGTTGACGACATCGACAATCTCGCCCAGCGCGAAGAAGGCATGAAAAGCGAATTTTTCCCGAAAGCCGTTCATAAATTAGCCGATGCCGCCGAAAGATTTCAACCGCAATTTAAAACTCTGTTTGACCAAACCGTCACCGAAAAAGAACGCGGTTCAATCCTTAATTCGATTGATTTGTGCAACGAAATAATCGAAGCCGCCAAAAAAGTTCCGAAAGAAGTTAAGAAAAAGTAACGTCATTCTTGCAGTGATTTTCCGATAAATAGAAGACATATCTTTTCGAAATTAGGAAGTAATAGTCTGCTGGCTTGGTTTGTTTTCTAAAATATTAAAAAACATTAAATTATCTAAAATCAACTGTTTTTGCTTGAAATTATCTTGATTCCGCATCCAACCAATTAGATAATAAATATCTGTAAAATTCCATTTGGTCAGTATATTTTTATGAAAAGAATATCCGTTACTCTAAGAAATTTAGTTGCTACGTTTTTCGTTTTGGGTGCTTTGCTCGTTTCGGCGAATTTGGTATCTGCTCAATGCGGTAATTATTTCAGGACAAATTACCAGGTCATTAGCAAACTTAATCCTAATATCATTCCCTTTGGTTTCTCTGACGCCATGCTCGACGATTGGACGGGCGACGGCAGATCGGACCTTTGGAATTTTCGGTGGAACGCCAGCACACCGGGCTATGACGTTGTAATTTATCCCGCCAAACCGACTGGTTATTGGGATTGGGATACTCCGATTGTCTATACCACAACAATTAGTCCCTCTCCGGTTACACAATATGAAGTGAAGGACACTAACGGGGACGGAAGAATGGATTTGATTTACGGTTCTGGTAATTTTTTCCGGATTCATCGTAACAACGGAAACGGTTCGCTAATACCTTCTCCTGTGCTTACCGACTCGGACGGCGGTATATCATCGAATGGCAGTATGGGTTTTGCCGACCTTAACGGCGATAATTTACTCGATTGGCTATATGCTTTCGGCTCTCAGGCATCAGCTCAAATCAGGTATCAGCTGCAAAACCCGGACGGCACATTTGGTAACAAAACCACCGTTCTCTCAGCCTCGGCTGATTACGGTAATTCTTTTGTGAGTAACAGGCTCGGAGATTTTGACGGCGACGGGAAAATTGATATCCTTTACAACACGGAAATCGGCGGCACGTTTAAATATGTGTTCATGAAAAATCTCGGCAACGGGAATTTTCAAATTCGAACTCCGGTTGAAATGGATCTTTACGTTTCCAACACTCCTGCCAAAGATTTTAACAATGACGGCAGAGCCGATATTTTAAGCAGAAATATTATTTTCTACGGGCGTGCGGATGGAACATTCGACCGCGTTCAACTTCCCGGAGGAAGTGCATCCACCTACAATATGCGTGGGGCAGAACTCAGCGGCGACCATAATCTGGATGTCATAGAAATAGGTTCTGATTACTACGCAACTTATATTAGTAACGGCGCGGGCGGTTTTACACGAACCTTCTACCAAAAAAATCTCGAATCCTTTATGCCCTTGAAATTTGAAGATTTCAGCGGCGACGGCAAAGCGGACATCTATCAGATAAATCTAAACGACCGGAATTTCAATAAGAATATCTTCGGCGAGAAAATAATCGTGATAAAAGAAAGTATGTGCCAGTCTTCCGGCGAAACGAAAACGGCGAATTTTGACGGCAATGTAAAATCAGACCTGACGATGTGGAATCCGAATACGGGCAACTGGTCGTCGAAAAACGTCGGGTGGTATCCCGAAATTGATCCGAATACGAGAGTCTTTAACTGGGGATTGGGCACGCACGGCGATGTTCCCGCGCCCGGTGATTTCGACGGCGATGGGAAAACCGATTATGCGGTTTATCGAAACAGTACGGGCTATTGGTATATCTTCAAAAGCTCCGATTCTTCCTGGCTGGTTTTTCCGTTCGGATTGGCGGACGATATTCCCGTTCCGGCAGATTACGACGGTGGCGGCAAAACCGATATTGCCGTTTTTCGTCCCGCAGACGGAAACTGGTATTTCTGGTTTTCTGAAACACAGCAATTTCTGGCGCTGCATTTTGGCGCCAGCGGCGACAAGCCCGTTCCGGCAGATTATGACGGCGACAAGAAAACAGATGTTGCGGTCTATCGCCCGTCAGAGGGCAACTGGTATTACCTGAAAAGCTCGGATGGAAATTATGCCGTCTTTAACTGGGGAATTGCGACGGATAAGCCCTTACCGGCAGATTATGACGGCGACGGACGTGCTGATCTGACAATCTACCGCGATGGGTCTTGGTGGATTTGGCGAAGCTCAAATAATTTGCAGAGCGTCGTTCAATGGGGACAACCGAACGATATTCCGATGCCGGTTTACCGCAACTCGGTCAGCGCTGATTTGATACTTTATCGTCCTTCGACTAATTTCTGGTATAGCTATGATAGCAAAATAGTGGGAGGAATTGCTTTTGGCGGAAACGGGGATATTCCGATTTATTTTGGTCTGCCAAATTAAAAAAGGAATTAAGAAACTAAAATAAAAAGAGGGAAGATTAATCTTCCCTCTTTTTATTTTTCCCTTGAAAAAGCGTCTATCGTGCCTGAGCCGGAACATCTCCTGATAATCCGAATGGCTCAATGTGATAACTTCCGGTGCTTCGCAGTTGATACCAAACTCCGTCGCTTGGACGATAGACAGCAATATCTGTTTTGCCATCGCCGTCGTAATCTGCCGGAACGGGAATATCGTCCGCCAATCCCCATTGGATGATGGAAAAACCTTCGGATGATTTTTTAATGTACCAGATGCCTTCTGACGGGCGATAAACCGCGAAATCGGTTCGCAGGTCGCCGTCAAAATCACCAACGACCGGCTTATCTCCGGCTAAACCGAATTGATAATGTGTGGTTGAGAGATTGTTACTTTTCATGAAAAACCAGTGACCGTCGCGGAAAATTGCCAGATCGTATGTTCCATCGCCGTCGTAGTCGCCGATTACGGGTTTATCGGTCGCTTGAAGCGTCATATTCCGAAATTCTACGGGTGAAGCATTCGGTTGAAACGCCCCTTGACTATAAAACTGTGGCGGTGTCGCTCCCGGACGGAAGACAAGAAAACTGGTTGTGCCGCTACCGTTGTTGAAAGCCGGCGTTGGAATATCACCGGCTTGTCCGCAAACTTTGTAAGCGAATACGTTGTCTGAGCTCCGCAACCAATACCACGCTCCGTCACGAAAGACGGCAATGTCAGTTTTACCGTCGCCGTCGTAATCTGAGGCAATTGGTATATCAGTCGAAAGTCCGAACTGCGTAGCGGAAAATCCGGCACTACTGCTATTCAGATACCAAATGCGGTCGCTCGGACGAAAAACTGCAATATCGTCTTTGCCGTCGCCGTCAAAATCAAATTTCGGCTTGATTGGAATCGCCTGCGGCGCGAAACGGGCAAGATACGGTTGATTTGTTTGCGGACCACTTGTAATAAAGTTGAATGACGTAAAATTACCACCGACAACGAGTTTTCCGTCTGCCGCAAACGCCGCGGCTTTCGGATAAATCGGAAAACCACTGCCAAAAAATCCCATTCGAGGCAGAGATGGGTCGTGAGTGCCGTCAGCATTGAATCTGTTGAGATCGGTTGATTGTCCGAAAGTAAGTCTATATTCTCCGACAACTGTAACTTTACCGTTTGCCTGAACCGCAATATCACCCGGTTCATCCATGGAGGCGGCAAAGCTCGTGTGAAGACTTCCGTCCGGGTTAAATCGCGTTACTCTTTCACTGGTATCAGTCGCCCGAAAAGCCATTATCGTTCCGTCGTTCAGCAATTTGATTTTGTAGTAGTAAGTCAGGTCGCTGCCCGGTAAAGGCGTGGCATTAAAGCTCGTATCAACGCTGTCGTCAGCGTTAAACCGTAAGAGTCTTTCGCGCGGAGTACCGTTGACATTAAGCGACCAACTTGAAAGGTAATATTTGCCGTCCGGCAGAACCTCAACATCCTGACATTCATTGTCAATGACGGTTGCAAAGTTTGAATCATAAGTGCCGTCGTTATTATAGCGGGCAAGATAAGGTTTCTGATTACTGTTTGGCAGTGTGAATTTCCCGCACATAAAAATCTTTCCGTTCGGAAGCTGATTGACACTACTGATTTTTACGAAACCAGTATCCAAAAACGAAATAAAGGGAGTTGAAGTCAGCGTCGTGTCAGGCGAGCCGTCAGCATTTAACCGTTTGATTCTGGGCGAGCAACACGACCCGTCAAACGGCAAGCCTCCGGCGACGAGAATCTTGCCGTCAGGCAAAACTTTCATTGCAGTTATTTCGATGCCTTGATTAAACTGCCCGGCAAGCCAATCGGCGTTAAATGTTGTATCGAGACTGCCGTCAGCATTGAGCCGCGCAATCTCTTTACGCCCCACGCCGTTAATGGTCGTAAAATCACCGACGATTAAAATTTTTCCGTCGTTTAGGATTTCGAGAATCTCTACTTCACCGTTGAGTGCCGGTGCAAATGAACTATCGGCAACCAGTTTTTGAGAAAAAACGGAAAGCGACAAGAGAAATAAACTAATTAAAGAAGTAACGAACCGCATCATCATAATTTTAACCTCAGGAAGAACTTGAATCTTTAGGTTTATTTTCACAATTACAGTAACCTAAATAGTCTGGTAAAAAATTAAAAATAAAACCCATTAGGTAAAGCATTTTCCTATTCTTTGCAGTAAACTAGCATCAGGTTCTCGGCGAAAACTATCGCAAAATTGCGAATGTTATTAGATGATTGCGGCGACTTTTAATTGCGCCGGCAGAAGACCTATCAACATCCATCTTTCACGAAAAAATCTGTTGGTGTAAAAATTTTCAAGAACCTTTTTTGTAATTCAAACAACACTTTAAACTCATTCATTTTCGAGTTTTCAAAAGGGTTGTTATATTTGATAATACGCCTATTCTACAGTGAAAAACCTTAATTTTTCTAAAATTTTTATTAAATTTCATTGCAAATTTCGCTTCTCAAAAAATCAAAGCTAATTTCGCTTTTCGAATAATATGATTAGTTTTTCCTTCACTGCTAAAAAGTTTTTCTTATCCAGTCTTTCTTGACGCTTGCGATTGTGAATGTTAGCGTTTTTCTTTACACTTTTAGATATATGTCCACAGAAAATTTGAAGAAAACGCCGCTCAATGAAGTTCACCGGAATTCGGGCGGGAAGATGGTTGATTTCGGCGGTTGGGATATGCCTGTGCAATATACGGCGGGCGTCATCAGCGAGCATATGGCGACGCGTGAAAAAGCAGGACTTTTTGACGTTTCGCATATGGGCGAGATTTGGGTCGAAGGCGAAGACGCGATTGCGTTTGTGAACCGTATTACGACCAATGACGTGACGAAATTGATTGACGGTCAGGCGCATTATTCGGCTTTGACGAATGAGTCGGGCGGCGTGGTTGACGACCTTCTGGTTTATCGTTTTGATGAAGATAAATTGCTTCTCGTCGTTAATGCTTCGACGACGGGTAAAGATTGGGAATGGATTACGTCGCGCGTCAAAGGCGATGAAAATATCACTTTGACCAATGCCAGCAAAGATTATTGTCAGATTGCCGTGCAAGGTCCGCGAGCGCTCGAAATCGCGCAAAAATTGACTGACGAAAATTTGAGTGAAATCAAATATTATCATTTCACGGTCGGCAAATTCGACGGCGTTGACGCGATAATTTCGCGCACAGGTTATACAGGCGAAGACGGTTATGAAGTTTATGCGGCGGCGGAATTTGCTGAACAGATTTGGAACGATTTGCTCGAAGCAGGGGCGGAATTCGGTATTTTGCCCTGCGGTCTGGCGGCGCGAAACACTTTGCGGCTCGAATCGGCGATGTCGCTTTACGGACACGAATTGAGCGATGATATTTCGCCGCTCGAAGCCAACCTAGGCTGGATTTGCAAGATAAATAAAGGCGAATTTACGGGACGCGAACCGATGGCAAAGTTAAAAGAAGAAGGTTTAAAACGCAAGCTCGTCGGGTTTGAAATGGTTGACAAAGGCATCGCGCGCGACGAAATGGACGTTTATATCAATGATGAAAAAGCCGGCGTTGTTACATCGGGTTCACCTGCGCCGTTTTTGAAAAAAAATATCGGTTTGGCTTTTGTGCCAACGGAGTTTGCAAAAATCGGTCAAGAAATTAAAATTGATGTCAGGGGCAAACATCTGGCGGCTGTAATTGTGCCGACACCATTTTATAAAAGAGAGAAGTAATTATTAAGTGATAAGTGATAAGTGGTAGGTGATAGTAGAAAACCTATTGCTTAATCACCTAATTAAATTATGTCAAATATTCCTGAAAATTTACGTTATTCAAAAGACCATGAATGGGTTTTGGTCGAGGGCGATGTCGCAACTATCGGCATCACGGATTACGCGCAGCATTCGCTTGGCGATGTTGTTTATGTTGATTTGCCGCGTGTCGGCGATACTTTCGGTTCGCACGAAGCGTTCGGTTCGGTTGAATCGGTCAAGGCGGTTTCTGAAGTTTTCACGCCAGTTGCGGGCGAAATTACGGAAGTCAACGATGCGCTCAACGACGACGCAGAAAAAGTCAATTCCGACCCGTACGGCGATGCGTGGTTTATCAAAGTCAAAATGCAAAACGCCAACGAAGTCGACAAAATGCTCTCGGCGGAAGAATACGAAGAATACCTTTCTAATAATGAATAATTGATAATTGATAATTAAATATGCGTTACATACCAAATTCACCCGAAGAGCGCGAAGAGATGCTCGAAATTGTCGGTTTGAAATCGGCGGACGAGCTTTTTCGTTCGATTCCGTCGGACGTTCAGCTCGGTCGTGCACTCAATGTTACCAAGCCGTTAGCTGAATTGGAAGTCATCGGAGCGATGGAAGAAATGGCGGCGAAAAACACGGCTTCGCGCAAGACTTCGTTTCTTGGCGCTGGCGTTTATTCGCATTATTCGCCGACGATTGTTGATCATCTAATTCAACGCTCAGAATTTTTTACGAGCTACACGCCGTATCAGCCGGAAATTTCGCAAGGCACACTGCAATACATTTTCGAGTTTCAAACTTTAATTGCTCAACTAACCGGAATGGATGTCGCAAACGCTTCGATGTATGACGGTTCGACCTCGATGGCAGAAGCGTTTTTGATGGCACAGCGCGTCACGCGGCGCAATAAAGTCGTGATTGCCGAAACTGTTCATCCTGAATATCTGGAAGTTGCCCGAACTTACACGCAGCACGGCGATTTGACGATTGAAACCGTCGAGTTTGATAAAGAAACGGGACGAATTCACGACCTTGAAAAATTGGATGACAAAACCGCCGCGCTCGTCATTCAGTCACCGAACTTTTTCGGCTGCGTTGAAGACTTAACGGATTTGGCGGAAAAAGCTCATGCGGTCGGCGCACTTTTGATTGTTGTGGTTACGGAAGCAATTTCGTTCGGACTTTTGAAATCGCCGGGCGCGTGCGGCGCGGATATTGTCGTCGGCGAAGGACAATCGTTTGGTATTCCGATGTCGTTCGGCGGTCCGCACGTCGGGCTTTTCGCGTGTTCGGAAAAATACGTTCGTAATATGCCAGGCAGACTCGCCGGAATCGCTTACGACAAAGACGGAAATCGCGGATTTGTGCTGACTTTGGCGACACGCGAGCAACATATCCGGCGTGAAAAAGCGACTTCAAATATCTGCACGAATCAAGGTTTGATTGCTTTAGCGGCAACGATTTATATGGAAGCGATGGGCAAAAAAGGCTTGCAGGAAGTTGCCGCGCAAAACGCGCAGAAAGCAGCTTACGCGAAAAAGCAAATTGCCGAAATCGAAGGATTTTCAATTCCCTTTTCGTCGCCGACTTTTAACGAATTCGTCGTCCGTGCGCCGAAAAATGCGAACGAAATTTTAGAAAATCTTCGTACCGAAAAAGATATTATCGGCGGTCTTGCATTGTCGAAATATTATTCGGATAATCCGAACGATTTTCTCGTCTGCGTGACGGAAACGAACACGAAAGCGCAGATTGATACTTTGGTTGAAAGTTTAAAGGCTTCGATTTAACTGATTCCAAACTTTAAGGAGCGAAAATGACCATCGAAAATTCGTTCGCTCGTGATTTTAATCGGCGAAGATTCTTAAGTTCCGTCGGCAAAGGCTTCGGAATGATGGCTTTGTCATCCGCAACAGTTGCGTCGTTATTTGAAAACTTACAGGCAAAGGTGCGCCAAGTCGAGCAATTTTCTCCCGAACAAGTTGCGACGGACGAAGATTTTTGGACGACAATTCAGCAATCTTTTTCCGTTACACGCGGAATTGTCAATCTCAATAACGGCGGCGTTTCGCCTTCGCCCCGAATGGTGACGGAAGCGTTTGTCCGCTATACGTGGCAACAGGAAGACGCGACCGCTTATACGATGTGGCAGCTTTTAGAGCCGCAATCGGAGACGATTCGGACAGGTCTGGCGGAAATTTTCGGTTGCGACGCGGAAGAAATTGCGATAACGCGCAACGCTTCGGAATCGCTTGAAATTTTGCTGATGGGTTTGGATTTGAAATCGGGCGACGAGATTTTGACGACGACGCAGGATTATCCGCGAATGCTCACAACGCTTCGGCAACGCGAAATGCGCGAAGGTTTGAAGCTGAATTTAGTCAAGATTCCGATTGCGCCCCGTAATGTCAATGACATTGCGACCGTCTTTGAACGCGCCGTCACGCCGAAAACGAAATTGATTTTGGTTTCGCATCAAATCAACCTGACAGGACAAATCAATCCTGTCAAAAAAGTTTGCGAAATGGCGCGTGCGCGCGGAATTGAAACGATTGTTGACGGAGCGCATTCATTCGCGCAGTTTGATTTCAAACGTGACGATTTGCAGTGTGATTATTTCGGAACTTCCCTGCACAAATGGCTTTACGCGCCGAAAGGCACGGGAATGCTTTATGTTCGCAAGGAAAAAATCCCGAAAGTCTGGGCGTTGATGGCTTCGGAAGACAAAAATAAAAACGACATTCGCAAATTTGAAGAAATCGGCACGCATTCCGCCGCGATGCGTCTGGGCATCGGTGAAGCGATTTTATTTCACAATGCGATTGGCGCGAAACGCAAAGAAGCGCGGCTTCGATATTTGTCGCGCTATTGGATGAACAAATTGAAAACGGTTTCGAAAATCGGTTTTAATACGTCGTTTGATGACACGCAAAGCTGCGCGATAGGAAATTTCAAAATTGAAGGCATTGATCCGGTAAAAATCGGCGACTATTTAATGGGAAAACACAAGATTTTTACAACGCCTATCGTTCATGACGAATTTACCGGAATTCGCATTACGCCGAATGTTTACACAACGCTTTGGGAACTCAACAGATTTTGTGAAGTCGTTGCCGGAATTGCGAAAAACGGTTTGCCGAAAGCGTAAGATATGAGTCAAATCTTTGAAAAAACATTTCACGTCGGTTGGGCAAACGTTGATTTTAACGGACATCTCGGCAACACTTCGTTTATGGATTTGGCGGTTGACGTGCGAATGTTTTTCTTTGCGGAAAACGGTTTCCCGATTCAGGAATTTCAGCGCCAGCGTTTCGGTCCGGTGATCTTAAAGGACGAAATCGAGTATTACAAGGAAATGTATCTGCTCGACAAAATCCGCATCACGTTTCAAGGCGCAGGGTTAAGCGAAGACGCTTCGCGCTTTAAAATCCGCAACGAATTTTTCCGCGAAGACGGCAAACTGGCGGCGCGACTGAATACAACAGGCGGCTGGCTTAGTTTTGAAAAAAGAAAATTGATTGTTCCGCCGAAAGAATTAGCGGACGCTATGAAAAGTTTGGCACGAACTGATGATTTTGAGTTTTTCGAGTCAAGTATTAAGAATTAATTTATGAGCATTAAAAAAGTTACACAACATCCATCGCAAAATGAAGGCTTGATTTTCGAGCGTTCACAGACGGGCAGAGTCGGCTATTGTTTGCCCAAATTAGACGTTGAAGAAATTAATCTCGACGAAATTATTCCGGCTGAATTAAGGAGAGACGATGACCTCGAAGGCGTGCCGGAAGTTTCGGAAGTTGACGTGATTCGCCACTTTACACGCATTTCGACGTGGAATTATTCGATTGATTTGGGAATGTATCCTTTGGGAAGCTGCACGATGAAATATAATTCGCGCCTTAACGAAAAAACGGCGCGAATCGCCGGACTTGCGAATCTTCATCCATTATCGCCCGAAACGGAAGCACAAGGTGCACTCGAATTAATTTACAAATTACAAGAAGATTTGGCGGAAATTACAGGTCTTTCGGGAATTTCTCTGCAGCCTGCCGCCGGAGCGCAAGGCGAAATGACGGGCGTGATGTTGATTCGTGCGTTTTTGGACAAACGCGACGGCGAAGCCTCGAAAGAACGTCGTGTGATGCTCATTCCCGATTCGGCACACGGCACGAATCCAGCGTCGGCGCATCTTGCAGGATTTACTGTTAAGACAATTCGTTCAACTGCGGAAGGTTTGACCGATTTGGAGCATCTGCGCCAGCTTTGTGATGAAGGTGGCGTTGCCGGATTAATGTTGACGAATCCGAATACGGTCGGAACTTTCGAGAAAAACATTAAAGAAATCTGCCAAATCATTCACGACGCAGGCGGACTTGTCTATATGGACGGTGCGAATATGAACGCGCTCGTCGGCGTTGCGCGTCCGGGTGATATGGGCGTTGACGTGATTCATTTGAATTTGCACAAAACCTTTTCGACACCGCACGGCGGCGGCGGTCCGGGCTGTGGTCCGTGCTGCTGTACGGCTGAACTCGAACCGTTTTTGCCGACTCCGCGCATTGTCAAAGACGGCGAAAATTACAAATTAGATTTTAACCGTCCCGAATCAATCGGGCGCGTCAAAGCGTTTTACGGTAATTTCGGAATGATGGTTCGCGCACTTTCATACATCTACACGCACGGCGCGAGCGGTTTGCGCGAAGCAACCGAAGCCGCCGTCTTGAATGCACGTTACGTCAGCGAAATGCTGAAGGAATATTTTGACAAACCGTTCGATTCAGACCCGATGCACGAAGTCATTTTTTCGCACAAAAAACAATCGCGCAAAGGCGTTCATACTTTAGATATTGCCAAACGCCTGATTGATTACGGTTTTCACCCGATGACGATTTATTTTCCTTTAATCGTCGAAGGCGCAATGCTTATCGAACCGACCGAATCAGTCGGACGCGCCGATTTGGACGCTTTTATCGAAGCGATGAAAGACATCAACGAAGAAGCGCAAACAAATCCGCAACTTGTCATTGACGCGCCGCACACTACACGAATCGGCAGATTAGACGAAGCGACCGCCGCGCGAAAACCTGTCTTGCGTTGGAAAAAAGATATGGAAACTTTGACGAAAACAGCTTAGATACATCATAAAAACTATGAAAAAAATCAAGTTTAAGGAAAAATAATAAATCGTTAATTGAAACATTTATTAGCGGAAGAAGATGCAGACATTTATCTGCATCTTCTTTTTAATTGGACGGGCAAAAACTCAGACCTAAAAAAAATTTATTTAATTTCCGAAAAAAATGTCCGCGTTTCGGTTTCAATCTCGCTTAATAGAGTGAAGGCAGTTTTTTACTGAATAATATAAAGGAATAATTAAAGGAGATAGATAAAATGTCATACGAAAACGCAGCAGTGATTGAAAAGAATTTGATTGAATTAAGTGAAGTTTTTCAGGAACAGATAGCAATGAAAAACTACGATATGGCGCGATATACTTTACGCGGAATGCGGTTTCACGCGAACGCCTGCAAGCTTCGCTTAATCGGTGCGTTGATGGCAACCAGCCGCAAAGCCGGATTGAAAGCCGGTCTTGAAAAGATGGAGCAGAACGCGGCGAAAGCGATTACAGAAGTTATCGAACGCGAAGCATATACGCAACGTCAGGCAATGCTCGCCAAGGCTTTCGGAAATCTTGGTCATGTTGCCAAATTCGGCACACGGTTTATGGGTGTGGCTGGTGCGGTTCTGCTCGCCAAAGATTTATATGGCGGCGGTATGGCGATGGCTGATTCGATGGCAGAAAAGATGCTTTTGAACAGGATGGCGCAGTATGGCGATTATATGGACGAGCAGGAAGCAGCGGGAAGAGTTGCTGAAATTAAAACCTATAACCAATGGCTCGCAACGGAATATTTCCCCGGACAACAGGAAAATCGGTCGAAGTTTTTCCAACATATGAAAACATTGTTCCCGCATACGCTTCCTGTCTAAAACTTTTGGAAATATAAAAAGTAAAAGTAAAGAGTAAGACTTTTCACAGTCTTACTCTTTACTTTTTCCGTTCATTTCAACTAAAGCTAATCTTTCGACCGGATTTCCCTTTTCGAGATGTTCTTCGATGATTTCTTCGACATCTTCGGCGCGAACCTGCGCGTACCAAACGCCTTCGGGATAAACCAAAACAGCCGCGCCGATTGAGCAAAAGCCAATCGAACTGCAATCGGTTAAAAGAATTGTGCCTTCCGGGTTTCTGCCTTTTGATTCTTTTCCGTAACGTAAGTTTTTGACTTCGAGCTGGTCTTCAAAAGCCTTTTTGACTTCTGCGCTGCCAACCGCCGAACAGGATTTGCCGTTGCAGACGAAAACATGTCGTTTTATCGGCGCGGTGGCAACGGGCGCGAGTTTTTCGAGATGTGCGCGGTCTTCGATAAATTTTCTTTCGCTCATAAAATAATGCTAACAAATGCCGCCGAAACTGAAAACCGGAAGCGAAAACGTAAAAACCTGAGATAACGCGTCTTTTGTGTAAAGCACGAAGTATTTTCCCGACGGAAACGAAAGTTTTTCCTTTGGCGGCAACATAATTCCCCAGAGAATCAGTTTAATTCCATTTGGCGGCAACATAATTCCGCGCGGAATTATGTTGATTTCGTTTGGCGGCAAGGTGATTTCCGACGGGAAATATTTGCCGCCAAATGGAATTAAATAATTGCGAATGAGTTTTTTAGCAACTCCTTGAAAATTATTTCCCGAAATATTAAGAGATTAAGTTTTTAATTTTCATTTATGATAGAATCTCACAGGCGAAAACCTGCAACTAACGGGTTTGTTTTTTAATCCTAAAATGGCGACGGGCATTATCATTCACATTTCGGTCGGGAAGGAAAAGCGCACGGAATATTTTTCCGAAGAGCGCATTCGCATCGGCTCGGGCGAATTCAGTGATTTGCGGATTCACACCGCTAAAATCGCCTCGAAAACAACCTGGCTCGAACTCGAACAAACCGAAGGCGTCTATCGCATAATTGATTTTGACGAATCATTAAATCTGACCATTAACGATAAACCGCTCCGGCGTTTTATTGCGGTGCGCGACGGTGATTTGATTGAAATTCCCGACACGGAGATTTCGTTCGGATTTTTCTCGTTGGCTTCAAAATCTTCCTTGATAACGACCAACCGCGAACCGCATATCGCGCAGTTTATCGAAGAAGCCGCGCTCGATTCGGCAGCTTCGCCGAAACGCGACGATGCAAAAGCGTTTTTGCGCGAGTTCGTCCGCGAGCTGTCACGTGAAATCAGTTGGTTTACAAAGATTTCCGTTTTGCTTATGGCGTTTCTGCTCATCAGCGGAATTTTGTATCTCGGTTGGGGCGTTTATAACGAAATGCGGACGACCAGAGAGCGAAATGAAGCGCAAAACGAGTTGATTCGCAAGCTCGAAGAAAAACTCGGAAAAACCAACGACCAGCTCGGCGAGATTGATAAATCAAACAAAGATATCATCAAAACCGTTTCGCTTGCGCCGAATTTGCGCGTCGAATACGGCAACAGTATTTGCTTGATTGTCGGCGTCTATGACCTTGTGAGCAAAACAAACGGTAAAACTTTGCGTTATCCTGACCCCAACGCAGTTCAAGACCCGTATGAGCCGACAATTCAATCAGAAGACGGTTCGCAAACGCCACAAGTTCCGATGAGTTTAACGACCGAAGGCAACGGCAGCGCGGTTGAATACGATTTTATCGGCACGGGCTTTCACGTCGGCGGCGGCTACATCGTTACCAATCGCCACGTTATTCAGCCGTGGGAAGAAGATGATCTGGTCAAACAAATGATACGCGATTCGAACGGACGCGCCCGCATTAAACGTCTCGTCGTATATTTTCCGAATATGGCGACGCCGCTTCCCTTAAAACTTAAACAAATCGGTTCGCGTCTTGATTTAGCTGTCGGAACGGTTGATTCCACGCTGTTTCCTGCCGGAATGCCTGCGCTTCCGCTCGAAATCAATTCCGAAGCGGCGGCAATCGGCAAAACCGTCGTGACGATGGGCTATCCGAGCGGACCTGACAGACTTTTGGCAATGGTTGACGACGATGAAGCAAAGGCGATAAATGCGCGTTTCGGCAATTCGCGGCAGGCTTTGATTACTTATCTCGCACAAAATAAAAAGATTGTTCCGCTAACGACGCAGGGCGCGATAACCGATTTGGATTCAAAACGTATCGTCCACGACGCGAAAACTGCCGAAGGCGGTTCGGGCGCGCCGCTTTTCGGTCAGACGGGCAAAGTTATCGGCGTAAATTTCGGCGTTTTCACTGAAAATACCGCGTCAAATATGGCTCTGCCGATAAAGTTTGCAATAGATTTGCTTCGCCAAGCCGGTTGGAAATCACCCGAAGAAATTCAAGCACAGCAAAATCAAACAACGCAGATTGCCGAAGCAAATACTAATACAAACACGCAAACCAAACCGCAGTAATAAATTTATTATAAGACGGACAAATCAACTCCAGACTCGTGCCAGCACCATTCTTCTGACATAAGTTTGGGAATTATTCCGTAATTGATGACGCCGGCTAAACTAAAATCGCAGTCATACATATAAGCACAATCCACGGCAGTCATCAAAGGATTGATAACATTGCACTCAGCAAAACCAAAAACAGACATTTCTGTGAAAAAACTTTTCAATTCCGAGTTTCTTGGGTTAAAATTGCATCGTTCCCCATACAAAATTTATGTCAAAACAAGAAACGCACGACGTTACGCAAATTTTGCAGGATTGGCGCAAAGGAAGCACAGACGCAGCGGAACGGCTTTTTCCGCTGGTTTATGATGAATTAAAGCGTCAGGCGCGGCGGTATCTGAGCCGCGAAAGAGTCAATCACACACTCCAACCGACGGCGCTCGTTCACGAAGCGTATATTAAAATGATTGACCAATCGTCGCTCGCGCTGGAAAACCGCAGTCACTTTTTCGGCATTGCATCGCGAATTATGCGGCAGATTTTGGTTGACCACGCCCGTGCTTACAACGCCGAAAAACGCGGCGGCACGGCGGAGAGATTTTCTATCGAGGATTTAGACATTCTGCCCGAACAATCCGCCGCCGATTTGATTGAGCTTGACGATGCGCTGAAACGCCTTGAAGCGATTGATGAACGCAAATGCCGCGTCGTTGATATGCGTTTCTTCGGCGGATTAAAAGACGCGGAAATTGCGCAGGTTTTGGGCGTTACGGAAAAAACCGTGCGGCGCGATTGGCAGTTTGCAAAGCTGTGGCTGCTTCGTGAACTCTCGCAAAGCTGACTATGACGAACTGGCAAAAAATCGAAGAAGCAATTGCGGTTTCCGACGAAATGCCGGAAGCCGAGTTTAGCGTTTGGCTTGAAAAATTCTGCATCGGCGACGAATCATTAAAGCAAGAAATCAAATCGCTTCTTGCTTTTGAAACACAAGCCGACAAATTTTTAGAAAAACCGATTGGAAGCGTTGCCGCAAATATTTTGCCTGAAGAAAAAGAAGCCGATTTTGCCGGAAAGCAATTTGGAAAATACAAAATAATCAAGGAAATCGGGCGCGGCGGAATGGGCGCGGTTTTCTTAGCCGAACGCTCGGACGGCGAGTTTTCTCAACAAGTCGCGATAAAAATTGTCCGACAAACTCTGATTGACAAAGAAATCGCGCGCCGCTTCAAAAAAGAGCGGCAGATTTTAGCAAATCTCAATCACCCGAACATCGCGAAACTCGTTGACGGCGGCGTCTCGGAAATGGGCGAACCGTTTCTCGTAATGGAATTTATCGAAGGCGCGCCGCTTGTCGAATTTGCCGAATCGAACGATTTGAACACCGAATCGCGGCTGAAAATATTTCTAAAAATCTGCCAGGCTGTCGCCTTTGCTCACCGAAATTTAGTCGTTCACCGCGACATTAAACCTTCAAATATTTTGGTTACGAAAACTAATGAACCAAAACTGCTCGATTTCGGTTTGGCAAAAGCTTTCGACGAAACTCTGGCGGACGAAAATCAAACGCAGACAGGCTTTCGCGCGATGACTCCGGCTTATGCTTCGCCCGAACAAATTCGCGGCGAAACGGTGACGACAACCTCCGACATTTACAGTTTGGGCAAAGTTTTAGCTGAATTTCTCGGTTTTGAAGATACCAAACACCAGGCTTTAAGTTCCAAATCTAAAAAACGCACGGCGAAAATAAAGAAGGGAGATTTAACGACGCACCAAACCGAAGCGAATCCGCATTCTACGTTTCACGTTCCGCAATTAAAAGGCGATTTGCAAAATATTGTCGCGATGGCTTTGCGCGAAGAGCCTGAAAGACGCTATCAATCGGTTGAAGCTTTTTCGGACGACATCGAAAATTATCTGAAAGGTTTGCCGGTGACGGCGCGTCCGAACACTTTTTCGTATCGCGCTTCAAAATTTATCAAACGCAATCTGTCAGCCGTTGCCGCCGGTGCTTTGATTTTGTTAAGCATTATCATCGGCGTTGCCGTCAGCCTCTGGCAAGCGCAAGCGGCGCGGCGCGAGAAAAACAAGGCGGAAAAAGTCAGCTTGTTTCTCGGACAGATGTTGAAATATTCAAATCCGATTTATAAATCGCTCCAGAAAGGCGGACGCGAGGCGACAATCAACGATGTTTTGGACGAGGCGACAAAACGAATCGAGCAAGGCGAATTCGATGCTGCGCCGGAAGTCAAAGCCGAGCTTCTGCTGACAATTTCGCAATCTTACGCCGGACAAGGCAACCGCGTTACGGCGGAGGAAATGACGCAAAAATATATTGCGCTGACAAATCAAATTTACGACCAAAATCACCCGAAAAGAATCGAAAGCTCAATACTTTTGGCAAGCGTGCTTTTTAATAAAGGTGAATTAACGGAATCGGAGAAACTTTATCGGGAAACTCTACCGCGAATGCGCGACGAACAAAAGAAAGGAAATATCGAAGCCGAAATTTTGGCTGACGGGCTGAATAATTTCGCTTATCTGCGCCGTACGCAAGGCGACTCCAAAGAAGCCGAATCTCTTTTCCGCGAATCTCTTTCGCTCAATTCGCAGATGTCTGCTGACGAAGTAAATTATATCAACGGCGCAACGCGAAGTGTTTTGGCATCAACAATTGCCGACCAGGGAAAATTTGACGAAGCATTGCAGACGGCGCGCGAAGCTGTCGAAGAACAACGTCAAAGCGGTTTTACGAAAACGCCGACTTTCGCTTTTAACTTGACCGTTTTGAGCGGATTTCTGACTGAAAAAGGCGAGTTCACGGAAGCCGATGCAAATTTGCGCGAAGCCGAAGACATCTTCCGCAAAAATCTTTCGCCAAACGCTTTATGGCTCGGCGATACGCTTCGCAATCAGGCGATTTCGCTTTACTTTCAAGGCAGATTTGCCGAAGCAATTCAAAAGACGGACGAGACTTCAAAAATTTACTTAATTTTCGGCAAACATTACGACCATTACCCGACGGTTTTGATTTTTAAAGGTTTGAGTTTAGCAAAAACAGGACGGCTTGATGAAGGCGAAACGCTTTTGCGCGAAGCCGTCGAGATTCGCCGAAAATCACTTCCGAAAGAACATTTTTGGGTAGCAATTGCCGAAAGCGCGTTAGGCGAATGTTTGATACTCGAAAAAAAATTTGCGGAAGCCGAACCGCTTTTAACACAGAGTTTGGAGAGTTTGAAACAATCGCAAGGCGCAGAAAATCCGCGCACCGTTCTGGCGCAAAATCGTTTGAATCAGCTTTACGAAGTTTGGAAAAAACCTTGATTTTACGCGCTTCAGTTTGATAAACCCGCCGAAAATTGCTCAAATATCTTCTTTATGGATAATCTCGTATTTTCAAATATGCTTCATCGTCCGGCGCGAACCGTAGTTAGTGTTCTCGGCATTGCCGTCGGCGTTTTGCTGATTGTTTTTACCGTCGGGCTTTCTAACGGGACGATGCGCGAACGCGCTTCTCGTGAAGCAAATGTCGGCGCGGAAATTATGTTTCGCGCTTCCGGTTCTTTGGGAATGAGCGGCACAGAGGCATTTCGTTTGCCCGTTTCGATGAAAGCAGATATTGAAAAGACGGAAGGCGTGCAAAAGGCAGTCGCCGTCGGGCAAAATTCGGTCAAAGCCGATTCAAATATCGGCAATCGTTTGATTGACGGCATCGTTTTTGACGAATATGCGCAGATATCAAATATACGCATTGTCGAAGGCAGAAAATTCTCCGACGATGCGGATGAAGCGATTATTGACACGGGATTTCAGAAGCAGAAAAAACTCAAAATCGGTGACACGATGGAGATTTGGGAAAAGCCTTTTAAGATTGTCGGAAGCTACGAACCGGCGGCGGGCGGACGAGTCAAAGTTCCGCTTCTCGTGATGCAAAAACAGCTCGGCAGCGAAGAAAAAACCTCGACCTTTTTCATCAAAATCAAACCGGGCTTTACCGATGCACAGGTCGCCGAAACTCTGCAAAAACAATTTCCCGACAATCAAATCATTCTCACCAAAGATTTGGAAGAACTATATATGTCGAGCATTCCCGCGCTCAATGTTTTCCTCAACGTCATCATCGGCGTGGCGGCAGTCATCTCAGCTCTTGTCATTTTGCTGACGATGTACACGACCGTTACGGAAAGAACGCGACAAATAGGCATTATGAAATCGCTCGGAATGAGTAACCCGAAAATCGCTTGGGTGGTAGCGCAGGAAGCAATTTTAATTAGTTTTTTCGGCATCGTCGGCGGAATTTTACTGACAATTTTAGTACGTTTCGGATTGACGCGAGTTACGACTCTGGAAGTTGAAATTTCGCCGCTCGTGTTGGCAATCACCATGGTCGTCGGACTCATAGGCGGCGTTCTCGGCGCACTTTATCCCGCATTGAAAGCCGCTCGTTTGGACGCGGTTGAAGCCTTGAGCTACGAATAATGAATAACGAATTATTAAAAAATACGCGCCTCGCTTTTATCGGCTGCGGCGTGATGGCTGAATCAATCGTCGCCGGACTTTTGCGGCAAAATCTTGTCAGTGCAGAACAAATTTGCGCCTCACATCCGCGCTCAAATCGCCGTGAAGAGCTCGAAAACAAATACGGAATTAAAACTTTTGAACATAACGCGGAAGCGGTTGCGTCTTTGCCCGAAGACGATTCAATTGTCGCGCTGTGCGTCAAACCGCAACGTATCGGCGGCGTTTTGCAGGAAATAAAATCCGTCGTAAAACATACGCAAATCATCGTTTCAATCATCGCCGGAGCGCGAATCGAAACAATTTCCGAAGCCTTAAAAAACGATTTTGTCGTTCGGACGATGCCGAATACGCCGTCGCAAATTGGCGCGGGAATGACCGCTTGGACATGTGCCGAAGCGGTTTCAGACGCGCAGCAAGCACAGGTAAAAATGCTTCTGACTGCGCTCGGCAAAGAGCTTTACGTCGAAAACGAACATCAAATTGATATGGCGACGGCTCTGAGTGCGACAGGTCCGACGTATATTTTTATGATGATGGAAGCAATGACCGACGCGGGCGTTCATCTTGGTTTTTCGCGCGAAGTTTCCAAAGAACTTGTCCAGCAAACAATGCTCGGCGCGACGCTTTTTGCAATGGAATCGCACAAACATCCGGCGGAACTGAGAAATATGGTGACGTCGCCCGGCGGAACTTCTGCCGAAGCAATTTATCAGATGGAAAAAGGCTCGCTCAGAACAGTTTTATCGAAAGCGATTTATTCAGCTTACAAACGCGCCGTCGATTTAGGCAAAAAGCGATAACTTACTCAATGGCTTCCGGTTGGTTTCGTGCATTTATTGTTGTCTGTTCCGCCATCAGCATTTTTTCGCCGCAGTTCTCGTCGGTTTTGTGAATGTCTGATTTTTCGCCGCCTTTCGGTAAAAAGAAAATAATAATTAAGGCAAGAAGCGAAAAAATCGCGCCGACGAGAAAGACGCGGTGAATTGAAACCGCCATTGCTTGTTGTAAAATGTCGAGCGTTTCGGGAGAAATTGATGCGCGTGCCGTCGGGTCAACGAGTGCGTTCGGATTTTTGGCGAAGGCGGCGGCTTGCTCAACCGTCAAACTCGTTTTGCCGCTTTGCGCTACATCATTTAATTGAGTTGCCAAACCTGCCGAAAGAAATGCGCCCATAATCGCTACGCCGAATGCGCCGCCGATGGCTCTGGAAAATTGATTAAGTGAAGTTGCTACGCCGAGTTTTGATCGCTCGACGGCTTGCTGCACGGCGATTAAGAGCGTCAACATCGTCAAGCCCAAACCGGCGCCGATTAAAACTAAATCAACGTAAAGCCAGTGGCGCGGCGTTTCGCGTTGAAAAAATACGAGCGCGATAAATCCTGCCGTCAAAATCACAAAACCCGCGATTGAAACGTTACGATAACCGATTTTGAGCAGAAGTCGCCCGCCGACGATTGACATCGAAACCCAACTGAGCATCAGAGGCGTGAGCAGCGAACCGGCTTCGGTCGCGCTTGCGCCGAGTGCGCCTTGTGCAAAAAGCGGAATAAAGGAAATTGCGCCGAACATCGCGACGCCCGACAAAAATCCCGAACCGACCGAAACTGAAACTGTTCGGTTTTGGAAAAGATCAAACGGAATTATCGGGTCTTTGGCGCGTTTTTCAACGACGAAGAAAATCAAAAGCAAAATTATCGCGCCGCCCAAAAGCAAGATATTTTCGAGCGTTAAAAGTGTGGCAAATGACGCGCCGCCTTCAACCAGTGCCAGCATCAAAAGGCTGATTGCGAGCATTAAAAGTCCAGCTCCGGCGTAATCAATCGTTGGTTTTTCGTGATGTTTAGGCTCTTTCAAGGCAAAGCCGAGAATTATCGCGGCAATAATACCAACCGGAATATTTATAAAAAACACCCAACGCCACGAAATTTGGTCGGTAATAAATCCGCCGACAATCGGACCGATGACGCTCGAAAGCCCCCAAACGCCGCTAAAATACGCCTGCATTTTCGTGCGTTCCTGGATAGTAAAAATGTCGCCGATGATAGTCATTCCGAGCGGCACGAGCGCGCCTGCGCCAAGTCCTTGAATGGCGCGGAAAATAATCAACTGCGTCATTGTTTCGGAAATTCCCGAAAGCAAAGTTCCGAGTAGAAAAACGGCAATGCCAATTTGATAGAGAAGCCTGCGCCCGTAAAGGTCGGACAATTTTCCCCAGACAGGAACGGTGACGGTCGAAGTTACGAGATATGCGGAAAAAACCCAACTGTAATGATTTAAACCGCCGAGCGAGGCAATCACCGTCGGCATTGCCGTACCAACGACGGTTGCTTCGAGTGCGGCAATAAACATTCCCGTCATCACGCCGATTGTGACTGCCCAACGCCGTTTTGATGACATTTCCAACGTCGGCTTACTCGCTATTTCAAATTCCCTGCTTGCTGTTTCTTCCACCTTGTTCGACTTCCCTTTAACTCTATTTTAGTTTTCCTTCCGACGTTTGAAAAGTTACTTATCAAACATTTCTTTATCCTTCGCGCCAAGCTCACCGATTTTAGTCATCAGAAAATCGCTGATTTCCTTGTGCGTGCGAAGCCTGTCGGTCTTGGCGTAAAATTCTGACAAATTAACAGGTTCGCCAAACCAGATGCGAACTTTTTCGCCGCCCGTCCAATTTCCTAAAACTTGTTTTGGTAAATCGTTTCCGAGTCCGGCGATGAAAACCGGAATGACTTGTGGACGCGCTTTCATAACAACCGCGCCGACGCCGGTTTGGGCAGGAAGAAATTCATATGGATTATCGTTCAGATTGCGTTTGCCTTCGGGATGAAAACCGATGATGTGCGAGCGACCTTCCGAGGCAATTTGAATCAGACGGCGAAGCGAATATTTATCGAATTCACGCTTTTCAGCTTCTTTTTCTTCACGAAAAAACGGCGGATACATCGAAAACCAGCCCATCACGAAATTGACGAACCAACCGACCGGACTCGTATAAAAAAACTTGGCGCGCACGGGGAAAAATAATTTTATCGGGCGTGTCGTTTGGCGAAAAATGACGCTCGAAACGACGTACATATCAAAAAACGAACGATGATTGGCGACGAGAAGAAGCGGTCTTTCGACGGACGAATTTTCGATGTTCTCAAGTCCGAAAACATTCATCAAATTATAAGTGCAAATCTTTATCCAAAGCGAGCCGATATGACGCTGGCAAAATGTCCAGAAGCGTTTCCACACGCCCGTGTTCATTTGATGCGTCAGTCGAAATCCGAATTTTTCGACTCCATTTAGAACCGCTATTTCTTCCGGCAAAGGCGTGAGTGCTTCGGAAGTTTTTTGAATCTGCGAGTCCTGGTTTTTGATTAAGTCGGTTTCAGCCATAAACAAAAAAATCAGTTTAGCATTATCCGCGAGGGATAAAAAATTTGCCTTCCGACGATTCTTTATATCTTTAAGCCATCCGCATTATGACAATAGGCGAGGATTAAAATGAAATTCGGTCGAGAGAAGTATTTATCAGGTCGAGAGAAGTATTTATCAACGGAGGCAAGAGCTTTCTGAAGAAAAAATTTATTGATTCTATGACGCTAAGAATGGGCAACTGCGAGTTTGAAATGTTTTCACGAAATTTACTTCATAGACAACTTCTAAATTATTTTGTATGATGTCTTGTCAATTAAATATAAAGTCTCAGACAATTTGTATATTATTGAGGTTTCGAGTCCCTTTTGATTCTTCGGCGCAACTTTGACTGAGAGTTTCATAATAAGTTCCCCCAAAAAATAAGGAGTTTTTGAATGTTTAAGAAAAGTTACCAAATAAGTTTCTTTTTCCTGTTGCTTTTCTCGCTCGGCGCATCCGTTTATGCAAATAATTCGGGCGACGGAGTTTGGCAGGAAACAGATGATACCAATTTAAAACAAAGATCAGCCGAAAGATTGGTCAATCCTGTGAGCTATAAATCGTTTAAGTTAAATAAAGCGGCTTTACAGTCAATTTTAACAAAAGCACCAATGGAATTTACCGACGCGGCGCGAAATACCGAGTTAATTTTAACGCTTCCGATGCCGGACGGCACGTTTCAGCGTTTTCGCATTACCGAATCGCCGATTGTCGAACCGGGACTTTTAGTAAAATTTCCCGAATTAAGAACCTACAGCGGGCAAGGCATCGACGAACCGACGTCAACTGTGCGTTTCGATTTTATCAATGACGCATTTCACTCGCAGATTCTTTCAACGAAAGGCACGATTTTCGTTGACCCGTATTTCAAAGCAGGCGACACGGAAAATTACGTCAGCTACAACAAAAATTCGGTTTCGCCGACCGAAGATTACACCTGCTATTTCAAGGCACCGAAAGAGCTTCAATCTCTTTTAGAAACCAAAGAAGTTAATGCTTTCGGCGATGTTGACGGTCCGATGGTAACAACCGGAGCGACTTTGAGAACCTACCGTCTGGCTCTCGGCGCAACATTTGAATATGCCGCCGCAGTCGGCTCAAACACCGTTGCCGGAACGCTTGCTGCCCAGACAGTAGTTATGAATCGTGTGAACGGTGTGTATGAACGCGATTTAACTTTGCGTATGGTAACCATCGCTAACAATAATCTTATCGTCTTTGCCCAAAACAATACTGCTGCTTGTGGCGGCGTAAATTGTACCGCTGCAAATGACGGCTATACCAACAACAACGGCAGCACAATGCTCGGTGAAAATCAGTCAAAGCTCGACTCGATTATCGGCACGGCAAACTATGATATCGGTCACGTGTTTTCGACGGGCGGCGGCGGTATTGCGAGTTTGCAATCACCTTGCAATGCAGGAACTAAAGCACAAGGAGTTACAGGATTACCGAGTCCGCTCGGCGACCCGTTTGCAATTGACTTTGTTGCTCACGAAATGGGACATCAATGGGGTTCAAACCACACTTTTAACGGGACTTCGGGCAATTGCAACGGCAATCGTGTAAATGCCTTTTCATTTGAGCCGGGAAGCGGTATTACAATCATGGGCTATGCCGGAATTTGCGCAAATCAGGACTTAGCCGGGAACAGTATTGATACTTTCCACCTCAGAAGTTTGGATGTTATTGTCGCATTTAGCCAAGTTAATGCCGGCAACGCCTGTTCGCAGCAATCGGCGACCGGCAACACTGCGCCGACGATTACTCTGACCACGCCAGGACCGTATAATGTTCCGAAGCAAACCCCGTTTTCTCTGACTGCTACGGCAACTGACATAAACGGCGATTCACTGACCTATGATTGGCAGCAGGTTAATGCAGGTACGGGAGGCGCCACGACGGCAGTTCCTAATACTGACTCAGACGGCATTGCGCGACCGATTTTCCGCAACTATTTGCCGACGACAAGCGGTACGCGATATTTCCCGTCGTTGCAATACATTCGCAATAACGCCAATGTGCCACCGGCAACCACCGGCGGTTTCCTGACAGGCGAATTGATGTCCGCAATGACACGAACTATGAGATTCGATGTCGTGGTGCGTGATAATCGTGCAGGTGGCGGCGGCGTAAATTCGGCAACAGTAAACGTTAATGTTGACGCAACTTCAGGACCTTTTAATGTTACCGCACCAAATACAGGTGTAACCTGGGCTGGAAATTCAACTCAAACCGTTACCTGGAATGTCGCCAACACGACTGCGGCTCCTGTAAGCGCGGCAAATGTGAAGATTTCGTTCTCGAGCGATGGCGGTTTGACATTCCCGACGACGGTTCTTGCCAGCACCGCAAACGATGGTTCGGAAACGATTACCGTTCCGAATGTCGGAACAACGCAGGGAAGAATTAAGGTTGAAGGCGTTGGCAATATCTTTTTCGATATGTCCGACGCGAATTTCACCGTTACTGCATCTGCTGTGGCAGGTATTCGCGCACCGTTTGACTACGACGGCGACGATAAAACAGATCTTTCAATCTTCCGTCCTTCGGCTGGTCAGTGGTGGTATCAAAAATCATCGGATAGTTCTGTTTATGCAGCATCCTTTGGTTCGTCAACCGACAAAATTACTCCGGCTGACTTTACGGGCGACCAAAAATCCGATTTCGCTTTCTTCCGTGATTCGACCGGTAACTGGTTTATCCTGCGCTCGGAAGACTTTTCATTCTTAGCCTTCCCGTTCGGCGCAAGCGGCGATACGCCTGTTCCGGCTGATTTCGATGGTGATAACAAAGCTGATGCGGCGGTTTTCCGTGCTTCAACAAACACCTGGTTTATCCAAAAATCAACGGGCGGCACGGACATCGTCAGTTTCGGCGCAACAGGCGACAAACCGGCTGTTGGCGATTACGATGGTGACGGTAAATCAGATATTGCGATTTGGCGACCTTCGGCAGGTCAATGGTGGATTCGACGCAGTTCGGATACAAGTGTCTTTGCAGTGACTTTCGGTTCAGCAACCGATAAGCCGGTGCAAGGATTTTACACTGCCGACAGCAAAACGGACGCGGCTTTCTTCCGTCCTTCAACAGGTGAATGGTTTGTCTTGAGAAGCGAAGATTTCTCGTTCTTCTCGACAGCGTTTGGAAATTCCACTGACGTTCCGGTACCGGGCGACTACGACGGCGACGATAAATTCGATTTCGCCGTATTCCGTCCGTCAACCAATACTTGGTTTGTCCAACGCACGACGGCTGGCACCTTGATTCAAGCATTCGGCTCAACCGGAGATTTGGCAACTCCTAATGCTTACGTTCCGTAATTCAATTCGGTAACGAAAAAAAGAGGCGCGAGAAAATTCTCGCGCCTCTTTTTTATTGAATCATACTTCGAAAACAATCGGAGCATTCGTCGGTTCGTAAGATTCGTCACAGTTTGAAGCATTGATAAATTTTACGCCAAATTGTTCCGCCATTCCGTAGCCGCAATGAATATGCCCGAAAATATGCGCTTTTGGGCGTATCTCTTCGACTCTTTTCCTGAGTTCTTCGCAACCTGTGTTTTCAATCCAAAATTGGCGCGGAACTTCATCTAAAATGCCGTGCGGCGGACCGTGCGTAATTAAAATGTCTGAGTCCGCCGGAATCAGCTTCCACTTTTCCGCAAGCTCCGCGCCACGCGTCAAATTAAATGCCCAATCATAAAATCGTGGCTGCCACGGGCTTCCGTAAATTTTCAAGCCTTCGATTTCGACAAACGAATCTTGCAAATAGATTATTGAATTAGCGAGTAAACTTAGAGCAAATCGGTTATTCGTTTCAAATAACCAATCGTGATTTCCGGCAACAAAAATCTTAGTCCGATGCGGTAAATTTGCAAACCAATCATTAAACAAAACTATTTCGTCAATTGTTCCGTGAATCGTCGCGTCACCTGAGTGAATTAAAATATCACCTTCGGGAACGATAATTTGTTCGTTACAGTTGTGAGTATCGGAAAGGCAGACTATCTTCGACATATACAAAAATCGGACAAAATGATGATATAATTAATTGGCAATTTTTACGAAGATAATTAAAAAAACGTCTCAGTTACCGTTCTCCTGAAAAATTGACAGAATTGTATTTTTTATAACTTAGGACTATTTTATAGAAACAGTTGTCGCAAAATTTCTGTTATGTTAACAAACGGCACAAACTTAAAGGTTAAAACTATAACAAACGGACTCTTCCGTTTTGGTGAATTTGTATTGGATTCGGAAAGCCGAAATCTGACGCAAAACGGCAGTATAATCAAACTCACTTCAAAGAGTTTTGAACTGCTTCAATTACTTATCAAAAAACACGGCAAAATCGTTACCCGTGAAGAGATTTTACGGAAAGTCTGGCAGGAAGAATTTGTCGAAGACAGCAACGTCAATGTACAAATCGCCATCCTCAGAAAAATTCTCGGAAATCAAAACGATTTTATTCAAACAATCTCGAAACGCGGCTATTGTTTTACGGCAAAAGTCGAGGAAAAGACTTCGCCTTCAACCAACGGTTATGCTGTGCCTGAAACCACATCCGGCACCGATATTACTTCGCTTGCCGTGCTTCCGCTCGTTAATTTGGACGGTGATGAAGAACTCGATTATTTTGCCGACGGTTTAACGGAAAGTTTAATTAATCTGCTTTCAAAAATGCCGGAATTAAAGATTATGGCTTACCGCACCGTAGCGCGTTTTAAGAACAAAGATTTAGATATTGCCGATGTCGGAGAAACGCTTCACGTCGGCTCAATTTTAACGGGGAGAGTGCGCCAATTCCGTGATGAAGTAACGATTAGTGCGGAGCTTATTCGCGTCAAGGACGAGAGCCGCATTTGGGGAACAAGCTATCAAAAATCTCATTCGGAAATTTTTCAAATTCAAACGGAAATCACGCAAAGCATTGCGGAAAAACTACTTCCGCGCCTCACCAGCCGCGAAAAAGACCTTCTTATAAATCATCAAACGGAAAATGCCGAAGCCTACGATGCTTATCTCAAAGGTTGTCATTTTCTTTCGACGCACACGAAAGAAGGTTTGGAAAAAAGTCTCGAATATTTTCACAAAGCCATCGAAATTGACGCAGGTTATGCGCTTTCCTACGTTGGAATTGCTAACGCTTATTTTCTGCTCAACGGCTATTCATTTTCGCCCGTCAACGATATTCTTACGGAAACCAATCGGGCAATTGAAAAGGCTTTGGAACTCGCGCCGGATTTAGCGGAAGTTCGCGCTACGCTCGGCACCATTAAATACGTTTATGAATGGGATTGGCAGGAAGCCGAAAAAGAGTTTTTGTTGGCAATTAAGTTCAATCCTAACTACACTTTAGCTCGATATTGGTATGTTGTTTTTCTAATGCTTTCGGGCAGATTCGCAGAAGCGCATAAGCAGCTTAATCATCTCACCAAAATCGACCCGCTTTCGCTTTCTTTGAACAAGACTTCAGCGTCCTTGCTCTATTATGCAAAGCGTTACGAAGAATCGATTTTACAAGCCGAAAAAACCATTGAGCTTTACCCGAATTGTATTCCGGTTTATACGGCAATGGCGATTTCTTACGCCAAACTCGGCGATTATCAAAAAGCAATTGATTTGATGCAAAAAGGTTGTGAATCGGCACCGAGCCTGAGCCGTTTGGCAGTTTTAGGCTATCTTTTTGCAGTTGCCGGAGAAGAAAAGAAGGCGAAAGATATTTTAGAAAAGATAAATCGTGAATCAACTTCGCCTTTAGTCGAAAATTTTTACATATATATCCATTTGGGCGAAATTGAAAAAGGATTTGACCACTTGGAGAAATCGTTGATTCAGAAGGACTTAGAACATGTTGCGTTGATTGTTGAGCCGCGTGCTGACGCGGTTCGCAACCATCCGAGATTTATAGAAATTTTAAGTAAAATTCATTGATTTTGATTTAATTCGATGAAATTTTATGTTTTTTTATATTTTTTTAGATAAATTAAGGACTTTTTCCCGAACTTTTTTTACTATAAGTTGGGCGAACTATACTTTATCTGGAACAATTGGTTAATAATTTTAGATGAAAGGAATTATAGAAAATATGAAACCCCGAACTTTTTTTAATATATTTTTACTGTCGTTGGTTTTACTCACGCTTTCCGTGGTTGGCGTACAAGCTCAGCTCGATCCGGCTTTCGGTACAAACGGTACGGTTGCTTTAAGCAATGTCGGCACGAAACCGATGGCAAGCTATATTTTGCCCGACGGTAAAATCCTGCTCGTTAGCGAACAGTTGTTCAACGTGAACAATCAAACTTACAAATATTTCTTAAGTAAATTCAACGCGGACGGAACACCAGATTCAAGCTACGGCACAAACGGTGTCGTAACGCTCGTCAATCCGATTGATTCGACGAATTTGTTTTCTAAATTCTTCAACTGTGGCAAACAATCAGATGGCAAGATGTTGTTTGTTTCTTTTCAAACAATTTACCGGTTTAACGAAAACGGGATTATTGATACGACATTTTCGGGTGACGGAATGCACACGCCGAATGTCGAGCAGCAGGCATCTGAACAACTTTCCGGTGTCATACAACAACCGGATGGAAAAATTCTCCTTGCTGGAACAATTCTCTCAAATTCGCAACCATATCTGCCGTATAAAATTTTCTTCGTCCGTTACCAATTGAACGGCACTCTCGACCAATCTTTCGGTGACCAAGGTGGTTTCATTGTTAATCCTGTTCAATATGCGACCGTCAGCGACATTTTTCTGCAATCAACCGGCAAAATAATAACCGTGCCGCGCAGAGAAATAACTCAGTTCGCTTTTTATGTTGACGGCGCAATCAACCGATTCAACTCAAACGGAACGGTTGATAACTCATTCACTCCGATTTTCTATGCAGGTAACACTCTGAGAAATTTCAAAATGCTTGCTGACGATGGATTTGCTGTGGCGGAAAGCGCATTAATCAGCGACCAACTGCTTCGCAAACATCGTGATATTGTTGTCAGCCGCTACACGGCAAACGGAGTTTTAGATACCAATTTCGGAACTAATGGCAAAACGAGTTTCGATATAACCAGTGCGCAGACAGACAATGCAATCGCGTTAGGCGAACAGGCAGACGGCAAAATTATCGTTAGCGGCGCAACCGAAATCGAATTCAATCGAAGCGCTCTCTCAGGCTCGACTCTTTCGATTGCCCGACTTAATACAAACGGCTCACTCGACGGAAAATATCTCCCGACAAATCTTTACTATTATTATTATTCGTATTGGGAAGATATAAGAATTTATCAAGGACAGGTTTTGGTTCAACCGGACGGCAAAATTATTACGGTTTCTCATAAAATCACCAATGCCGGCGATCCGCAAATATTGCTGACTCGAAGCACGAATATTCCGCTCGAAATCAAGCGTCTGCACGGAATTGACTATAACTTTTTAGGTTATACCAATGCCAATCCGGGCATTTATCGTCCGAGTAGTCGGAATTGGTACTTTAGCCCGAGCATCTATCCGACATTCTTCGGGTTAAGCGAAGACGTTCTTGCACCTGCTGACTTTGTCGGTGATTTCAAAACTGATTTGGCAGTCTTTCGCGCCAACGAAGGAAATTGGTATATCGCCAAAGAAGCAAATAACCCGTCACAAAATTATCTGACGATACAGTGGGGCAAAACGGGCGATATTCCTATTCCGCGCGATTATGACGGCGACAGTAAATCCGACATCGCGGTTTTCCGTCCATTGGAAGGCACCTGGTATATTCGCAACAGTGCGAATAATACAACGACGATTCAGAAATGGGGTACGAACGGTGATAAACCTGCGGCGGGCGATTTCGACGGCGACGGTTTTGACGATATTGCAGTTTTCCGTCCCTCAGACGGCAATTGGTATATCTTGCGCAGTTCCGACGGCGGTTACTCGATTCAACATTTTGGATTGAACGGCGACATTCCCGTACAGGAAGATTACGACGGCGACGGTTTTGACGATGTTGCGGTTTTCCGTCCCTCAGACGGCAATTGGTATATCTTGCGCAGTTCTGACAATGGCTACTCGATTTCCAATTTCGGACTGCCGGGCGATATTCCGATTCCGTGCGATTTCGACGGCGACCGTCGCGCCGACATCGGCGTTTGGCGACCGAGCAATCAGAATTGGTATTTAATTAACAGCGGCGATAGCAGCTACAATCAATTCCTTTTTGGCTTGTCCAATGACATTCCGGCACAGGGCAGAAACTAATTATAAAGGATAGCCGGAATACTTGGAGCGTCTGCTGTTTAGACGCTCTTTTTTTCAGATTTTTTAGGAGGTTCAAAATGATAAGCAAATTTCGTTTACTATCTTTCACTATTTTGATGCTAACTATATTTTCGTTTGCTGGGCAAGTTTACGCACAACTCGACCCGACTTTCGGAACAAACGGCGTAGTTATAACTGATGTTTCCAGTGACGATACTCCATTGGAAAGTTTTGTTTTACCCGACGGAAAAATTCTGGTCGTCAATCAGACCGGCAGCACATTAGCAACGTTAAATTATTATTTTGTTAAATATAACGCCGATGGAACGCCTGATACGACCTACGGAACTAACGGCATCGTACAAATTACCGTTCCGGTTATCAGTCCGAGTAATCACATTTTAAGAAAAGCCGTCAGACAAACGGACGGAAAAATCATTCTGGTCGGAAAAGACAACGACAACGGTGTTATTCTTCGATATAACGAAGACGGAACGCTTGATACGAGCTTTGCCAGCGGCGGCGTTCATCGTCCGAATATTTCCATCGGCTCTGCCGACGGAATTAATTCTGTCGTGATTCAACCGGACGGTAAAATTCTCGTCGGCGGCGCTGCATATGTCAGCCAGCTTTTTTTACTGCGTTACCTGTCAAACGGAACTCTTGACGAATCATTTGGGACTGAAGGTTATATTGTTCACACCAATATTATCGGCTCCGACACAATGTGCAGTCAGTTGTTTTTACAATCAACCGGAAAAAGTATTTGTATTAATGGAAACGACACAACCACTATAAATGGTTCAGTCCGGCGTTTTAATTCCGATGGGAGCGTTGATAATACATTTACGATAATTCAGCGTTCGGGATTGGGGCTTGTGCAGCCTGACGATAAACTTTTGTTGACCTCAACTGTTTCCAGAACCGAAACTTTAGAGCGCTTCAACATCGATGTTGTAATTTCGCGCTATAACGCTAATGGCACAGTCGATACCGGCTTTGGAACTAGCGGACAAACGTCTTTTGATATTACCCATTATTTCGAAGATGCGCCCTGTGCTTTACAAATTATGCCTGACGGGCAAATTCTGGTCGGCATAGTTACAAATATTCAAGCAAACCGCACCAGTCTTAGAAGTTATACAATGTCGTTAGCACGACTTTCTTCGAGCGGAACAGTTAACGGAAAATTTCTTGTAACAAAAGCTGCCTTTCCGAGTACCAGAATGTTTATCTCGGTCTTGCCCGACGGAAAGATTTTGACGACTTATAGAATTAATCATCCGACGACGTTCGACGCCAATATCTTACTTACACGCGTTAGCGGCGTACCGCTTCCGACATACAGATTTCGCGGCGTGTCGTTTGATTTTGGTTTCCCTGATGGTGTTGCCAATCCCGCCGTTTTTCGTCCGAGCGACAGAAAATGGTATATAAATCCGACTTTCCCCGGCTATTTCTTCGGACTCGCCGACGATATTCCCGTTCCGTCTGATTACATTAATGATTTCGGAACGGAATTAGCTATGTTTCGACCTTCGAACGGAACTTGGTACATCGCCAGAAATTACGGCAATGCGGCGACAAATTTTATTTCAATTCAATGGGGACTTTCGGACGACATTCCGGTTCCGAACGATTATGACGGCGACGGAAAATCTGATTTGACTGTCTTTCGACCGTCAAACGGTACGTGGTATATCCGCAACAGCGCGGATAATTCGTTCACAATCAGACAATGGGGCTTGAACGGCGATAAACCTGCACCGGGTGATTTTGACGGTGACGGAATCGTTGACATCGCAGTTTTTCGTCCGAGCGATGGAAATTGGTATATCGTCAAGAGTTCCGATGGGCAGGCGATTATCACACATTTCGGATTGAACGGCGATTTTCCGATTCAGGAAGATTATGACGGCGACGGAAAGACTGATATTTCCGTTTGGCGACCTTCGGATGGCATCTGGTATCGACTTAATAGTTCCGATGGAAGTTTTGTCGGATCATCCTGGGGAATTCCGGCTGACATACCTGTTCCAGCTGACTATGACGGCGATTTGAAAACCGATATCGCCATTTGGCGTCAAACCAATGGACGTTGGTATATCAACCAGAGCAGTAATAATTCCCTAAATCTTTATACATGGGGAATAATCGGAGATAAACCTCTCGAAGCAAGATAATTCAACAAAAATAAAAGCATCGAATTTTTCGATGCTTTTATTTTGAATCTTTCAGCTACGGGTTTTTATAAATCGGAACATCAGCGGGCATACCGTTAGCGGGAAAATACTAATAAACGAAAAACGGAAAATGGATAATGAAAAATGAAAGAAACTTGCCGTAATTTTCCACTATCCATTTTCCGTTTTTCGTTAACTAAGTTTCCAGACTGAACGGATTGAAATCGGTATCTTTGTCGTAGTAATCTTCGTGCTCGGCTTTCTTTAAGAATCCGACGATTAGATAAGTAAAAGGCGTGGCGATGGCTTCCCAGAGAACTTTTATAAAGTAATTTCCGATCATGACGCTGACGAGCTGTTCGTTTGACCAGATGCCGTAAAATGCGATGGGATAAAAAACCAGACTATCGGCTATTTCGCCCATAATTGTCGAGCCGATTGTCCGCATCCAGAGGAATTTTCCCGCGCTAAACAGTTTCATCTTTGCCAGAACGAATGAATTGACAAATTCGCCGAGCCAGAAAGCCGTCAGCGAAGCTAAAACGATACGCGGAACTTGTCCGAAAATCATATTAATCGCTGTCTGCTGTTCCGGCGACATTGTTTTAGCCGCCGGAAGCGACGTGACGACAAACGCCATCAACGAGGCGAAAACTAACGCGCCGAAGCCAGCCCAGATGACTTTGCGCGAACGCGCGTAGCCGTAAACTTCCGTTAAGATGTCGCCGAAAAGATAGCTTATCGGAAAAAACAAAACGCCCGCGCCGTAAATGTATTCGCCGTAAAAAGGCAGATTGATTGATGAAACCTTATGCACGCCGATTAAGTTCGAGCAGAGCAAAACGGCGACGAACGCCGCCATAATTAAGTCGTAGTATTTGTAATTTCTAACGGAATCGGATTTCAAGGGGCTTCTCCAGATAAATTTATTTGGTTTCATCAAATCACAAACCTTGAAGCAAGACAAGTTCGGGTGTCCGCAAAAAATCGTTAATTGTATTTTGCTTAACGAATATGGGAAAATTATTCAAATCTTTTCAAGTGGGATTGCTATGAAAATTGGAAAATTATTCGGAAACTTACTCCTTATCGTCTTACTGTCCGGCGCGTTTGGCTTAAGCCTGTTCGCACAGTGCGACGGTGACGGCAAAGCTGATTTAGCTGTCTTTCATCCTTCGACCGGCGTTCGGTATGTAGCGAAAATCTCCGATGGCGGATACTTTGCCTTACGCCGGAGAACTGACGGCGACGTTCCGGTTCCGGTAAATTTCGACGGCAACGCGAAAGTCTGATACTTATCAAATACGAACTTTCAGAGAGATACTTTCTCCGCCGAAAGCGGCGAGATGCTTGTTTCTTCACTCTTGAAACCGTAATGATAAATTAAAATCTCAAAGCTCAAAGAAGACGAAAACATCAAGAGAATAATTTAACGCTATTCGGCATACATTACTTCCTCGGAATGTTTTCGTCTTCTTTAATTTTTTACGGATTCGGAAAAGTTACGAAAAATTTTAAGGCTTTGGCTTGAAATGAAAGTAAAATTACCAAATGTCTTCTGACGTTTTGCTTTTTAACTAATTTCTGATACAAATTGCATAATTTTGTTAGGTAATAGCCTAAATGAAAGGTTCTACGGCGAAAATTTCAATCATTTTCTTCATCGCGCTTTTTGCCGAGCTTTCGGTAATTTTTTTTCAGTTTAAGGATTTGCAAATTATCACGAAACCTTTACTGATGTTGATTTTGCTCGTCTATTTTTGGGTAAAATCACGAAATTTAAGCTCTACGAAATATTTAATTATCTTTGCGCTCGTTTTCTCATGGCTTGGCGATATATTTTTACTTTTCGAGAAACAAAACCCGCGTCTTTTCATTTTCGGCTTAGGCGCATTTTTCCTCGCACATTTCTGCTACATCGTTTATTTTCACCAAATCAGACGGCAAAACGGCGTAAGTTTTTCTCCGAAAATTCTCCCGACACTCGGCGTTTTAATCTATGTCGTTTCGTTGTTTATACTGCTTGCGCCGAACCTCAAAAACCTGCAAATTCCCGTCTTCATCTATGCGCTGACGCTCGCCGCGATGCTTCTGATGAGCATTCACGCTTTTGATTTCAAGAAGCACGATTTTGCTAAAATCTGCGTCGCCGGAACGATGATTTTTGTCGTTTCCGATTCTCTTCTGTCAATCAACCGGTTCTATCAGCCGTTTGAATTTGCGAGTATTTTAATAATGCTAACTTATGGAGTCGCGCAATTTTTGATAACTCTCGGCGCATTACAGAATTTGAGGGACGAGGGATGAATAGGAATAGAAATTATTTTCTTTTATTCATCCGTCATCCATCAACCATTACTTCCCGATATCTTTTCGAAACTGCATTCCGTCCCAACTTACTTTATTGACAGCTTCGTAAGCGGAATTTAAGGCTTCCGAAAGATTTTCTCCGGTTGCCGTGACGCCCAAAACTCTGCCGCCCGCGGTTATAAAATCTCCGTTGTCATTTTTAGCAGTTCCGGCATGAAAAATTTCGACATTGTTTGATTGATTTGCTTCCGTCAAACCATAAATAATGTCTCCGGTTTGTGCTTTGTTTGGATAACCTTTTGAGGCTAAGATAACGCACGCCGCGCTTCCCTCTTGCCATTCAATTTCAATTTTATCTAAAGATTGCGACAACATAGCTTCGCAGATTTCGACCAAATCCGTCTTTAATTGAACTAAAATCACCTGTGTTTCAGGATCGCCGAAGCGCACGTTGTATTCCAAAACTCGTGCGCCCGTATCGGTCATCATCAGACCTAAAAACATAATTCCGCGAAACGAAAAACCTTCCGCCTGACAGCCTTTGAGCGTCGGTTTTATGACTTCTTCAATGATTTTATCAGTTTGTTCTTTTGTCAGAAGACTTGCGTCGGAAACAGTGCCCATTCCGCCGGTGTTCGCCCCCTTATCATTATCAAAAATACGTTTATGGTCGCGCACGGGCGGCATCAACGCGAAATTTTCGCCGTCCGCAAAAGCGATCAGCGAAACTTCCCTGCCGATTAAACACTCTTCCAGAACGATTCTTTCAATTGCCGTTTTGCCGACGATTGATTCGAGTTCGTCTATCGCTTCGGTTGCCTCGCGTCTGTTTCCGGCAACTACCACACCTTTTCCGGCAGCAAGCCCGTCCGCCTTGACGACAACTGCCGCGCTTTCGTCACCGAAAAATCCGCTCATTAAAATTTCTTTGGCTTCATCGGTTGAATTTGCGGTCTTGTATTTTGCGGTTGGTATCGAATGCCGCGCCATAAAATCCTTTGCAAATGATTTGCTGGCTTCGAGCTGCGCGGCTCTTTCGCTGACGCCGACGATTTTTAAGCCTTTTTCTTCAAATAAATCGACTATTCCAAGCGCGAGTGAAGTTTCGCCGCCGACGAAGGTTAAATTAATCCTTTCAGTTTCGGCAAACGCGGCAAGTCGTTCGATTTCCGTCGGTTTGATGTTGACGCACTCGGCACTTCCGGCAATTCCGGCGTTGCCGTCGGCGCAATAAAGGCGAGTAATTTTGCTGCTTTTTTGAAACGCGTAGCAGAGCGCGTGTTCGCGTCCGCCCGAACCAATAATAAGGATTCTCATATCAAATAGATTGTAATTGAAGCGCGCCTAATCGAAAACTTGACATCACAAAACTTTAATTATAAGGTCAGATATACTCCTGATTTTTTAATCTGAGAAAACCAATCCCTCATCAACTGGTTCAAAACGGGCGTTATCTCGTTGACGACTTGGTTTTGTTAGAAAGATTCAAGTTTTAGGGTAATTAAATTTTACTTACAACAAATAATACGAATGAATTTCGGCGCACAAGGAAGGCATCAAGTGTCGGATAATAAATTTAACAATCATCAATTAAACGGCAGTAGTCCGACAGAAGAAACTGAGTTTTCCGACAAGGAAATTCGCTGTATAGATTGCAAGACAAATTTTGTTTGGGCAGTCGGCGAGCAGATATTTTTCCGCGACAAGGGCTTAACAAATCCGCCTAAACGTTGTCGGGACTGCAAAAATGCCAAAAACGAACGAATTGCCGCCGTTGCCGCCGCCCGCGAAGCCGGCATCAGGCAAAGAATCGAGATCGCCATTCATTGCGATAAATGCAATTCTTATACAACCGTTCCATTCTACCCGTCGCAAGGTCGCCCCGTTCTCTGCCGCTCTTGTTTCCTCGAAATGAACGCTAACGGAAATCAAAACAAATAATCATTTTAGCCGCCGACGTGAACATTCGGACGACGTTCGGGATCGTCTTCCGCCTGACGTAAGATTTCGCGTGTCACGGGCGCGGTATCGCCTTCACCGAAAATCACAAAACGAAGCAGATACATTAACGGATTTCCTTCGCTCCAACCAAAGTAAACGTGCGGAATCTTTCCCGTCGTATCGCGCAAATAAAGCAAAAATGCCGCAATCGCGTTTGGAACCGATGCCGATTCGGTTCTGAGGACTTTGTATCCCGCAATCTCCACGCCGCGAATTTTCAACTTACCTTTAAACTCGGAAGCATCGCTCAAATCAATTTCGTAGAAAACAATCGGGTCAACCGCCGGAATATGATTATCGGTGCGCTTTTCGTGTTCGTTAAAACGATATTCCGCCATATCGCCTTTTTCGCGCCGGTTAGTCACGATACGAATCTCGCCCTCCGCCATTTCTTCAATATATTCTTTCGCCTTTTCATCCAGAACAATTTCGTCAATCCGAATTTCGGTTGAGCGCAAAGCACGCGAAACAAAAGAAGCTAAAATAATGCCGAGAATGAACAAAGAAGCAATCTTGATGCCGCTTGGTTGTTCGACCATATTAATAATGGTCGTGTAGACAAAAACGATTGTAATAACGAAAAACCCAATCCATTTCTTTTCAGATTTGCGCCACGCGGAAATCGTTACGGCAACCGCCGCCGAAGTCATCAGCATTAAAACTCCGGTCGCATACGCGCCGCCTTGCGCATCAACATTTGCATCAAAGAAAATCGTAACGATAAAACAAATTACCGTAAAAACCAGTACCAACGGACGAGTCGCCCGCGCCCAGTCGGGAGCCATTCCGTAACGAGGCAGATAGCGCGGCACGATGTTCAAAAGTCCCGCCATTGCCGACGCACCCGCAAACCACAAAATTAAAATTGTGCTGATGTCATAGACCGTTCCGAAAACTTCACCCAAAAGCGTGTGCGACAGATAAGAAATAGCGCGTCCGTTGGCATCGCCACCAACTTGAAATTTTTCTGCCGGAATCAGCATTGAAGTAATAATGCTGCTTCCGATAAGCAAAACGCTCATAATCAAAGCCGCGCCGCTCAGAAGTTTCTTGCCGTTTTTGATTCTGCCTGCCAAATTTCTTTCGGCTTCCGGCGTTAGATGTCCGTCCGGCATCTGCGATGTATGAATTGATTTGATGTCTTCTTTCGTCAATTCGCCGTCGCCTTTGATCAAAGGCATCACGACTACGCCGGTTTCAAATCCCGAAAGTCCAAGCGCAAGTTTTGGAAACAAAACAAGTGCCGCCAGCGCCATCATTAATGCGCTGCCTTTTACGTCCGGATGCTGCCAGAGCGCATCTTTCCAATTTGAGAGTGCTTCGGGATGCACAAAGAGAATTTCATAAAATCCCGTAATAATAACGACAACATTTAAAGCCAGATAGACGACAACAATAACCACGGCAATCCCGATGGCTTCATTAAAACCTTTCAAAAAAACCGCGCCGAGAAAGCCGATTAGAACTAACGTAACGAGTATTTTATGATTGAGAAACTGTAAATTATGCTCGACGTATGGATTTTCGATAATGTGTGCCGTTGCGTCCGCCGCCGAGAGCGTGATGGTAATGATAAAACTCGTTGCCACAAATCCGAGCAGCGCCAGAACAAACATTTTGCCCTTCCAGCGCGACAACAAATTTTCGAGCATCGAAATCGAACCGTCACCGTGCGGACTTTCTTCGGCAACGCGCCGGTACATCGGCAAGGCGCCGAACAACGTCAGCAAAACCAGAACTAAAGTTGCCACAGGCGACAAAGCACCGGCGGCAAGAAAAGCAATACCGGGCTGATAACCGAGCGTCGAAAAATAATCAACCCCCGTCAAACACATCACCTTGAACCACGAATGTTGGTGATGCACACCTTCTTTTTCGTGCGGTCCTTCAATCTCCTTTACGCCTTTGTAAAGCCAACGCCGAAACCAACTGTTACCGGAATTTGAATCTTTAGCCATACGTTTTGCTACAAAATAAAAAAAACCACCGACGCAACCGATTGCATCTGTGGCTGAGAAAAAATTTTCCTAAGCTGAATGGTTTTTTTGTTCCACTTCACTTATAAATTTAAAGGCAAATTCCGAAAATCAATCGAGCTTGATTTCCTCTTTTACTTTCTTCCGAAACTTAAAATCGCTTTCTAAATCATAGTAACTTTAGTAGAAACCGTCAAACCTTTCAAGCGTCATCAACAAATAAATAAACTTTTCCTAAAAATCAATATCCGCTTTTGTTTCTTTAATTTAAAAGATAAAGGGCGACGTCTCCCACACCGTCGCCCCTAGGTCACAAGTCCTCACCCCTCGTGACCAAATGTTCACCGGGGAGGTGAACAATATTGATTATGCACAAGATTTACCTTTTTGCAAATATGCCTAAAACAATATTTAACTGAAGAACTTTCCCGCAACCTTTTGCAGCTTGAAAATCGCGCAAGCTGAAAGCAAGTAAAGAAGCGCCTCAAACGACGAAACTTAAAATTAATTTTTTGAATGATTATTTATCGAAAAGCCGATAGCTCAGATGGTTTTCAAACTCTTCCACCGTCAAACTTCCGGCAAGACAAGTTGTGCGGTCAGCGCGCGTGCCGACGAAAATTCCATATTCTCCAAGCGGCGTTTTTTTAGCGATGCGAACTTCAAAACTGACGACCGAAACATCTTCCCCGTAATCATATTTATGGCGGCTGTTAGGCACGACTGAAATGTTCGGAGAATTAAAACTCATTTCGATTTCATTAGAATCGAGATTTTTGCCGCCGATATATATAATGTAGGATTTTCCGCCGTTGACCGGCACAGCAAGCTCGGAAATTTGTCCGTTAAATCCGGTAAAATGAAGATTAAAAGCAGTTTTTTGCGATTGAAGTTTTTTGACGATTTCAGAAGTTTCGCCTTTTTTCACTTCTACTATACCGATTTGCTCGGCTATAAATGAACTTTCAGCAGCGTTTCTCTGCGCGTAAATCCGGTATTGACCTGTTTGCAAACCGTCAAAAAAGTAATCGCCGTCGGCATTCGATAAAACTCCCGAAACTACTCGTCCGCTTTCGGCTTCTTCCGCCCAAACTTGAGCGCTTTTAACAGGCTTACCGTTTAAAAATAAAAGTTTTCCGGTAATTGCGCCGCAGCAATTTTCGTTCTCTTCCTTTGCTCCATAAAGAGCGCGAATGCCCGTAATATCGTCTTCCGCCAAGGTGCGCGGACTAAAAGCAGGTAAGCTGTAAACGCCGTTTCTGCTTTGATGCAGATACATTGTCGCGCCCATCACGAATGAATGTTCGAGTCCGAGCAAATGTCCGATTTCGTGCGTCAAAGTCGCTTCGAGGTCAAAATACCCCGGAAAACCGTCAGTTGAAAATTGCTGAAACGGATTTAACACGATGTCGGCTTCAGTAATAAACCCTTTGCGATTGAAAAAAGTGCGTGTCTGCGCCGACATTTCGTTTGAATCTTCGCGGAAAAGAGCAACGTTTTCGTTGGTTTGCCCAATCGTTATTAAACTCACGCCGTCGCCGGCGTTGCCTGCTGGACTGACCGATTGTTTGTCCGTCCAAACTGTTTGAAACTCAATATTTGCGACTTTTTCCCAAGCCTGCAAACTGCGCTCGATTGCGCCTTTAACATCAGTATCCGGCTTAAAACTATTGGTTTGTTTCGTTAAAGATGTAGAAAGCGCGATGCGAATGACCGGATTTTTCCAACGAAGCCGCACGGATTTGCTTTCGTCGGCAAACTGCGGCGTAAAAGCCGCCGCTGAAACCGCGAATAACAAAAGCCACAAGGCGACAAATTTTAACGCTTTTAAAAACAAAAATTATTCCTCTTTCGCGGCAAAACTCTCCGCGTTTGCGCCGATTTTTTCCAAATCTGCAAAATCTACAATCACCAGCAATGTAACCAGTGCCAGTGTCGCTAAAACATAAAGAACTTGAATCAGTTCGTATTTAATCAAAACTCCGATAACAACGCCGATAGCAAGACACCAAAAAAGTGCTTTTGTGCGACGGCTCAAATTATTTAATGCCATATTTCTTAAACTCCTCTTCTCCAAGAGGTAATTGATTATTTTAAGCCAATTATGCGGCTTTGGACAATAAAAAAAGTTACTTTTTTTCAATCAATCACACGCAGGGGCAATTTTGACGGATTTTCCGTATTCAAATTAACTTCCCCGACCATCGGCGGAAATTTTCTCCGTTCACTTCCCGTTTGCGTAACTTCTACAATATCAAGTGGTTGCAGAACAATATCGTCTGCTTGCTTGGCTTTTATCTTTTCCAAATCGGCTTCAATAATTTTCGTTTCACTTTTTTCACGCCGAAAGATTGTAATTTTTCGTGCGTCGCCGTTTTTTGCCAAACCTCCCGCGCTGTCAATCGCCCGTGTCAGCGTAATCTGTGCGCGAAACGAAATTTGTTTCGGATTTGCCACACCGCCGATAACATAAACCGACTGCGCCTCAAAAACCGTAATAATGTCTCCATTTAAAATCTGCGGATTCGCTTCTTTTTTGCCTGCCAATAAATCACTTATTCTGATGTTGATGTACTGCGAACCGTTGTCCTGGCTGGTAGTTACAAACTTTTCGCGGTTTTGCCCGTCACTAACTTGAGAAGCTGTCCGCGCTGCACAACTCAGATTTTGCGGACGAAAAATTTGAATTTCACCGCTCGTTTTGTCCGTCAAGCCACCCGAAATGATGAGAAGCTCATTAAGGTAAACCGGGCGCTTGATTTGAAATCTCTGCGGATTTTTGACCGCGCCGAGCATTATCGAAATCGGACGATTTGAACGATCAAGAATTTTAACGACGATTTGCGGCTCGCGCAAAAATTTTGAATATGCCTTAGATACTTCCGTCGCTATTTCTTCTTCGCTTCGGCAGAGCGCGTAAATCGGTGATTCGACAAAGTTTATGCCGTTCAAAAAGCCTTCCGGTGAAATTGTTCCGCGCCAGTCAAATTCAAAACTCCCGACGACATCAACCTCAACTAAATCACCGAGATGTATTAAATTTATTTCCGAAGGCGGAATTATTTTGGTCGTATTTTCAGTAGAATTTTGCGGCGTTGGTGTCGGAGTCGGAGTTTGCGCAAAACCGACAGTTTGCACGAAAAAGATATAAAGGAAAAGGTATGAGAACCAATACTGCTTTGTGATTTTCATTGCTCAAACACGGCTCAAAGTCTTGCTTCTTTGCGCCTTTTCCTTCTTTCAATTTTAACTATTTTCTCTTTCAACGGCTTCCACTTTTTTGCGTTTTTTCGTCGGCTTTGCCGAAACCGTGCCGGGAACTGCGAAACCGGTAAATTCCCAGTTACAGTTATCGCAAAGTAAATGGTAGCGGAATAATATTTTTGACCAAATCGGAGTCGGGCGATAACCGCGCCGGATTCTTTTACTTCCGCATCTGGGACATTTTTGACTAATCATTCAGGTTTTCCCTTTTTGAGTATTATTCTCGTGATTTTGCCGAAATTTCGCGGAGTTTTGAGATTTCCGTATTGATTTTTTCGGCAATTATTTCTTTTTCTTCTTCCTGCACATTTTCTCTCGCCAGAAAGAGAAGCGCGTCACGGTAATGGCTGATTGCCCGTTTATAATTTCCTTTGAAAGCTGCTCGTTCCGCCTGTTCAAGCCGGTGCGAAACTTTTATCGAAGCGACAAATTCCTTCAGTGCAGCTTCCGATTCCAATAATTTAGTTTCATCCGGATAAAACTGCAATGCCGAATCTAAAACCGTCAAAGCCTTTTGCGCGGTCTTAAGTTTTTCAGACATTGTAACACGATTTTTAGCTTCTTGCGTTAATTGCCGCGCTTCAATTTCCGCCCAAGTCAATAAATGATAACGATGAAGCTCGCCGACAACTTCTTTTCCGCGTCTGAGCCCTGCCAGACGCGGTGAACCGACACCCACATTTTCAATCTCGCTTTCGTTCAAAGCCAGATATTCATTGCACATTTCAAAGACTTCCCAATGTCCGTCAGAAAGTTTTCCGAGAACTTGCGCAGCTTCCGATTTTTTCCTTATTTCACCAATAATTGCGGCATTTTTTTCAAGCGTCAGTTTATTCGGATTATTGTTCGGCGGGCGATGCCAAGCCAGATTGCTTAAGTTGTAATCAAGTTTTCTTTCAATCAAAAGATAACGATTTCGTGCTTTCCGCAAAACGACTTCGCGCAAGAAAACCGCGCCAACCAGCACAAGACTTGCACCGATTCCCGCCGGAACATACGCCATATCGTCGTTTTCTTCGTGCAAAAGCCCCCAAACCAGAAAGAAAAAAGCAATGGCGACGGCAAATGTCAAAATATAATAATTTGACGCGGGAAGCCAAAACGGACGGCGATATTTTGAGTAATCATAGCCGTTTCCGCGATTCGGATATTTTTGTATCTGATTGTTTTGCCTTGCTTTCCCGCTTGCCATTTATGTCTGAAACCCGCGTGTTTGTTCGCTTTGCAAACATTTTATAGTGAAATTTTATCGCTAAGTTGTCAATTGTAAAACACTCGTAAGCAGAAAATCATCTGATTTGATATAATTTTTTCCGTGGTGGAAGGCAGAAAAAAGAAAAAATCTCCGGCGCGTCCGGTTTTTGATGTCATTCGAAAACCCGTTGCTCCGCCTTCTCAAAAATTCGGCGGCGAACGGGCTGAAGAAAAAGTTCATCCATCGCGCCGCAAAACGAAACATAAGAAAAAAGACGATTTAGGCGATTAATATGGGTTTCTTCAAAAACATTTTCAATAAAATAATGCCGCCGACCAGCGTTTGGGCGCGTCCCGAAATGGATGTTACTTTCCGCGCCGAAATAATGCCGGGTAAAAGCCGCGAAGAAAGAACCTTCCGCATCAAAGAAGTTTTGCAAAATGGTCGCGTCAAACTCTATGATTTTCCCGACGAACATCGCCAAAGTTCCTTTGAACCTGTAAATTTTAAACGTAGAAGATAAAACGAAAAGTAATTTTTTCCTCAAAAGTTTTATACTTTCCACTTTTTCACCATTCGTAAATTTGTCCGACTTCGAGGATTTGCAGATTTTCCAATCCGAGTTCGGCGAGTTCTTTGACGATTGCATCACGGTACATCGGTTTGATATTAACAACGTAAATCAGACAATCCGGTTTTTTGATTTTTTCGAGTTCTTTTTTGAGTGTTTTCGGAGTCAAATGGTAGGAAATATGCGCTAAATCTTCGAGCTCATTCGGAAAAGCGCATTCGACCAACACCGCCGACAAATTTTCTTCCTCATTCAAAACCTGCCAAAAGTCATCCATTTCCGCCGTGTCGCTCGTCAGCGCAAACTTTGTCTTGCCGTCCGAAACAATCAAACCGAAACACGGAACTTTATGATTAACTTTAACAGCTTTGACCTGTAAATGCTGGACATTAAATTCTTCGCCCGGTGCAAACGAACGATAATTCATCACTTTACCATTGTCGTTTTCAAGTTCGGAAAACCGCGGATAAATTGACCAATTAAAAATGTCGCGTTCGAGGATTTCAATAATTTCATCGGTTGCAAAGACCTGAATCGGACGGCGAATGGTGGCAAACAAATCGTCAATAAAAAGCGGAAGTCCGGCAATATGGTCGAGATGAGCGTGCGTCAAGATCACATCGCGAATTTGTTTCTTTTGTTGGGAAGTTGTTGACATTGCAAGGCTTCCCGCATCAATTGAAACACAATCGTCAACTATAAAACACGCCAGATGTTGCCGCGGCGAAGCCTTTCCGTTTTCTTCAAATGTACTTGGTAACAGTTGAAATTTCATCTCGCACAAGTTTCAGCGCGTCCGCCGTCAATCGAATAAGTCGCGCCCGTAATCCAAGCGGCTTTTTTTGATGCCAGATAATAAATCAGTTCGGCAACTTCCGACGCTTCGCCGACTCTTCCAATCGGATGCGTCTTTTTTGAATTTTCCAAAAACGATTTGTAATCTTCGTCTTCCATTCCGCCGCGTTTGTGCAAATTCGTCACGACAACACCGGGATTTACGGCATTGACGCGAATATTTTTCGGTGCAAGCTCGAGCGCGGTGCATCTGGTTAATTGGTCAACTCCGGCTTTTGAAACACAATACGCTAAAACATTGGGAAAAGCGCGAACTCCGGCAACACTTGAAACATTAACAATATTTCCCTTTGTTTTTTCGAGATGCGGAATGCATTTTTGCATCATAAAAAAAACCGAGCGCAGATTGATACTCATCATTTTATCCCAATCGTCAAGCGTCGTCGTTTCAATGCTCCCGTTCATAATAATTCCAGCCGCATTTACTAAAACGTCAATCCTTCCAAACGCATCAGCCGTATCTGTAACGAGTTTTTCAACCTGCGTAATCTCACGTACATCGGCGAGTTGAACTTTCAGGTCACGTTCCTGAATTTCATCGCGCAAAGCATTGAGTTCTTTTTCATTTCTCCCGACGGCGATAACTTTCGATCCTTTTTTCGCAAAAAGCGAAGCTGTCGCACGACCAATGCCGCTGCTTGCGCCCGTGATGATAGCCACTTTATCTTTCATATTTTGTGAAACCGGCGTAAAACCTCCGTTTGTGAATTTAGCATAAAAGCCCAACCCGAAAATGTAAAGTAAATTTTTAATAAAAAAACAGGCTAACCGAATTCGGTTAGCCTGTTTTTTTTCGGAGATTATATGATTTCCCGTTTATGAGGTGTTGTCCCAAAAATCTACATTACTTGTCCTAAAAAGTTACACGCCACTGGTCTGCGGACGCGGTGCAAGAAATTTTTCAAAAGCCTGCTTGGTTTCTTCACGGCGACGTTGTTGAAATTCCGTCACCCAATTTGTTACGGTTGAGACCATTTCGCGGGCTGCTTGTGTCGGTTTTTTTTCTTCAACGGCGGGCTTTTCAGCGGTTGCCGTGCTGGTAAGTTCACTTTTCTTAATCACTTTAATTTTTGCTTTCGCTGTCATAATTCCCTCTTTCCTGATTTGTATAGAATTAATACTCTAAGTTTCTCGTTTTTTAAGAACTGCAATTTGAATGCCATGTATAGAACGGACCCAAAATATTTTTTTGCGATTTTTTTTTATCAGGTTTCAAAATTTTGCATTCTGCAAACTCGGCTCACGGATTTTTCGCGCTTTGCTAATTTCCTAAACGAAAATTTATCCCGGCTTGTTCCTTGAATTTTTGCCTTTCTTATGTTTTATTCGACAAATTTCGACAAATTCTTAGCTGCCCAAATATTGGCATAAACTTTGCCGTTTAAGACGGACGATGAGCTTTTACGACCTCTTAATAATTTATCTCGCGTGCGGCGCACCGCTCGGCGTATATTACTTTTTCCAGAATCGCCGTGTCGCAAATCGAAACTCGTTATGGCTTAAAACGTTTGTCAATTTTCTTTTTTGGATACCTTTTGCTTTCCAAATTCTGTTGGAAAATAAAATTTTCGGAAAACTCTTTAATAATATTTTCGAGCGTCGTGAAAATACGGATTCAGACATCGAAAAAAGAATTGCGCCGCTCGGTAAAAGTTTAGAAACAGCTATCATCAAAAATATTCCGCAATCGGCGGAAAATATTCCCAAATTTTCGGTTTTTGAAGTTCGTGAAATTCTCGAACGCTACACGGGTTTGACGCTTGCCTGTCAAATTGAGCAAAAAAATTCTCAGATTGCACGAACAGAAAACGAATTTTATAAAATTTTCGCGTATAAAAATGGGCGGCTCGCTTCAATTTGTGCGGCGCGACGCAACCGCGAGCGGCTTTTTTTTCATCAAACCGAAGCGCGTCGGGATTTTTTGAATTTAATCGGCAAGCCCGAAAATGAAAATCTTCAACGGCAAATAATCGAATTTGTTGAAATATTGAAAGATTTTGAGGCGCATAACGCACTCGAAAAAATGTTTACCAAAAGAGCGCAAACCGAAAAATCAGAAAGCGTCAAAACAACGGAGAAAGTTTTATGGAAATCCGAAACACGCAAACCATTACCTATCAACCAAACCGCTTCGGCGCGTTTGAAACTCAGTCCGGCGACGATGAACTTACGCGCCAAAGATTAAATACTCTTCTGGCAATTAATGCCGAAACTCAGCGCGAAAAAGAAATGTTCGCATCCAATCGCGAACGCCTCGAAGCCGAATTAATGACGCATCCGATTTCAAGCGAAAAAGCTTTTGCTTATTTCGGAGTCTTGCTCGGTGCATTGCCTCCAGCGGCGCTTTTCACACGATTTATGCTTGACACAAAAGGCTTTCGCAGCGAAGATGCGTGGCTTATCGGTGTTTTTGCAATCGTCAATATTGTTTCGTCCGTTGTCGGTTATTTTTCAGGCAAATTAATCGCAAAAATCGTCCATAATCTCGAAAAATCATCTTGGACAGCAATGATTATGCTGCTTCCCTTTGTCGGAATTCTCTGGGGAATTTTGGCGGGCGGCGCGGGCGGCGCGGTGATTTTTCTCATCGGCGCATTTTTCGGCGCATTCATTGGCGGAATCGTCGGGAGTTTCGCGCTTCCGGTCTTCAGCATTTTTCATCGTTTGCTCAAAAAAGGCGACCAAATCGAGCGCAAACATTTCTTGCCGCTGGCTTTCGGAATCACGCTGATAGTCTCCGCTTTTATGCTTGGTTTGTAATTTTTTCGGAAACGGATTATCTTGTTTTGTAACATTTAGTTCATTAACTTGTAACTTAAGCGTAACAAAACGATAATCCGTCCAATGAAATTTTCAATCTTTATTTTTCTTGTCTTCGCATTCGCACCTTCATTTAATAATTTCGCGCAAACTACTCAAATAGAAAAAGATACAAATATCTGGACGGAAACTTCCCTGACATTTCCGATTATCAAATCGAAAGATAAAAAGGGCAAAGAATTTGACCGTTTTACGTTTTCAATAAACGGCACGCTTCGGTTAGGTCGCAATGTTTCGCGCCCGACCGACGAGCGAATCGGTTTCGGATTTGCATATAGGTTAAACAAATACGTCAGTTTTTCGTCCGAATATCTTTATCGCGGCTATCAACCTTTTCGAGGCAGAAGCGATTTAGAACACCAGTTTCGTTTTGCCGCGACACTTGAAAAAAAATGGACAAATTTTTCAATCGCCGACCGTAATCAAATCGAATATCGAATCAGAAACTCGCGTCAGGATTCGGTTAGATACAGAAATCGGCTTCGTTTTAACTACCCGATTTTAAAGAACGGAAAAGAAATCATTACACCATTCGTTTCAACCGAGCCTTATTACGAATTTCAAACAAATAAATTTTCGCATAACGAACTTTTTATCGGTATCGGTAGAAAATTCAATCCAAATTTCTCTGCCGATTTTTTCTATCTTCTCGTTAATGACCGCAGTAATCCGAAAACCATCAACGGTTTTGGCGTTAATCTTAAATTCCGCATCGAACCGTAAATAAAAGAATTGTTTTTCTCTATTTACTATTCGCCTTTCTCTATTTACTATTAACGAAATGCTCGTTTTGCTTCATCTTTTTGCGCTTTTTTTGCTGGTTTTGCTCGGCTTTTATGTTTTCGTGGCAAACCCGCGCTCGCGGGCAAATCAAACTTTTGCGGCATTTATCGCATTTCTCGCGCTCTGGACAACGAAGGATTTAATCTTTTGGAATTTTCACCAGCAGAATATTTCGAGCGGTTGGTGGGCTTCTTCGAGTTTTATTATCGCGCTTTTGATGCAGTGTGCGATGGTTGTTTTTGCGTGGGTTTTTCCCGAAAATTCGCGCACGCCGCGCAAAAAAGCCGCGATTCTTTTCGCACCGAGTTTGATTTTGATTCCCGCCGCACTTTTTGGTCTCTTATGGAACAAAGTCGGGTTTCAAAACGGAATTTTTGAGATTGGTCTTGCGCCGCTCGCTTATGCTTTTGTCGTTTACGTCTATTTCGTTTTCGGCTTCGGCGCAGTTGTTTTGTTCGGAAAATATCGTAAATATCGCGGCACGCAGAAAGGTCAGCAAGTCGGCGCGATTCTTTGGGCTTTGGCGATTACCGGAATATTAAAAACGCTCGCAAATATCGTTTTTCCCTACTTTAATCTTTACTATCTGCTTCCGTTTAGCGCGATTTTCGTGCTTCCGGGCGTTTTGATTTACGCTTATGCGATTTCAAATTTTAAATTATTTTCACTTGAAAACGCACTCGACCAATTTCGGCTTTTCCCGATTACATACAAAATCGCGCTGAGCATCGCGTCGGTAGCAATTTTGAGTTTTGCGATTTTTCAGATTCCGATTGTTTACTGGGCGTTTCAAGACGGAACAAATTTTGAAGCATGGAGAAAATATCTTGTTTTCAGCGTAATTTCCGCGCTCGTGCCGAATCTTTTACTTGTTTTATTAATTGTGCGAACGATTTCGCGCCCGCTTCAGCGAATTACTTTAGCGGCTGTAAAAGTCACCGAAGGCGAATATGGAAACGAAGTTGATTTGCGAAAAAGCAACGACGAAATCGGGCTGCTCGCGCAATCATTTAATGAAATGAGCCGCAAAATGGCAAGCGACATCGAACAGCTTCAAAAACTCAACGAACAGCTTATCCGAACCGAAAAGCTCGCCGCAATGGGAACGCTCGCCGCCGGAGTCGCTCACGAAGTCAACAATCCGCTCGCATCAATTTCGTCGCTGATTCAGATGATGCAGGCAAAACAAAATCTGGACGAAAAAACCGCCGAGAACTTAAAACTAATTCAGACGCAAATTGCACGAATCACGCAAGTTACAAAAGATATGATGGATTTTGCGCGTGTTCGTCAAGCGGCAAAAAGCGCGATTGAAATTAATAAAATTATTGAAACTGCGCTGCGTCTGGCAAGTTTTGACAAATCATTTCAAAAACTAAAAATCGAAAAGAATTTCGTCTCGAATCTGCCAGAAATCAACGCTGACGGCGATCAGCTTCAGCAAGTTTTTCTTAACCTTTTTCTCAACGCCCGCGACGCAATGCCAAACGGCGGCGAGTTGTCAATTCAAACGTCAGAAAGAAATCAAGAGCTATACATCGAAATCGCCGACACGGGAACCGGCATCAAAAACACGGACGCGAAAAAGATTTTCGACCCGTTTTTCACCACCAAACCTGCGGGAAAAGGAACAGGTTTAGGTTTGGCGGTTTGCTACGGAATAATCACGGCGCACGGCGGAAAAATCGAAGTTTCCGCAAACGATTCGGGCGGCACGACGTTTGTAATCGGATTGCCGATTACTGAGGGATGAGGGCAGATGAATATGGTATGAATAAGATACTTGCTTTGTATTCATCCCTCATCCCTCTGCCCTCATCCCTTGCTTGACAGTGGTGGCAATTCGTTGCAATCCTATCTCTGCACTTCTTTTTTACAAAACAAAATCTTCTTGAGGAAAACGCAGATGAAAAAAATCATTTCTTTTCTATTGCTTCAGTTTTTTCTTGTTTCGCTCGTCTTCGGGCAGGAAAAACCTGTCGCTTACATCAATGCGCGGATAATTCCGATTGTCGGTGCGCCGATTGAGCAAGGCATTTTGCTCATTCAGAACGGTAAAATCACCGCCGTCGGCGATGCGCGCACGGTCCGGCTGGCTTCAAATGTTCAAGTTATTGATTTACAAGGCAAATGGGTTATGCCCGGACTCGTTGATTCGCATTCTCACATCGGCGAAGGGTCGGGCGCGGACGGTTCGAGTCCGATTCAGCCGGATGTTCGCTTGCTCGATTCATTCAATGTTCATTCATCAGGTTTGCAGCGCGCCCAGGCAGGCGGAATTACGACTGTGAACGTAATGCCCGGCTCGGGTCATCTCGACAGCGGGCAGACACTTTATATCAAACTTCGTGACGGTGCGAATAAAGTTGACGATATGCTGATTTATGACGCGGACGGTAAATATATGGGCGGAATTAAATTTGCCAACGGCACGAATTCGATTCGTCCGGGCGGCGGAAGTTTTCCCGGCACACGCGCTAAATCAGCCGCGCTTGTCCGCGAACAATTCGTCAAAGCGCAGGAATACCGCAAAAAAGTGCAGGCGGCTGGCGGCGACGCTTCAAAGATGCCGACGCGCGATTTGGCAATGGAAGCGCTCGTAGAAGTTCTCGACGGTAAACGCACCGTGCATTTTCACACACATCGCCACGACGACATTTTAACCGTTTTGCGCCTGAGGCAGGAATTTGGCTTCAAAGTCGTTCTGCATCACGTTTCGGAAGCGTGGAAAGTAGCGGATGAAATCGCGGCGGCAAAAGTTCCGTCCTCGATAATTATGATTGAAGCTCCGGGCGGCAAGCTCGAAACGATGGACGTTTCGATGACCAACGGCGCGGCACTCGAAAAAGCCGGCGCGCTCACTGGGTTTCACACCGACGATTACATTACCGATTCGCGTCTGTTTCTACGCTCGGCGGGTTTGGCGGTTCGTAACGGAATGAGCCGCGATAAAGCATTGTACGGAATGACGATGGCAGGCGCGATAATGCTTGACCTGCAAAATCGTGTCGGTTCGCTCGAAGCCGGTAAAGATGCCGATTTTATTGTTCTTTCGGGTGATCCTTTGAGTGTTTACACGCATGTTTTGCAAACCTACGTTGAAGGCAAAAAAGTTTTCGACCGCGACACTCCGGCAGATTATCTGATTGCAACCGGCGGTTGGGGCGCAAGCACCGACAGGCTCATACACATTGATTGCTTCGACGACGATGATTTGGAGGTGCAAAAATAATGAAAAACGGAAAATGGAAAGTGGAAAATGTTTTTCGATTATTACTATTAATAATTACGGCTCACTGCTTGTTGCTGACTGTTTCGGCGCAAATTGCCGTGAAAGGCGAGATGGTTTGGACGATGGCGGGCGAGGCGATTCAGAACGGAGTGGTTTTGGTCGGTGCGGACGGCAAAATCGAAGCGGTCGGCAAAAACTTAACAATCCCTACAAATTACAAAGTAGTTTCGGCAAAAGTCGTGACGCCCGGACTGATTGACGCGCACACGGTCATTGGTTTGTCGGGTTATCTGAATCAGCCGCACGACCAGATGCAGGTTGACGGAAGCTCGCCGATTCAGCCCGAGCTTCGGGCAATTGATGCTTACAACGCCGAAGAAAGACTTATCGAATGGGTGCGCGGTTTCGGCGTAACGACGATTCACACCGGACATTCGCCGCAGGCGCTCGTTTCCGGTCAGACGATGATTGCGAAAACTTTCGGCAAAACGATTGATGAAGTAACGCTCGTGCCGACGGCGATGATTGCCGTAACTTTGGGCGTTGACGGACTCGCCGGACAAGGCAAATCGCCCGGCACACGTGCCAAACAAATTTCGATGCTCCGCGCCGAATTTATCAAGGCGGGCAACTACAAAGGCGAGGCACGCGATTTGAAGATGGAAATGTGGAAAAAGGTTTTGAACCGCGAAATTCCGCTGCTCGTCACGGCACAGCGCTCGCAGGACATTATCAATGCGCTGCGTCTGGCAAAGGAATTTAATATTAAAATCGTTTTGGACGGCGTGGCGGAAGCTTATCAGGTTTTGGACGAAATCAAGGCTTCGGGCTTTCCAGTGATTGTTCACCCGACGATGTTTCGCGCGGGCGGCGAGACGGAAAATCTTTCGATGACAACAATTGTTAAATTAAAACAAGCCGGAATTCCTGTCGCGCTGCAAAGCGGCTACGAAGGCTATGTTCCGAAAACGCGCATCGTCCTTTTTGAAGCGGCAATGGCGGCGGGAAATGGTCTTTCTTTCCGCGACGCGCTCGCTTCCATCACGATTGACGCGGCAAAAATCATCGGAATGGATTCGCGTATCGGTTCGCTCGAAAAAGGCAAAGACGGCGACATTGCAATGTATGACGGCGACCCGTTTGAATTTACGACGCACTGCACCGGAACGATTATTAACGGCAAAGTAGTCAGCGAAGTTGTTCGTTAGATTTTAAGTTCGGAATAAACTAAAAGGAGCGCAAGCGTAAGGCTTGCGCTCCTTTTAGTTTATTCATTCAAAGTTAAATATTAACTATTTTTCTTCGGACTCATATATCCTTTGCGGTTTGATAATTTATATTTCTTGCCGCTTGGAGCTTTGACGGTTACTTTTAGCTTGTGCCATTTACCGTCCGAATCTTCGGGGTAAAAACCGATGACGTATTGGTTTTCGATTTCGGCGAGAACCTTTTTGAAAATGCCGAACAGTAAAAACCGGTTCTGAACCGCACGTTCAAAGGTTTGTCCGCCGCTCGATTTGCTGATTTCTTCGAGCGCGGCAGTATTTAGCTGCGATGCTTCCAAGGCGCCGAGTATTTGTCTGCCCTGATTGCGGTAAAGGTCGGAATAGCCGCTGTTTCGTCTGTTCTCGTTGCTGAACGAAATCGAATAAACAGGCAGATTAACGCTTCTCAGATGTGTCCGCAATTCCTTCAAGCTGTGATCGCTCGAATTGTCTTCGCCGTCCGTGATGACGAGCAAAACCTGTTTCGTGTTTTTTCGCTCGCGCACTTTACCGGAAGCGGCAAAAATCGTGTCGTAAAGCGAATTCGGTGTTGTCGGTTTGATGTCGGTCAAATTCGCGCTGATTTGTTCGGCAGTCGGCACAAATTCGGTCGTCAAGCTTCCGCGTTCGTTAAAAACCGTCACGAAGAAATTGTCTTTCTGCCGTAAATCTTTGGTAAATTGACGAAGCGAGTCGAGAACCAGCTTTGTGCGTTCGTCCGTCGTCGGGTGCATATCATAGATAATTCCGAACGAAACGGATGATTCTTCCGCCGAAAAAATTTCAATCGTTTGTTTTATTCCGCTGTCCCAAATCTCGAAATCTTCCCTTTTCAAATTTTTGACGTAACTGCCGTTTTTATCGGTCACGGCGGCATTGACGGTGACGAAATTGGTTTCGACACGAATTTCATCGTCGTCCTGCGCAAATGAAAAGGAGGAAAATGTTGTTAATATAATGGCTGTTAATAATAATTTAATAAATCTCATAAATGCTCCTTCCTTTAATTTTTAGAAACCCGAATCAAGAGTTTCGGGTTTTCAAATATACTCAACTAGTAACGCGCAAAAAAAATGTGGAAAGTATCACATTATAAAGTTTGTTTTTTGAATGCTGTCTTCTGCTTATCAGGCGGCGATAATTTGTGGTAATCTTTTAGTGCTTTTCCAAATAATCCTGTCAACGAATGCTTGAATATGTTTGCATCTATTTTTTTGCCGCTTTTTCTTTTATTTCAGATTTCTACGCCGACGCCTTCGCCTTCGCCTCGTCCGTCGGAAACGCCGCGCCCCGCCCCGACTCCTTCGGTGGCGTCTTTTATTGACGTGCCGGATTCGGTCACGAAACATTCGGTGCGTGTCGGCGGAAAGCAGTTGAATTACACCGTCACGACGGGCTTTATGCCGATTCGCAATGCGCAGACGGGCGAGACGGAAGCGAAGATTTTTTATATGGCTTACACGCTCGACGGCGCGGGCGAAAAACGTCCGCTGATGTTTTCGTTTAACGGCGGTCCGGGTTCGGCGAGCGTTTGGCTGCATATGGGCGCGCTCGGACCGAAGCGTGTGAAGATGCTCGACAACGGTTTTTTGCCGCCGCCGCCGTATGAATTGGTTGACAATGAAGCGACGTGGTTGACCGAAACGGATTTGGTTTTTGTCGATACGGTCGGCACGGGTTATTCGCGGGCAACGAAGCCGGAATTTGCCCAAAAATTTTTCGGCGTTCAGGGCGACATCGAATCAACGGGCGAATTTATCCGAATGTATCTCGGACGCGCCGAGCGTTGGTCGTCGCCGGTCTTTCTGGTCGGCGAATCTTACGGCACGACGCGCGTTGCGGGACTTTCAAATTATCTTTTTGACCACGGCGTCGGGTTGAACGGAATTTTAATGATTTCGACTGTCCTGAATTTTCAAACCGTCCGCTTTGCCGACAATAACGATTTGCCGCTCGTTTTGTATTTTCCGTCCTATGCGTCAACGGCGTGGTATCACAAAAAGCTTTCGCCCGCTTTGCAGTCGAAACCGCTGGCGGACGTCTTGCGCGAGGCGGAAAGCTTTGCGGCAAACGAATATCTGCCCGCGCTACTTCGGATTGATAAGTTGTCTTCCGCCGAAAAACAAAATATTTTGGACAAATTCAGTCTTTACACCGGATTGAGCAAAATATTTATCGAGCGAAACAATTTCCGCGTCGAACTCGGCGAGTTTCAAAAGGAATTGCTGCGCGACGAACGCCGCACCGTCGGCAGATTGGACAGCCGTTTTACCGGAATCGACCGCGACGCGGCGGGCGACAACACCGACAGCGACCCTTCGATGAATGCGATTCGTCCGCCTTATACTTCGGTCTTTAACGATTATGTCCGCACGCAGTTAAATTTCAAATCCGACCTCGAATATTACATTTTGGGCGGCGGCATCGGACGTTGGAACTGGAACGTTGACAACGGCTACGCCGACACGTCGCAGAGCTTGAAGGCGGCGATGGCGAAGAATCCGTATATGAAAATCTTTATCGCGCAGGGCTTCTACGATATGGCAACGCCTTATTTTGCCGCCGAATATACCGTTTCAGCGCTGAATCTCGAACCTACTCTGAGACAAAACATCTCGTTCGCTTATTACGAAGCCGGACATATGATGTATATCGAGAAGAATTCTTTGGTGAAATTAAAGCAGGATGCCGCGAAATTCGTGCAGAATTCGATGAACAGATAATTGGAGAAAAAATAATGAATACAAAATCCGTAAAGTTTTTAGCTTTTGCCTTCCTAATCGTATTTTTCGGCGCAAACTACGCCGCCGCGCAAAAAAAGACCGTCGCCAATGCTCAGGAATATAAAATTAGCAACCTGAAAATCGTGCCGTTTGATTCGTATAAAGGCACATTTGAGGACGAAATAAAAGCGAGCGGCGAGCAGCCTTCGTTTTTCAACGATTATGCAACTTCGTTGATGGTCATCGTTGAAGTTTCGGTCGGAAAGGGCGAATACGCATTCGGCAAGGCGATTCAAATAACCGCGACCGAAGGCAAGAAAATCAAAAAGACAAAAACCGAACAAATGCCGCCGGTCGAAGAAGACGGAAAATATTACGTTCCGCTCTGGCTCGACGCGGGAATGTGCGACAAGGTAACGATTACCGCCAAAATCACCGGACAAAGGGTAGCTTCGACAATGTCGCGCTCACTTCTTTTTCAGTGCGGAGAATAAAATTCTATAGTTTTTTAGTTTCAGAAACCGCTAACCACGAAAATACACGAAACTTTTATCTTCTTATTCGTGTTTCTTCGTGTATTTTCGTGGTTTATTTTCTCTGATAAGCTAAAAAGAAACTTGCAATGCTTTCGGATAATCAATCCGCAAAACTGATTCCTGCTCGAATTGGTTTTTATAGGCGTTACGGATTTCTTCGATTTTTTGATTGACTGAAGCACGATTCTTTTTCGTGTAAAGCAGAATAAGGACGCGGCTGTTTTCACGCTCGATTTTGCCAAGCGAATCCTTAAACTGCCCGTAACCTTCCAAAACCGTCAAGCCTTCGGGAAAACGCGGCGTAACTTCCACGTCGAGAAATTTATTCCAATCTTCTTCCGAAACTTCGCCGCCTTTCGGCTTGTCCATTCCGAAATAAAGCTCCGTCCGGTAGAATTTTTCTGATGAAACGATTGCCGCGTTTTCGGTGTCAGGATAATTTGCGGCGACAATTTGATTTGTCAGCAAAAAAGCGGAAATTAATAAACCAATCGCAAAAACTTTCCGGTATTTGAACATTTTCTCCCGCTCTCCCTTTCTTCTTTTAATGCTTCGTATTGCCCTCCAAAAGATTAACAGCGTGCGGCAGAACTGATTTGATGACTTCAAAACATTCGCCCACGCCTGAAGGCGAGCCGGGCAGATTAATAATCAAAGTATTATTTCTGATGCCGCAAACGCCGCGTGAGAGCATCGCTTTCGGATTGTTCTTTATCGTTTGAAAGCGCATCACCTCGGCAAGTCCCGGCGCTTCCTTTTCGATGACGGCGCGAGTCGCTTCGGGCGTATTGTCGCGCTCGGCAAAGCCTGTTCCGCCCGTTGTCATAATCAAATTGATGTCCGCACGCTCGGTCAAAACGTAGAGCGTTTGGCGCAGTTCGTCGAAATCGTCGGAAACAATTATTTTTTCGTGAACTTCAGCGCCGATTGAAAGCAGTAAACCCAAAAGAGTTACGCCCGATAAATCAGTGTCTTCGCGGCGCGAATCGCTCACGCTGACGACAATCGCTTTTATTTTTGAATCATCCGCCATATTTCATAAAATCCTTCAGCCAACATCTGTCCATCACAACCAGAAGTCCGGCAGCTTCGGCGCGTTTTGCCGCCGCTTCGTCAATTACGCCTTCTTGGAGCCAGACGGCTTTTGCGCCGACTTTGATTGCTTCATCAACCGCGCTTCCGGCTTCCGTTGAGCGGCGAAAAATATCGACCAAATCAATTTTCTCGGTAACATTTGCCAGTGATGCAACCGCTTTGATGCCGAAAACCTCCGTTTCATTCGGGTTGACGGGAATCACTTTATAACCTTTTTTGAGCATAAAAGAAGCCACGCCGTTTGACGGGCGAAAGGCGTTTGAGGATAGTCCGACGACGGCAATCGTTTTGCATTCGTCGAAAATTCGTTTGAAAGTTTCAGGTTCGTTCATAAATTTTCAGTTAAATCCTTTTTGTAGAAAGTAAATGAATCATAGAGATAAATCGCAAACGGAATCAGCCAGATAAAATCGTTCGTCAGATTCATAATCAACGCCGAAAACGTCCATTTGCCCAAAGAAATATAATAAAGTGCGCCAATCGGACCTAAGATTTTGCCGATAAATCCGACTAACGCGAGCAAAAATCCGCGTTCGGGTTTTCGGGCAACTTCAAGATAAATGATACCGTAAAGCCCGACGACCATTCCGACGCAGACGAAAATTTCGGGATAATTCGGTAGCTCCATTTTCGCGAAACGAAACAGCCAATTCGGGTCAAAGCTCACGAAAAGTCCCCACAGAATATTATAAATTCCGGCGAGAACGAATGTGATTTGATGAAACTTGCGTCTTTTCATTTTTACAAAAAGCTAATTCACAACTTTATTCAATCAAAAAAGCAAGCGGAACGCAAAATTTCGTGTCTTTAGCTTTGCGTTACTTCAAGCGCTTCCGGGCTGATGCGCCGTTTGCTGTATAAAATACTTAAGACAACACCTAAAACGACCAAAACCATTCCGAACATTGAAAGAAGCGTCTGCGGCTCGCCGAAAACAATCCAGCCGATAGAAATACCATAAATCAAGCCCGTATAAACAATGATTGAAACGCTCGCGGCGCGTTCTTTTTGCAGGGCGTTGGTTAGAAAAATCTGTCCGAGCTGCGAAGTTACGCCGATAAGAAAAAGATAAAGCCAATCCCAACCCGAAGGCGTTTGCCAATCGAAAATCGAAAACAAACCTCCGGCGATCAAACCGACAAGCTGAAAATGCAGCACAACCGTCAAAGGATGCTCTTTTTCCTTCAAGCCGCGCACAAAATTGTAAGCCATTCCCGAACCGAACGCAGAAATTACGCCGAGTGCCAGAAAAAACGGCGAAACCCGCGCATCAATTTGTTCGATAAACAAAACGCCTGCAAAAGCAATCGCGTAGAAAAGCCACTGCATCGCACGGACGCTTTCTTTGAGCAGAAAAATTGCGACAATACTCGTAAAAATCGGCGAAAGATACTGAATCGTCATCGCCGTCGCCAGCGGAATGTTTTGAACGGTAACAAAAAAACAATAAAGCGCGGTTGTGCCGAAAAACCCGCGCAGGAAAAGCTGTAAACGGTTTTTTCCGAGCCAATCGGCGCGATCTTTTCTGAGTCCGTAAAAGCAAAAGAGCGTCCCAAGCAAACATCGAAAAAACACAATCTCCATTGCCGGAAGATGCGCGACTTTTTTAACGAAAACATTCGCCAAAGCAAAGAAAAACGTCGAAAGAAACATCGAACGCACGCCTTCGCTGATAAATTTTGAGTCGGTTTGAATTGAGTCCTGCAAAATAATTTTTCCGAATTTCTAAAAAATATACTATCATTGGGCGGGCGAGATTTTCACTTTTCACCTATCACTTTTTACTTATTGATTATGTTCAAAAAAGTCTTGATTTTATCGGCGGCAGTCGGCGCAGGACATCTGCGGGCGGCGGAAGCACTTGAAAAAGAATTCAAAAAAATGGGCGTGGGCGGGGAAGTCAAAAATATTGACGTTCTCAATTACACAAATCCGCTTTTCCGGCGTCTTTACGGCAAGGCTTATATCGAAATGGTCAACAAAATGCCCGAAGTTTTGGGTTGGATGTATGATTCGCTCGACAAACCCTGGCAAAACGAAAGGCGGCGGCTCGCGCTGGACAGATTGAACACGTTGCCGCTTATAAAATTTCTTAAAGATTATCAGCCCGACATTGCCGTCTGCACGCATTTTTTGCCGTCGGAAATTATCTCTTGGCTCAAAGCGAAAGGCAAAATCAATTTCCCGCAAGCGATTGTCGTAACGGATTTCGATGCGCACGCGATGTGGCTTTGTCATCATTACGAACAATATTTTGTCGCGCTCGACGAAACTCGCGTGCATCTTGAAAAACTTGGAATTCCCGCCGAAAAATTAACTGTTTCGGGCATTCCGATTGATTCGATTTTCGCCGAACACAAAGACAAAACCGAGATGCGCGAAAAATATGGTTTGGCGAAAGACAAATTGACAATTATGGTTTCGGCGGGCGGTTTTGGTGTCGGCAACATCGAACATTTATTATCGGCTTTAAGCGATTTGAAAACGCCTTCGCAAATTCTCGCCATCTGCGGGCGCAACGAAGAATTAAAAGTAAAACTCGAAAAATTATCAAAAGAAAAATTGAATAATGAACGAGTTACCTTCAAACCAATCGGTTTTACGCGGGAAATGGACGAATATATGTCGGCTTCGGATTTAATCGTCGGCAAACCCGGCGGTTTAACGACGAGCGAAGCGCTTGCGAAAGGTTTGATTTTCGTCGTCGTCAACCCGATTCCCGGTCAGGAAGAACGAAATTCCGACCATCTTCTCGAAAAAGGCTGTGCGATAAAATGCAATAACCTGCCCGTTTTGGCTTACAAAATTGATGAACTCGTCAAAGATAACGCACGTTTTGAACAGATGAAATCAAATGTTCTGAAATTCTCGCGCCCGAACGCTTCACGTGAGATTGTCAAAAAATTATTAAAATTATGATGCCTTCCGTCGAAGATTTTGAACTCAATTTCAAAAGCGAAAAATGGAACACAGCTGCACAGGACATTTGCCGACGACACAAAATTCCCTTCTCAACTTTGCAACGCGCCGCGCAGGGCGAACATATTGTTTTTCTGATTGATGATAAATTTGTTCTTAAAATTTATAAACCTGTCCGAAATTGTTTCCGGCGCGAAAAGGCTGCGCTCGAATCTGCCGAAACGAGTTTGAAAATTGCCGAAATTGTTGCTGTCGGCGAATTTGAAGGTTTTGATTACCTCGTTACGACACAGCTCAAAGGCAAATTGATGACGCGGGAAATGTGGCTGAAGTTAGACAAACGAGAGCAAATTGCAATTCTTTCGCAGCTTGCCGAAGGTTTGAAAAATCTTCATTCGGGGACGGTTTCGGGGAAAGTTTTGGGTGAATTTATCGAACGGGAACGCAAACTTTATTTTGCGCGACAAGTTGCCGGAAATGTAAATTCCGCCGTTTTGGGAGCCTTGCCCGAATATGTCGAAATTAATCTCAAACTTCTGCCAAAACTTACGGAAGCACATTTTCTGCACGGCGACGTGCATTTCGGAAACTTGCGTCTCTTGCAGGAAAACGGTCGTTGGCAAATATCGGGTTTGTTTGATTTTGCCGATTCTTTTTACGGCTTTCGGGAATATGATTTTGTCGCCGTCGGCGTTTTGATGATTCAAGGTCAAGGCGAACTTCAGAGAGAGTTTTTCCGCGCATACGGCTACACGGATTCTGAGATAAACGAAACTTTACGCAAACGTCTGATGCTTCTTACGATTTTTTATGAATGTTCCGATTTGCGCCGATATGCTTTGCGTCTGAAACCCGAAGCGGTTGATTTTACGCTCGACGAATTGGAACGTGCAATCTGGAATTTTGTCGTTTGAGTTTTGAGAAAGCGCGCGCGTTTGTGCTACTTTTTTTACAATGTCCCAAATCATCGAAACCGAAGAAACCTTGATTATCGAAACGCCTGAAAGAGTGCCGCTCGCCTTTGCGCTGGCTTCAATCGGCAATCGTTTTCTGGCGGTGGCGATTGACCATTTCATTCAATTTTTCACATATATCGTCCTTGTCTGGTTTTTTCTGACTCTGGCGAGCGCGAGCAATCCGCTTCAAGATACGACTGCTCAAGAAGCGATGTCGGAAATGCCGAAATGGACGCTTGCGCTTTTGATTCTCGCGGTTTTCCTGCTTTTTTCGAGTTACTTTATCGTTTTTGAATGGCTCTGGAACGGGCAAACGCCGGGCAAACGCTTGATGAAGCTGCGTGTTATCCGCGAAGATGGTCGCCCGATTACGCTCTGGGAAGCAATCGCGCGAAATCTTTTGCGGATTTTCGACGCGATTCCGGGCGCAGTCATCCCGATTTATTCGGTCGGTTTGATGACGATTTTTTTTAATAGCCGCGACCAGCGCATCGGCGATATGTTTGCCGGAACGGTCGTTGTCCGCGAACGTTTTGACGAAGCCCCGACATTTACGGAAACCTTCGCCAACCCAATCAGCGATGCCGCGCTGCGCCGCGTCAATCCGCGCACGGATTTTCAGGCAAACGTCAGCGTTTTGAGCGAAACTGAAATCGAAGTCGTCGAATCTTTTTTGCGCCGCCGTTGGGATTTGAATGAACGTCAACGTCTCTGGATGGCGTGGCGCGTCGCGCTTCCTTTGATGTATAAACTCAAACCGAATTACGATTTAAGAACTTTCACCTACGAAGGTTTTTTGGAAGAAATCATCCATCGTTTCTACGCCAAGCAAAGATTTCTAAATTAAAAAGATGCCGGTCGCTCTGGCAATCGGCATCTTTTTAATTCGATAAAACTTGTCTAGTCCTTTTTCCAATAATAGAACGTAAAAAGTTTTCCGGCTTCTTCGGCAGAAAGCTTTCCGCCAAGTAATTCGACGGCTCGTGCTAAAACCGGGTCTCTTTGATTTGCCAAATCACTAGCGCTTGGTAAAACGGTTTCATCAGGTATCACGCCTACATGTTCGAGGCTTTTTCCGTCCGCCATAATTACATCGGCATTAGTGATACTCACACTGAATGAAACGACGTTAAAAGAACCTAGTTCAAAGTCATATTCAATAGACTGCATTACCGCACCGGCAGAAGTATCACCGAGAATTATTCCGCGTTTTTCAAGTTGAATAACGCGTGCAAATATTTCCGAAGCCGAACCTGAATCACCATCAATCAAAACAATTAATTTACCTTTATAAGTTTGATTACCTTTGCCTTCAGCCTTTTGCGGATCCATTTTTTTGCGTCCTTTCAAATCGGCAATATGAACGTCCTTATCAAAAAAATAGCCCGTCAGGTTTTCCATAGTTTTGACATAACCACCGCCGTTGCCGCGCAAGTCCAAAATGAGCGAATTTCCCTTTCTTATGGTTGGCATAAAAGAACCAACATCAGTCGGTTCAATCCCAAACGAAGGCATTTTCCAAATGACTGTATCTCCGATTTGCTTAAAGCGATTTCTGTAATTTTCCTCGTTATAAAAATCGTCAAACAACCGATAATAGCTCTCATAAGTTATAACTCTTGGTTGTTTTTTTATCTTCGATTGAATTTCGATTTCGCGGGGTTGTTCATCGTCGGGACCGAGAATAGTGAGCTTGAGCTTTTCTCTAATACTCAGCCGATTGTAGTAATACCCAATTTTCCACATCTCTTTTCTGTTCGGACGAAAACCTTCGATGGCAAGAATCCGGTCGCCCGGTTTCAAACCTTTGGCTTCGGCATCCGATTTAGGTTTGACCGCTGTAACATAACAACGGTCGCCAACCATCTGCATCCGCCACGGATATTCAACTACCAGATTGGTCGAAGGCGGGTTAAAGTAAAGATGCGAGTCATTAAACTCAAACAAAACCTGCGCGATAACGGAATAAGATTGTGCAACTGTGCTTACCTGAGCAAGTCTTTCTTCGGCTTTTTGAAATCGTTCTTCAAGATTAATGCCGTGAAAATTCGTGTCGTAATAATTATTTTTGATCGCATTTTTGACAGTGTTGAGAATGTCCTTCATCCGATCCCGCTCGATACGGTCTATCGTTTGGCTATTAGCTGTTTGGAAAGTAGTAAAAAATACAAATGTTAATAATAAAATTTTGAAAAAGTGATTTTTTTTAGATGTGCTACTAAAATTCATTTATAAACCTCCTATCTGAATTGTTAGCTTTTTACGAGTAAAGCTAATGATACTAGCACAAATAGCTTTTCGGTAAAAGTATTCTCCGCGATTTTCGTCGTCTCTTTACCGGCATAGTGAAATATGTTAATTTGCCTATTCGTTTTGTTTTTTGTTTTCCGTAATTTATGAAAAATATTTTAGTAACCGGCGGCGCGGGCTTTATCGGCTCGCACTTGACCGAGCTTTTGCTCAAGGAAGGCGTTTGGAACGTCAGCGTCGTTGATAATTTTAACGATTTTTACGCGCCGGAGATAAAACGCGCCAATATTCAGCCGTTTTTGGACAATCTGAATTTTTCGCTTTCGGAAATTGATATTTGCGACGCGGAAATGCTGCACAAACTTTTCGCGGAAAAACAATTTGACGCGATTGTTCATCTCGCCGCCCGCGCCGGTGTTCGTCCTTCGCTTGAGCAGCCGCGGGCTTACGCCGAAACGAATGTCAACGGCACGCTCAATTTGCTCGAATTAGCTAGAGAATTCAGCGTCAAACAATTTGTTTTCGGCTCGTCATCGAGTGTTTACGGCATCAACGCCAAAGTTCCCTTTTCGGAAGACGACAAGATTTCAAAACCGATTTCGCCTTACGCCGCGACCAAAGCGGCGGGCGAACTTTTGTGTCATACATATTCGCATCTTTACGACATTCGCACCGTCTGTCTGCGGTTTTTCACCGTTTACGGCGCGCGCCAGCGACCCGATTTGGCGATTCACAAATTTTCAAAACTCATCTGGAATGAAAAACCTATTCCTGTCTTTGGCGACGGACGAACGCGCCGCGATTACACATTTATCGAAGACATTCTGCAAGGCGTTCGCGCTTCAATTGATTTCGACAAATCAAATCACGAAATCTTCAATCTCGGCGAATCGCAAACCGTTGAATTGAGATATTTAATTGAGCTGATTGAAAAAAATCTAGGCAAAAAAGCAATCATTGACAAGCGCGAAATGCAGCCCGGCGATGTTCCCGTAACCTTCGCCGATATTTCAAAAGCGAAAGAACTCTTAAATTACAATCCGCAGACAAAAATCGAGGAAGGCATTAGAAAATTTACCGATTGGTTTCGTGAAAAAGTCTCAAATTGATTTAGCTCCAACGAAAAATCTTACGCGTCAACGGCAAAAGCCGGTGATTGGCAACGATGCGACGAAAAAACTCCTCGTGTTCGAGTTCTTTAGCGGACATTTCCATCAATTCGTCAAAACATTCCTGCATTTCAAGTTCCTTCGCAAACCGCGCCGCGTCCTCGTATTCCTTCGTATTCTGACTTTCGAGCCGTCCGGCAAAATACATCGGCAAAAACCAACCCAAAACGTGGCATAAAACGCCTAAACTTCTGCCGATTGTCCAAAAGACTGCTTCGCGAATTCGGCGCGGCTTCGCACCCAGATGTTCAAGCCATTTCAGATTATTTGCACGATGCGCCCATTCTTCCGCCTCGATGCGTTTAATCTGCTCTTTTTCATCCGCGTTTCTAACCGATTTCCAATGTCCGCGATAAGCATACGCCGCCGCAAGCTCGCCCGCGTGAGCGTTTTGCAATATACGGATTAGATTTTTGCGGGCATCAGTTTGCACTTACTTTCTGCACTCGATTATAAACCGTATCGCGCTCGACGGCTTCAAATCCGGCGTTTTCGATGAGTGTAATTAGTTCTGGGCGCGTCATTTTCGCTTCGCCTCCTTCTTCTACCGAATAACTGTGAGTCAGTTCGCCCCCGTCGGTAATCGTGCCGTCAACGTCATTCGCGCCGAAATGCAGCGCAGTCTGCGTCGTCGCTTTTCCGAGCATCACCCAATACGCTTTGATATGGTCGAAATTGTCGAGCATCAGACGCGAAACGGCAATTGTCTTGAGCGAATCAATGCCGTCAGGTCCGGGCAAACTTGAAAGCGCAGTTCCCGCCGGATAAAACGCGAGCGGAATAAAACATTGAAAACCGCCTGTTTTGTCCTGCTGTTCGCGCAATTTTACGAAATGGTCAACGCGATCTTCAATCGTTTCGATGTGTCCGTAAAGCATCGTCGCGTTTGTTTTCAATCCTGCACGATGAACTTTTCCGGCGAGTTCGAGCCAACGCTCACCGTCGCATTTATGGTCGCAGATACGCGAACGCGTCGGTTCGGCAAAAATCTCCGCGCCACCGCCCGGACACGAATCCATTCCCGCCGCTTTCAGTTTTTCAATCACATCTTCGTCCGACATTTTATAAAACCGCGCAAAGAAATCGAGTTCAACCATCGTCAACGCTTTAAGATGCAAACGCGGAAACTCGCGCTTCAAAGACGAAAACAAATCCGTGTAATATTCAAACGGCAATTTCGAGTTCAAACCGCCGACAATATGCAATTCCGTCGCGCCTTCTTTGACGGCGTTTCCCGCAATCTCCAACGCTTCGGCAACCGAATGCGTATAAGCATCTTCCTGCCGCGCGCGGCGATAAAATCCGCAAAACTTACAATCTGCGACACAGATATTCGTATGATTAAAATGCCGGTTGACGTTGTAATAAGTTGTCTTGCCGTGTTTTTTACGCCGCACAAAATCCGCCAATTTACCGAGCGCGTTCAAGTCGTCGGTCTTGTATAAATCAATGCCTTCATCAAAGGTCAGACGCTCATTCGCTTCGACCAGCGCGGCGATTCTGTTTAAATTTCTATCAAATGAAAATTGCATAAAAGTTATCTTTCTTTAATTTTTTTTCTTCGATTTCTCCAACAATCTTATCGTATTCAGTTTTCGGCAGTTGGTGAGAAATAACCTTAATCTCTCTTTGGAAAACAGTGCTGTCATCTCACGTTTTATATGAAAATTGAAATATTACTCCATCGCGCAGACAATCAGTATAACTAGAACTCCAATTAGTGCATTTAAAGTTTTTCGGGAGAATAAAATAGTTCAATAAAACATTTAGTTTTCGTGGAATAAATTCAATTGCTTTTAATTTACCGATAAATTCAGGTTTTGATTTTGTTATCCAATATTTATTTCTCGGATAGCCACGTTTTAAAGACTCAACTTTTAGTACTTCGCCAACGTAAATAAAGCTTATAAACCAGTTTTCATCATAAACACACTGTCTTTTAGAGCAATCCTCGCCATATAATTTTTTTACATCTTCTTCGGTTGAATGAAGAAACTTAAGACCTCTAACTATTTCCACTCTTAAAAGTTCGTAATCTGAACCTCGTTTTGTTTAGTTTGCTCTTGCGCTGAAACTTGAAGCGCAAAAGCCAAAAGAAAAGTAAAAATAATGAAGATTTTTTCTGGTTTCATAATTTACCTCCTAATCACGCGGCTAAAACTTCGACATATTCGCTTTTTGACAAAGGTTTTGGGATTGCCGTGCCTGATTCTTGCAAATCTTCAAGATGAAATTCAATTGCTTCCTGAATCAAATGCTTTACTTCCTCTTCTGTTTCGCCAACCGCAACACAGCCGGGCAAATCCGGCACATATGCGCCGAAACTCGTTTCGCCTTCTTCAATAACAATCATATAACGCATAATTTTTGCCTCTCTATTTTTTCAAACCTGCTTGTTTTAGAACACTGTTCAAAGTTCCGATTGGAACATCAATACTTTCTTTTCCCGCAATTGTTACTGTTCCGCTCTTTGTTGAATGATGAAATTGACGATGGCTTCCTCGCGTTCTCACTAAAAACCAACCATCTTTCTCAATCAATTTTATCAGTTCTTTGACCTTTATCTAAAATTATTTATAAAAACCGCGCCGCCGAATGTAACGAACAAAATCACGCTGACAAAAGCGTTCGTCGTAAAAAATGCCGCGTTCATTCTCGACAAATCGTTCGGTTTGACGAGCGTGTGTTGATAAATCATCAATGCGCCAACCGCCGCAACGCCAACGAGCGCGAGCCAGCCTAAACCTGTTACAAAATAAAGCAGAAGCAAAACGATAAAGGCTTGAAAGTGGAAAAGCTTTGCGATTCTGAGAGAATTTTTAATACCGAAACGCGCCGGAATCGAGCGAAGTCCGGTTTTTTTGTCGAATTCAAAATCCTGACAGGCATATAAAACATCAAAACCTGCCGTCCACATCATCACAAGCAAAGAAAGCAGAAGCGGAATTTCGTCATCAATCGCGCCGCGCACGGCAATCCACGCGGCGGTCGGTGAAATTGCTAAACTAAAACCTAAAATCAGATGTGCAAAACTCGTAAATCTTTTCGCGTAGGAATAACCCAAAATACAAACAAGCGCGACGGGCGACAGCGCAAACGTCAGCCAATTTAAGCTGTAAGCGGCAATTTCAAAAAGCGTGACGGAAATTACAAAAAACGTCCACGCGAAGTTTACGGATAATTTTCCGCTCGCCAATTCTCTACTTGCAGTGCGCGGATTTTCAGCGTCAAATTTGCGGTCAATGATTCGATTAAACGTCATCGCGGCAGAACGTGCACCGAACATTGCGACCGTTATCCAGAGAATTTGCCACCAGGTCGGCAAACCGTTGGCGGCGAGAACTGCGCCCAAAAATGCAAAAGGAAGCGCGAACAAAGTATGTTCGAACTTTATCATTTCGAGCGTCGTTTTAAGTTTTTGCCAGAAGGATTTCATCAAAATTCCGAAAATAAGCATTGCAAATCGAATGCCGAAAGCAAATTTTAGCAAAATCGCTCTTTTTAGTCTTGTTTGATTGGCAAATTGCAAAAAACGCTTCGCAATTTATGCTATAATCCAAAAGTTTTTTATGGACAAAGAACAGCTTTTCGAAACCTGGCAAATCAATAATCGCGTGAATTTGTATTTATTGGACGCAATTTTGCCCGAAGATTTAGAAAGTGTTTTGCTTTCAAAAGGTCGCAATGTCGGTGAACAATTCGCGCATATTCACAATGTTCGGCTGATGTGGATCAAAGCTTCGCTGCCTGAAATTTTGGAAAGAAGCACGAAAATCGAGAAGGAAAACGCGCTCGATAAAACACTTCTGCACAGTTCACTGACCGAATCAAGTGAAATAATTTCGGAGCTTTTAGCAAAAGCGGTCGAGCAAGGCGGAAAAGTCAAAGGTTTTAAGCCGCACGTGACGGGTTTTGTCGGTTATCTGACCGCGCACGAAGCGCATCACCGTTCACAGATTATTCTCGCTCTTAAACAAACCGGAAAACCTCTGGAGAAAAAAATCCTGTTCGGAATCTGGGAATGGGGAGTTCGTTAAAACTATGCCGAGCGGAAAAACACACGATGCAATCACGTTTTTATTGGTCGCGCCCGTTTTTGCGGCGAGCTTTGCGGTCACGAAAGAAATTCCTGTTTCTGCCGTGATAACCGTCGCTTTTTTGTTTGGCGGCTTGATGTTCGGTCCCGATTTAGACACAAAAAGTTGTCAATATTCGCGTTGGAGTTTTTTTCGATTTCTCTGGTTTCCGTATCAAAAAGTTTTCAAGCACCGTTCGCGATGGTCGCACGGACTCGTATTCGGAACGCTTCTGAGAGTCATTTATTTTATGGGCATTTTGACGCTCGTTTCATTTCTCGCGGCGTATATCTTTGCAACTTACACGGGCGGAGATTTGCCGCGCCTGATGGAATTTGCTCAAACGTGGAAACAAATCGGCGAATATATTAATAAAAATGTCGGCGCATATGCCTTGCCGTCTTCATTCATCGGACTTTGGCTCGGCGCGGCAAGCCACACTTTTACCGATATGGCGGGTTCGTTCGTCAAAACAGGACGAATCACAGAATTTCTTTGATTTAGGATTATTTTCTCTTTCTACAATCCTAAATTCTAAATCCTGAATCCTAAATCAAACTATTTTCCCGTGCGGGCTTGAGCAAGTCGTAAGGCTTGGCGGCGGACGGCATCGGAAACGTTGCGATTTTTAGCAAGCGCGGCTAAATCGCGCAGTTGCAGACGTGTTAAAATCGTCATCACATTAGCAATCGGCGTGCGCGGGTTTTGCGCCAGTTTGTGCATAATCATATAATTTCGCGTCCACGTCCGATTGATGGCAATAAGCCGCAAAACGTCTTCAGGCACGGCTCGCATCGCGGCGATTTTTTCGACTTCGTTTTCGGTAATTCGCGCATTGCTGATAACCGCTTGCGCGACAATGCGGTTCGGGTCGCGGATGAGAATATTTCGTGCTTCGCGGTCGCCTTTCATCGCCAATTTTACGCGGTCTTTCATACCCATTTTCAAAATTCGATTAATCATCGAAATTCTTTCCGACGAAACCGAATCTTCTTCAAATTGAATATCGCCGAGGATTTTATTGACAATTGCCTCGCGTTGTTCTTCGGTTTCTTCGTAGAGTTCTTCGATATATTCGAGCGCAAGCCAACTATCGTCAATCTCCGCGTCGGGAACTTCGATGTGTTCGGCGAGCAAAATCGCGTCTTCAAAACTAATATTCGAATCTTCAAAATCTTCGGCAAATTCAGCGGTTTCGATAAATTCTGCCGCCGCGTCTTTGCCTTGTGCCCGCAATTCGTTGGCGATTTGCTGTGCGCCGCGCGTTTTTTCAAAAAACTCGCGTTTGGTTTCGGCGGCGCGGCGTTCGGCTTCCGCCGTGCGGTATGGATTAGCGAGAATTGCGTCCAAAATAGCGGGAGATTGAATTAAAAGCTGTTGATTAAACGAGATTAGTTCGAGCAATTCACCAGCTTTTGATTCACGCGCAAATTTGATGATTGACGGCTCGGGCGTTTTCGGATTTTGCAAAATCGCTTCGTAAGCATTATTCGGCAAACCTTCTTTTCCAGCGAAAAAATCCAGCACGCGCGGCGCAACTTCCTTCGACCCGAAAACCGTTTGTAATTCGGATATATTTTGCGAATCGAGTGTCTGGCGCGCATTCTGCGATAGTTCCGCGTCCGTACCAGTTGCCAATGCGACAAGAACTTCGAGCAAATCATTTTGCGGCAAAGGGAGAATTCCGCGTGCGGCGGCAAGTTTCGCGGGCATCGGCGCAGTGCCTTCGATAACTGCGCGGACGGCGGGATTTTGGGAATTTATTTTGAAATCCATAAAATCGGCTGGATATTTCAGACTATTGGGAATTTTATGTAAGGAGCAAGCCTGAAATCTTGCAAAAACATTGTAACATAAATAACTTAACATCTTGACTAAAGAAAAGTCATAAATTAGATTAAAACCTTGCGGAAACATTCCTTCTGTCCGCAGCTTAAATTCCTTCTTAAGACGAATAAATTTTGAATCCAAACTAATAAATTAAAATGGTAAAAGACGAATTAAAAAATCTGATTGCGGAAAAACGCGCCCGCGTCGGTGTCATCGGACTCGGTTATGTGGGTTTGCCGCTGATTATCGAATTTGCCCTGAAAGGCTATGAAACCGTCGGTTTTGAAGTTGACGCGAAGAAAACTGAGATTCTGAATCAAGGCTCATCGCATATTGTTGATGTTTCTTCGGAAAACGTCCAAAAAGCTATCGAGGCGAATAAATTTACAGCAACGACCGATTTTTCACAGCTTAAAGATTGTGATGTCATCATTATCTGCGTCCCGACGCCGCTTCGAAAAACGAAAGACCCCGATATGTCTTATATTTTGTCGGCAGGCGAGCAAATCAAAAAATACGCGCGGCGCGGGCAGCTTGTAATTCTTGAATCAACAACCTATCCCGGCACAACGGACGAAGTTCTTCAACCGATGATTGAAGCCGCCGGATTAAAACTCGACGAAGATTTTCTGCTCGCATTTTCGCCGGAACGTGTTGACCCCGGAAACCCGCAGTTTCAAACGCACAACATTACCAAAGTCGTCGGCGGAGTCGGACAGGATTCAACCGAAGTTTCCGCGCTTCTTTATTCACAAATTGTCGAAAAGGTTCATCCCGTCAGCTCGGCACGCGTGGCTGAAGCCGCGAAGCTCTGGGAAAACACATTTCGCGCCATTAATATCGGAATGGCGAACGAAATGGCAAAGGTATGTAGTGCGCTAAATATTGACACTTGGGAAGTCGTCCGCGCTGCCGCGACCAAACCTTTCGGCTTTATGGCGTTTTATCCCGGACCCGGAATCGGCGGACACTGCATTCCGCTCGACCCGCATTATTTGAGTTGGAAAGCGCGCCAGCACGGATTTGATTCACAGTTCATTACGCTCGCGGAACAAATCAATTCGGGAATGCCGCGATATGTTGCGGGGCTTGTGCGCGACGCTTTGAACGACAATGAAAGAAGCGTGAAAGGCGCGAAGATTTTAATTTTGGGCGTGGCGTATAAAAAAGACATTGACGATATGCGCGAATCACCCGCGCTTTCGGTGATTGACTTGTTGCGTTCCCGCGGCGCAGAAGTAGTTTATCACGATGCGTTTGTCAAGGAAGTTACGTTTGACCACGCTTACACCATCGGCGATGGCGAACCGCTTTACAATCAGGATTTGACCGATGATTTATTAAAATCTGCCGATTGCGTTGTCATCTGCACCGAACATTCAAATGTAGATTACAAACGCGTCTGCGAACTTTCAAAAGTCATCGTTGACACGCGCAATGCCTTGAGCGAAGAACTCAGATGTAGCAGTAAAGCAAAAATTGTCAGATTGTAATCAGGATTTAGAATTCAAGATTTAATACTTCTGAATTTTGAATCCTAAATCCTAAATCCTAAATGAAAAAGGTTCTAAATATCGTCGGGGCGCGTCCGAACTTTATGAAAATTGCGCCGATTGTCCGCGAAATGCGGCGGCGCAAAGATGAATTTCTGCCGCTCATTGTTCACACCGGACAACATTACGACGAGGCGATGTCCGATTCGTTTTTCAGAGATTTAGGAATTCCGAAACCTGATTATCATCTGGAAGTCGGCTCACACTCGCACGCCGTTCAAACCGCTAAAATAATGATGGCTTTCGAGCCGATTGTGTTAGCAGAAAAGCCTGATTGGGTTTTGGTCGTCGGCGATGTTAATTCGACAATTGCCTGCGCGTTGGTTTGTGCGAAACTCGGCGTAAAAGTCGCGCATGTTGAAGCCGGACTTCGTTCACGCGACCGCACGATGCCGGAAGAAATCAACCGCATTTTGACCGATGCAATTTCGGATTTACTGCTCACGACCTCGCAAGACGCAGATGAAAATCTTAAAGCGGAAGGCGTGACGGCAGATAAAATAAAATTTGTCGGCAACGTCATGATTGATTCGCTTTTTTATAATTTGGAGAAATCGCGTAACTCGAAAGCGCGCGAAGATTTAGATTTAATTGATAAAGATTACGCCGTTTTGACGCTTCATCGTCCGTCAAATGTTGATGAAAAAGAAGTATTCACAAGCCTTCTCGATGCACTGATTTTGATTTCCGAAAAAATTCCCGTAATTTTTCCCGTTCATCCGCGAACGCGCGGCAATATCGAAAGATTCGGATTTGCCGAACGGGTTAAAAGCTCAAATATTCGCTTGATTGAGCCGCTCGGTTATCTGGATTTTATGAATTTATACTCGTCCGCAAAGTTAGTTTTGACCGATTCGGGAGGGCTTCAGGAAGAAACAACCGCACTTTCGATTCCCTGCTTAACGTTGCGCGAAAACACCGAACGACCAATCACCATTGAACTCGGGACAAATAAGCTCGTCGGAACAAACACGGAAAAAATCAAACAAGCCGCGTTTGAAATACTGGAAAATTCATCGAAAAAAGACAAACAAATTCCGCCGCTCTGGGATGGACACGCGGCGGAAAGAATTTGCGATGCTCTCTTATAAAATTACTTCTTAACTTCGTCGCCTTCCATCGGATAACCCGCTAGTTTCCACGCCGTCGTTCCGCCCTGAAGCGCGAAAGCATTTCCGTAACCTTTTTGTTTTAATGTAGTAACCAGACCGGCACTAGTATGCTCGGCGTGTCAGGAACAATAGGCGATAATTTTTTTATCCTTCGGAAGCTCTTTAAGTTTCGCTTCGAGGGTTTCTGACGGAATATTTATTGCGCCTTGAACGTGTTCTTTCTTAAATTCGGCTTCGCCGCGCGTATCTACAAAAATCGCGCTTCCCGCATCAAAATCTTTCTTCGCATCAGCCAATGAAATGCGCGGCGCATCGTCAGTCGGCGTGCTTTGATTTGGTTTCAGAACCGAATAATTACTAGGATTCGTCATTTCATTTTTGGTCGTCGAAGCATTTTTCTGACACGCGGTCAGAATGCCCAGAGCCAAGACGAAAACGGCGGTAATTGATAAAATAAATTTCATTTATTATCTCCAAAAAATTAATTCCTTTTCATTTTAACATTTCTGAGACTTCTGCCAAACAATCACCGGATTAAATTACTGTGCCGAAGGCTTTTGTTGACGCGACTTTCTTTTTTTCGGCGTAAATCTCGAATCGAATTTTAGTTTTGCGTAGGCAAAAAACGGCGTGTAAGATTGTGGTTTTTCGTCGCCGTCGGTGCGAAGCGTCCAATGATATTGTTTGGCGTTAAAATTCAGATTTAGTTGGAGTTCGCCCGCTTCCAGCGCGAACGGTTTAAAGCGGCAAACAACCGGCGACCAGTTTATCGTGTCCCAAGTATCGAGATTGATGCCATCCGCCAATTCTGTCTGTGCCCACAGCGCGACGACGTTGGCTTTTGAAACTTCTTCCAAATTCCATCTGCCGCAAAGGTTCGTAAAATTCGGTTCTTCCGTAACTTCACGCAAATCAACTTCAAGCAATTTTACGGCTTTCCCGAGCAATCCGAGCGCACTTTTGTCCGTGACGATTGAAGTCAGATTAAGTGCGAGATTTTTAATGTAATCGGTTTGAAGCGGCACGCCGAGCGGCAATTCGGAATCATTTTTCATATGCGCGGGCGCGGCAACCAGCGCAAGTTTTTGCGGAATAATCACGCCGCCGCGAGCTAAAAAACGCTTTCGCGCATCAATCATCGTGCCGACGATATTTTCATCAAAAGCCTGATTGCCGATAGTTTCGCTGATGATAATTTCGAATTTGTGCGGTAGTTTGATTTCCTGCGAATTTCCGTGAATGATTTCGATTTTATCAGCCACGCCGTTTTCGCGGGCGTGTGCCTGAATTACGGGAATCATCACCGCGTCCGCTTCAATCGCCGTTACTTTTTTCGCGCCGAGTTTTGCCGCCGTAATTGCCCAAATGCCGCTTCCCGAACCGATGTCCAAAACTCTTGTGTTGGCGCTGACGTAGCGTTTCAATGCTTCATAGAAAAGAATATTTCGCGCTTCGTCGCGCAAAAGAATGCGGTGATAATGCAAAATATGCAGCAGACGCGCGTAAAATTGCTCGTCTTCTTCGGCTACGTTCATCATTTTCTTCAGATAAGTTTCAAAATCACTTTGCGTCCGTAATCTCGCTGTTTTTGGTAATCAAAGTCGGATATTTTTCGCTCCAGCAAGCCGTGCAGGAAGATTTCGCGTCAATTCCGATTGCCGCCCGCATTCCTTCGATTGAAAGATAACCCAAACTATCGGCTTCGATGTAATTGCAAACTTCGCCGACCGACATTTGCGCGGCGATAAGCTCGGCTTTGCGCGGCGTATCAACGCCGTAATAGCACGGTGAAACCGTCGGCGGACACGAAATCCGCATGTGAACTTCCTTCGCGCCTGCTTCACGCACCATTTGGACGATTTTTTTCGAAGTCGTTCCGCGCACAATCGAATCGTCGACCAAAACGATGCGCCGCCCGTTGATTAAATCCTTTATCGGATTGAGTTTAAGCCGCACGCCGAAAGAGCGAATTGATTGCGAAGGCTCGATAAATGTGCGCCCGACATAATGATTTCTAATTATCGCGTGGCGGAAATTAATGCCCGATTGCCGTGCATATCCGACTGCCGCCGCGACTCCCGAATCCGGCACGGGAACGATGAGCGCGTCTTCTTCAGGATTTTCAAGCGGATGCTCAATAGCAAGTTGTTTGCCCATATTGTGCCGCGATTGATTGACGCTCCGTCCGAAAATTATCGAATCGGGACGCGAAAAATAAACGTGTTCAAACGCGCAGACCGAAGACTGTCGCGGCTCGAAAGGAAACTTGGAATGAAGCCCTTGCTCATCAATTACGAGCATTTCGCCCGCCTTGATTTCGCGCACATATTCGGCATCAATCAAATCGAACGCGCAAGTTTCCGAAGCAACGCACCACGCATCTTTCAATTTGCCCAAAACAAGCGGACGAAAGCCGCGCGGGTCGCGCACGGCAATCAAACATTTCGGCGTAAGAAACAGCAAAGAAAAAGCGCCTTCAATCTTTTGTAAAACTTTGCTGACGGCTTCAATTACGTCGCGCGCTTCCGTCCGCGCAACTGAATGCAAAATGGTTTCCGTATCGGAAGTCGAAGAAAAAATTGCGCCCGCTTTTTCAAGTTCAGCGCGTTTTTGCGGAGCAAACGGCAGATTTCCGTTATGACAGACGGCGATTTGCCCGTGCTGGCAGGTTACGGAAAATGGCTGAACTTCCTTAATCGTATTTTTTCCGGCGGTCGAATAGCGCGTATGCCCGATTGCCGAATTTCCGACGAGTTTTTTGAGTTCCTCTTCAACCAAAACATCGGCAACCAAACCTTTTGAACGAAACTGAAGAAGTTCTTTACCGTCCGATGAAACAATCCCGCAAGCCTCTTGCCCGCGATGCTGCAACGCGAAAAGTCCCAATTGAGTGAGCGTCGAAGCTTCCGCGTGTCCGAACACGCCGAAAATTCCGCATTCTTCGTGAAATTTGTCGAGAATCAAATCCATTACCGTTTTATTTTGACAAGAAACCCAGGGCGTGTCCAAGCCGATTGAGCAAAATCAAAAGATGTGCGTCTTGGATTTCGTCAGAATTTGCAAGCAAGTCTTTTAAGCGAAAAAACTTCAAATCGGTTTTCTCCAAAGTTTCCGCATTTAATTCAACTGCCAGAGGGTAAACGATTTCGGGTGTAATTCCGGCAGAAGTAAAAAACGAGCCGCCAAGTTCCCAAACTTTTTTGAGCGAAACATTAAAATCCTTTGGAAATTTTTCGAGTAAGAAAGGTTCTAAATCAAATTTATGTTTTATCTCAACAGGAAGCCGCCATGCGGGAACGCATGCGAGACGTGAATTACCCGAAAACCTCTGCGGCGCAGGCAAATCACGAATCTCGATACCGACCAGAGTTTCATTTCCAGTTTGCAAAAACGGAATCGCCGCGACCGTATTTTTGCTGAAGTCTTTCGGAACGACATATTCAAATTCAGCCTTTGAAATTTCGTTATTTTCCGAATCTTTTTCGATAAATTCGCTCTTGCAGAGTTTTAAAAAAGAATTTTCAGCGAGTTCAATCGGCTCAAATGCTTCGCGTTTTTCTACTTCAAAAGTTCTTTCGGTTTCACCCGAAAAGTCTTGCGTTGTCGGCGAAATGGTCGCACCAATCCACGCGCTTGCCGAGCGATTTAATGAACGCAAAAGCCTGTAAATATTGATTTCCAGCCGCGCATCGAACATTCCGCCGACGTGTGAAGCGCGAAGAACCTGCAAAGCATCAAGTTCACGCACAAAGCCTGCGCTCCGAAAAGGCGTGTAATTTGTAATTGTTTGCGGCGGCTTTTCAAAAGGCGCGATTTTTACTAAAAACGATTCGACCCGCTCGTCAATTCCTCCGGCTGACGTGAAATAAAAATTTGGTTCGCTGATTTCTAAGACTTCTTCTGAATTAAGATTGGCGCGATGACTCAAAATCGTTTTTATCTCCGCGTCTCCGCGTCTTTGCGCCTCCGCGTCGCAGATAGCCGAAATCGGTTCTGTCAGATAACCTGAATAATTAGCGCGATTTAAGTTTTGTTGATGCTTTTGCGAGTTGATAATCGGGCGCGGAAAATCTTTTTTGGCGAGAACGAAAATCTGCCCGTTTTCGTTTTCAAACCAGGGCAACAAATCGATTGTTTGATTCGGACGTTCGGCGAGTTCAAAGATTTGTTTCGTTTCTTTGTGGCGATAGGCTTTGAGATTGAGAAAATTTTTCAAGGAAAAATCGCTTATTACCGCTTCTTGCTCTGACAATTGCACACCTTCGCCCGACAGAACCTTTTCGCCGACAATCAAATAATTCGTCGGCGGAAACGTCAAGGAATTTCCCTCTGAATCCGACAAATGAAACTTCCCTACAAACCGATTTTCGACAATCCACGGATTCCAAAGCGGCATTGAAACGACAATACGTAAATTCTCTCGGCGAAATCCTTTTTCAAAATCTTTTTGCGAGAAATAAGTGTATTCTTCGATGAGTTCAGGACTCCAATGGTCGCGGTAATCTTTTCGCAAAACGAATTCGGCAGCAGTTCGCAGAGTTACCATAAAACGTGCAAATTTTGCGCGCGGGCTTTCGTATTTTTTGAATTCAACAGGCGAATTCATATTCAAACTACTCCGAAAATCGCGTGCGAAAATTTCAAAAAGTGCGGCAGTTGAAAGTTCGGCAATTTCGCCTTTATCAACGCCATCGGCGGTTGATAAATCTAAAAAAACCTCTCTTTCCGCTTCATCCGGCACGACAAAATCGCGAATAATTAGAACGCCGCCAGTGTTTAGCTGCACGACTTGGTTGCGTAAGGTTTTAGCGATTTGCGTCAAGTCGTAATTATTAAAGCTCGTTACGTGATGCAAAACAGATGAATCCAAAATGCCGTCGAGTGATTCGTTTTCGAATACTTTTTCCGCAATGTCGCCAACTGTGAACGAAAGGTTTTCGGCTTTGTAATGATTGTTGGAATATTCGACCGTGACGGGATTGATGTCAACGCCGATAAGCTGCAAATCTCGGTAAAGCCGCGCAAGGTCAAAAGTTCCGCTTCCCGAACCGCTGCCCATATCGGCAATGCGCCCTCGGAGGGGAAAATGCGCCGTCGTCAGCGCAATTTTCTGCTGCATCGAAGCGTCCATTCCGGCGAAGTATTCTTCGTATTCCGAGAGATTGCCGCGATGCTGTCTTAAATATTTATTTTCGTCTTCTTTTTCCACAAACTTCTGTTTTAGGAAATATATTCATCAATTATTTCGGAAATTTGCAAATACTCATCAGTCCAATCATTGGTGATGGAAATTTCCTGTAATGCGCCTGTCGGCAAAAAGAGAAATTTTATCTTACTCTTTCCGACAAAACTAAATCTCTTTTTTCGCTTATAAGCCTCCATTCTTTTACTAAGATACTTTTAGCTTCAATTACGCTTTGGTTTGTCCAATCGGAATCTTCTGAATCCTCAAGAAATTTGATAGTTCTTTCTAATGCGGAAATCAATCTTTGCATAAATTATTCAGCAGGAAGAATGCGTCCGCGACACTCACCGAAACCGATGCGGCGAAAACCTTCGCGTTCGCAGAAACCTTTCATAATAATTTCGTCGCCGTCTTCTAAGAATCGGCGTGTTTCGCCGTTGGGCAGTTCGATTGGTTCTTTGCCGCGCCAGGTTAATTCTAAAAGACAGCCGCGTTCGTGTTTTTCGCGTCCTGAAACCGTGCCGGTCGCCATCAAATCGCCGGTTTGGAGATTGCAACCGTTCGAGGCGTGATGCGTCAGCATTTGCCCGATTGTCCAGTATAAATCCTTCATATTCGAGCGCGACAAGAGCTGCGGCTTGATGTTTTCATCGCGCATCTTTTGAGTTTGAATATAAACCTCCAAATTTACATCAAAGCCGCCAAACTTTTGATTCGCTTCGCCGTTCAAATAATCTAACGGTTGCGGGTCTTCTGCATCGCGCTCAAAAGCGGGAACGCGAAACGGCGCGAGGGCTTCCATTGTGACGACAAACGGCGAAACGGTCGTCGCAAAGTTTTTCGCCAGAAAAGGTCCGAGCGGCTGATATTCCCAAGCCTGTATGTCACGCGCTGACCAGTCATTTACAAGGCAAAGCCCGAAGATATGTTCTTCCGCCGATTCAATCGGGATTGATTCGCCCAAATTATTGCCCTTGCCGACGAAAAAACCGACTTCCATTTCGTAATCGAGATTTTTGCACGGAATAAACACGGGCGGCGCGTCTTGGTCAGTTCGATTCTGCCCTTTCGGGCGTTTCACGTCAGTTCCCGAAACGACGATTGACGAAGCGCGTCCGTGATAGCCGATTGGAATATATTTGTAATTCGGCAGCAGCGGATTATCGGGACGAAACATCGCGCCGACATTCGTGGCGTGAAAAATCGAGCAGTAAAAATCGGTGTAATCGCCTATGTTAATTGGAACAAATAATTCAAGGTCTTCGGTTGAGGCGGGAATGAGGAGTTTTTCTACTTTCTGACGAATTTCTTCCGCAACTTCCTCTCGTAATAATTCAATTAAATATCGCCGTAAAGCTAATCTATTGTTTGGCTCATGAGTCATTACATCTCGAAAATTGTGGTGAGCAAATCTACCTTTCCAATAAGAATTATAAACTGTGTCGAGCAAACCTTCTGATTCGCAAAGTGCTAATCGTAAATAATAATCACCAATTCTAACTGCCGGCTCGGCGTGAACCGAATTTTCATATGACTCAATCAAACAAAAAGGCAAATTTTGAATCGGAAAATCCGTGTCGGGCGCGTTGGCTGATTCAATCCAGCTTTTCAGGTTGGGGTCGTGTGTTTCGTTGATTTCGTAGTTCATAAAAAATTTATATCAGAATCTTTTGCTTGCTAAAAGCGCCTGTTCATATGATATTTGCATCTGTCCACCTGCTAAAAGCATCTGCCAAATGATATGAGCATCTGTCCACGTGATAAATGCATCTGTCCATCTGCTAAGAACATCTGTCCATGTGATATTGCCATCTGTTCACATGCTAAAGCTATCTTTCACGTGCTAAAAGCATCTTTCACATTGCGGAAGCCGTCTTTCACTCTGCTAAGAGCATCTTTCACATGATATTTGTATCTTTCTGCCTGCGGAAGCTATCTTTCACGTGATACTTGTATCTTTCATCTGCTATGAGCATCTTTCAAAACTATAAAAGCCCGATTGCCTGCAAATCGGCAATCGGTTCGTCGAATGAACAACTGCCGAATGAAATTATGTTTCGCTCGCGCAAGATTTTAAGTTGCGAAAGACTCAGCGAATAATCGTTGCGCCACGTTACGCCCGCGTCGTCGAACTCGAAACCTTCTTCAAATTCGTCTTCGAGAATCTCTTCCAAAAGCAAAGATTTATAGCCTTCGCGGGCAAATCCGGTTGCTAGAAACATATTCAAAAAACCGTGCATCGTGCCTTGCGGTGCGTTTGCCTCGTAAGTCAGAGGCTTAAAACATCGAAGCGGATGATGCAGTCCGGCAGTGCATTTGAACGGCACGTTTGCCGCCAGACAAGTGCGCGCAAAACGGATTATTTCACGCGGACTTGGAAAAGCGTCAGCCGTTACACCGCCGGTGCGAAGCTTGGCGCGCTGTCCTAAAAAGGCGAGCGTCGAAACCAAATCAGCAAGCCGTTCGTTGTTCGGAACTTCAAAATATGCGGTCAGATAATCGGGCAGCGAATTGACCGTGTTTTCGATTTTCGATTCGGTCGTGGCGCGAACTTCCAACGTGTCGCAGAAAATATACGACGAGTGCAGCGCGTTAAAATCATCGGTTTTGCGAATCGTTTCGTAGATGTCTTCGCCCGCCAAAACGCTCAGCCGCCAGCCGCTCGTCGTATCGCGCGAAACAAAATCCTGCGCCGACTCTAAAAACTCGTCGAGCCGCGCGACAGGCACGACGAAGCGTCCGAGCATCCAATTATAATTACTGTTTTTATAAGTCGCGTAATTGAGAACGGCTTCCGCCATCGTGACTTCCGAAGGTGGAAAAAGTCCGGCGTAGTCAATGATTTCAGATAATAAAACGCGAATTGATTCTTTCGGAGAAGAGTCTGTCATTTAATTTTTAGCTTCAAGATAGTTTTGAGAACTCTGCTATATCTTAAAATTCTTTTCAAGGTTTTGCCAAACCTCTAATATTCAGAGCGACGTTCTAAGATTAATGGCTCCGACTTTTAAATTTCCGCCAAAGGATGAACAAAAGCATCAGGGAAAAACCTACAAAGCATAAATAACCCGCCAATTCGAGAATAGAACCTGCCCAAAAATAAATATAAGGCGGGTCTAAGCCGTAATTTTTTTGAAGATATTTTCCCGCGATGACGAAAATCAGCCCGATGATTAGCAGACTTGCGGTAAAAATATTTTTGTTTCGGAAATTATTCAACTTTCAAGCGCGAAAATTCTTCTTTAATTTCTGCCACACTTCAAAATATTCGTGTTGAAGCTCGCTCGTTTCCATCGCAAATTTTGTTGGTCTGATGATGTAACGCGATTCAAACATAAACGCCATTGTGCCTTCCAGTTTCTGCGGTTTCAGGTCGGCGTTGCTCGCCTTTTCAAACGCATCGAGGTCAGGTCCGTGCGCCGACATCTGGTTGTGAAGCGAGCCGCCGCCCGCGATAAAACCTTCTTCTTTCGCGTCATATTGCCCGTAGCACAAACCCATATATTCGCTCATCACGTTGCGGTGATACCAGGGCGGGCGAAACGTATTTTCGGCGACGAGCCAACGGTCGGGAAAAATTACAAAATCGCAATTCGCCACTCCCGCGTCGCCCGAAGGCGAAGTTAGAACCGTGAAAATTGACGGGTCAGGATGGTCAAACGAAATGCTTCCAATCGTGTTGAATTTTCGTAAATCGTAACGATACGGCGCGTAATTTCCGTGCCACGCAACGACATCGAGCGGCGAATGGTCAAGCTCGCACGACCACAGATTGCCGCCGAATTTGGCAACCAATTCCATCTCGCCTTCGCGGTCTTCAAACCACGCAACCGGCGTTTCAAAATCTCGCGGATTTGCCAAACCATTCGCGCCAATCGGACCTAAATCCGGCAGCCGAAACTGTGCGCCGTAGTTTTCGCAAATGTAACCGCGCGCGTCGCCGTCGGGCAATTCGACGCGGAATTTCAAACCTCTTGGAATAACGGCAATCTCGCCCGAACCGATTTCCAATGCTCCAAGTTCGGTCAAAAATCTTACGCGATTTTTCTCCGCCACGACAATCATTTCGCCGTCGGCATTGTAAAAAAAGCGGTTGATCATTTCTTTGTTGCAGGCGAAAATGTGAATCGCAATTCCAATTTGCGAAAATGAATCACCGTTTCCCGCAATCGTCGTCAAACCGTCAATGAAATCGGTTTCCGCGTCGGGCATCGGCAAAGGATTCCAGCGCAATTGATTCGGCGTCGTCACAACTTCATCAAACGGCGATGATTTGAGCAGATTATTTTCAATCTGACGAAACGGTTTATGCAAAACCGACGGGCGAATCCGATACGTCCAGGTTCTTTTATTAAAAGCGCGCGGAACAGTAAAAGCCGTTCCCGAAAACTGTTCGGCATACAAACCTAAAGGTGCTTTCTGCGGCGAATTTTGCCCAACCGGCAGAGCGCCTTTGACTGCTTCGGTCGCAAATTCGTTGCCGAAACCGCTTTGATATTTGAATTGTTCTTCGCTTGCAATCGGAGATGTCATTTCAGATTTTATTATAAAACCAAAGTAAATTTAATTTCCTCGCCTTCGGGCAAATTATTCCAACTCTGAGTTAATTCCCGCAAAAGTTTGCGCGTCGCTTCTATTTTTTCCTTCGGCGGCGCGTAATTAAAAAAATCTTCGCGCTTTGAAAATTTAGTTTCGCGGTGCGAGATTTCGCCGAAATAATTCAAAAACGTTTCGTCGTCAGGCGGCAAAACGCCGAAAAGTTCCTGCTGGAAAGTATTGACCAACGCTTCGGAATAAAGCGCTGAAACGCCGCCTTTTTCCATTATTTCATCGTCTTTAATTCCATCGCCGATGAGACGAATAAAACCGCGCAGATCGTCAAAAACTTTCTCAACCGCGAAATGCACCATTTCATGTGGAATAATGCCTTGCCGCCACGCTTTGAAAACGTGTTTCTGCCGCGCAGATTCGATAACGACCGTGTCCTGTTTTTTCGTGCCGCCATTGTGAAAACTTATCGAAACTTCGCCCGGCATAAATTACAAATTTCCGCGCCGACGCTGTTCTTCTTCAATCGAAACAAACAACGCTTTAAAATTGCCTTTGCCAAAGCCCTTGCAGCCTTTGCGTTGCAGAATTTCATAGAAAACGGTCGGACGGTCTTCGACCGGCTTCGTAAAAATCTGCAATAGATAACCTTCGTCGTCGCGATCAACTAAGATTCCGAGCCGTTTTAAATCTTCGATGTCTTCGTCAATACAACCGACTCTTTCGGGAATTTCATCGTAATACGTGTCGGGAACGCGCAAAAATTCGACGCCGTTCTCTTGCAATTTGGCGACTGATTCACGAATATCTTTGCAAAGAAGCGCGACGTGCTGTGCGCCTGCCGAGCGATAAAAATCGATGTATTCCTGAATCTGCGATTTGCCGCCTTTGCCTTCCGCCGGTTCGTTGATCGGGAATTTGATGTTGTGTCCGCCGTCCGACATAACGATTGACATCAGCGCGGAATATTCGGTCGAAATGTCTTTGTCGTCAAACGTGATATAGCGCGTAAAGCCCATCACATCGCGGTAAAAATCGCACCAATGATTCATTTTTCCAAGCTCGACATTGCCGACGATGTGGTCGACCAAAACGATGCCGACATCTTCGCCCGCAACTTCCTGAGCGATAAATCCGGGTAAGAAAACGCCGTTATAATTATGCCCGTTATTATTGTTGTAAGAAATAAACGAGTGAATTGTGTCGCCGTAAGTATGAATTGCGGCTTTGCGGACGTTTCCGTTTTCGTCCGTCCAATCGTGCGGTTCGATAAACGCGGTCGCGCCGCGTTTGATTGATTCGTTAAACGCGTGGTCAGCATCTTCGACTAAAAAAGCAATGTCGCGCACGCCGTCGCCGTGTTGTTTGATATGTTCTGCCGCCGGATGTTCGGGATTGAGCGGCGTCGTCAAAACGAAATTGACGCGGTTCTGCCGCAAAACATAACTCGTCGTTTCGCGATTTCCGGTTTCAAGTCCCGAATAAGCGACACGCGAAAAGCCGAACGCTTTACGATAATAAAACTCCGCCTGTTTCGCGTTGCCAACGTAAAATTCAACGTGATGTATTTTCTTTAAACCTAAAGGATTTTTTTCGTCTGTCATAATTGCCTCTTTATAAAATTTATTAGAATTTAGCTAATTGCCTCTCAGTTTTTTTAATGCTTCGATTCCGCCCGTATTCTGCGGATTTAATTCGACTGATTTTTGATAGTTTTTGATGGCGGATTCTTTATCGCCATTTCTCATATACGCTTCGCCTAAGCTGTCGTAAGCATTGGACGATTGCGGAAACGCTTCGACATTTAGCTTGAAAATTTCAATCGCTTCTTTGACTCTTTGCGAATTGAGCAAATAATAACCCAAACTATTTAGCTCAGTTTCCGCAAAGTTATATTTATCGGGCTGATTGCGCTTCAATTCCGCATATTGATTCAGCGCCGCGCCAATATCTTTTTGTTTGAGAGTCGCAAAAAGAGTTTCGGCGATTGATTTTTTCGGAATCAAAAAAGCTCTGCCCTGCAAAATATCGGTAATTCCTTGCTCGATGTCCGGCAGAAAATTCGTTCCGGCGCGAACGTTGGTGAGCAGAATAATCGTCTGTTTACGTTGCGGCAGGCGGACAAAACGCGCAAAAAAACCAAAGACCGCGCCCTCGCTCATCAATTTCAAACCATTTTCAGCACTGTTTGAAACGTGCCAGCCGAAAGCGTTGCCGTTGGGCGAAACGTTCCACATTAGTTCTTTGCTTTTGGCGGAAAGCAATTTATCCTGCTCAAGCGACTGCTGCCAAAGATACAAATCATCTATCGTCGAAAACATTCCGCTCGCGGGCGAGGCTTCGTAATACGGCGCGTTTTCCAATCCCGCTATTGTTTTTCGATAACCCGAAGCGCGTTTTTCCAATATCTCATTGCGGCTCGCATAACCCGTATTTTTCATTCCCGCCGGATTCAGGATATTTTCCTGTAAAGCGGTCTCAAACGGCTTGCCCGTTATTTTTTCGATAATCGCGCCCAAAATCCTGTAACCGTCATTACTGTAATTAAATTTCGCGCCGGGTTCAAAGAGCAAATCGTATTCGCCGATGCGTTTGAGAATATCTTCCTTGCTTAATAAACCGCTCTGCACCTGTCGAAAAAAAACCGGCACATTATTATAATCCGGCAGTCCCGAAGTGTGTGTCAAAAGCTGTCGAAGGCTTACCTTGTCGCCGATTCTTTTGGAAAAATCCGGTAAATAATCGGTTATTTTGCCGTCTAAATCGAGTTTTCCGCGTTCAGCTAATTGCAGAACGAGAATCGTCGTAAAAGCCTTGGTTATTGAACCGACTCTGAATTTCGTGTCGGGCGTGTTAGGAATTTGCCATTCAAAATTAGCTGAACCAAAACTTTTTCGGTAAATAACTTTATCGGCATCGGCGACTAAAACCGCACCGTTAAATTGCCCAAACTCGCTGTAAGACTGCAAAAGATTATCAATCTTTTGCACTTTATTTTGCGCCGCGGCAAAAGACGCTAACAAAACGGTTAGCGAAATCAAAAGCAAAATAGTGCGTTTTAGGTCAATCATAAAAAATTAATAAATTGGAACCTGAAATTATCTGCTGAAACTTTCGATATATTTACGCGTCTGTTCTTTTAATTCTGCGTAACTCGGAATCACGAAAAGAAGCGGCTGCATATCGGAATAGCTGTAATCCGTATTAATGACTTCTTCCAAATCAAAAGGTTTCCGCTCAACTTCTTCCGAAAACGCGTGTTCCAATTCGCCAAAAGAAGATAAAAGTCCCGCGCCGTAAGCCTTGATGTCGCCTTCGTGTTCGACCAGCCCGAATTCGACCGTGAACCAGTAAAGTCTGCCTAATTCTTCAAGTTGTTTGTCGCTGGCGATTCGCGCGCCGTGTCCGATAAATTGCGAAAAGTCTGCAAAATTCGGGTTAGTGAACATCGGAATATGCCCGATTGCTTCGTGAACGATATCCGGTTCGGGCGTATATGCGGGTTGCGAATGATGCCGAATATACTGCGTCGAAAGCATTACGCGAAACGAAAGCCACGACAAAAAGCCCCGCGTTTCAACCAAGCCTTCAATCGGCGCTAGGCGAAATCCCGTTAATTCCTTTAAGCGACGATTCATTTCCGAAAGCTGCGGAATGTGTTCGTTGCTGATTCCTAAATCTTTTTTCGCGCGAAGATAAAACGGACTTGCGCGACGTTGCTGTATTTCTTCTAATTCTTCGGCGACATATCGCCAAACACGCTGTTCACGCGGGCTGTAATCAACATCCGTGATTTCACCTGTTTCGCGGAAGTTTTTAGATAAACCTGCGATATAATCGCGACGTTTGCGATATTCTGCGTCGTTCGCGCCCGGATGGTCGAGATGAAGTTCGTTGATATTTTCAAACTTCATATCCTTAAAGGCAGGCAAATCTTCGTCTTTAATTTCGTAATTTGAAATCGAAAAATCAGGTTCAATGGTGGTAACGGCAGTTTCGGTCAGCATAGTTTTTTCTCCAGCGCTTTTGGGATGAATTTAGAATTCAAAAAGTTATCCGTAAGTATTAATTATAATCGAAATCTATAAGCTTTTTGAATGGCTAAAATTAGTTTCTGTGTTAGGATGACTTTAGATTTTAAGTTTGTTTTGCCACTTTGCTTTAAAATATAAAATGATTGACGAAATTGACTGGAAAATACTTAAAGAATTACAAGTAAATGCGCGGATAACTTTCGCTGAACTCGGTCGGCGCGTCGGTCTGACGACTCCGGCGGTTATCGAACGGATTCGTAAAATGGAAGATGCAGGCATTATCACGGGCTATCGCGCCGAAATTGATACGGCGAAAGTCGGTTTGCCGATTACGGCGTTTGTGCGGATGAGCATCACGGGTGTAGATTATTCACATATAATTGAAGTTGCCGAAGAATCTACGGAAGTTTTGGAATGTCATCGCGGCACGGGCGGCGACTCGTTTATTATGAAAGTCGCGGTTGCCGATGTCGGACATTTGCAAATGTTGATTGATAAATTAACCCCTTACGGAATTACGACGACTTCGATTGTGCTTTCTTCGCCCGTAAAGCAAAGAATTATTGAGGTAAAAAAATAAAGTTTGCAAAACATTTCTTTCAGATCGTCTTTAAAAGTTTGGACATTAGATGATAGCTAAATTTATAAAATTAGGAGAATAAATAAATGAGTGAACCTTCGTGGCTTGCACAAAGAATGGTTAAAAGTGTTTTGAATGATTCCGATACGCAGAAAATCAAATCTTTTTCTTTTAGTGGAATCGGTTTTGATGCTAAAACTTTTCCGGTTTTAGCGGGATTTATTGACCGCGAACAAATCAAGGTCGAATACGATTCGAGCAAAGACGGCTCGGCGGAATATGATTATAAAACGAATACGATTTTTGTAGGTTTCAGATTTGCGGGGACTTATACCAATACGGCTCTGGTCGTTCACGAATGCGTCCACGCGGTTTATGATGTCGCCAAGACGAAAATGTCGGTCGCCATCTCGGAAGCCGTCGCCTATATTGTTCAATGTCAATACGTCTATGCCAACGCCGGACCGGGCAAACGTCTTTCATCTCAAAACTCTAAAAAAGATGCGGTTTTTCAGCAGGCTTGGATGATTGCGGCAAGTATTCAGGAAGGCAAACCGATTTCTATGCTCGAAAAAAACAATCTGATTGCGGCAGTTTCGGAACATCCCTATTACGCCAAAGATGCCAAATCGGATGCCGGTTTTGACGGCGTATAAATTATTTGCCCGACAAATAAAAATGCCACAAAAGACGCGCCGCAACGGCGCGGAATGGCTTCCACTTTTCAGCGATTTGCTGAAATTCATCCGCGTGCGGCGCGTGTTTCAAATTTTTGAGCTTTTTATACGCAACGTGCAGAGCCAAATCGCCTTTGGGCATCACGTCGGCGCGAAGCAAAGCCATCAAAAGATATATATCCGAAGTCCAATCGCCGATTCCTTTGATTTTTTTAAGTTCCGCTTTTGCTTCCGCATCCGAAAGATTTTCTAAAGATTTTAAATTCAAATCTCCACTCAAAATTGCTTTCGACAATTCCCTTGCATAGACAGTTTTCTGCCGTGAAAAATAACACGCTTTCAATTCTTCGTCCGTTAATTTCAAGACATTTTCCGGCGTGATTTCAGCTAATTTTTCCTTCAATTTATTAAATGCCGAAAGCGCAGAAGCGAGTGAAACCTGCTGTTCTAAAATAATATGAACGAGCGTTACAAACGATGCTTCACGCGCCCAAAGCGGTGGCGTTCCGTAAGTTTCGAAAATTAAACGCAAATCCGCATCCTTTTCGGCTAAGTTTTTGCAAATTTCGGTTAAATTATCCTCGCTAAGCGTTTCTATTTTCATCTTAGAGTAATTATTTTGTAATTGATACGGTTGCCGGATCGGATGGAAAACAAGACGTAATGAAATTAGGACCAGTGATGTTAACCTGCACAGTTAAAATACTATCTGCCATTTTCCGCTTAGTTTTTACCTTAATTTTCGGTGTTCGCTGTCCTTCAATAATTTCACCCTGCGAAACTGTTCAATTGTATTCAATATCGGAAGATGAGGGATTGGACAGGTTTGCCGTAAATGTAATCGTTTCGCCCGCTTTAACAGAATCGTGCGGGGTTGAAATAGAAACTGATGGGCAACTAAGATCAGCAATCACACAATCACACCGCTCGACCGTAATAGATTCAGTTTTTGTAACATACCTCACCTCAGAACCGTCGTTTATACCAACAGTAATTGTATAAACTCCCGGTTGAACGCCTGCTGAGTCCCAAGTTACATTTTCTCCCTGTCCAACTATTCTTCCGGTGCTAACTGTGTATTCATACGAAAGCGCAACATTTCGAGGATTTTTGGCGTTAACTCTAACTTTGATTGAAGTGTTATCGCCGCAATTTTTCTCTTTTGGTCGCACGCTTGGATGACAGGGAATAGAAACTTTATTTCTGTCCAACTCGATTTTTTCGATTTCGGCTGAAGGTGTTGGCGTAGCAGTCAGATAAGTAAGCACTGATTGGTCTTTAAGCAATTCAGAAGTTGAAGCTAATCCGAACGAAACGAATAAAGAAACGGCAATGAGAAGTAAAATGATGAACTTGTTCATAACTTTCCTTTCATCAAATTTATCATAATCTGTCAAAAAATCATTTAGATTTTCGGCGATTCGTTATACAATTATCGCGTTTCGAGAATCGTTTCGTAAATTTTCCGATGAACAAAATCCGCCGTTTCGCGTCTGTTTATTTCGCCTTGCAGGGCTTGGCAGTTTTTGCGTGGTGGATTTTACTTTTTTCGGTGCCGTCGTCGCGCAAGTTCTTTCAAATGGGCGATTCGGAAACGGTTTTGCTGGCGTTCTGGCTGCCGGATTTGTTTTTGCTCGCTATCGGTTCCTTGCTTGTATGCGTGCTTTGTTGGCTAAATAATAAGTTTCTGAATATTGCGGCTTGGTTTGTCGTCGGGGCAATTTCCTACGCGAGCTTTTATTGTCTGGCGTTTGCGATGATGACCGATACGGGTTGGCTCGGCGTGGTTTTGATGTTTCCGGCGATGATTATCAGCGGAAATTTTGCCATCGGACTTTCGCCGACTTTTAATGAATTGATGTTTCGCAATTCGGTCGAGGCAAAGACGAGTTGGATTTTAGTGAAGACTTTCACACAAATCATTGTTGTTTGGAGCTTGATTTTATTCGTTTTTCCCGCTCTCATTGTGCGCGTCGAAGCAAAGCTCGGCATCGCGCAATTTGCTTTTCCGTTTCAGAAAATCATCTCAGCAATTCTTTTTGTCTTGATTAGCTCCGTCGGTGTTTCTGGCGCAATTACGATGGCACGAATCGGACGCGGAACGCCTTTGCCGCTTGATTCGGCGAGCAAGCTGGTCGTGGCGGGAATTTATTCGTTTGTCCGCAATCCGATGGCGATTTCGGGCATCGGGCAGGGTTTGGCAGTCGGGCTTTTCCTGGGTTCGCCGCTCGTTATGCTTTACGCTTTGATGGGCGGTATGATCTGGCAGTTAATCTTTCGACAGCTTGAAGAAGAAGATTTGCATTCGCGCTTTGGCGCAGATTATGAATCTTATCGAAATAACGTGCGCTGCTGGATTCCACGTCTGACGCGATTTAATTTGTAAGAAAATTTAGGAGAAACTATGTCTGAATTTCATTATCGAACCTGTAATTTGTGCGAGGCTGTTTGCGGCATCGAAATTGAACACGCCGACGGGAAAGTTTTATCAATCAAAGGCGACAAACAAGACCCGTTTTCGCGCGGTCACATTTGCCCGAAGGCTCTCGCGCTGAAGGAAATTTACGAGGACGAAAATCGCTTGAAACTTCCCGTTAAACGTGAAGGAAACGACTGGAAAGAAATTACGTGGGACGAAGCATTTGACGAAATTGCACAAAAAATCAACGAAATTCAAACGAAATACGGCAGAAACGCGGTCGCGGTTTATCAGGGCAATCCGTCGGTTCACAATTTCGGAACACTTTTAAATAGCAGTTTGCTTTTGAAAGCGTTGAAAACTCAAAATAATTATTCGGCGACTTCGGTTGACCAGCTTCCGCATCATTTCGCGGCTTGGGTAATGTTTGGTCACCCGCTTCTGCTTCCGATTGCCGACATTGACCGCACCGATTTTTTCTTAATCTTTGGCGCAAATCCGCTCGCGTCAAACGGCAGTATGATGACTGCGCCGGACATTATCAATCGCCTCGAAGCAATCAAACAGCGCGGCGGCAAAATCGTCTTAATCGACCCGCGACGCAACGAAACGGCGCGAGTTGCTTCGGAGCATCACTTCATCAAACCTTCGAGCGACGTTTATTTTCTGCTGGCAATGATTCACACGCTATTTGCGGAAAATCTCGTGCGGCTTGACCGTCTGGCAGAATTTACCAACGGCGTTGAAGTTTTGCGCGAAGTTTCAAAAGATTATGCGCCCGAAACGGTTGAAAAACTGACAGGCATCGCGGCTTCGGAAATCAGACGCATCACGCTAGAATTTGCGGCGGCAGAATCGGCGGTTTGTTACGGCAGAATTGGTGTTTCGACGCAAAAGTTCGGCGGTCTGTGTCAATGGCTGATTTACTCAATCAATATTTTGACCGCTAACTTTGACCGCGCGGGCGGCGCGATGTTCACCGCCCCGGCGTTTGATATTCTACCAATCGCCGAAAGCAGAAATATCTTTAATCGCTGGCAAAGTCGCGTTCGCAAATTGCCTGAATTTATGAGCGAACTGCCGGTCGCCGCGCTCGCGGAAGAAATTTCCACCGGCGGCGAAGATCAAATCAAAGCTCTGTTCACGAGCTGCGGCAATCCGGTTCTTTCCACGCCGAACGGCGCACAGCTCGAACGCGCCTTGCCGCAACTCGAATTTATGGTTTCGATTGATATTTACATCAACGAGACAACGCGCCATGCCAACATCATTTTACCGACCGCGACAGGTCTTGAAACCGCACATTACGACGTAATTTTTTATCTTCTGGCGGTTAGAAACGCCGCAAAATATTCCGCGCCGCTTTTTCCGAAAGCGGACGGCGCAAAATACGACTGGGAAATTTTTCAGGAACTCGCGCATCGTTTAAGCGGCAGCAAAGAACCTTTGAAATTATTTCCGCCCGAAGCAAAATTAAATTTTGGTTTGCAGTTTGGTCGTTATAAATTATCGCTTGAAGAGCTTGCAAAAAATCCGCACGGCGTTGATTTGGGCGAGCTTCAGCCGTGTTTGCCCGAACGCCTTGTAACCGCCGACAAACGCATCAATCTCGCGCCCGAAGTTTTGGTCAAAGATTTGGAACGATTAAAATCTGAAACTAATCAGGCGGATGAATTTCCTTTCGCCCTCATCGGCAGACGGCATCTGCGCGACAACAATTCATGGCTTCACAATTCCGAAGTTCTGACGAAGGGCAAAAATCGCTGCACGGTTTTAGTAAACAGCGCGGACGCGGAAAAATTAAATCTGCAAACGGGCGCAACCGTCAAAGTTTCCTCACGTGTCGGTGCGGTTTCGATTCCCTGCGAAGTTACCGAAACAATCGCGCCCGGCGTGGTTTCAATTCCGCACGGTTACGGACATAAACGCACAGATTTTCTCTCAAACGTCGCCGAAGCTCACGCCGGAGTTTCGCTCAATGATTTGACCGACCACAATGTCATTGACGAATTGACGGGAAATGCCGCGTTCAGCAGTGTTAGGGTAAGTCTGGAAGCAATTTAGAAAAACTCATTCACCAAATCGAAGGCACCGCCGACTCATCAAATTCTATCGCCTTGCCGTCCGGCAGAATGTGAATAATCCGCGCCGCGCTTTTCGCTTTGAGCAGCGGCGCGAGCATTCCGACGCGATGACAATTGGCGCGAGGTATTTTGTGATTCGTCAAAGGCTGCGACTCGGAACACATCATGACGGTTCTGACTTCCGCCACGATCTCCAAGATTCGCTCGATTCCCGCGTTCAAATCTTCGGGCGCGGCGCGTCTTTTGCCGCCGGTTTCGGGAAGATGCTCGTAACCAATGTGATTTTCCTCCAGATTCGCCTGCAAAACCAAACCATTAAACTGTACCCAACGCGAACGCGCCACGCTCCGCACATCGCACAGAAATTCTATCTCGTATTTTTGAAGTAAATGCAAAAAAGCGGCAAATGGATGCCGCCCGTGTCCGATGGTATAAATAATTGTTCCCTGCGCCATAATAAACCTTTAGATTTATTATTCGTTTTTTCCTTTGCGCGTCAAACCGGCATTTAACTTGTCAAAGATTCAGTCAAACCGCCGAACCTTTGACAAGTTATCCGCAAATCTACGGCAGAGCAGTAAAGTCCACATTCGTCAAATTACCGTTGACCGGCACAACTTGCGGCGTGAACTGATACTGTTTGGAGACGACCGAGATATTAACCGTCTGATCGGCTTCGACATCATCAAAGCGGTAATAGCCAAATGAAGATGTGCGCGCCGTCAGCGTTGTGCCGTTTGCCAGCGTCATCCGCACAATCGCGTTGTTGACACTTCTGCCGTCATCAGTCGTCACGCGCCCGCCGACCGAGACTTTGGACATAAAGACGTATGCTGCGCCTTGTCCGCTGTTTGAGCCAATATCGGCAAACATTGCGCCGATAATGATTTTATTGCCTTCAATTGCCGTGCTGATGCCGAAGATGTCGCCTTGCCCGCCGTCCGAGGCGATTAATCTTTGCTGCTCGGTCCAAGTCGTTCCCGAACGGACAAAAACGTATGCCGCGCCTTGATTAGAGTTGTTATTTAAAAAATCTTTACCTTGCGCGCCGACGACTATCGTATCGCCGGAAATCCCCACTCTACCGAAAACATCGTCCGCACCGCCTTCGGCAGTATTCAATTTCTGCTGTTGCGTCCACGTTGTTCCCGAACGGACGAAAACATATGCCGAGCCTTGATTATTGTTTGTGCCGACATCATCTTGTTCAGCACCGACGACAATCGTATTGCCGGAAATATCAACGCCGCCATATCCGCCGAAGCCATCGCCCGCCGCGCCGTCCGAAGCTGTCAATTTCTGCTGTTCGGTCCAAGTCGTGCCGCTGCGGACAAAGACATATGCCGCGCCGGCGTCATTGTTAACGCCGAATGCGCCGACGACTGCCGTATCGCCCTCGATTGCCACGCTGCGTCCGAAATTGTCGTCCGTCACGCCGTCCGATGCGAGTAATTTCTGCTGCTCTGTCCATGTTGTGCCCGTGCGAGTAAGGACGTATGCCGCACCGCGAGAATTTGGTCCGGAGTTTTCAAGCGAATACGCACCGGCGATTATGGTTTCCCCGGCAATCGCTACGCTAACGCCGAAATAGTTTCGCTCCGCACCGTCCGAAGCGGTCAATTTCTGTTGTTGTGTCCAGACAGTTCCCGAACGGACGTAAACATATGCCGCGCCTTGATTAAAGTTTGTGCCGACATCCGCGCCCCACGCGCCGACGACTGCCGTATCGCCGGAAATTGATACGCTTGCACCAAAGTTATCTCCTGACAAGCCGTCCGAAGGAGTCAATTTCTGCTGCTCGGTCCAGGTCGTTCCCGAACGGACAAAAACGTATGCCGCACCTGTCGGAGGATTGCCGGGTCCTTCTCCATATGCGCCGACAATCGCCGTGTTGCCGGAGACCGCTACGCTTCCGCCGAGAAAGTCGAATGTCACGCCGTCCGAAGCGGTTAGTTTCGCCGTTTGCGCGGCGAAATCTTCGGTTGTCGTTGTTTTCGTCTGACCGTTTTCCTGACGAGTGGTTTTGACGGCTTCCATTAAGCTGGTGTATTGCCCGTTTTGTTTTAAAGTTTCGACTGCCTTTTCCCCGTTTAAGGTCGGGAGAAGCTCATTGTTGCCCTGCGCCATAAGTGAAACGGACGCGAATATAATTAGCGAAAGCGCGAGAATTGTATATTTGATTTCTTTTTTCATAGATTTTTGAATCTCTCTTTGTATAAATTAAGATTGCCCGCGTCAAGATGGGAATCAATTGATAACTGCTCTTGATTTTCTTTCAATTTTTCCTGAAAAGCGGTTTCTTCTAATCAAACTATACTGCAATTTCCGCTCGAAAAACCTTAAATTTCCTAAAAAAATATTAAATAAAATAACGAAATTACAGGTTTCAGATTGAGGTGGTTTTGCTTAACAATCAAGACGTTGCCGATCATAGTCGAAACGTAGAATATAAAGAAATTTATTTGACGGATTCATCGTAATTATTATAGCTGCGGCTGATGTTCTGAATTTCTTCGACCGCCGACGGATTTTCAAGCGCGGACAAATCGCCCGCGTCTTCGCCAAGGTAAGCCGAGCGAATGACGCGGCGCATTACTTTGGCGTTGCGTGTTTTCGGCAGCGCGCAAACAAAATGAATTTTCGACGGCGCGAGCGGTTTGCCCATGTCTTTGGCAACAAGCTGTTTGAGTTCGGCGGCGAGATTTTCCGGCGCGTCATCTCGCAAAACGCAGAACGCGACCATTGCCGTTCCCTTGACTTCGTCGGGAACGCCTATGACGGCAGATTCGGCGACCAGCGAATGTGCGACAAGAAGGCTTTCGACTTCTGCCGGACCAACGCGCTTGCCCGCGACCTTTAACGTGTCGTCGCTTCTGCCGAGGATGTAATAATGCCCATCTTCGTCCTGCATCGCCCAATCGCCGTGAACCCAGATGCCTTTGAATCTGCTCCAATAAGTTTCGATGTATCTTTCAGGCTCTTGCCAGAAACCTCTTGCCATTCCAATCCAAGGTTTACGAATCGCCAATTCACCAACTTTTCCCTTTTCGACCTGTTCGCCTTCCTCATCAAGAATTGCAACGTCAATTCCGAGACACGGCGCGGGGAATGAACAAGGTTTTATCGGGAGCAGCGGATTTCCCATCAAAATTCCGCCCGAAACCTCCGTGCCGCCCGAATAATTGATAATCGGAAGTTTGGAGTTACCGACTTTTTCAAACAACCACCACCACGGCGCGGGATTCCAAGGCTCGCCCGTCGAAGCAAATGCTCTGAGGGAAGATAAATCATGCTTCTTCGGCAAATCATCGCCTTTCGTCGCCAACGCGCGCACGAGCGTCGGCGAGATTCCGAGGATTTCAACCTTATGTTTCGCGCAAAATTCCCACATTCTATCGGCTTCAGGATAATCGGGCGCGCCGTCATAAATGCAAATCGTCGCGCCGTTGATAAGTGCGCCGTAAATCAGCCAGGGTCCCATCATCCAACCGATGTCCGTCACCCAACTAATGCGCGTTCCAACGCCGACATCAGTCCCGAAAGCCATATCCTGCGCCGCTTTTACGGGAAAACCGCAATGCGTATGCGCGATGCCTTTCGGTTTACCCGTCGTGCCGCTCGTGTAAAGAATAATCAACGGGTCTTCGGCGAGCATCGGTTCAATATTTTTAGAATTATCAATTGTTGCTTTTCCTTCTTCAAGCAAATAATCGAAACTGCTCCATACTTCATTAATTAATCCCTTCGGTTCTTGCAAATAATTTCTTTCAACAGTTTCAACGAAGAAAACTTTTTGGATTGAATCCACAAATTCGATGGCTTGAAACGCGGTATCGAATGAGTCAATAAATTTTCCTCTTCTATAAAAACCGTCACAAATAAAGATTGCGCGGGCTTTTACTGCATTCATACGACTTGCAATCGCGTCAACGCCATAACCGCTAAAAACAGGAACGGCAATTGCGCCGATTCGATTGATTGCGAGAAGTGCGACAACCGTTTCAATCATCATCGGCAAATGAATACCAATCGCGTCGCCTTTTTTTAAGCCGTTCAATCGTAAACCAGCCGCGCAAAATTCGATTTGTTCGAGTAATTCTTTATACGTAACGGTTTTTACTTCGCTTTCTTCGCCTTCCCAAATGATTGCGGCTTGGTCTTTGACTGTTTCATCGTTCGCCCAACGGTCAACGCACATCTCGGTAATGTTCAGACCGCCGCCGACGCACCATTTTGCCCATTCGATGCCGTTTTCGGTGTCTAAAAGTTTTGTGTAAGGCGGATTGAATCCGATTTTTAGAAAGTCGAGAACATTTTTGGTGAATTCTTCGGGCGCTTCGATGGATTTTTGATAAACTTCATCGAAATTTTGTGCGCCTGTCTGCCGCATAAATTTGGTTAGCTGAGCGCGTTCGATGACTTCTGCGGTCGGTGTCCAGGCGATTGATTGATGCTCGAATGTGTTTTGGTCGTTCATAAGTTTTGTGATTTGAAAAGATTTAAGGCATATTTTATAACACAAAGTTTTTCTTAGAAAATTCATCAGAATCTTTGCGAACTTTCCGGCGCGGCGAAACGTATGTTTTCGCTTTGCCCTTCGCAACGAAAATTTATGAACGAACAGCCAGTCGAAACCAAACTTCCCGCAAACCTTTTTCAAGGCAAAACCGCGATTGTTACGGGTGCGTCTCGCGGCGTTGGACGTGCAACCGCAATGAGGTTGGCGGAAGCCGGCGCGAATGTCGTTGTAAATTTCCTGAAAGAAGAAGAAAAAGCCAATAATGTCGTCGCGCTCTGCAAAGAAAAAGGCGTGGACGCGATTTGCGTGCAGGGCGATGTTTCCGAATGGCAGGCGGCGCAAAATCTCGCCTACAAAGCGATTGAAAAGTTCGGCAAGATTGACCTTCTCGTTCTGAACGCCGGAATCTGGGAAGGCGCGCCGATTGAGGAAATGTCGGAAGAAGTTTGGAACAAGGTTTTAAATACGAATCTCAAAGCGGCTTGGGCAATGACGAAAGCGTGCGTGCCTTCGATGAAAAAACAACCGTCGGGCGCAATCGTGCTGGTTTCTTCAACCGCCGGACAGCGCGGCGAAGCGAATTTCTCAAATTACGCCGCATCGAAAGGCGGGCAGATTTCTTTTACAAAAGCTCTTGCAACCGAACTTGCGCCGCGCATTCGCGTCAATGCGGTCGCGCCCGGCTGGATTGAAACAGCGATGGTCAGACCTGTTTTTGAAGATGCGCAATATAAAAATTCGGTGATAAACTCAATTCCTCTCAAAAGAATGGCGACGACCGACGACGTTGCGCTTTCAATTTGTTTTCTCCTTTCCGATTGGTCGCGCCACATCACGGGCGAAATCCTCAACATCAACGGCGGCACGGTTCTTTGCGGATAAATTCTTTTCTTCCTTTGCGTCTTTTACGGTTTTATTTTAACTTTACAATTTAATTGTGAGTGAAAATATCAAACCAACTGTGATGAAATTCGGCGGCACTTCGGTCGGCGATGTTGCCGCGTTTGAGCGTGTTATCGGAATTGTCGCGGCGCAAATTGATAAAAACCCCGTCGTCGTCGTGTCGGCGATGACAAAAGTTACGGACGCGCTTCTGAATGCCTTTGAAATAGCTAAAAAAGGTAATGTTGAAGACGCAATTCTCTCGCTCGACGCGCATTTTGAACGTCATCAAGCGGTTTCGGGCGAATTTTTAACCGAAGCACAGCAGAAACTTTTTCAAATCGAACTCGATTTTGCACAAAAAGAATTGAGCGAGCTTTTAATGCGCGTTTCGCGCCGCTCGTTGCCGCTTTCGATGCTCAAAGACGCGATTGTTTCCTACGGTGAACAGCTTTCTTCACGCCTTTTGGCAGAAGTTTTGAAATCAAAAGACATCAATGCGCGGCAGATGGATTCGCGCCGTTTGATTGTCACGGACGACGAATACGGCGCAGCTGTTCCAATCTGGGATGAAACCGAAAAGCTCATAAAAATCGAACTCGAAAACTTAATCGAAGCAGGCGAAATTCCTGTGATGGGCGGATTTATCGCGGCTAGTCGAAGCGGTGAAACGACAACCTTGGGGCGCGGCGGATCGGATTATTCGGCGGCGCTCGTCGCGGCGGCACTTCGCGCCCGCGAACTGCAAATCTGGACGGACGTGACGGGCGTAATGACCTGCGACCCGCGAATCTGCTCTGAAGCGCGGACGATTCCGGTTCTCTCTTACGAAGAAGCGGCGGAGCTTGCTTATTTCGGCGCAAAGGTTCTGCATCCGAAAACGATTCAACCGGCGGTTGATTACGCGATTCCCGTTCGCGTCTGCAACACTTTCGAGCCAGAGGTAATCGGCACAATGGTTCTCTCGGAATCTAGCGAAGCGCCGAACACAATCAAATCTATCGCGCACAAAAAAAACATTACAATCCTGCGAATCTCATCGGCACGAATGCTCGGAAGCTACGGCTTTATGTCCGCGCTTTTTCAAGTTTTTGAACGATACCGAACCGTCATTGATGTAATTTCAACTTCAGAAGTTTCCGTCGCTCTGACGCTCGATAACACGGCTTCGCTCGAACAAGTCGTTACAGAATTAAAACGTCTCGGCGAAGTCGAGGTCGAGCCAAACTATTCGGTCATCTGCGTCGTCGGTGAAGGTTTGCGCTCAAGTTCCGGCTTGGCATCAAAAGTCTTTTCGACCATTTCCGAAATCAATATTTCCCTAATTTCACACGGCGCATCGAGCGTCAATCTGACATTTGTCGTGAAAGAAGATGTTGCGGGCGAAGTGATAAAAAGATTGCACAAGGAATTTTTCTAAATGTTCACACTCAAATTTGAGTCAGGCACGTTAATTTTAGAAGGCGCGGATGAATCGCAACATGTTCCGCAAAGTTTTGTTTGGGACACGCGGACGAAACATTTTCGCGCTCCGGCGTTTCTTTATCGTGAAATAATCAAAGAATTTATTCGCACGAAAACCTCTTACGCAGACGAAGCAAAACAATATTCGGTGTTTGATTTTAAGCCGAAGTTTCATGTCGAACCGCGCCCTTTTCAAACTGAATCAATCGAAAATTGGAAGCAATCTGAAAGATGCGGAACGATTGTTTTGCCGACGGGCGCGGGCAAAACTCATGTGGCGACGATGGCGATTGAGCTTTGTAACCGGCAAACTCTGGTCGTTGTGCCAACGCTCGATTTGATGAATCAGTGGTATGACCTTTTGCTTTCAACCTTTAACGCGGAAATCGGTTTAATCGGCGGCGGTTTTTACGAAATCGGCGCGATAACCGTGACGACTTACGCTTCGGCTTTTCGACATCAGGAAAGATTGGGAAATCAGTTCGGTTTGATAATTTTTGACGAAGCGCATCATCTTCCCGGCGAAGGCTACAAATACGCGGCGGAATTTGCGATTGCGCCTTTTCGTCTCGGTTTGACCGCCACGCCCGAACGCACGGACGGCGGCGAATCGGAGCTTGAAAAATTAATCGGGAAATTCGTCTATCGGCTCGAAGCGCAAGATTTGGCGGGCGAATTTCTTGCGGATTACACGATTGAAAAAATCGAAGTTGATTTGTCGGACGCGGAACGCGCCGAATATCAAAAAGAACGCGCGATTTACACGGATTTTCGGCGCAAAAAAAATCTGCCTTACGGGCAGGAAGGCTGGCGTTTATTTTTAATTCAAAGCGCACGAAGCGAAGACGGCAGACGCGCGATGAAAGCGTATCGAAATTACAAAAAAATTGCGCTTGGCACAGAATCTAAAATACACGTTTTGCAGGATTTATTGATTCGCCACCGGCACGACAAAGTTTTGATTTTTACCGCCGAAAACGAAATGGTTTATCGAATTTCGAACGATTATTTGATACCGTCAATCACGCACGAAACCAACGTCAAGGAGCGAAAATTCTGGCTTGACGCATTTAATCGTGGCGACGTTTTGGCTTTAGCGACTTCAAAAGTTTTGAACGAAGGCGTAAATATTCCCGATGCTTCGGTCGCGATAATTTTATCCGGAAGCGGTTCCTCACGCGAACACATTCAACGTTTGGGCAGAATTTTGCGAAAAAAAGACGACAAACAAGCGATTTTGTATGAAGTCGTTGCCCGCGACACGAGCGAAGAATATACTTCACAAAAACGCTCGGATGCGCGGCAGTTTCACGATAAAGACAAGGAAAAACGTTTGTTTTATTAAAGTTTTTCCGCTGTTTCAGTCAAAAGAATCGGTTCGAGTTTAGTTTTGAAAAAGACGACGTTTTCGCTCGAAAAGGCAGGTTCTTCTCGACTTCCGCGCAAGTCTGCCCACGCGGCTAAGATAAATTTTTTGTAATTTGCGGCGCGAAATTCTTCCAAGCGTTTCTGCAAAGATTTCGGTGTCCAGAAACCTAAAACGTCGAGATAAATTTTCTTTTTATCGGGCGAAATCAAAACGAAATCGGGAATGAACGCGGTTTTTCCTAAATCAATAACCTCTTTATTTTCTTTCAATTTCCAATCAACCGAAGATTTTTCCCAATCGCGTTTGAGTTTTTCGTGAATCGGATTTTCGTATTCGGGTTCGTCCAAGCGATTTGAAACGAGTTCATTTTGCTCACTCGATAATTCATAAAAACAAGTGCCGCGTTTATCGTTGATTTCTGCCCGAAACTTCCAATTTTCGCAAAGAAGAAGCGCCGGCAGAAAAACCGCCATTTGGATGCCGTATTTTTGCGAACGCTGAAAAAGCGAAGCCGCGCCCGTCAAAGTGATTTCGTAGCCGTTGGTTGAATTTCCGATGACGGAATGAATTAATCCGAAATGTTTTATCCAACCGAAAATCGCGCGGTAATTTGCCGCATTTGACGGCGCGACGCGGATTTTCATTTCAACGCAGCGATAAAAAACGGCTTGCGCCTGCGCGAGATTGTAAAGGTCAAGTAGTTCGTCGGCTTCGATGGTTTCAAAGGAAATTAATCTTTGTTGTGCTGACAAATCGGCGTAAAGATTCGAAGCAATTGCGTCTGCGTCAGTTTCAAATTCGCTGGCAATTAAATTTAAAACTTCCCGTTTCGCACCGGAATCAGGCAAAATAGGATGAAATTTTCGCGCTTCGAGAAAGACTTTTTGACGAATTTCTGCTGGTTCAGCCGGAGCGGAAGTTTCAAACTCAGACCTGTCTGTAAGAAGTTTTATCAGCCCGCGCAAGATGCGGTAATCTGTGCCTGTGCCGACGTATTCTTCCAGTTCGTGCTCGATTTCACCGCGAGTTTTGCCGTTCGCGTCGTCAAAAATTTCGATTAAGTTTTCCGCATCGCGCTGGAAACCCGCGTTATCGGTTTTAATTAGAAACGGATAAATTTTTTCGCCGCGGCGGTAGCTAATGGCTAAATCGGAAGTGAGCATATTTGAAGTTTATCAAAGCACTAAATGTGCGAGAAAGGCGGAACACAGAATTTGGTTGAGTTCCAAGCTAAGTTTTTTTGAGATTTTCGTTTATAATCGGAAGCATAGGATTTACGAATTTAGATACGAATAGGGGAATACAGATATGCGTTTGAAAATAAATGTTTTTTTGTCTCTGATTTTGATGACTGCGGTTGTGCTTTCGTCCGTTTCTCCGGCGCGTTCATACTTTGATGAAGGTATGTTCACGCCCGACCAGATTTCAAAATTGCCTTTGAAACAGAAGGGTTTGAAAATCAGCCCATCGGAGCTTTACAACCCGAACGGCGTTGACATTTCCGATGCGGTGATACGAATTTCTATCGGCTGCACGGGTGAATTTGTTTCGCCGAAAGGTTTGATTTTGACCAATCATCACTGCGGTTTCGATGCTTTGGTCGCGGCTTCTTCCGCCGGTAAAGATTACGGCAAAGACGGTTTCAAAGCCGATTCGATGGCGCAGGAAATCGAAGCGCAGGATTACAGCATTTTTATCACGAACCGCGTCGAAGACGTTACGGCAAAGGTCAGAAAAGGCACGGAGAATTTGACCGGCAAAGAATTAGCTGACGCACTCAAAAAGAATGCCGAGATGCTTGAAAAAGATGAAACTGCCAAAGTTTCCGCTTCGGGCGCAATCGTCCGCGTGCAGGCTTTGAACAGCGGTTATTACTATTATCTCTATGAAACAATGGAGATAAAAGACATTCGCGTCGTTTATGCACCGCCGCAAGATATCGGCTTCTTTGGCGGTGACCCGGACAATTTTGAATGGTCGCGGCATACGGGCGATTTTACATTTTTGCGTGCTTACGTCGGACCGGACGGAAAAGCTGCCGCTTATTCGCCGAATAATGTTCCGTATAAACCAAAGAAGTTTTTAACGATGTCATTGAACGGCTTGAAGGAAAACGATTTTGTGTTCGTGATGGGTTATCCGGGCGGCACGACGCGCTATCGCGAAAGCCAATCGGTTGAGTATTCACAAAAAACAAACTTCCCGTTTCTGGCTGAATATCTGTCATCGTGGAGCAATGCAATGCGAATGATTGGCGATGAAGACGAAGAAAAACGTATCAAGCTGCAAGGCGATGTTGCCAATGTTGACAACGGTAGAAAGCTCTACGAAGGCGGTATTGTGGCGATGAAACGCGCTGACATCATTACGCAAAAGCGCGCCGAAGAAACAAAGTTCGCCAATTGGGTCGCGGCAAATCCGACGCGCCAGACAAAATACGGCACTGTTTTGACGAATCTCAATCGTGTTTCGGGAGACTTTTACAAAACCGCACGTCGTGACCGCGTTCTGCGGACTTTCCCGAATCCCGGCACGACGCCGATTTTCACACAAATTTATACGGCAACGCTTAATGCACAAGCCGGAAAGGTTTTGACGGCAGACGAAAAGGTTAAGAAACTCAACGAAATTCAAACGGCTTTAGCGAGCCGCGAACCTGTTCTGGAACGTGAAATATTAAAGTATTTTCTCAAGGCGGCAGACGAATTGCCCGCCGACCAAAAGTTCCAAACGGCAGACACGCTTTTTGCCCGATTCAAAGGCAAAGAACGCCGTAAAGCCGAAGAAACCTTCGCCGAATCAATTGCCGAAAGCAAAGATTTCGATACCGCCGACGAATTAATGGCGCTTTATTCGATGTCACTGGATGATATGAAGAAAAGATATCCGAACATCATCGAATTTGCTTTAGGTCTGGCTCAAGCGCGTAATGATATTGCCGCGAGAACGACTAAGTTTAACTCGGAGATTGACGGTTTGCGCCTGCTTTACCAGCAAGGAATGGCGGAGATGAAAAAGTCCACGCCTTACCCGGACGCGAACTCGACGCTGCGCTTTACATACGGCAACGTCAAAGGATACAACCCGCGCGAAGCCGTAACCTATACGCCGTTCACGACGCTTAAAGGCGTCATTGAAAAAGATTCGGGCGTGTTTCCGTTTATCGTTCCGCAGAAATTGAAGGATTTGCAAAACTCCAGAGATTTTGGCAGATACGGTGTCGGCGATTCGGTTCCGGTTAATTTCTTAGCAACTACCGACATCATCGGCGGAAATTCGGGCAGCCCGATTATGAATGGTTACGGCGAACAAGTCGGCATTGTTTTCGACGGCAACTACGAAGGCTTGGGCAACGATATTTTCTACGACATAAATCACGGACGCACGATTGCCGTTGACATTCGCTACGTTCTTTTCGTCACGGAAAAATACGCGGGCGCGAAATGGATTGTTGACGAAATGTCGCTCAAAGGCGGCGCGGCAAGAACTCAACGCGCCGGAATGTAATAAAACAAAGTGCAGACGGCTTGTTTGCAAGGGTGTTTGAGTAATCTAAAAGCCCCGATATTAATTCGACTCGAATTAATATCGGGGCTTTTTATGTGGCTTGCGCGGTATTGATGATAACTATAGTAGATTAGCAATCACTCTAAGAGCTGATTTTAGGAATAAAATTGCGATTCTTAGGCACCTAAAAATCATTTTTGAGTATGCTAAGAATCATTCTTAGGTTGCTAAGAATCATTTTTGAGTCCACTCATACCTAACTATGAGTGGACTCAAAGATAGGTATGAGTCGTATATAAGGTAGCTTTGAGTGGACTCAAAGCTAACTCATAGGCGACTCATAGTTAGCCTTGAGTCGCCTAAGAATGATTCTTAGACGACTCAAAAATGATTCTGATACGGCTGTTTAGTAGGATAATTTAATCGAATTCATCCCGCGAAGGATTACTTTTTGGCGGCGAATGACGCGCTTCGGATTCTTTTTCGGATTAAAAACATTGAGCGGCGAGGGAATCATCGCCGAAAGATACGCGGCTTCCTGCGGCGTCAGGCTCGATGCAGATTTATTGAAGTAAACGCGCGAAGCGGCTTCCGCACCGTAAATGCCGTCGCCCCATTCGATGACGTTCAGATAGATTTCCAAAATGCGTTTTTTGCTTAATTCTCTTTCGAGAAAATATGTGTAAATTGCCTCGCGCCCTTTGCGGAAAAACGAGCGTTCTTCCGATAAATAGAGGTTTTTAGCAAGCTGCTGCGAAATTGTCGAAGCACCGCGTTTGAACGAAGGCATCGGCGGAATCCAATCGTTTTCGTCGTAGTCGCCCTCTTCTTTTGCCTCTTTCTCGCCTTCCCTTCGCGCTTCGTCCCACGCTTTCTCAATCGCGTCCCAATCAAAACCGTTATGCTCGAAGAAATGCGAATCTTCGCCCGCTAAAACAGCGCGCTGCAAATTAGGCGAAATCTGCTCAATCGGCATCCAAATCTGGCTTTTACGCGGCTCGCGGTTCTCTTTTTTGGCTTCCGAGAGACGAAATTCAATCATCGAAGTCGTCGTCGGATTTTCGTTGCGGAGCTTTGAAATACTCGGAAAGGTGATGAATTCATATAATAACCAAACGCAAACCGCGCCGACCAGCACCAGAAATGAAACTTTTGTCCAATACCACATAAATTCAAATACGAATTATCAGCTACCAATTACGAATTGTAAAATAGGAAAGTTCACACGGAGGTTAAAAGTAAAGGCTTCAGAGGTGAAAGATGTTTTTCACCTCTGAAGCCTTTTCTCTGAAATTTATTTACTGTTTCGTTGGCGAGGCTTCGGTTTTCTGTTCCTGCTTTTCTTGAAAATCAATATCAACGCGGCTCTTTTTGTAGTTGCTGAAGGCGAATTCGAGTTCGACTTCTTCGAAGATTTCGGGATGTTTGTTAAAGTTCAGGCGAACTACTTGCGGAAACCAGAAACCTTCTTCGACCTTTGCCTGCTGAAATAAAAAGACTGCTTCGCGCCGGCGTTCTTCGTCGGTTTTATCTTTCCACTTGGCAAATTCTCCCGGCGCGTAGCCTTCGATGGCGATAATTCGTTTATCGGTTTCATCAATGCGGATTTGCCCTTCAATCTTCGGAAGATACGAGAGAGATTTTTCAAACGTCGCCGTTGTGTTCGGCATAAACTCAATCGAGATAATCTTTCTGCCGTTCAACTCCGTGCGCTGCAAATTGCTGAGCTTCACATTTTTCAGCAGTTGCAGAACATCGATTTTCAATCTCTGCCCGTTACTCGAAAAACCGACCGTCCAATAACCGCCGTCTTCGGCTGGTCTTTCATTGTTTGCCGCTTTATCGTCTTTTGCTTCTTCAATCTTTTGGAGCTGTTCGGCAACAAACTGCCGCGTGTTTCTGATTTGCTCGTCCGTCAAAGCATTCTCGCTGTCTTCGACCAGAATCAACGGATGACCGAAAAAGCGTTCGACCGAATAACGCGACGGCAAAATCGCCTCATAAAGCCTCGTAAATTTCCTGCCGCCGAACTTGTGCCGGTGAAAGGAAAATCTCATCAAATACGTATAATTAAAAATCGCGCCTTTCTGCGTATCAACTGAAACCTCGCTGATAATTTTCTCGATTTCCGAATCCTGCGGCTTCACTGCAACCGACGCAAATAAAATAAACGCGATACAAACAACAAAGAGTAAACTTCTAAACTTCATAGTGATTTATAACTTATTGGACTTAAACCCGTCGTCGAGCGTATTTATTTTTAAGAAAAAAAGGCTTGTGCCCGCTGCTCGTTCTGTTAAATTTGTGAGTTGATAACGATAGAATTTTGCCACAATCGGACAAAATTATGAAACTATTACGTGAAAAAAAATTAAAAAGTTTTGGAAAATTGCGTGATTTCTTTCCTTACATTTTTCTTACAGTCGTTTGCCAATCATATTTCCGACAATTTTTCCCGAACTTATCACGCCCGGCAAGCCTGCGCCGGGATGAGTTCCCGCGCCGACAAAGTAAAGGTTTGGAATGTCTTCGCTCTGATTGTGTGGACGCAAGTATGCTGATTGCGTCAGAATCGGCGCGACCGAAAACGCGCTTCCGAGATAGCTGTTCAAAGTTCCTTCAAAATGAAGCGGGTCAATATGCGTTTCGGAGATAATGTGCTTGGAAAGCTCGGGCATAAAGTTTTCTTCCAAATATGAAATTATCGAATCGCGATAAGGTTTTGCTTTCGTCTGCCAATCAATATTTCCGCCCAAATTTGGCACAGGCGAAAGCACATACCAGCAATCACAGCCTTCGGGCGCGAGTGATTGGTCGGTTGCCGTCGGACGATGCAAATATAAAGAAAAATCTTTGGCGAGAACTTTGCGATCAAAAATGTCTTCGAGCAAACCTTTGTAGCGTTTGCCCATAATAATTTCGTGATGCGCCATATTTTCATATTTGCGGTCTGTGCCGAAATAAATCACAAAAAGCGACATCGAATATTCAAGCGATTTTATTTTGCTGTCGGAATATTTTCGGCGAAATGAGTGCGGAATCAAATTCAGATAAGTAAAGGCAACATCAGCGTTTGAAACAACCGCGTCAGCTTCCAACATTTCACCGGCTTTTATCTTCACGCCGTTTGCTTTGCCGTTCTTTATTAAAATTTCTTCGACTTCGGCTTCTATGAGAATTTTGCCACCGATATCTGTAAATAAATTGCCCAACGCTTTGACAAGCGCGCCCGTTCCCCCGAGCGCAAACCACACGCCGAACTTTTGTTCGAGTTCGTGAATCATCGCGTAAATCGAGGTCGAAGTAAAAGGATTTCCGCCGATAAGAAGCGGATGAAAGCTAAAGGCTTCGCGCAGTTTTTCGTCCTTAAAATATTTCGCCGCAAACTTGTAAACCGAACGGTCTGAGCGCAGTTTAATCATTTGCGGCAATACCTTGACCATATCCCAAACGCTCGAAAAGGGTTTGTCAATCAATTCAAAACCAACACGGTAAATCTCGTCCAAGTCTTTCGCAAATCGTTGATAATTAGCTATTTCCTTCGGATTGATTTTAGCAATCTGCGCGTAAAGATTTTGCTTGTCGTCGTTATAATTAAAAACTGTTCCGTCTTCCCAGCGAATGTTGTAAAAAGGATCTATTTTAACGAGTTTGACATAATCTTCGGTCTTTTTTCCCGCCAGCGTAAAAAGCTCGTCAATCAGCCAGGGCGCAGTAATAATCGTCGGTCCGCCGTCGAACTTAAAGCCGTCCTGCTCGTAAACAAAGGCTCGTCCGCCGAGCTTTTCGCGTTTTTCGACGATTGTAACTTCGTGTCCCTGCGCTTGCAGCCGAATCGCACACGACAGCCCGCCGAAACCGCTACCGATTACAATAATTTTCATTAAATTTTATTCAGGAAATATTTAATCGTGAAATTCGACAATTGTCGCGCCCCAGTTGCCGGAAAATTCATCGGCGTTTTTGAACTTTTTGACAAAATCTTTTTCCGCTAAAAGCTTTCGCACAATTTCTTTCTGCACGCCGATTCCTTTGCCGTGAATTATCCTGACAAGCCGAAAACCTTTTTTCCGCGCTTCGTCCAGATACGCTTCGACCACCGCTTTTACATCTCTCGGCTGAAACGAATGCAAATCTATCGAATCGGTAATTTCAATTTCAACCGGCTCGGGAAAAGGATTTTCAAAATCTGTTTCGCCCATTTTTATTTAGCTTCCTTCTTCTCGTAATTGGCAATGTCTGCCGGAGGCGTAACTTTCATCCTGTTTTTATCGCTCACGACAACAAAACGTTTGTCTTCCATCTGTCCTGTCGCGTTGTTGCGGAGCTTTAAAGTAAAAGTCTTGGTATCGCCCGTGCCTTCGACTTTGAGCGGCAATAAACCCCAAACGCCCGTGTCGTTCGGACTCTTATAAACCGTGTAATGCGCCTGGTCGTATTTGTCGAAACCGAGAACCAAAATGCCGTCAAAATCAGGCTCAACGCCGTCAATCGCTTTAACTTTGTTCGTGCGCCACAAAATCACCCACGCGCCCGGCTTAGTCGTTTTTGCATCTTTGTCGGTTTTGTCGGTAGATTCGATATTATCGAGCCTTTGCCACGTCACAAATTTCCGGTCGTTATGTTGGTAAAAAACGATGTCGCCCGGAACTTGCAATTCAACTTGCCTGCCGAAAATCCAACCAGCAGGCGCTGACGAAACCGACGGATCAAGCCGGATTTGATACCAAATGTCGTATTTGTCGTCTATTTCTTCGGGCTTGTTTTCTTCTTTGGCGGCTTCGATGTCAGCATTTTTCGTCTTGCTTTTGACTTTCTTTTGGTCGCCTTTTTTAGCATCGTCAACGTCCGAGACGTCCTGCGCTTTCGGGACAAAACTCCAATCAATAATGTCAAAAGTCGAGCCGCTGTCCAATCTCACCAAAATATTGTCGTCCTTCATTTCAGGCGTCAGACGAAGATTTGTCGCCGCTTTGATTTGTCCGGTGGCTTGCGGTTGCGAATCCTTGAATTCGTCGGCAATCTTTTTCGATTTTTCAACTAATTCGTTAGTAATGACGTTTTGCGCTTCAATCCAGCCTTCGGTTTGGTCATCGTCGTGAGCGCGAACGCGATACCAAACGACTTTTTGAGTTTCGCCGACTTCGTAAGTTTCCAGAATGTCCAATATATCGCCGCGTTTAACTTCCAAAATGTCCGCCGCGACCACCGCGTAGGAACTGCGAATCTGCGCTCTGTAGGCGATGACTTTGCCTGTCGAACTAAGTCCGACCAAGCCTGTTATGTTGTTGTAAATACTACTAACTACGCCGCAGCCGCTCATCATCAGCGACGCGATTAAAATTGTAGATAAAATGATTATTTTTCTGCTTCTCATTTCGATTTTTGCACGAGTTTGCGCCAGTTATTATAACCTAACTCATTTAATAAATCTTTCTGCCGACCGTTTAATTTTGCCTTAACAACCAGTTTTATAAAAGAATTTTCTTCTCGTCCTTCGATGCCGACCGCTTCCAAATCGGTTTGCCAGTCAATATTTTCCGCACCTTTGATATATTTTTCGACTATTGGACGAAGCTCGCGCCGCGCTTCCAAAATCTGAACAATCGCCGCATTTCCGTCCTTTTCCGCGTTCGGTTTTTGATGTTTTTGATAAATTTCCCGCAAAATGTCCGTCAAAGAGCTTTTGCCTTTGCTTTCTCGTAAAATCGCCACATCGCACAAAAAAGCGACCAACATTCCGCGTGCATAAATTTGCGAATTTGCGCCCGACCAACGATTTTTCGAGGCTTCAATCAATGAAATTCTCTGCGTCTGAAAACTATCCAAATTGTATGCACGACTGAGCGTGTCGAGAAAATCTTCAAACCGCAGGCGATTTAATTCGACACCGGTTCGCAAAGACTGATAAAGTGCGAAACCTTCATAAAACCAATCATATCTGCCGGATAGCGCGAGATTATTCGGCATCCAAATATGAAAGAATTCGTGTCGAAATTGTTCGTGCAAGCGTTGAATAGATTGATTTTTAAACGGCATATCGCTCGATAAAATTACGACCGTTCCGCCGCGCGTTTCGGCTTCCCAATTCCCGATCGAAATACCGGCTGGAAATTTCAAAATAAAAACCTGTGCTTTTCGATTTGGAATTTCGCCGAAAATCTTTCGATACGCTTGCAAAATTTCGCTTGCGGAATTCACGGCATCTTCTTCAGAAAATTGCCAATCGCCCGAAATAATGAGCTTTAATTTATCAAATTCTCTTTCGCGCCAATTTTTACCAATAAAAAAAATTGCTTTTTCAACGTCTGCAACTTGAAAAGAATTTTCCCCTAAAACTGTTTCATTCGCCGCAATTTTCCAATCATCGGGAAATTCAAAATTAATTTTCGCACTGACATTTTGACCAAATTGCGGCAGCAAATCATCGAGCATCAAAAGACCTTGCTCGCCCGAAAGCCAGGAAATATGTGCCATTGCCGAAATATTCTTTTTCGCCGTCAAATCAATTTTGTAACTGAAACCGACAGCCGAATCTTCCGCCAAATATTCGCCTGCAATCAATTTTTTAACGGCAACCGCACGACCGTCTTTGTCAATCAAAGCAAAGTCCGAAACTCTTTCGCTTAAGTTTTCGACTCCGGCAATAGAATTTAGAAAAGTCCAATTTTTATTTGTTCGGCTTTCGGAAAATTTGCCTTCGACGCGTAAAACTGGTGGCTCGATTGATTCGATTTTTATATTTGCATTCAAGTTTTGCGCCGCCGAACTATTAAATAATTGTAAAATTACCGCGCAAACGGCAAATGTGAAGAAATTTATACGGAGAAGTTTTGACATCGAAACAAAATCGGAACTAAAATAGCAAGTTGGTCGTTACCAGTTTCAGACTCTTTTAGGATAAAAAATTTATGAGTCTTATCAAAATCGTCATTTACACATTAGCTTTTCTGCTGAGTCTTTTATTTCTCGGGCGCTTCTTTTTTTAATGTTTCAGCAAAGTCGGCTCGGCAAAATTGTTTTTAACGGAGAGCGAAAACTCGTTTTCCGACAGTCTTGATTTCAAAAGCGGTCTGATTTGACCGCTTTTTTATTTTTTATGAGTGAATTAAGAAAAATTAAACGTGCGTTAATCAGCGTTTCAGACAAAACCGGAATCGTCGAATTTGCCGGAGAACTAAAAAAATTCGGTGTGGAAATTATCTCAACCGGCGGAACTGCAAAATCTTTACGTGACGCAGGAATCGAAGTTACGGAAGTTTCGGAAATTACGCACTTTCCTGAAATGATGGACGGACGCGTCAAAACTTTGCACCCGAAAATTCACGGCGCGTTTCTCGCCTTGCGTGATAATGAAAATCACGTTCAATCAATGAATGAACACGGCATCGAACCGATTGATTTAGTCGTCGTCAATCTCTATCCGTTTGAACAAACGATTGAAAAAGAAGATGTTACGCTAGTCGAAGCCGTCGAAAATATTGACATCGGCGGACCGGCGATGATTCGTTCAGCGTCGAAAAACTGGCGCGATGTCGCCGTCGTCACAGACGCAAAACTTTACGAAAGCGTTCTGAATGAGCTAAAAAAATCGGACGGAAATTTGAGTCTGGAAACGCGCCAACGCCTTGCAACGCTCGCTTATACGAGCACAGCCAGCTACGATTTGGTGATTTCTTCTTATCTTGCGAAACAGCTTTCGAATGATGATTTAGATTTTCTCGAACCGTTTAATCCGCTCGGCAATCTTGTCTTTATCGAATCCGAAGATGAAGAAGAATTTGAAGAAACTGAAGGTTTTACAGAAGATTTTGCCGAATTTCAATTAATCGAACTCGCCAAAGTCGTAGATTTGCGCTACGGCGAAAATCCGCACCAAAAAGCCGCGCTTTACGAAATAAGCGAAACTGGCGGAATTACCCGCGCCGAACAGCTTCACGGCAAGGAAATGTCGTTTAATAATTACGTTGATGCCGAAGCGGCTTGGAATCTGGTGTGCGATTTTGAGATGCGCGCTTGCGCCATTATCAAACATACAAATCCATCAGGTGTCGGCGTTGGCGCGACGAACGAAGAAGCCTATCGGCGCGCTCTTTCAACCGACCCAATTTCGGCTTTTGGCGGCATTGTCGCCTTCAATGAAAAAGTTGATGCGGAAGTCGCAGCTTCGGTCAATGAAGTATTCACGGAAGTAGTTATCGCACCGGATTTTGATCAAGAAGCACTAGAAATTTTCAAGAAAAAGAAAAATTTGCGTGTCTTATGCGTCGAGAAAACCGCAAATACGGCAAGTCTCGAATACAAACAAATCTCCGGCGGTTTTCTTGTCCAAGACCGCGATATTTTGAAAATTACCGCTGAAGATTTGAAGATTGTCAGCGAAAAACAGCCGACTGAAAAAGAAATTCGCGCCCTGCTTTTTGCGTGGAAAGTTTGCAAACACGTAAAATCTAACGCGATTGTTTTCGCCAATGAATCGCAAACAATCGGTGTCGGCGCAGGACAGATGAATCGTGTTGATTCTGTAAGAATTGCCGCTGTTAGAGCCGAAAGATTCATTCTGCCTTTGCAAAATAGCGTACTGGCTTCAGATGCGTTTTTTCCGTTCCGCGACAACATTGACGAAGCCGCGAAATTCGGAATTTCGGCAGTTATTCAGCCCGGCGGTTCGGTCAAAGACAGTGAAGTTATCGAAGCCGCAAACGAACATAATTTGGCGATGGTTTTCACGGGTGCGAGACATTTTAAGCATTGATTTTTTGCTTCTTTCAAAAAAATGGTTGACTTTTTTAACACTTTGCGTTAAAACTATTGCATTAGGATTGTGATGGAACGCTCGAAGGTTTGTATTTGATAGCCTTCGGGCTTTCGTTTTTTTAATCTTCTTTCTAAGGTAGAAAAGTTTTGATTTGTAAATCTTTTCCGTCCGTCGAAATCGAAACCGTGCCGCGCTCACCCGTTGTCAAAACTCTCGCACATGCATACTTCCATCTTTCCAAAACTTCTTCGTGCGGATGACCAAAAGGCGAAGTTTTGCCAACCGGAATGACGGCGATATTTGCTTTTACGACATTTATAAAATCTTGTGTCGAAGACGTCCGACTTCCGTGATGCGCGACTTTGATGATATCCGCTTGAAGTCTCAAAGGATTTTGCAAAAGCTCGCGTTCTGTTTCTCTTTCAATATCGCCGGTAAATAAAATTTTCCTGTCGCCATAAATAATTCGCAAAACAACTGAATGATTATTGTCCGAAATTTCGTCCGTTTTATCGGGAAAAAGGACTTCAATTTTTGCATCGCCAAAAGTTAAAATGTCGCCGCGTGAAATTTTAACTGCTTTAATTTCGCGTTTTTGTAAAATTGAAAAAAGCTCGGCAAAATTTTCGTCCTCAAACGGCGTACGACCAAACATTGCTGCTTTCACGCGAAAATTTCTCGCGACATCCGATAAACCTTGAATGTGGTCGGCGTCGGCGTGTGTCGCCAAAATATAATCAACTTTGTCATAGCCATTTTCCCACAAAAAAGCGGAAACAACCGTTTCGCCGATATTCTGTGTGTCCGGCTCAAAAATTTCCTCTTCAAATTCATTCTTAACGCGAATTTTGTCAAAGCTCATTCTTCCGCCGCCATCAATAAGCAAAGTTTCGCCATTCGGGAACGTCACGAAAATCGAATCGCCTTGCCCGACATCTAGAAAATCTATGTGCAATTTCCCGTCAATTTTCGGTGCGCTGTAAGGATGAAAAATAATAAATATGAAAAGTAATAAAAAGACTAATGCGAAAACAATTCTTATATTTAAATTTTGAACCTTGAATTTTGCGCTCAAAGAAAATGGTTTCCAAAAATTCAGTACAAATGCAAAATACAAAATCGGCAGAAAATATAGAAAATAAATTGCTTTCATCGCGCCGGAATAATGCGGAAGACGAATGCTTGCCCAATAATTTTCGGTCAGAATTTGCGGAATCGAAAGCAAAATCCAATTAAAAAATTCGGTTAATTTTATAAACGGAAACGCCAGCGAATTACTAATTTGTGCGAAAAAAACGGCGATAACCGCCGCGAAACTTTCCAGCGCAATCGAGATTCCAACCCAAAGATTCAGAAAAACACTAAAAATCGAAACACGATGAAAATACAAAATCGTCGGCGGTAAAAGCCAAAGTTGGACAATCAGCGAAACTAAAAATGCTTCAAAAATATAGCGCAAAGGATTTTGCAAATTACGCCGTTCGAGCCATTTCAGATACGGCGATTTAAAAATATTCGCCGTCCAAATTTGCCGCGAAACATCTCTTTCCCAAACTGCTTCGCGCCAATAGAGCATCTCGCAAAATCTTTTCAAAAACCGCGAAACTCGCGGCGGAAAAGGCGTTTCGACAGTCGGCGACCAACTACCGATAGCGCGAAGCTTTTCGATAAGCGGAAATGCCATCGCGACAATCGCCAAAACGCTGATAATCGTGAGTTGAAATGACGGCGTAAATAAATCATTCGGTCGCCAAACGAGCAAAATCAAAACACTTGCGCCAAGAGAATTGAGCAGCGTTCCGCGTCGGTAAATGACTAGCGAAAAAAGTAAAACCGTGAACATTATTGCGGCGCGAATAACCGGGACATTTGCACCGACGGCTAACGAATAAGACCATAAAAATACGACAGCAATTATAAATTGCCACAACCGTCGGCGCGTAAAAAACCTTACAAAAAGAAGCGTCAAGCCGCCGATGAAAGTAATGTGCAAGCCGGAAATCACAAGAACGTGAAATGTCCCGCCTTCGCGAAAAACTTCCGCTGTTTCGCGGTCAAGAAAATGTTTATCGCCGAGAAGCGACGCAATCAAAACTCCGGCAGTCGAAATATTAAATTTGTTTCGAAATTCGATGATTAAGTTTTGTCTCTGCTCGTAAATCCACGCAAGCGGCGTGAAAACCTGTTCGTCGCTGAGCTTTTCGACAAGAAGTGGACTTTTTATCATTGCGGTCGCGTCCATATCGGTTTGGTCAAGAATTTCTCTTTGTGAAATCACGCCCGGATTTTGAAAATTGTCCTCGCGCCTGATATTGCAAGCAACGCGGATTCGTGAGCCATATTGCAGATTCAACTGTTCATACTCAGTCGCGATTTGCTCATCCGATACCGGTGCGAAAAGCTTGAGAATGCCGGAAGTCTTCATTTCCGCTTCTTTATAAATTAATTTTTCGCTTTTCAATTCGAGAAAAAATCCGCCGACGGCAAGTTCCGGTTTGCCGCGCAAAACGCCTTCAATTTCAATCGGGTTTCCCGAATTTATTTTGTTTTCGTCCAATAATCTTTTCAGACGATTAGGCGAAATCGTTTGATTTTCAATCTGAAAAACGAATGCGCCGACAGCAACAAATGCAACTGATAGTAAGATTAGAGTAATTTTTCTTTTGATGAAAAGTGCGGAAGAAATTGCAAAAAACAAACAAACGACAAGCGAAATCTGCCAAGCGAATGTGAAATATTTTGCTGTCAAAATTCCAAATGCGAAACAGACCGACAGCCAGAGCAGAGGATAAAGTGTGAAATCTGCCGACGAATTTTTCGATAATGTTTCAGGCATCTGTTATTCTGCGTTTAATAAAGTTTTTTGAACGCAGAATAACACAAATCAAGCAAAATTTGCTGATTTATTTTCACATTTTTCTTTTACCTAATTATTCGGCTTTGATTAAATTCCTGATTTCACGAAAGCGCCTGTCGCTGATACCGCGCACGAGAAGAAGGTGTTCGGGTTTGCGAAAATGTCCGAATTTTTCGCGGTGCGCTACAATTGCCTGCGCAGTTTTCACACCGATGTGCGGAAGTTTTTCGAGAATTTCGGCAGACGCAGTATTAATATTTATTGCCGCTTCGGAAGTTATTTCTTGATCTTGTGATAAAAAAACTTGTTTTGCATTATTTTGTCCGCAAGAAATGAGCAAACAGCAGAAAATTAACAAAGAATTAAGTTTAATAAAGAACACGCAAATATTGAAATAATAAGACTTATGAATTTTCAAGTTTTCTTGCATATTCAATGTGCAAAATGCTAAAAGTCATTTGAAAATAATAATTTAACACTCCTGTAAGGTAGTTTTCCACAAAGTTTTTCACAACTTCTGTGGAAAACTACGGAAACCTTTAAAATTCACCGCTTTCCAATTGTTCCAAAGCATCATACGCCGCCTGCAAAATCGGGCGCGCGCGAGTGCTTCCGTCCATTTCGCCGATATAGCCTTCGCGCACCATTGCGTCTAAAATCGCAGCAGCGCGTCCGTAGCCGACGCGCAAATGCCGCTGCAAAAGCGAAGTTGAAGCGCGTTTTGCCGATACGACACTTTTCACCGCATCCCAAAACAAAGGATCGCGTCTGCCGGGTAAATCACCTGAATCGTCCAATTCTTCATCGGTTTTTGTGATAGTCGTGTCATATTCGGGGTTGCCTTGTGCCTTAATGTGTTCGACGATTCGGTTAATTTCCTTTTCGTCAACATACGCACCATGAACACGGATAAGATTTGAAGTTCCGGGCGGCAGAAAGAGCATATCGCCTCTACCAAGCAAACTCTCGGCGCCGTTTGAATCAATAATTGTCCGCGAATCAACTTTTGACGAGACGCGGAATGAAATTCGCGAAGGAAAATTCGCTTTAATTAGTCCGGTAATAACGTCCACCGAAGGTCTTTGTGTTGCCAAAACCAGATGAATGCCAACGGCACGCGCCATTTGCGCAAGACGCGTGATAGATTCTTCGACATCTTTGCCGGCAACCATCATCAAATCGGCAAGTTCATCAATGATTATAACCAGATATGGCAATTTTTTGTGAGGTTCGCCTTGGTCGTCAAATCGTTCGGTCTCATTGCGCACTTTGACTTCCGCGTTGTAGCCGTCAATGTTGCGAACGCCCCACGCAGCAAGGTCTTTGTAGCGTTTTTCCATCTGTCCGACTGCCCATTTCAGCGCAACGGCAGCGCGTTTCGGGTCTTTGATAATCGGTGTTGCCAGATGCGGAATATCTGCATAAATACCGAGTTCGACCTGTTTCGGGTCAACCATAATAAATTTGACTTCATCAGGTTTGGCTTTATACAAAATCGAAATAATCAAAGAATTTACGCCGACAGATTTTCCCGCGCCGGTTTGACCAGCCATCAAAAGATGCGGCATTTTTGTTAAATCTGCAACGTAATTTAAGCCGTCAATTGACTTGCCGAGCGCGATTGAGAGCAGCGAATCAGAGGCTTGAAATTTTTTCGATTCAATAACTTCGCGCAATTGAATGGTTTCACGCTCGCGATTCGGAACTTCGATACCGACAAACGCTTTCCCCGGAATTCGGTCAATGCGGATTGATTCGGCTTTTAGTGCAAGACATAAGTCGTCCGCTAAGCCTGTTACGCGCGAATATTTAACGCCCGGGTCAGGTTTGAATTCGTAAGTCGTCACGACCGGACCCTGGCAGATATGCATGACGCGTCCGGTTACGTTAAATTCTTTAGTTTTATCGGTTAACTCTTGCGCTATACCTAAAAGTTCATCGTCCTTCTGCTCAATGCGCGGCGCGGCTGGCGTTAAAAATTCCGAGGTCGGCAAAACGTAGTTTTCAAAAGTCTGTGTTCTTCGAAGCTGGATATTTTCCTCTACTTCCTCGTCAGGAATTTCGAGCAAATCTTCGTCCAATTCACCTGTTTCCTGAATCGGCGTAATCGGAATTTTTTCACTTTCAGCGACCAAATCAATTGGTTTTTCAGTTTCTGAAATAGTTTCTTCAGAGTTCGAAATAGTCGGCGGCAATTCCTCGGTTTCCCTGTCAAATTCCGGCGTGTTATCAATAATTTCGGGCGTTTCTACTTTTTCCGGCTCTTGAAAATTTTTTAGATTATTGAAAATTTCGGAGACTTTTTTCGTAACGACTTCTTTTTTCTCTTCGACAGGAACGCTAGCCGTCTCGCCAACGGAAATGGTCGGAGCTTCTTCTTTTGCCGGTTTTTCTGTTTTTTCGGGTAATTCCTGACGCGATTCACGGCGCTTTTCGGCTCTTTGGGTAGCTTCCTTATTATTGGATTCCAGTTCTTCGCGCCGTTTGCCGCGCCATTCGTCAAAACGGATACGAAAATTTTCCCAAGCCCAGCCGAAATCGCCGAAAAATGTAAAGATTGAAAAATTCGTAATAGCCAAAAGTGAAAGTAATAATAAGGTTATCAAGACAATTATCGCGCCTATTTCATTAATTAGTGGTGTTAGCAAGGTTTCTGCAAAAAACTTTCCTGTTATTCCACCTCTCTGATAGAATAACCTTAATAATCCTGTAGCTGAAAAGATGAGAAAAATATAACCAAAAATTTGTCCTAATGATGGATATAGCTTTTCCGCGCGAAGTGTTTTCCATGCTATCCAAACTAACAAAATTGGAATTAGGTACATTCCCCAACCAATATATTGAAACAAAAAATTGGCAATGATCGAACCCACTATACCAATCCAATTATTCTTTACCTTAAATGCCCAACCAGTTGAGTCTGGCGACCAATCATCTAAACTGAAAGTAAATAAACATAATGAAATTAGAACTACCAAAGCCAACAACGCTATGGCAACAATTTCGTTAGTTTTGGAATTTGGTTTGGGCATTTTTCTTTCCATTTTATATTTACTCAACTTTCAGAACCTTAAATTGTGAAATTTGCTTCATTTCAATATTTTCAATTCAATCAAAAGTAGGTAGATTATTCCAATAAATAAAATCCACCAAATTAAATTTTTAATTCGCCAGGATAAATTGGATTGGCTTTTCTGAATTTGTAGTAAGGGCTTTACTTTCTGTCGTTTTCTACAATGTTGGCAGTATGTTGCGGTCGCAATGATCCAACCACCACAGTTTGGACACATTGGTACTTTATCTCTCTTATTCTT